>Ga0153916_10000346_pt1 | contig 30762 bp, 29 predicted proteins | sample Opewatmetagenome_FD_109642 | JGI IMG/M metagenome (GOLD analysis project Ga0153916, IMG submission 109642) | Freshwater wetland microbial communities from Ohio, USA - Open water 3 Core 3 Depth 4 metaG | ecosystem: Environmental > Aquatic > Freshwater > Wetlands | place: USA: Ohio, Lake Erie...
CATCGATGCATGCATGGCAACCATGCTCTGGGCCCGCTGCTTGACCGCGTCGGCGAAGGCCTGCCACTGAGTCTCCTGCGCGGGCGTGATGTTGAGCTGCCCTTTGAGGTATGTCAGGTGCTGCTCCGCGCGCGCCGACGGGTCGCCGAACATCGGGCCGCCGTGCATGGCGCCCATTCCGCCGTGGAAGCCCGGCCCCGGGTACATAGGCTGGGCATAGACGCTCGCCGCGAATCCCGCCGCGACGGCGGCGGCGAGGCCGAGGGTGATTTTGAGTGATCGTTTCATGATTCTCTCCTGATTGAAGGGCTGGCGCCGAAGCGTTCTTCAGCGGTTTCCATTGAAGCACCGGCGCGTAAACGGGTGATGGCAGGAACGCGGTTTGTTGTGGCAAACCGTGGCGGCGATCCCGCCGGTAACATTTCGTGACGATTTTTCAGCCGGCCACGGGTATAACGCGTCCATGGCTGCCGAAGACCACATCCTCATCGTCGACGACGAGCTGGAGATGCGCCGCCTGCTCTCGGACTACCTGAAAAAAAACGGCTACCGGGTGAGCACCGCCGCCGACGGCAGGGCGATGCGTGCGGCGCTCGATCGGGCGCGCGTCGATCTGATCGTGCTCGACCTGATGCTGCCCGGCGAAGACGGCCTGACCCTGTGCCGCGACCTGCGGGCGCGGTCGCAGGTCCCGATCATCATGCTGACCGCGCGCAACGAGCAGACCGACCGCATCGTCGGGCTCGAGATGGGCGCGGACGACTACGTGCCCAAGCCCTTCAGCCCGAGGGAGCTGCTCGCGAGGATCAAGGCGGTCCTGCGGCGCACGCGCGCGCTGCCGGAAAACCTCGAGCCCGATGAGGTGAGGCTTTTCCACTTCGGGGGCTGGCAGCTCGACACGACCACGCGCTATCTCACGGCGCCCGACGGCGTGGTGATCCCGCTGAGCGGCGCGGAGTACGGCCTGCTAAGGGTGTTCCTCGAGCACCCCAACCGCGTGCTCACGCGTGACCAGTTGATCGATTTCGCCTTCGGGCGCGACGCGGAGCGCACCGACCGCAGCGTCGACTCGCAGGTGAGCCGCCTGCGCCATCGCCTGCGCGACGACGCGAAGGAGCCGGCGCTGATCAAGACGGTGCGCGCGCAGGGCTACGTGCTGGCGGTTCCGGTCGAGGCGGCCAAATAATGCGCCTGCTGCCCGGATCGCTCTTCGGTCGCGTGGTGGCGGTGCTGGTCGTCGGCCTGGCGCTCGTGTTGTCGATCGGCGCCGCGCTGCACCTGCGCGAGCGCAGCGACCTGCTGCAGCAGGCGGGGGCAGCCGGCATGGCGCGCCAGATTGCCGACGCGGTGCAGGTGCTGGATGCGCAGAGCCCGGCGGCTCGCGCGAGCACCGCCGCGAGCCTGGGCTCGGCCTCGCTGAAGGTGACGCTCGAGCCGGCGCCTGCCGACCCCGGGCGTTCCGCGCGCGGGCCTCACGCCGCGCGGATCGAGGCGCTCCTCGACGCGTACCTCGGCGATCGCCGCGAAATCCGGCTCGGGCCCGGCATGGCGATGCCGGGAATACCGATGGGCGCCGCGTCGATGCCGCATGCCATGGCGCCCATGCGGCCGGCGACTGTCCAGGTGCGCCTGCGCGACGGAACCTGGGCCAGCTTCTCCTATGCGGCGCCGCCGCTTCGTGTCGCGTGGCCGTATCACCTGTTTGTTGAGGCGATCGCCCTGATGCTGCTCGTGATCGCGGTTTCGGTCGTTGCGGTCCGCCGTGCGACCCGTCCGCTCGCGGTGCTGGCGAGCGCCGCCGACGAGCTCGGCGCGAACATCCACCGTCCGCCGCTCCCGGAGGAGGGGCCGGACGAGGTGCGCCGCGCGGCGCGGGCCTTCAACAGCATGCAGGCGCGACTGAAGGACTACATCGAGGACCGCGGCCGGATCCTGGCGGCGATCGCGCACGACCTGAAGACGCCGCTCGCGTTGCTGCGCCTGCGCACCGAGGCGCTGTCGAACGACGCCGGGCTGAAAGCGAAATTCGAGGGCGACTTGCAGAGAATGGAGCGGCTCGTCGCCGAAACGCTCGACTTCGTGCGTACGCTCGACAGCCCCGAGGCCGCACAGCCGGTCGACGTCGTGGCGCTGCTCGAAAGCCTCAAGGACGATACCGCGGCGCTCGGCTGGGACGTGGAGATCCGCGGTAGCGCGCGCCCCTATCCCGCGAAGGCGCAGGCGCTGCAGCGCTGCATCACGAATCTGGTCGAGAACGCGGTGCGCTACGGCAAGCGCGCGCGAATCCAGCTCGAAGAATCGGACGACGCGCTCCGCATGCGCATCCGCGACGACGGGCCCGGGATTCCCGAGCGCGAGCTCGAGCGCGTGTTCGAGCCCTTCTACCGGCTCGAGGCCTCCCGCAACCGCGCGACCGGCGGTAGCGGGCTCGGCCTCGCCATCGCACGTACGATCGCGCGGGCGCACGGGGGCAACGTGACCTTGCGTAATGCAGAAGGCGGCGGGCTGGAGGCGCTCCTCACCCTGCCACGTCGCGCCGAGGCTTAGCTCCTGCAGCAGCCGCGCTGCTGCTGCACCGGCGGGCAGGGCACCGAACCGTAGCTGCAGAACACGCAGCAGTCCCCCGCCTCCGGCTTGAGGCGCGCGCCGCAGGCCGGACAGGTCCAGAAGAAAAGGCACGCGTCCATGGGCATGCGCTCGGCGCTCTGATGGCCGCATGCGGGGCAGGTCAGCACGCTGTCGAGGATCGGTGCGCCGCTCATAAACCTGGTTTGACTTCGATCAAATCCGTGCCGGTCGGCTGGGCAAGGATATCAGCGTCCGTTTCCGGAGGATTTCCATGACCCTGCTCGAATTGGCCCGGGGCCCGGCACTGACCGTCGCGCTTACCGTGTTCGTCGCCGGCACGCTATGGCGCATCGTGCGGCTTGCGAGCCGGCCCGCGCCGCGCGACCTGTCGGTCCCGCGCGTGGACGCCGCGGTGACCGGCGCGCTGCACGGCATTGTGCGCCGTTTCTGGCCGCACCCGCGCTTCGGCGCGAAGATCGGCTTCTCGGTGTTCATCGGCTACCTGTATCACATCGGCCTGGCAGTGATCGTGTTCGCTTACCTGCCGCACATCGCGTTCATCCGCAAGCTGATCGGCATCGGCTGGCCGGCGCTGCCCGCGCCGGTGACCTACTTCGCCGGCGGCGTGACCATGTTCGCGCTGATCATCGCGCTGATGCTGCGGCTCACCGACCCGGTAAAGCGTTTGCTGTCGCGCTTCGACGACTACTTCAGCTGGATCGTGGTCTTCCTGCCGGTGGCGACCGGCATGGCGGCGTTCGACACGGCGACCGGCTTCAGCCACGGTTACATTGCCGTACACCTGCTGACGGTGGAGTTGCTCCTCGTCTGGTTTCCGTTCGGCAAGCTGATGCACGCGGGCCTCGCCTTCTGGTCGCGGGGCATCACGGGCGCGAAATACGCGCGCCGGGGAGCGCTGCCATGAGCGTCGAGAGCAACCGCCCGGGGCCCGAGCGGGCTGCCGCGGCCATGAAGGCCTTCGTGCGCGACTTCACGCGCGAAGCCGCGGTCCACATGGACGCCTGCATCCGCTGCGGGTACTGCGCGGAAGCCTGCCACTTCTACACCTCGACGCTCGATCCGAAATACACGCCGATCAACAAGCTCGAGCCGTTCCTGCACGCCTACCGCCGCACCACCGCCCCCTGGGCGCCGCTCGCGCGGCTGCTGGGGACCGAGCGGCCGGTGACCATCTCGGAGCTTGAATCGTGGCAGGAGCTGGTGTACGACGCGTGCACCATGTGCGGCCGCTGCACGCTGGTCTGCCCGATGGGGATCGACATCGCCGCGCTGATCGGGCGCGCGCGCCACGGCATGTTCGCCGCCGGGCTGGTGCCCGAGGACCTCAGAGCCGCCGCCGAGCGCGCCGAGACCGAGATGAGCCCGCTCGGAGCGACGCCCAAGGTGCTGAAGGAGCGGCTCGAGTGGCTCGTGGACGAGCACGACATCGAGGTCCCGCTCGATTTGCCGCAGGCCGACGTGCTGGTGACGCTCTCGTCGATCGAGATCATGAAGTACCCCGGCTCGCTGGTGGCGCTGGCGCGCGTCCTCGCGCACGTGGGCGAGTCCTGGACGATCTCGACGAAGGGCTATGAAGCGACGAACTTCGGCATGCTCTCCGGCAATCGCGACTGGCAGCGCGACATAAGCGAGCGCGTCATCGCCGCGGCGATCGCGTGCAAGGCGAAGACCGTGGTGCTGCCCGAGTGCGGTCACGCCTACGGCGCGCTGCGCTGGGAGGGCGCCAACGTGCACGGCGCGCCGCTGCCTTTCGCGGTGCTGCACATCTCCGAATACCTCGCTTCCCTTGTCGGGTCGGGCCGCCTGCGGCTCAAGCCGCTCAACAAATCGCTCAGCTTCCACGATCCGTGCCAGGTGTCGCGCCGTGGCGGCGCGTCACGGGCGCCACGCAAGGTGCTCGCGGCGCTGGGCGTCGAACTGCGCGAGCTGGGCGACCACGCGGATGCCGCGTGGTGCTGCGGCGGCGGCGGCGGCGTGGTGGCGGTCAAACGCGCCGACGCGCTGCGCCGCGGCGCGTTCCGCATCAAAATGGAAGAAATCGATGCTGCCGGCGCCGAGCTGCTCGCGACCAGCTGCGCGAACTGCCGCCTGACCTTCGACGACGGGCAGCAGTTCCACAAGTGGGACAAGGCGATGGGCAGCCTGCTGGAGCTGGTGGCCGAGCGGCTCGAAGCCTAGGTGAGGTCCGCGCCAAAGAAAAAGGGGCTTGCTCGCGCAAGGCCCCCTAACAGACGCGGCCAGGGAACGCTGCTTGGCCGCGCCTGGTCACCGAGTACCACCGGCAGCCGGATCCTATGTGACAAAACTATTTTGCGCAAACTGAACCGCGCGCCGCGTGTGGGGCGGGGGTAGACTCCGTACCAAGTCCAAATGACGCGTAGCAGCACTTCCGTAAAGCGGCCCGCCCGCCCCCTGCGCCGGACGGCTGGCGGCACCGAGCGCATGCTCGACGTGCTGCGCCAGTTTCGCGTCGTGATCCGCACCATCAAGCGGCACTATCAATGGGTCGAGCAGCGCTGCGGCGTGAGCGGCGCGCAGCTGTGGGCCATGGAGCGCATCGCTGCCACGCGGGGCCTCACGCCGGGCGATCTGGCGCGCGAGCTGGCGATCCACCCCTCGACCGCCAGCAACCTGCTCGCGCGGCTCGAGGAACTGAAGCTGGTCGAGCGGCGCCGGCTGCATGTCGACCAGCGCCGCGTGCAGCTCTACCTTACCGCCCGCGGGCACGCGGTGATGGCCAAGGCGCCGCGACCGCTGAAGGGCGTGCTGCAGCAGGCGCTCGCCGACATGCCCGCTTCGCATCTTGCGACCCTGAACAAGGGGCTGGAGGAGTTGCTCGCCCTGATGCGCTCGCGCGACGCGGCGGCGCACCGCAAGCTGCTGGCAGAGATCTGACCCAGTCCCCGGGACGGGGTGGCGGGGTACTATTGGCGGGCGGGCGAAGAGGACGACGATGACCATCTACTGGCAAGGCGCGGCGCGCGCGGCGCGCGAGCTGCCGATATCCGAGGCCGAGCGGGCGGCGCGCGTGCAGCTGGCCGCCGCGTACCGGGTATTCGATCATCTCGGCTGGACCGAGATGATCTTCAACCACATCACGGTGAGGGTTCCGGTGCCGGGCAGGGAGGGGGAGCGCTATTTCCTCATCAACCCTTTCGGCCTGCATTACCGCGAGATCACCGCCTCGAGCCTGGTGCTGATCGACGTCGACGGCATCCCGGTGCGCGAGTCGAAGTGGCCGGTCAACCGCGCCGGATTCGTGATCCACTCGGCGATTCACGGCGCGCTGGCCGCCGCGCACTGCGTCATGCACACGCATACCACCACCGGCATGGCGGTCGCGTGCCTGAAGGAGGGGCTCTCGCCGACCAATTTCTACGCCGCGCAGCTCCACGGGCAGGTGGCGTATCACGATTTCGAGGGCATCACCGTCGAGCCGGAGGAAAAGTCGCGCCTGCTCGCCGACGTGGGCGAGCGGCGGGCCGTGATCCTGCGCAACCACGGCCTGCTCGCCTGGGGCCCGTCGCTGCCGGAAGCCTTCATGCTGCTGTGGACGCTGCAGCGCGCCTGCGACGTACAGATCGCCGCGGCGAGCGCGGGCGCTCTCTGCCCGATTCGCCCCGAGGTGTTCGAGCAGACGGTGCGCGAGTCCGGGCCGGGCGAGAAGCGCGTGTGCGAGGACGTATTCGCCGCGCTGCAGCGCACGGTCGACGCCAAGGACCCCTCCTACCGTAGTTGACGTTGACGTAAACGTCAACTAAGCTTTCCGGCCCAGTTGCGGAGCCCGCATGACCGACCTCTCCGACTCGACGAACCTGGTCTACAAGGCGAAGCACAAGATCCGCTTCGTCACCGCGGCGAGCCTGTTCGACGGGCACGACGCGTCGATCAACATCATGCGGCGCATCCTGCAGGCGTCGGGCGCCGAGGTGATCCACCTCGGCCACAACCGCTCGGTCGAGGACGTGGTAAGCGCCGCGCTCGAGGAGGACGTGCAGGGCGTCGCGGTGTCGTCCTACCAGGGCGGGCACATCGAGTATTTCGAGTACATGATCGACCTGCTGAAGAGCCGCGGCGGCGAGCACATCCGCGTGTTCGGCGGCGGCGGCGGCGTGATCGTGCCCGACGAGATCAGGGCGCTGCAAGACTACGGCGTGGCGCGCATCTACTCGCCCGAAGACGGCCAGAAAATGGGCCTGCAGGGCATGATCAACGACATGCTGTCGCGATGCGACTTCGACCCGTCGCAGTATGCGCCGCGGGACTTGAAGGCGCTGCGGGCCGGCGACCGCAGGGCGCTGGCGCAGCTGATCACGGCTCTCGAGCTCGGTGCCGTGGATGCGAGCCTGCGAAGGCAGCTCCAGGAAAAATCGCAATCCGAGCGCGCGCCCGTTCTCGGCGTGACCGGCACCGGCGGCGCGGGCAAGAGCTCGCTCACCGACGAGCTGGTGCGGCGCTTCCGGATCGACCAGGACGATCGCCTGAAGATCGCCGTCATCGCGGTCGATCCCTCGCGCAGAAAGACCGGCGGCGCGCTGCTGGGAGATCGTATCCGCATGAACGCGATCCACGGCGGCCAGGTGTTCATGCGCTCGCTCGCCACGCGCGGCTCGGGCGCCGAGATCGCCGGATGCCTGCCCGACGTGCTGGCGGCGTGCCGCGCGGCGGGTTTCGACCTGATCGTCGTGGAGACTTCCGGGATCGGCCAGGGCGACGCCGCGATCGTGCCGCATGCCGATGCGACGCTCTACGTCATGACGCCCGAGTTCGGCGCCGCGAGCCAGCTCGAGAAAATCGACATGCTCGACTTCGCCGATTTCGTGGCGATCAATAAGTTCGACCGCAAGGGCGCCGAGGACGCGCTGCGCGACGTCAGGAAGCAGGTGCAGAGGAACCGCGAGGCGTTCAAGCAGTCGCCCGAGGAGATGCCGGTCTACGGCACCGTCGCCTCGCGCTTCAACGACGACGGCGTCACGGCGCTTTACCAGGCGATCGCCGAGAGGCTCGCCGGCAAGGGCCTCGCGCTCGTGCCCGGCAAGCTGCCCAGGCCGGCGTCGAAGGTGTCCTCCAGCGTCAGCGTCGTCATTCCGCCCAGGCGCCAGCGCTACCTCGCCGAGATCGCCGAATGCCTGCGGGGCTACCACGAGCACGCGCGCCAGCAGGGCGCCCTCGCGCGGGAGCGGCAGCAGCTCATCGCGGCGAAGGCGATGCTGCTCAAGGCGGGCAAGGAAGCGCGCGAGCTCGATTCCCTGATCGACGACAAGAACGCGCGGCTCGACGCACGCGCCAAGAAGCTGCTCGACATGTGGCCCGAGACGCGCAAGGCCTATGCGGGCGATGAGTACGTGGTGAAGATCCGCGGCACGGAGCTGCGCACCCGCCTCACGCACACGACGCTCTCGGGCACCAAGGTGCCGAAGGTCGCGCTGCCGCGGTTCGAGGACCAGGGCGAGATCCTGCGCTGGCAGATGCGCGAGAACGTGCCCGGGTCGTTCCCGTTCACCGCCGGCGTGTTCGCGTTCAAGCGCGAGAACGAGGACCCGACGCGCATGTTCGCCGGAGAAGGCGACGCCTTCCGCACCAACAAGCGCTTCCACCTGCTGTCGAAGGACATGCCCGCGAAGCGGCTGTCGACCGCTTTCGACTCGGTGACGCTGTACGGCTTCGAGCCCGACGAGCGGCCCGACATCTACGGCAAGGTGGGCAACTCCGGGGTGTCGATCGCCACGCTCGACGACATGAAGGTGCTGTACTCGGGGTTCGACCTGTGCGCGCCGAACACCTCGGTGTCGATGACCATCAACGGGCCCGCGCCGACGATCCTGGCGATGTTCTTCAACACGGCGATCGACCAGCAGCTGGACGGATTCCGCAAGGAAAACGGCCGCGAACCCACCGAGGACGAGGTCGAGAAGATCCGCGAATGGACCCTGTCGACGGTGCGCGGCACCGTGCAGGCGGACATCCTCAAGGAGGACCAGGGGCAGAACACCTGCATCTTCTCCACCGAGTTCTCGCTCAAGGTGATGGGCGACATCCAGGAGTACTTCATCCACAACCAGGTGAAGAACTTCTATTCGGTGTCGATCTCGGGCTACCACATCGCGGAGGCCGGGGCGAACCCGATCTCGCAGCTCGCTTTCACGCTCGCCAACGGCTTCACGTTCGTCGAGGCCTACCTCGCGCGCGGCATGCACATCGACGACTTCGCGCCGAACCTGAGCTTCTTCTTCAGTTACGGCATGGACCCCGAGTACGCCGTGCTCGGGCGCGTCGCGCGGCGCATCTGGGCGGTGGCGATGCGCCAGCGCTACGGCGCCAACGAGCGCTCGCAGAAGCTCAAGTTCCACTCGCAGACCTCCGGGCGCTCGCTGCACGCGCAGGAGATCGCGTTCAACGACATCCGCACCACCCTGCAGGCGCTGATCTCGACCTACGACAACACCAACTCGCTGCACACCAACGCCTACGACGAGGCGATCACCACGCCCACCGAGGACTCGGTGCGCCGGGCGATGGCGATCCAGCTGATCCTCAACAAGGAATGGGGGCTGGCGAAGAACGAGAACCCGAACCAGGGCTCGTTCGTGATCGACGAGCTCACCGACCTGGTCGAGGAAGCGGTGCTGAAGGAGTTCGAGGCGCTGAGCGCGCGCGGCGGCGTCCTCGGCGCGATGGAGACGGGCTACCAGCGCGGCAAGATCCAGGAAGAGTCGCTCACCTACGAGCACCGGAAACACGACGGCTCGTATCCGATCGTCGGCGTGAATACGTTCCGCAACCCGCGCGGGGACGCGGCGCCGCAGAAGCTCGAGCTGATCCGCTCGACGGAAGAGGAAAAGCAGTCGCAGCTCAAGCGCCTGCGCGATTTCCATCGCAAGCATGCGAAAGAGGCGCACGCCATGCTGGAGCGCCTGCGGCGGGCGGTGATCGACGGGCAGAACGTGTTCGCGGTCCTCATGGACGCGGTGCGCGTGTGCTCGCTCGGGCAGGTCACCCACGCCCTGTTCGAGGTGGGCGGACAGTACCGCCGCTCGATGTAACGCGCTCACGGAGCCGCCGGGCTTCGAATCTCGGGGCGTCGCCCTCCTTCGCCTCGCGCAGGAGATTGAGGTGCGATTCCACCCGGGTCGTACCACGACGCCGGCCTCGGCAGAGAGTACGAGGCAAATTCGCTTGAATTTATGCAAGAATAGGACACAGAAACGGCAGGCCGCCGCCGGCTGAGGCGGCCTTCCTGCGTCGCAATAAGCTCTGGAGGAGGGCGCGATGGCGGAGAATCTGTCCGGCCTGGATACGTTTCCGAAGCTGCTGCTGCACCACGCAAAGGTGCGGGGCGCGCGGCCCGCGATCCGGGAGAAGGATCTGGGAATCTGGCAGACCTGGACCTGGGCGCAGTTCGCCGACGAAGTACGCGCGCTCGCCTGCGGGCTCGCCGAGCAGGGGCTCAAGCGGGGCGGGCATATCGCCTTGGTCGGCGACAACCGGCCGCGCATCTACGCCGCGATGTGCGCCGCGCAGTGCCTCGGCGCTGTGCCGGTGCCGCTCTACCAGGACGCCGTGGCCGAGGAGATGGCGTTCCCGATCCAGAATGCCGATATCGCGCACGCGGTGGCCGAGGACCAGGAGCAGGTCGACAAGCTGCTCGAGATCCTGCCGCAGTGCCCGAGCCTCGCGCACATCTACTACGACGATCCGCGCGGCATGCGGCACTACGAGCAGCGGCAGCTGATGGCCTACGACAAGCTGCTCGAGATCGGCGGCGCGCTCCTCGAGCGCGACCCGGCCCTCCTCGAGGCCGAGATCGCGCAGGGCTCCGGCGACGACCCGGCGGCGATGTTCTTCACTTCGGGGACCACCGCGAACCCGAAGGGCGTGGTGCTGACGCATCATGCGCTGATCGACCGCGCCCGCGCCGCCGCGGAGATGGAAGGCCTGGGCGACCACGACGTCGTGCTCGCCTATCTGCCACCGGCGTGGATCGGCCAGAACATCTTTTCCTACGCGCAACCTTTCGTCACCGGCTATTGCATCTGCTGCCCGGAGTCGGCCGAGACGGTCATGACCGACATGCGCGAGATCGGGCCCAGCTACTACTTCGCCCCGCCGCGCGTGCTCGAGGCGCTGCTGACCCAGGTGTCGATCAGGATGGAAGACGCGGGGAGCCTGAAGCGAGCCATGTACCGCGCCTTCATGAACGTCGCGCGGCGCGTCGGGGGCGCGATCCTCGACGGCAAGAAGGTCGGCCCGGGCGACCGGCTCCTCTACGCGCTCGGCGATGTGCTCGTGTACGGGCCGCTGCGCAACGTGCTCGGCATGAGCCGGGTGCGCGTCGCCTATACGGCAGGAGAGGCGATCGGCCCGGACCTGTTCAAGTTCTACCGCTCGATCGGCATCAACCTGAAGCAGCTCTACGGCTCGACCGAAACCTCCGTGTTCGTGTGCGTGCAGCCGAACGGGCAGGTCAAGGCCGACACCGTGGGCCCGGCGGTGCGGGGCGTGGAGCTGAAGTTCACGCCGCAGAGGGAACTCTTGATCCGCTCGCCGGGGCTGTTCAAGGAGTACTACAAGAACCCGCAAGCGACCGCCGAGGCGAAGGACAAGGATGGCTGGTTCCACACCGGCGATGCCGGCTACTTCGACCCCGACGGCCAGGTGAAGATCATCGACCGCGTGAAGGACGTCGGTAGGCTGACCGACGGCACGCTGTTCGCGCCCAAATACCTGGAGAACAAGCTCAAGTTCTTCCCCTACATCAAGGAGACGGTGGCTTTCGGCGACGGGCGCGACCGCGTGTGCGCGTTCATCAACTTCGACATGGAGGCGGTCGGCAACTGGGCGCAGAAGCGCAACATGCCGTACGCGGGCTACGTCGACCTCGCCTCGCGCGATGAGGTCTACGACCTGGTCGGCGAATGCGTCGAGAAGGTCAACGCCGACCTGGCGCGGGACCCCGAGCTCGCCGGCAGCCAGATCCACCGCTTCCTGATCCTGCACAAGGAGCTCGACGCCGACGACGGCGAGCTCACGCGCACGCGCAAGGTGCGCCGCGGCTACATCGCCGAGCGCTACGCGCCGCTGGTGGCGGCGCTGTACGGCGGAGACACCTCGGTACACGTCGAGGCGCAGGTCAAGTACGAGGACGGGCGCACCGGCAGCATCAGCGCCGACCTCAAGATCCGCGACGCGAAGACTTTCGCGCCCGACGCGGCGAAGCGGGCGGCATGAGCGCGCAGCCGCAGGCGCAGGAGATGATGGCGCGCGGCCGCCAGATCGGCGAGGTGGTGCTCCAGGTGGACGACGTGTCGCTCTCCTTCGGCGGTGTCAACGCTTTGACCGACGTGTCGTTCGACGTGCGCGAGCACGAGATCCGGGCGATCATCGGCCCCAACGGCGCCGGCAAGAGTTCGATGCTCAACGTGATCAACGGCGTCTACCACCCGCAGAAGGGCACCATCCGCTTTCTCGGCAAGCCGCGCCACGACGTCGATACCCACGAGGCCGCCGCCCAGGGCATCGCGCGCACCTTCCAGAACCTGGCGCTGTTCAAGGGTATGAACGTGCTTGACAACATCATGACCGGCCGCAACCTGCGCATGAAGGCAGGGCTGCTCGCGCAGGCGCTGCGCTTCGGGCCGGCCGAGCGCGAGGAGCTCGAGCAACGCGCGGTGGTCGAGCGGATCATCGATTTTCTCGAGATCCAGGCCTACCGCAAGACGCCGGTGGGGCGGCTGCCGTACGGCCTGCAAAAGCGCGTCGACCTCGGCCGTGCGCTGGCGATGGAGCCGCGCCTGCTGTTGCTCGACGAGCCGATGGCCGGCATGAACGTCGAGGAAAAGCAGGACATGTGCCGGTTCATCCTCGACGTCAACGAACAGTTCGGCACCACGATCGTGCTGATCGAGCATGACATGGGCGTGGTGATGGACATCTCGGACCGCGTCGTGGTGCTCGACTACGGCCGCAAGATCGCCGACGGCACGCCGGACGAGGTGCGCAGCACCCAGGCGGTGATCGACGCCTACCTCGGCGTGAGTCACTGAGAGGCGCGCGCGAGGCATGAAGCGACACGTCCCCGTCGTCATCCTCGCCGCCGTGTTGCTCGCAGGGCTGGTGCTGCCGCTCGCGACCGGCGCCAGCACGCCCGGGTTCTACGTCGAAGTGCTGCTCGGGGGCCTCATGGCGGGCGTGCTTTACTCGCTGGTCGCGCTGGGCTTCGTGCTGATCTTCAAGGCCTCCGGCGTGTTCAACTTCGCACAGGGCGCGATGGTGCTGTTCGCGGCCCTGTCGGTGGCGCGCATGGCCGAGGTGATGCCGTTGTGGCTGGCGGTGCCGGTCGGCGTCGGCATCATGGTGCTGCTGGCGATCGTCGTCGAGCGGCTGGTGCTGCGGCCGCTGGTGAACCAGGAGGGCGTGGTGCTGCTGATGGCCACGCTGGGCGTGTCGTATTTCCTCGACGGCTTCGGCCAGTCCGTGTGGGGCAGCGATATCTACGAGATCAACCTCGGCCTGTCGAAGGCGCCGGTGCTGATCCTGCGCGATCTGTTCAAAGGCGGGATCCTGATCAACAAGGACGACGTCGCCGCGGCGGTGGTGGCGGTGCTGCTGGTGGCCGCGCTCGCGCTCTTCTTCCAGAAGACCGCCACCGGACGCGCGCTGCGCGCGGTCGCCGATGACCACCAGGCGGCGCAGTCGGTCGGCATCCCGCTGAACCGCATCTGGGTAATCGTCTGGTCGGTGGCAGGCGTCGTGGCCGTGGTCGCGGGGATGATCTGGGGTTCCAAGCTCGGCGTGCAGTTCTCGATCTCGCAGGTGGCGCTCAAGGCGCTGCCGGTGGTGATCCTCGGCGGCTTCACCTCGATTCCCGGCGCCATTGTCGGCGGGCTGATCATCGGCGTGGGCGAGAAGATGGCCGAGATCTTCCTCGCCCCGGTGCTGATCAAGGCCTTCGACCTGGCGGGCGGCGGCATCGAGAACTGGTTTGCCTACGTGCTCGCGCTCCTGTTCCTGCTGGTGCGGCCCGAGGGGCTTTTCGGCGAGCGCTACATCGATCGCGTCTAGTTCAACATATCATGCTCTACAGGGAAAACGGCCAGTTCAAGTCCTCCTACCGCCAGGATGCGGCGCTGCTGCCGATCGCGCAGGACCGCTGGTTAGTGATGGCGCTGCTCGCGTTCGCCTACCTCGGTGTCCCGTTTCTCGCGAGCAATTACCTGTTCCTGTCGATCCTGAATCCGTTCCTGATCATGGCGCTCGCGGCGATGGGGCTCAACCTCCTGGTCGGCTACTGTGGCCAGATCTCCATCGGGCACGCGGCCTTCATGTCGGTGGGCGCGTACGCGGCCTACAACCTGATGCTGCGAGTGCCCCATCTCAACTTCCTGGTGGCGCTGGTGCTCGCGGGGCTGATCGCGGCGCTGGTCGGGATGCTGTTCGGCATCCCGAGCCTGCGCATCAAGGGCTTGTACCTTGCGGTGGCGACGCTGGCGGCGCAATTCTTCATCGACTGGCTGTTCGCCCGGGTGAAGTGGTTCACCGATTATGCGTCCTCGGGCTCGGTGTCGACCCCGGTGCTCGACTTGTTCGGCTGGCACCTCAACTCCCCGGCAAGAAAGTACTTGTTCCTGCTCGCGGTGGTGACCGTATTCACCCTGCTGGCGAGAAACCTGGTGCGCGGCCACATCGGCCGGGCGTGGATGGCGATGCGCGACATGGACGTCGCCGCCGAGGTGATCGGCATCCGCCCGGTATACGCCAAGCTGACCGCCTTTGCCGTGAGCTCGTTCTACGTCGGCGTCGCGGGCGCGCTGTGGGGATTCGTCTACCTCGGGTCGTGGGAGCCGCTGGCGTTCAACATCACGTTGTCGCTCAATTTGTTGTTCATGATCATCATCGGCGGCATGGGCTCGATCCTCGGCAGCTTTTTCGGCGCACTATTCATCGTCGCGCTGCCGATCGTGCTGGATCGCGTGCCGGCGTGGCTCGGCGCGCCGCTGTCGACCGCCATGGCCTCGCACCTGGCGTCGATGATATTCGGAGTGCTGATCGTGTTCTTCCTGATCGCCGAGCCGCACGGCCTGGCCCGACTGTGGGCGATCGGCAAAGAGAAGCTGCGCCTGTGGCCGTTCCCGCATTGAGCGCGGCGGCAGACGCTTTACGGCCCGCGGCGCGTTGACCGCGGCCAATACTCAGAGGAGGTATCGAAGATGGACCTAGCAGCGAAAGCCAGACTCTTGGCGGTCTCCGCCGGAACGGCCGCGGCCGTGATCGCGGTCACGGCGAGCGCGCCCGCTCTTGCGCAGGCGAAGGAGCAGTTCTTTCCCGAGCTCGTTTACCGGACGGGACCTTACGCGCCCAACGGAGTGCCGTTCGCCAACGGCTACAGCGACTACCTGAAGCTGATCGATGCACGCGACGGCGGCATCAACGGGGTCAAGGTCACGTTTGAGGAATGCGAGACGGGCTACGCGACCGACCGCGGCGTCGAGTGCTACGAGCGCCTGAAGAACAAGGGCCCGACCGGCGCCACCGTGTTCCAGCCGCTGTCGACCGGGATCACCTTCGCGCTTACCGACAAGGCGCCCCGCGACAGCATTCCGCTGATCACCGCCGGCTACGGCCGCGCCGACTCGGTCGACGGTTCGGTGTTCAAGTGGAACTTCCCGCTCGGCGGTACCTACTGGGACGCAGCCGACATCCTGGTGCAGCACGTGGGCAAGAAAGAGGGCGGCCTCGCCAAGCTGAAGGGCAAGAAGATCGCTCTGGTCTATCACGATTCGCCCTACGGCAAGGAGCCGATCCCGCTGCTGCAGAAGCGCGCCGCGGCGCTCGGCTTCGAACTCCTGCTGCTGCCGGTCACACACCCGGGCGTCGAGCAGTCGGCGACCTGGCTGCAGATCCGCCAGCAACGCCCCGACTACGTGTTTCTCTGGGGCTGGGGGGTGATGAACTCCACCTCGATCAAGCAGGCGGTCGCGACCGGGTACCCGCTCGAGAAGATGTACGGCGTGTGGTGGTCGGGCGCCGAGCCTGACGTGCTGCCCGCGGGCAAGGACGCCAAGGGCTATAACGCGCTCGTGTTCCTCGCCCCGGCCGGCCAGGGCAAGGTCCACAAGGACATCATCAACTACGTCTACGACAAGGGCCAGGGCAGTGGCAAGAAGGAAGACATCGGCGAGGTGCTGTACAACCGCGGCATGGTGTCGGCGATGATGGCCGTCGAAGGCGTCAAGCGCGCACAGGCGAAATACGGCAAGAAGCCGCTCACCGGAGAGCAGGTGCGTTGGGGCCTGGAGCATCTCGCGATCGACGAAGCCGTGATCAAGAAGCTCGGCTTCGAGGGTTTCATGGAACCGATCCACACCAGTTGCGCCAATCACGAAGGCGCGCACAGCGCGCGCATCGAGACCTGGGACGGGACCAGGTGGCACGTGACCTCGGGCGTGTACCAGTCCGATATGTCGGTGATCGAGCCGATCATCAAGGAATCGGCAGCCAAGTACGCCGCGGAGAACAAAATTACGCCGCGCGATTGCTCCAAGGAAGGCTGAGCATCCCCACCGCCTGCGCCGTGCGGCGCAGGCGGCTTTTGCGGCGGCTCTGCAGGAGCCGCCGCAAAAGCCCAGACCGGGAGAGTCCCTCGATGAGCGCCACGCTGCTCACCGTGAACAACATCGAAGTCATCTACAACCGCGTCATCCTGGTGCTCAAGGGGGTGTCGCTGACGGTGCCCGAAGGCGGCGTCGTCGCCCTGCTCGGCGGCAACGGCGCCGGCAAGACGACCCTGCTGCGCGCGGTTTCGAACCTGCTCCGGGGCGAGCGGGGTGAGGTCACCAAGGGCTATATCGAGTTTCGCGGCGAGCGCATCGACCGCCTGACGCCTTCCGACCTGGTCAAGCGCGGCGTGGTCCAGGTGATGGAGGGGCGCCACTGCTTCCAGCACCTGACAATCGAGGAGAACCTGCTCACCGGGGCCTACACGCGCGGGTCGGCAGGGCAGGCGAGCGCAGACCTGGACAAGGTCTACGCGTACTTTCCGCGGCTCAGGGAACGCCGCAACTCGCAGGCCGGCTACACCTCGGGCGGCGAGCAGCAGATGACGGCGATCGGGCGCGCGCTGATGGCGCGGCCGAAAATGATCCTGCTGGACGAGCCTTCCATGGGCCTCGCGCCGCAGCTGGTCGAGGAAATTTTCGAGATCGTCAAGGACCTCAACCGCAAGGAAGGGGTGAGCTTCCTGCTCGCCGAACAAAACACCAACATCGCGCTCCGGTACGCCGACTACGGCTACATCCTCGAAAACGGACGCGTCGTGATGGACGGCGAGGGCAGCTCGCTGGCCGAGAACGAGGACGTCAAGGAGTTCTACCTCGGCTTCTCCTCGGGCGAGCGCAAGAGCTTCCGCGACGTCAAGTCGTACCGCCGGCGCAAGCGCTGGCTGTAGCGTTTAGAATCCGGCGTCATGGACTACTACGACGCCCTCGAAACCCGGTCCACCCAGGAGCGCGAGGCGGCGCTGCTCGCCGCATTGCCGCAGCATATCGCGCACGCGAAGAGCAACGCGCCCGGCTTCGCGCGCATCCTGGCGGCGGTCGATCCCTCGAATGTCACGACGCGCGCCGCGCTCTCCGGGCTTCCCGTGACGCGCAAATCGGACCTCGGCGAGCTGCAGAAGAGCATGCCGCCGCTCGGCGGGTTGAACGCCACGCCGCGCGCCAGGCTGGCTAAGATCTTCGTCTCGCCGGGACCGATCTACGATCCGGAAGGGCACGGCAAGGACTGGTGGCGCACCGCGCGCGGCCTGTACGCGGGCGGCTTTCGCGCGGGCGACCTGGTGATCAACACCTTCGCCTATCACTTCACGCCCGCGGGCTCGATGCTGGAATCCGGGGCGCTGGCGCTCGGCTGCACGGTGGTTCCGACGGGCGTGGGCAGCACCGAGAATCAGGTCGCCGCGATCCGCGACCTCGGCATCAACGCGTTCATCGGCACGCCGTCGTTTCTCAAGCTGATCGTCGAGAAGGCCGACGAGCTGAAGCTCGACATCTCGTGCCTGAAGAAAGCCATGGTGGGCGCCGAGTACCTGCCGCCGGCGCTCAGGAAGGCGATGCGCGAGCGCGGCGTCCAGGTGATGCAGCTCTACGCCACCGCGGACCTCGGCCACATCGCCTACGAGACCGCCAACGCCGAGGGCAGCGTCAACGAAGGCATGGTGCTCGACGAGGGCGTGCTGCTCGAGATCGTGCGTCCCGGCACCGGCGACCCGGTGCCCGCGGGCGAAGTGGGCGAGGTGGTGATCACCAGCTTCAACCGCGACTACCCGCTGGTGCGCTTCGGCACGGGCGACCTGTCGGCGCTGATGGCGCAGCCGAGCCCCTGCGGGCGCAGTAACGCGCGCATCCGCGGATGGATGGGCCGCGCCGACCAGAGCACCAAGGTGCGCGCCATGTTCGTCACGCCCAAGCAGGTCGCCGAGGTGTTGCGCCGCCATGCCGAGGTGAGCAAAGCCCGCCTGGTGGTCGAAGGCGAGGTCGGCAGCGATCGCATGACCCTGAAGTGCGAGGCGGCGAACCCTCCCAAGGGGCTCACGGAGGCGATCGTGGCGACCATTCGCGACGTCACCAAGCTGCGCGGCGACGTGGAGCTCGTCGCACCGGGGAGCCTGCCGAACGACGGCAAGGTGATCGACGACCTGCGCAAATACTCCTAGCCGCGGCGCTGCGCGCCGACCGGGAGCGCATCGAGGCGCCGCATCTCCTCGGTCGCGAGCAGCGACCGGTCGGCGAGGAAGGCCCTCAGGAAGTCCACCGAATCGACCCCCCAGAACAGCTCGCCGTCGACGATGAAGGTCGGTACGCCGAACACGCCCGCAGCCGCGGCCTCCTCGGTGTTGCGCCTGAGCTGCTCCTTGACCTCCGGGTGCGCCAGGCGCGCCTGATCGACCTGCAGTTCCGCGCACAGGGCGGCGAAGCGCGCCGCGTCCGACGGATCGGCACCGCTCGACCACAGCGCCTCGAATATCGCGCGCACCGCCTGCGGCGTCGCGCCCGCCGCCAGGGCGAGGCGCAGGTGGTGCAGCGGATTGAACGGATGCACGGCGGGAAAGCGAAACGGCACGCCCAGACGATCCGCGGACCATTGGCACCAGCGGTAGGTCCAGCGCCGCTTGGCGTCGATCTCGGCAGGCCCTTTTTGCCCGAAATGCTGCAACAGCCCGGCGAACAGCACCGGCCGAAAGGCGAGCTCCACATCGCGCGGCAGCTCGGCGAGCCGCGCAAGGCAGAGGTACGAGAACGGCGATACGAAATCGAAGTACCAGAGCACGCGCCGCATGGCCGACTGTAACATTGGGCGCATCGCCCGATTACGAGGGGAGGAAAAAGTCATGTCGGTACGCGTGGAGAAGAAGGGCAAGGTCTGGACCGTGATCCATTCGCGCCCCGGGGCGCGTAACGCGATGGACCCGCAGAGCGCCGATGCGCTCGTGGCGGCCTTCGGCGCGTTCAACGACGACCCGCAGGCCGCGGTCGCGGTGCTGTGGGGCGAGGGCGGCGCGTTCTGCGCCGGCTGGGACCTCAAATACGGCTCGAGCCTGGTCGGCGAGGCGCGGCCGCTCGAGGATATCGCATATCCCCTGGACGACCGCCCGCTTCCCAGGGGCCCGCTGGGCCCGACTCGCATGGAGCTCGACAAGCCGGTGATCGCCGCGGTCGCCGGCCCGGCCGTGGCGGGCGGCTTCGAGCTCGCGCTGTGGTGCGACGTGCGCGTGATGGAGCAATCGGCCTATTTCGGCGTGTATTGCCGGCGCTGGGGCGTGCCGCTGATCGACGGCGGCACCGTGCGCTTGCCGCGCCTGGTGGGCACCGGCCGCGCCATGGAGATCATCCTCACGGGCCGCAAGGTGCCGGCCGAGGAGGCGCATCGCATCGGCGCCTGCGAGCACGTGGTCGCTGACGGCAAGTCGCGCGAGTTCGCCGAGGCCATGGCGCACGAGATCGCGCGCTTTCCCCAGACCTGCACGCGCGCCGACCGGCGCTCGGTCTATATGCAGCAGGGGCTGCCGGTGCGCGAAGCGATGAGGAAGGAGTGGTACAACGGCATCCCCGCCGTGGTCGCGGAAGGGGCGGCGGGCGCAGAGCGCTTCGCCTCGGGCAAGGGGCGGCACGGCGATTTCGGTGAAATCTGACGCAACCCTGTCGTTGCAACCGCGCTCGCTGTGGATTGTTTCACGCGTGCGATGGCGAGGGCTATGGGAAAATCCGTGATGCGATAGCCTAACAAGGGGAAGGAAAAGATGAATATGAAAACGCCGGCACTCCTGATCATGTCCTCTGCACTCCTGTTGCTTGGCGCCTGCGCCAGCCAGCAGACGGAGCAAGCTCCGCAGCAGGGCTCAACTGCGCCGCAAGGTGCTGCGCAGGCGCCCGGGGCGCAGACGCAGGGGGTTGCGCCCTCTTCCATGGGGATGAACCCGCTGCACGATCCGAACAGCATCCTTGCGAAGCGCAGCGTGTACTACGAGTTCGACAAGTCCGACATCAAGTCCGAGTTCCGGCCGTTAATCGAGGCTCACGCCGGCTACCTGCGCGATCACGCTGCCGCGACGGTGCGGATCGAGGGTAACTGCGACGAGCGCGGCAGCCGCGAGTACAACCTGGCGCTCGGGCAGCGCCGTGCAGACAGCGTGGCGAAGGCCTTCGGACTGCTGGGGGTTCAAGGGCAGCGGATCGAGACCACCAGCTGGGGCGAGGAAAAGCCGAAGGCCGCCGGACACGACGAGGCCGCCTGGGCGCAGAACCGCCGCAGCGACATCATCTACACGCACGAGTAGCGGCAGGCGGCGGGCTCGCCGCCGCTTCGCGGCGGCGCGGGAGCGCGGCGAGCACTCGCTCGCGCTCCGCGTCGCTCATCTCGGCCCAGCGCGCGATCTCGTCGAGCGTGCGGTAACAGCCCGAGCACACGCCGCGCTCCGGGTTCATCTGGCAGACGTCGACGCAGGGCGACTTGATCACGCCGCCTTCCTGCGCTTGGCGGCGATCGCCTTGCCGGCCTTGGACGAAGGCTCGCGACCGAGCACGCCGCAGATCCACCGGCCGATGTCGACCAGGCGCTCGAGGTCGACGCCGGTCTCGATGCCCAGCCCGTGCAGCATGTAGACCACGTCCTCGGTGGCGACATTGCCCGAGGCGCCGGTGGCGTAGGGGCAGCCGCCCAGCCCCGCGACCGACGCGTCGAAGGTCGCGACGCCCGATTCGAGCGAAGCATAGATGTTCGCGAGCGCCTGACCGTAGGTGTCGTGGTAGTGCCCCGCGAGCCGCGCCACCGGAACGCGCGCGCCGACCGCTTCGATCATCGCCTTCGTCTTTCCGGGGGTGCCCACGCCGATGGTGTCGCCGAGCGATACCTCGTAGCAGCCCATGTCGGCGAGCGCGCCGGCGACCTCGGCGACTTTCGCCGGCGCGACCTCGCCCTCGTAGGGACAGCCGAGCACGCAGGAGACGTAGCCGCGCACCCGGATGTTCGCGTCGCGCGCGGCCTCGGCCACGGGCCGGAAGCGCTCCAGGCTCTCGGCGATCGAGCAGTTGATGTTCTTCCTGGAGAACGCTTCCGAAGCGGCGCCGAAGATCGCGACCTCGGTGGCGCCTGCGGCGCGCGCGGCCTCGAAGCCCTTCAGGTTCGGCGTCAGCACGGGGTAGGCGACGCCGGGTTTTCTCCTGATCCGCGCGAGCACTTCGGCGTGGTCCGCCATCTGCGGGATCCATTTCGGCGAGACGAACGCGGTGGCCTCGACCGCCGGCAGACCCGCGTCGGCCAGGCGCTCGATGAGCTCGAGCTTGACGCTCGTCGGCACTTCGCCCTTCTCGTTCTGCAGGCCGTCGCGCGGACCGACCTCGACGATGCGCACACGCTTCGGGAAATCGGGGTCAGACCCCATTTTTCTCCTCATTCCAAAGCCTCGAATGCGATGAGCTCGGCGCCCTCGAGCACCTGCTCGCCGGCCGCGTAGTGCACTTCCTTCACCACGCCGTGCGCCGGAGCGGCGATGGTGTGCTCCATCTTCATCGCCTCGAGGATCACCAGCGGGGCACCCTTCTCGACCGTGTCGCCGGGCTTGACCATGACGGCGATGATCTTGCCCGGCATGGGCGCGGCGAGCGAGCCGCCGCCGGCGTCGACGTCCAGGCCGTGGAGCTCGTCGCGCAGAGCGAGGCGCCGGTAGCCGCTGGGCGTAAACACGTGCCAGTCGCCCGCGTCGCACAATGCGCGTGCCTTGTAGGCGCGGCCGTCCAGGCGCACGAGCAGCACGCCATCGGCCAGGCGCTCGCCGGCCAGCGCGTACGTGCGCCCCCCGACGGCGATGCGCTGCCCGTCGGAGAGAAAGCGCACCGTCACGGGGTAGGTCGACTCGCCCTCGCTGAACACGAAATCGTGGTGCGATTCCTCGTTGAGCCGCCAGCCGTCCACCTCGTGCCAGGGCGAATGCGGGTCGCCCGAGGCGCGCGCGAGCGCGTGCGCGCCGTCGCGCTCGAGTTGCAGCTCGGCGAACGCCGCCGCCGCCAGCGCCTCGTCGGGGACGGGCGCCCTGGGCGCGAACAGCTCGTCGCGGCAGCGCTCGATCAGCCCGGTGTCGAGGTCGCCGCCCGCGAAAGCCTTGCTCGCGACGACGCGTGACAGGAATTCGACGTTGGTCGTGACGCCCGCGATTTCGCAGCCGCCGAGCGCGGCGCCGAGCCGCGCCAGAGCGGCGCCCCGGTCCTCGCCCCAGGCGATGAGCTTGGCGATCATCGGGTCGTAGTGCGGCGTGATCGACGCGCCCGCCTCGACGCCGGCATCGACGCGCAGCGCCGCGGACGGCGCGGGAAAGGCGAGATGCGCGAGCCGCCCGGTCGAGGGCAGGAAGCCCCGTTGCGGATCCTCGGCGTAGATGCGCGCCTCGATGGCGTGGCCGCGGATGGCGAGTTCGCCTTGCTTCTTCGGCAGCGGCTCGCCCGCTGCCACGCGCAACTGCCATTCCACCAGATCGAGCCCCGTGATCATCTCGGTCACCGGGTGCTCGACCTGCAGGCGCGTGTTCATTTCCATGAAGTAGAAGCGGCCGCCGAGCGCCCCCGTGCGAGCCTCATCAGTCTCGACGATGAATTCGACCGTTCCGGCGCCGGTGTAACGGATGGCCTTGGCGGCGGCGACCGCGGCCTCTCCCATCTCGCGCCGGCGCTTCTCGGTCATGCCGGGCGCCGGCGCCTCCTCCAGCACCTTCTGGTGGCGGCGTTGCACGGAGCAGTCGCGCTCGAAGAGGTAGACCACGTCGCCGCGGGCGTCGCCGAACACCTGCACCTCGATGTGGCGCGGGCGCTCGAGGTAGCGCTCGACGAGCACGCGATCGTCGCCGAAGGACGATTTCGCCTCCCTGTGGCACGAGGCCAGAGCGTCGGCGAACTCGGCGCCGCGGCGCACGATGCGCATGCCCTTGCCGCCTCCGCCCGCCGAGGCCTTGATCAGCACCGGGAAGCCGATTTTCTCGGCTTCCCTGGCGAGGAACTTCGCATCCTGCTGCGCGCCGTGATAACCGGGCACCAGCGGCACACCGGCTCTTTCCATCAGCGTCTTTGCGGCCGACTTGTCGCCCATGGCGGCGATCGCTTCGGGCGCGGGGCCGATGAAGGCAATGCCGGCTGCGGCACAGGCGCGTGCGAAGGCCTGGTTCTCCGAAAGAAAGCCGTAGCCGGGATGGACCGCCTCGGCGCCCGAGTCGTGCGCGGCCTCGACGATCGCCTCGATATTGAGGTAGCTCTCGCGCGCCGCGGGCGGGCCGATGCGCCGCGCCTCGTCGGCGAGCCTGACGTGCAGCGCGTCGCGGTCGGCGTCCGAGTACACCGCCACCGTGCGGATGCCCAGACGGCGCGCGGTGCGCATCACGCGGCAGGCGATCTCGCCGCGGTTGGCGATCAGGATCTTGCGGAACACCTTACTTCTTCTCCCCGGCCCAGGCGGGCTTGCGCTTTTCGAGGAACGAGGCGATGCCTTCCTTTCCCTCGGGCGAGACGCGGATCTCGGCGATGCGCTTCGCGGTGTCGGCGATCATGTCGTCGTCAACGCGCCCGGAGGCGACCGTGCGGATCAGGTCCTTGATCTTCGCCAGCGCCTCGCGCCCGCCGGCGAGCAGATGCTCGAGCAGGCCGGCAACGGTGGCGTCGAGCCGATCGGCCGGCACCAGGCCCGAGAGCATGCCGATGCGGTACGCCTCCTCGGCATCGAACACTTCGGCGGTGAGGAAGTAGCGGCGCGCGGCGCGTTCGCCCATGGCGCGCACCACGTACGGGCTGATGGTGGCGGGCGACAGGCCGAGCTTGGCTTCCGACAGGCAGAACTTCGCTTCCGGCGTGCCGATGGCGATGTCGCACGCGGCGACCAGCCCGGTGCCGCCGGCGAAGGCGGGGCCGTGCACGCGCGCGATGGTCGGCTTTCTCATGCGGTCGATGGTCTGCAGCATGACCGCGAGGCCCATCGCGTCGTGCAGGTTCTGCTCGTAGCCGTAGCTCGCCATGCGCCTCATCCAGTTGAGGTCGGCGCCGGCGCAGAACGCCGGGCCGTTGCCGGCGAGCACCACCGCGCGCACCTCGCGGTCGTCGTCGAGCACCTTGAACGCGGTGGCGAGCTCGCCGATCAGCGCGTCGTCGAAGGCGTTGCGCACTTCGGGGCGGTTCAGCGTCACGGTGGCGACGCGATCGTGCTTGCGGACGAGCAGGCGTTCGGCCACGGTCACATCCTGAAGATGCCGAAGCGGGTCTGCTCGATCGGCGCGTTGAGCGAGGCCGAGATGGCGAGCCCGAGCAGGCGCCGGGAATCGGCCGGGTCGATCACGCCGTCGTCCCAGAGCCGGGCGCTGGCGTAGTAGGGGTGCCCCTGGTGCTCGTACTGCTCGAGGATCGGCCGGCGGAACGCCTGCTCCTCCTGCTTCGACCAGCTGCCGCCGCGGGCCTCGATGCCGTCGCGGCGCACGGTGGCGAGCACGCTGGCGGCCTGCTCGCCGCCCATGACGGAAATGCGCGCGTTGGGCCACATCCACAGCAAGCGCGGCGAGTAGGCGCGGCCGCACATGCCGTAGTTGCCGGCGCCGTACGAGCCGCCGAGGATCATGGTGAACTTGGGCACGCGCGCGGTGGCCACCGCCGTGACCATCTTGGCGCCGTCCTTGGCGATCCCCGCGGCCTCGTACTTCTTGCCCACCATGTAGCCCGTGATGTTCTGCAGGAACAGCAGCGGAATGCCGCGCTGGCAGGCGAGCTCGATGAAATGCGCCGCCTTGAGCGAGGATTCCGAGAACAGGATGCCGTTGTTGCCGAGGATCGCGATCGGGTAGCCGTGCAGGTGCGCGAAGCCGGTGACCAGCGTGGTGCCGTAGTTGGCCTTGAACTCGTCGAGCTCCGAGCCGTCGACCACGCGTGCGATCACCTCGCGCACGTCGTAGGGCTTGCGCGCATCCGCCGGGATCACGCCGTAGAGCTCGTCGGCCGGGTAGAGCGGCTCGCGCGGCGCGCGCAGCTGCAGGCCGACGCTCTTCGCGCTGTTCAGGTTGGATACGATGCGCCGCGCGATCGCGAGCGCGTGCGCGTCGCTGAGCGCGTAATGGTCCGCCACGCCCGAGACGCGCGTGTGCACCTCGGCGCCGCCGAGCTCCTCGGGGGTCACGATCTCGCCGATCGCGGCCTTGACCAGCGGCGGGCCGCCCAGAAAGATCGTGCCCTGTCCCTTGACGATGATCGACTCGTCGGACATCGCCGGCACGTAGGCGCCGCCGGCGGTGCACGAGCCCATCACCACCGCGATCTGCGCGATGCCGGCCGCGGACATGTTGGCGATGTTGAAGAATATGCGCCCGAAGTGCTCGCGGTCGGGAAACACCTCGTCCTGGTTCGGCAGGTTGGCGCCGCCCGAGTCGACGAGATAGATGCACGGCAGGCGGTTCTGCGCCGCGATCTCCTGCGCCCGCAGGTGCTTCTTCACCGTCATCGGGAAGTAGGTGCCGCCCTTCACCGTCGCGTCGTTCGCCACGATCACGCATTCGCGCCCCGAGACGCGCCCGATGCCGGTGATGATGCCCGCGCTCGGCGCCTCGTCGCCGTACATGCCGTGCGCGGCGAGCTGCCCGACCTCGAGGAACGGCGAGCCGGGATCGAGCAGCGTCCGCACGCGCTCGCGCGGCAGGAGCTTGCCGCGCGCGACGTGCTTCGCGCGCGCCTGCTCGTCGCCCCCGAGCGTGGCGCGCGCGACCTGGCGGCGCAGATCCTCGACCAGGCTGCGCATGCGCTCGTGGTTGGCCCGATACTCGGCCGAGCGGGTGTTGAGCTGCGACTTGATGACGGGCATCGCGAATCAGCCCTTGTGCTTGTGTTCGCGCTGCCCGACCGGGCGGCCGGCCTTCTTCCATTCGCTGAAGCCGCCTTCGAGGTGCAGCACGTTCTCCATTCCCATGTCGGCGAGCACCGCGGCCGAGAGCACCGCGCGCCAGTCGGCCGCGCAGTACAGCACGTAAGTCTTGCCTTCGGTGAACACCGGCTTGTAGTACGGGCTTTCGGGGTCGACCCAGAATTCGAGCATGCCGCGCGGCGCGTGGAAAGCGCCGGGAATCATGCCGTCGCGCTCGAGCTCCCGGACGTCGCGGATGTCGACGAACAGCGTGCCGGGGTCGGCGAGCCGCGCCTCGGCCTCGGCCGCTGTGATGCCGCGCGTACGCGCGGTCGCCTCCTCGAGCAACTGCTTGACGCCTTTCTTCAGCGTGAGCGCCATCTCACCAGCCTCCTGTGGCGAGCCACCTGTCGAGCTGGTCGAAGCGGTCGACGCCCCAGAACGGCTCGCCGTCGACGATCACGTAGGGCGAGCCGAACACCCCCTTGGCGATCGAAGCGTCGACCTGCGCTTTGGTCCGGTCCTTCACCGCCTGGTCGGCGAGCGCGGCGCGCGCCTGCTCGGCGTCGCAGCCGGCCGAGGCGGCGATTCGCACTACGTTCTCGGCGCTCGAGATGTCGACATCGTCCGCGAAGTAGCCCCGGTACAGGGCTTTGGCGAGCGCGACCGCCGCGCGCGGGTCCCTGTCGTGCAGCCACCAGAACGCGCGCGCCGCCGCCACCGTCGACACCGGGAACTGCGAGGGCATGCGGAACGGCACGCCGTGAAACGCGGCCGAGCGCTGGAAGTCGCGCTTCGCGTAATCGCCCTTCAGGGGCATCTCCGGCAGCGGCTTGCCGCCGGTCACCTTGAACGCCGCGCCGAGGAGCGTCGCGCGCCAGCTCACCGCGCGGCCGTGCTTGGCCGCCAGCGCCTCCATCTTGTGCGAGCCGATGTAGCCGTAGGGCGAGGAGAAATCGAAGTAGAAATCGAGCGCTGCCGCCATGCGTCCTCCGTCCCGGCCGCTAGCCGTTGCCGCCCGCGCGGCGGGCGATCACTTCCATGCCGCACTTGTAGCGGTTGCTGACCCCGTACCAGATGGGCTCGAAGCCGCTTCGCCGCAGCAGCGCGTGCAGCCGTTCGCGGGTGAAGTTATGGTAGTGCTCGATTTCGATCCAGTACGGGTTTTTCTGCTCGCGATCGAGCGCGCGCCAGCTCGCAGTGTCCGAGTTGGGCGTCGAGACGTAGACTATCCCGCGCTCGGCGAGAAGTCGATGGACCTGCGCCAGGGCCGGCACCGGAAACGGCATGTGCTCCAGCACGTCGGCCATCGAGATCACGTCGAACGCGCCCGGCTCGTCGAGCTGCTCCAGCGCCACGCAGCGCGCAGCGACGCCCAGCGCGCTCAGCGCCGCGACGCTGTCCTCGCGCAGGTCGATGCCGAGCGCATCGAATCCCCATTCCTGCACCGTGAGGAGCAGTGCGCCGTCGCCGAAGCCGACGTCCAGCCAGCGGCCGAGCGCGGCAGGCGTCTCGAGGCCGCGCTGCGGCGCGCCGGGCGCCATCGCCGCGATGCGCTCGACCACGCGCGCCCACAGGTTGCGTCCGTGCTCGGCGTCGGTGCCCGGCTGCTGGCTCGCATGCGCGTCCGAGAACAGCACGTCGAGCGCGGCGTCGTCGAAGTAGCCGTCGGTGAACACGTGCCGGCACGCGCGGCAACGGCACCATTGCATGATCGCCGGCAGCGCCGGCTTGTAGAGCGCATGATTGCGGCAGTCGTACCGGCCGAGCTGGTCGACCGGCTTCTCGCCGCACAGCGGACAGCTCTCGTAGGGGATCCGGCGCAGCGTCATCCGCCCTCCGAGGCGATCGCGCGGCCGATGACCAGGCGCTGGATGTCGCTCGTGCCTTCGTAGATCTTGCACACCCGCACGTCGCGCCACAGGCGCTCCACCGGGAAATCGGCCACGTAGCCATAGCCGCCGTGCACCTGGATCGCGTCCGAGCACACTCTCTCGGCTATTTCGGAGGCGAACAGCTTCGCCATCGAGGCCTCCTTGAGGCACGGCTCGCCGGCATCGCGCAGCGCGGCCGCGTGCAGGTAGAGCTGGCGCGCGGCCTCGATCTGCGTCGCCATGTCGGCCAGCCGGAAGTTCACCGCCTGGTGCTCGATGATGGCCTTGCCCATGCTCCTGCGCTCGCCGGCGTAGGCGAGCGCCGCCTCGAGCGCGGCGCGCGCGATCCCCGTGGCCTGCGCGGCGATGTTGATGCGCCCCGACTCGAGGTTCGCGAGCGCGATGCGGTAGCCCATGCCTTCCTCGGCGAGCAGGTTCTCGGCTGGCACCTTGCAGTCCTCGAGCGCGATCTGCGCCGTGTCGGAGGCGCGCTGCCCGAGCTTGTCCTCGACGCGCGCCACGCGCCAGCCGGGCGCCGAGGTCGGCACCACGAAAGCGCTAATGCCCTTCTTGCCGGCCTGCCGGTTGCTCAACGCGAACACCACTGCGACGTCCGCGTTCCTGCCCGAGGTGATGAACTGCTTGGTGCCGTTCAGCACCCAATGCTCGCCGCGGCGCTCGGCGCGCGTGGCGATCGCGCCCGCGTCGGAGCCCACCTGCGGCTCGGTCAGGCAGAACGCGCCGACCGTGTGCCCCTGCGCCAGCGGCCGCAGGAACCTTTCCTTCTGCGCGTCGTTGCCGTAGCCATGCAGGATGCCGGCGACCAGGTTGTTGACCGAAAGCACCGTGCCGCTCGCGGCATGGCCCGCGAGACCTCCTCGAAGGCGATGGCGAGCGCCGTGTAGTCCATTCCCGCGCCGCCCCACTCCTCGGGGATGGCGACCGCATTGAGCCCCATCTTCGCGAGCGCGCGCAGCGGCTCGCGCGGGAAATGCGCCTCGCGCTCCCAGCGCGCGGCGTTCGGCCAGAGCTCCTCGCGCGCGAAGCGGCGCACGGCGTCGCGCATCATCTGGTGCTGGGCGGACAGGCGCAAGTCAGGCTCCCGGCAGGCGCACGTAGGTGACGGTGTGGTGGGTGAACAGCCTGCCGCTTCGGCTGTGGCACTCGGCGACGCCGAAGATGCTGCGCCGGCCGAGCTTAAGGATGCGCGCGGTGCAGCGCACGGGCTCGTTGACGGCGGGCGCGAGGAACGCGGTGTTCAGCTCCGAGGTCAGCGCGTCGCGCTCGATGCCGATCACCGCCTTGATCGCGACCCACATGGCGCAGTCCGCCGCCGCCATCAGGGCCGGCCCGTTGACGATGCCGCCGGGGCGCTCGAGCGCGCGCTTGAACGGCAGTTCGATGGTGCTCGCCCGGGGGCTGACCGAGACGACGCGAAAGCCGTAGCCGCGCACGAAGCGCGAGCGGTCGAGCAGCGCCTGGAGCTGCCTCCTGGTCGCCGCGAGTCCGGGCGCCGCCATCTACGCGAGCTCGAGCGCCACGGCGGTGGCTTCGCCGCCGCCGATGCACAGGCTCGCCACGCCGCGCCTGCCGCCGTACTTCCGCAGCGCGCCGATCAGCGTCACCATGAGGCGCGCGCCCGAGGCGCCGATCGGGTGGCCGAGCGCGCAGGCACCGCCGTGCACGTTCACTTTTTCGTGCGGCAGATGGTGCTCCTTCATGGCGGCCATCGTCACCACCGCGAACGCCTCGTTGATCTCGAACAGGTCCACCGTGTCCGAGCTCCAGCCGGTGCGCTCGTAGAGCTTGCGGATCGCGCCCACCGGCGCCGTGGTGAACCAGCCGGGCTCCTGCGCGTGCGTGGCGTGACCCACCAGCACCGCGAGCGGCGCGAGCCCCATGCGCTCGGCGTTCGAGCGGCGCATCATCACCAGCGCCGCGGCGCCGTCGGAAATCGAGCTCGAGTTGGCCGCGGTGACCGTGCCGTCCTTGCGGAACGCCGGCTTCAACGTGGGGATCTTGGCGATGTTCGCCTTGAACGGCTGCTCGTCGGTCTCGGCGAAGCGCTCTTCCTTGCCGGCCTTGATCGCCAGCGGCGTGATCTCCCAGGCGAACCAGCCTTCCTTGTTCGCCTTCTGCGCGCGCTCGAGCGACGCGATCGCGAAATCGTCCTGCTCCTTGCGCGAGAACTGGTACTTGTCGGCACAATCCTCGGCGAAGCTGCCCATCAGGCGGCCCCCGCCTTTTTCATCTCTTGCGTAGGCGTCCTCGAGCCCGTCGTAGAACATGTGATCGAGCACCTGCTGGTGGCCCATGCGGTAGCCGGCGCGCGCCTTGGGCATCAGGTAGGGCGCGTTGCTCATCGACTCCATGCCGCCGGCGACTACCACGTCCATGCTGCCCGCGCCGAGCAGGTCGTGCGCGAGCATCGCCGCCTTCATGCCGGAGCCGCACATCTTGTTCACGGTGGTGCAGCCCGCCGCGAGCGGCAGGCCCGCGCCGAGGCTCGCCTGGCGCGCCGGCGCCTGTCCCTGTCCGGCGGGCAGCACGCAGCCCATGATCACTTCCTGCACGTCATCGGGTTTGATCCTGGCGCGCTCCACCGCGGCGCGGATCGCCGCGGCGCCGAGCTCCGGCGCGGCAAAGCCCTTCAGCTCGCCCTGGAAGCCGCCCATCGGTGTGCGGGCGGCCGAAACGATGACGATCGGGTCGGTTTGCATGTCGATCTCCTGTCTATCCGGTCTATATGGCTTCCCGTTCGCGGCGCCCGAGCAACGGCTTGGCGCGCGCCGCGGGCTGCTCGGGGAACGGGCGCGACTTGCGCGTGTGCGAATCGATGTGCACGCCGACCAGGCGGCTCGTCGCGCACAGCTCGCCCGTCGTGGCGTTCCAC
>Ga0153916_10000347_pt1 | contig 30734 bp, 29 predicted proteins | sample Opewatmetagenome_FD_109642 | JGI IMG/M metagenome (GOLD analysis project Ga0153916, IMG submission 109642) | Freshwater wetland microbial communities from Ohio, USA - Open water 3 Core 3 Depth 4 metaG | ecosystem: Environmental > Aquatic > Freshwater > Wetlands | place: USA: Ohio, Lake Erie...
ACCAGCAGTAACAACACCGCCTTCCTTAAAAACCGGTTTCAGTTTAGCAAGATTCTCAACTGTTGAGTCCTTTCTAATGCCTTCATCTTTATCAAAAATAATAGAATCTCCTTTTTTCTGTTTGATTTCTACTGGTACAATTTCTTCTTTATATTTTCCTTCATCTGTAGCTTTTGCTGCTTTTTCATGACTCCATGCTGCAAACTTATCACAGTCCTCTCTTGTTATGTTATATTTCTCAGCAATGATCTCACCAGTCATTCCCATGTGAAATTTATTATAAACATCCCAGAGGCCATCATTAACCATTGAATCAATTATTTTACCATCAAAAAGACGATAACCAAAACGAGCTTTATCTAAAATATATGGACAGTTTGTCATACTCTCCATTCCACCTGCAACAACAATTTGAGCATCATCACATTTAATTGCTTGAGCAGCTAGAATAACTGCTTTAAGAGATGAGCCACAGACCTTATCCACATGAAAAGCAGCAGCCTCATAAGGTATACCTGCAGCTATTGCTGCCTGCCTTGCTACATTTTGATTAAGACCAGCAGAAACAACATTACCCATAATAACTTCATCAACTACTTTTGGTTCTATCTCGGCTCTCTTTACTGCTTCTCTTATAGCAATACCACCAAGTTGCGGAGCAGAAAAACTTCTTAATGCACCATCAAACTTTCCTTGAGCTGTTCTAGCACCAGAAACAATTACGATTTCTTTCATTTATTTTGTTCCTCCTCCAAATAAACAAAATTGTTGTGCTGGCTATATAATTTGAATTTAAAACATTTTCCAAAAATGTTTCCGGGATATTCAAGGTTACTATTAAGTTTCATCAAAACTTTATATACTACCATATTGTTAATTATAATAAGGAGCTATTTTTATGTTAAATCATCTAGGTAAAGAATTAGTTGAAGTTAACTTTAGTGGAATGGTTTTAAAGATAGTGAAAGACGATTGGAAAAAGGTTTTGCCAGAGAATCAAAATACAATTTTAAAATTTGATGAATATTCCAAGACAATAGAATTGAAAAATTCAACTCGTAGAAGTGATATCAATATATTAGTTCGATATGCAAAAACCATAAGAAAGTCATTTAAAGGAATAACCAAAGAAGATATCAACAATTACTTTAATGGTTTAGAAGTAACAAAGAACACCAAAGTATATTATTTGATTTGTCTTCGCAAATTCTTTCGATTCTTAAAACGTGAAGAAATTTTAGAAGATGTATTAAAAATCAAAAGTGAGACTAAATACAAAAAGGCGACTGAGCTTATTTCTGAAGGAGAAATCCAAAAACTCATTGATTATTATCGTGACCCATGTGAAAAAGCGCTAATCGCAGTATCTAAATTAAATGAGGCATGTTTACTATTTTGTGTTTTTATAGAAAATAACAAGTTTTAGAATAATAAAAAATTAGAAATGCAATAATAAGAAGGAGTAAATTAATGTATCAACAATATAGTAAACTAAAAAAATTTGTGAAATACTTAGACAAAACACAAATAGATACTATTTTAGATAATGCTCGTAAAGTTAACAAACGAGACTATCTCATACTTTTAACACTATGGAAGACAGGGATGCGATGTAATGAATTAACACACTTAAAAAAGAAGGATATTAAAATTGACGAGATAACAATAAGACAAGGAAAAGGTTCTAAAGATAGACTGATTCCAATAGACACTTCATTAGGTGACTTACTTAACTTATATGCTGGAGATATGACTTTAGAAGATATTTTATTTCCTTTGAGTAATGCTCAAGTAAGAAACATAGTACATAAACATCAAGGAGAGTTGGATGTACATCCTCATACATTTCGTCATAGTTTTTCTTTGCATTGTTTGAAATCGGGGATGAATTTAAGAAGTTTACAAAAAATACTTGGTCATTCAAACTTGGATACAACTGCAATCTATTTGGATATAGTTGCAGATGATATCAAAAATGATTATAAGAAAGTTCATTGGTGAGGGCAGACCTCATAAAAAGAGTAGGAAGAGAACTGAGTATTATCAAAGATTTATTTTAAAGTAATATTTTATACAAATAGAGCAAAAATCAATCCAATACTAAATACAAATAATCCTGTAGTCATACAAATTTTTTCTAATCGTGCTTTTTTAATTGTTGGTTTTCCTTTACTTTTTACAAAACATTCTACATTTATGGCAAATAAGAAAGCTACAAACATAAATAAAAATATTATTTCTTGGATATAAGAAGAAAATAAATTTGGTAATAATAAAGGGACCGGAAATAAATACATCATCCCAATGATATAGGAATCAAATCCAAAGCCCCTAAATTCAAATTCTGAATTTAAAAGTTTTATACAACTAGAGAAAATAAGTATAAGCAATGGAGGACCAATAAAAAGAATATTAAACAAGGTTATCATCTCCTATTTTACAATGTATCGTTTTATTTAAATTATTAAAATCTTTGGAAATTTCAAGAGTTTCTTGGTCTTTTTTTAATAATATTTTCATTTCTTTAAAGAATCTAAAACGTTCATTTAAAATCATATTAGAAACAGGTGTGTTTGGAAGTTTTTCGATATTTTTTACAATATTAAAAAATTTATTTTTATCAATGATATACTTTTTATTTTTCTCATCATAATAGCTTTTTTGAAGAATATAATAAAGTGTTAAATAAAAATCATCATCGCTTAATGTTCCATTGATTATCCTTAGATATAGATTTAAACGATATAAGATACGTGAAAACTTACTAAATAAAATATTTAAACTAAGTATGATAATTGCCATTGTACAAGTTACTAAAATAATGATTAGTGTCAAAATATCATTTGTTATATTAATCATACATATCACTTATAAAACTTCAAAGAATATCTTTTATTTATTAATAAATATCGTTTTTGATTTAGAAAATAAATAATTTATTGGTGAGTAGATTATTGCATATAATATCTTAATGTGTTATTATGCATAACCAAAGAATAAATGTAATTTACTTTAAAAAAGTTCATTAGTCCATTGGTTTACTAAAAATTGCTCTAATTAAATTTATGATATATTTAAAAAATAAATTCTCATATAAAATGTGATAAAATGATAATATCAAATGATTTAATTAAGATAACAGAAAGAATTAAAAATAAATTTATCAAGGAGTTCCCAAATCAAAAATACACAATTAATATATCAATATTTGATGATGGCGATTTCACAATAAGAATTAATTCAAATTCAGGAGAACCTCCTCATATGGATATTACTAATGAACATAGTTATAATATCATTAGCCATAACTATCTCTATAAGAAATCACTAAATAAATTAATTTATCAAAAAATTATTCAAAAAATGAGTAATGAAATAATTAAGGATTTTTAGAGCACTACAAAAAATATTGATAAATTCACTTGATTTATTTATAAAAGATTTACAAGTAAAAAGCCGTCTCTTTTTTTAATATTAAAAAATATTTAATAAAAAGAAGTATTATTTTACAATTGTTCAGCTTGTAATATCCCATTTTTTATTTTTTTTACTATTTTTTCAGATATATTATTTATGTGCTCCTCAGGATATACTTCTATTCCAAAATTAATAATTTTACTATATTTACTTAAAATAAATGGAAAGAAATCGTTAAAACAATCATCTTTATTATTCTCAAATAGATTGAAAATTGATTTTACAAAAATATAAGCTAATTGAGATAGATTTGTATTTGGACTAAATAAAAAATGAAAACTATCTGTAATATTCCTAATTGTATTAAATTCTTTAAATTTATCTACAAATACACCATGGGCTGTTTCCATATTTACTCTTAAATGTAAATTATTATAATCAATAATCATATTTCCTTCACATTTATATTCAGAAAGGAAATTATCAAATCTTTTTATTAAAGATTTATATGCTACGTAATAAAAATCATTTGGATATTCATTTGTTTCATTCCATCTTTTTTTATCTATTATTGTAGAAATTAACTTAATATCTGTCTCTTTCATTATATTTGGTAAGTCTTTAAAAATTTCCAATAAAGTAAAATTATCAAAATGATGAATATTTTTGCCTTCATAAACAATAATCTTTTTATTTGGATTTGCAAGGTCCTTTAAATTAATATATGGTGTAGAATAAATAAAACTCTTTTTTTGAGTAATTTCTCTATTAATATAATCAATAAATTTTGAATTTAAAATGCATCCTCCTAGAATATAATACTTTGAAGATGGTTGAAATCCTTCTTCTTCTAAATATAGATTATACATTTTTTCTCTAAATTAAACTATTTCATTTTTTTCGTATAATTAGGCGTGTCAACAGGAATTAAATTAATAGGATTAACACTATTAATTATATGATTAATTGGATTTTTAAAATCTTCAAACACTGTTTTTAATTCTTCTATGCTAGCCTCTTCTTCTTTTTCAAAACATGATTTCATTTTTAGATAAGTTTTATTCAATTGTTCAATAGCTAATGGAGAAAATGATGGTGATAATTTTTTCTCTAGAGTTTCCATCTGTTCATTAGATAATTTAAATTCACCTTTTCTTAAAAAATTGTTATTATAATTCACCAATTCTGAGATGTTTTTTAAATAAGTTTCAATAGTACTCGCCGTTGATAAAGGTATTTGATTTATTATTACTCTATCATTAAATAACTTATCAGCGTTTTTCTCAGCTTTATTCAATATTCTCCAAAAAGCTTTAAAATTTTTATTTAAAATATTTTCAGGGGTCTTTAATGATTTTGGACATTTATTATTTATCAAATTAATTAAATTAAATAAATCATTCTTTTCAAAATCTGTTTTTTGAAAATAACTAAAAGGTCCATTGATTTCTATCTTTTTCAATTTATAAAGAAGTGAACAAACATTAGTTTTATCTTTGTTTGAAATAGCTCCAGCCTCATAATGCATCCATATTGAATTTAAATTCTCAGGAGTAATGCAAAAAATACCTATGTCAGTTTTTTTTAATTTATCAGTAATATCATTGAACCAAACAGACCCCTTTTCAATATCCTTAGTAGATATAAATGTCTTATCTATTTTTTGTAATACTTGAGGTATCCATTCACGAATACCTTCAGCAATTATTTTACTAATCTCCCCAGACCAACCAATAAATATGTTTATTTTCTCCCACCAACCTTTCGTTACTATATCCAATATTGATTTAACTATTAATGTTTTGCGTTATATATAGAACCTAATGCTAATTTATAACCTTTTTTCACTCTTTCTATTTTTTATGTATTAAATTATTGAATATTGCATAAAGGTTTGTATTTATATATAACTATATTATTTCTTATGGTAGATGGTAGCAGATATTCAATTGTATAATCTGGGGCTTATTATAGTAATAGTAGCTCTTTTAGTCTATCAACTTAAACGTTTTACAGAATCCGTAAAACCAATTCAACAACATCCCTGTTATTTTATTATAGATGGAAGAAAGAGTCATACGGAAAAAGAATATGCAGAGGAAGAGCGAAAATTTAAGAAAAAATATAACAGGGATATGTTTGTTTACCTTATAACTTATCTTCTACCCATAATTTTTGCGTTGTTTTCTTTTATTTCAATTATCAACTTGGAAATTGGTATAATTATGTTGATATTAGCTATTATTTCTACGATTATTATGGAAATTATAATCAAAGTCTATGGAGTTGGTGAAAAAAAAATTGTTTCACAAGTTTAGATAAATTACCAATTAGATAACTTATTTAATTTTTAGAAGAGATAATTAAATATCTTTGATACTTCTCCTGTTGCTAGGAAATAAATAAAGAATAGAATTAAGATTAAAGCAATTACAGCTTTATAATTATTAGATGTAAATATAATTGCATTTTTTATTTTTTCAATTCTCTTTTTACTTTTTGTAAAATTAAAATCTTCCCTTAATTTGTCTATTTTTTTAAATAAATCATCATTTGTTTTGTATAGTTGGTTTAAACCATGGAAATCTTCATTTAAAATTAAATTTCCAACTTGATTTATAAAATCCTTATATTCATCAATTTTCAAAAGAACGATTGCATTTTCAATAAAATATGAAAATTTATCAATTATTTGATATTGAAATTTACATCTATTATTGTAAATTTTAAAAAATTGTTTCCACTCATATGGATAGAAAAAAATTAATTTTAGTCTAAAATCGTCTCTTAATTTCAATAAATTATATGTTAAATGTTTTAAAATTTCTCTTTTTCTATTCCTGTCGGGATTGTCACTTAATTCTTTTAAATATAATTGAACTACTCTCTTTTTATCATAAGTTCTTGATTTTAATTCTTTGTAAAAAAAACCTAAAGCTATAATTAAAGATGCTAATAAGATAAAAATCATAGATAGAATTATCAAAATATTCAATGTTAGAGGATATACATTTTTATAAAAAAATAAATCTATATCACTTTTAGGTTGATTTATTAAGATAACTCTAAAATAAATATAAAAAAAGAAAGTTATTATAAAATAAAGAAATAATCGTCCACCCCATTTATCTAATTTATATGCACGATTTACGATTGTTTTTGATAATTCTAATAATTTATCATCTTCTAATTGTTTAGTATTATCTTTTTCCTTTTTTTTCCTCGTTAATAAAGACCAATTCACAATTAACAAACGGATACGTTATTAAAAAATTTTGTTATAGGTCAAAATTATCTACAGGTATCAAGGTAGGATACATTAAAAAGTTAAATTTTTATTAAGTGATAGAAAGGAAATGACACATTATCTTATTGAAATACGTTTACATGGGATTGCTAAAAGATTTACTAGAAATCTTATATGGGATATTGCAAAACGTTTTAGAGTAAAAGGAGCAATTAAATCTAGACCTGTACCACACATTACTTTAGCAGGTCCTTTCACTACAAACAATGTTGGAGAAATATTAAAACAAATTGAGATAATTGGTAAACAATTTGGACCAGTGTCTTTTTGTATCAATGGTTTTGATAGTTTTAGAAGTATTAGAGATGGAAGAGTGGTTTTAACTTTAAAGATTGAACCATCATATGAATTAAAAGAACTTAGATGGGAACTATCCAAAAGATTACAGAGATATATATTTTTAAAAGAACAAGATTTTGAAATGAATTTTAAATTTCATGCTACGATAGCCTTTAAAGACATAGACCGAAAATTCAATAAAATAATAAGATACATTCAAGAAATTACACCGTTTGAAATTAATACAAATTCATTACGTATTTGCCTACTAAAAAATAAAAAAATCTTATACGAATATGATTTAATGTCTCAAAGATTTTTATCAAGGAGACAAGCATTATATCGTAATTATTTGAAATATGAACTTACTGAATTAGCGGAGCAACCAATAAAAATTAATCTGGATAATAAAAACATCTCTAAAGTATTTTTAGTGGGAGACCTTCACCTCAATCATAGTAAAATTATTAAATATTGTTATCGACCATTCAAATCAGTTCGACAGATGAATAGAATTTTGGTAAATAATTGGAATAAAACAATTAATAAAAATGACATTGTTTTCTTTCTAGGAGATTTAGTTCTTGGAAGAAAACGGAATAAAATACAACATTGGTTGAAAAAATTGAATGGAAATATCTATTTTATTAGAGGAAATCATGACAGAGGTAATCTAAAAAATATTCTGTACTTTAATAAATGTATTATACATTTTAAAGGTAGAGAATTCTGCTTGATTCACGACCCTAAGAAAGAAATTAATTGGAATGATTGGATAATCCATTCACATACTCATAATAATAACATCCAAATGTATCCATTTATAAATAAAAGAAATAAAACTGTCAATGTTGGTGTTGAATTAACAGATTACAAGCCAATATCTCTTGCTTATATTATAGATTCAATTAATCGAACCTAATAATTCATAGTTAGCATAACTCTACTTCCAAGTTTTTCCCAACCATTATTTTTAAAATAGGTAGACAAAAAAATTTTTGAGTTTTTGATAATTAATATGATAATAATATATAGATTTGTCTGCCCAATAAAAAATAATCTAAAAGTTACTGATATAAAATTGTTGTGTGATGTTTTGTAACAAAATCTTTAGATAAAAGTAATGTTTTAGAGCAAATAGGTCTATTAGGATATATTTAAGAGCAATTAAGATATTAATACTGGGAGAAAGGGGGAAAAAAATATTATGTTTAGAAAAGGATTTGCTTTTGCTATAGTTGTTTTGTTTATTGGAGCTAGTGTTGTTTCTGGTTTAAATATAAGTTCTAAAAATAATACTCAACCTGTTCATCGTGGTTGGTTGTATGTTGGTGGAAGCGGACCTGGGAACTATACTCATATCCAGGATGCGATTGATAACGCCAGTGATGGAGACACTGTTTATGTTTACAATGGAAATTATTATGAGAATGTTATTGTAAATAAAACGATTGATTTGGTTGGACAGGATAGAAACGATACCATTATTGACGGTGGTGGCGAAAATGGAAATGTTATTAATATTTCTGCGGATTGGGTGAATTTAAATAATTTCACAGTACAAAACAGTAGCACCGAATGGTCGAATTATGGTGGAGTTACACTTTATATTACTAACCACTGTATTATTGAAAACATTACATCCAGAAACAACGATTGTGGTTTGCTTCTAATCTCTTCTAATAACAATACAATATTAAGTAGTTATATGAATTCTAATTACGATGGGCTAAAACTCTCTTTTTATTCGAGTGGAAATAATATTTCCAATTGTGATATTTACTTTAATACATGTGGCATACATTTTTTGTCACACACTGAGTACAATACTGTTAAAAATTGTAACATATCAAACAATACCCAACTTGGAGTAGATTTGCATGGAGGTTTGATTGTATATAATGTCATTTCTAATTGTATTTTATCATATAACGGAGTAGCAGTAGGTTTTCCATTGGAATATTATGGTTGTAATAATAACAAAATTATATACAATAAAATTTCAAATAATAGTTGTGGAATAGGAATTCCACTTCCTGATATGGGGCCGCCGCAAGTTAATAATCAGATATATAATAACCAATTTATGAACAATAATCTTAGTGCTTATGATGCTAATACTAATTTTTGGGATAATGGTTATCCATCTGGGGGTAATTATTGGAGTGATTATAATGGAACGGATGATTATTATGGTTCAAATCAAGATATCCCTGGTAGCGATGGGATAGGTGATACACCCTATACTATCTCCGGTGGAGATAATCAGGATTTGTATCCATTGATGCATCCTTTTGAGATGTACTATATTTTGCAGATAATTCTACCAAATATCCTAATTTTTGAGGGTGATGAGTTTCCCGTTCTTGCTTACTCTTTAGCAAATCTTCCAATACCGGATGCGTTTGTCGAATTCAATGATGAAACAGTATCTACGGATTCAAACGGTACGGCATGGTTTACTGCACCTCAAGTGGATACAGACACCTATTATGAAATTAACGCAACAAAGATGGGATACACAGGAGCAAACGAAACAATACTGGTAAAAAATGTTCCAAGTGAGTTTAAGAATGCTTTTATCTTTGGCAGGATAACAAACCTCTCAAGCGAAGTTGAGTGTATTACGTTTGAAGCAGTGAAAACCAGAGTGTTAACTTTGAATCCTTTGAGTTTTAACACTTATTTATCAGGTGAAAAGTTCAGTTTATCCAAGGAATACAAGGGATTTATCGGTTTGCATTTTATGTTTGCATTATGCAAGAGACTCGTCTAAGAAACTATCAAAACATCTTTTTTTTATTATATTTTTTAGAAATATTTTTAACAATACACAAGATTAGTTGATTGAGGAAAAGGGAGGAAAAATGGCAATATTTAATTGTCCAGAATGTAAAAAAGAAATTAGTGATAAAGCAAAAAACTGCCCTCATTGTGGTTATCCTTTGATGGAGTTAGATAATAAACTAAAATCATTAGAAAAAGATAATAAAACTGTAGAAAATGTAGTAGATAAATTGACTCCTAATGAAAAAATGAATTTTGAGAATTATGAAAATTATTCAAATAATGTAAACAATTCTGAACCTCCTAAATCGAAAAAGAAAAAATCAAAAATATTGGTTTTAGTATTTGTATGTGTTGTTTTAGTAATTATTATGTTTGTAGCATATTTTGGTAATTTACAAACACAGACACCTAATAATTATAATAATACATATAATTATGATGATACGGCATTTAGAAATTGTATGCAAGTCAGTAATTCAATGATAAAATTAGATTTAGATGAAATAACGACTGCATCCCATAATTATGATTTTTCTTCATTGGAACTCTGGTGCAATAACTTAAAAGATGATGCTGAAAGATATAGACTTGAAATCAATTCGTATATTGTTACTGCTAAATGGATATCAGTAAAGAATGAATATAAATCAGCACTTGATGATTTTTATTGGGCAGGATATTATGGTGAACTTGCTGGTAAAAATATGGATACTAATTATTTTAGTATTTCTGGAGATTATTTGAATAATGCATCTATACATATACAAACCTGCACTTATCTCATTGAACAAATGTCATAAAATTTGATAAAGGAAAAATATGAAAAAACAACTAATAATAGTTGGTTTGATTACTCTACTTGTTTGTGTTGGATTAAGTGGATGTAATGAGAAGCAACCTAATACTTCGACAGATAATGATGAAGTTGAAAATAAAGTTCCTATTGCATTATGTTCTGCTAATTACACGAGCGGAAATATTCCTTTAACTATACAATTTACAGGTTTTGGAACAGATAGTGATGGAATTATTGTATCTTATCATTGGTCTTTTGGTGATGGGTCTACAAGCAGCGAGCAAAATGCAACTCACACATATAATATAGAAGGTAAATATAAAGTAACTCTTACTGTCACCGATGAAAAAGGTGCAATGGCAACAGATATAATTTATATAAATGCATTAATCCCAACACCTGAGATTCTTGAACATACATCTTATACATATTCGGATGATTGGGTAAGTGTTGATGGTATAATAAAAAATGTAGCCGATGTTCCAATTAATAATATCGAACTCAAAATAACTCTATATGATAAATCAGGCAACATCATTAAAACAAACCAAGATTGGAGTGATATTACTCATTCATATTCGTACGACTATACACATCCAAGATATATTAAATCGGGAGAAACTGCATTCTTTAGTGTAACATTTGAAGATATTAATTATTATGACCATTATGACTTTGAAATCCTTTCTTTTGATTCGGGTTATTCATATGGTTGCAGAGAAGGTTTAGTTATAAGCGATGTAAAAGATAGTATTGATACATTGGGTTATGAAGTTACAGGTAATTTAAAAAATGAAGGCACGATTAAACATAGTCTTATTACAATTTGGGGTGCTTTTTATGATTCTTCAGGAAAACTTCTCTGTGTTGCAGGTGACTATTCTTTGCCTTTGGATTTTTATTCTGGGCAAGAAGAAGAATTTACTATTACAGTATATGATTGGCATATTGACCCAAAAAAAATCTCAAATTATGATTTGAAAATTGAAACATTCTGCTATTCGTAATGGAATATTCGGCAAATCAAAATATATCAAGGTAGAAAAAAATTATTCAAATAGGTTTTTTAGAAATATTTTTAATAATGCATAGGATTTGTTAATTGAGGAAAGGTAAGGAAAAATGGCGAGATGTCAAAAATGTGGTAAATTTTGTTTTAGTTGGAGAGAATTTCAAGATGGTACTGTTATTTGTTATGAATGTTATGATAAAATAAAAAATGAACAAGTACAATCTAAAAAAGATGCTCCTCAAATAACAATAAACCCAAAACAAAACTTTCGAGATATAATGACTATTTTTGCTATTATTTCATTTATAATATTTATAATTGCAGGAATTTGGATGTTTTTGATTTCAGCGGCAGTAGATTCTATTATGCTAGAATTTTACCATTCATTTGGTTTATTTGTAATAGGTATTGGATTTTTTATTGGTCCACTTCTTTATGGAATAGGAGTATTAGTTGATAAAAAATAAATATTAAAATTGTAGTGTTTGAGGTTAAAAATATAACCCAAATTTACCGTGATACAATATGTCAATAATGATTTATATAGTAGAATGTAAATCGCCAGATCCGACTAAAACAAAATGATTTTGTCGCAGTATACAAATTTAAAATATAGGTTATTTTTTTCTTCAACACCACAGATTTTACATATCATAACTTTTTTTACTTGTTTTTGATATAAAATATTATATCAATTATTTCTAATAAAAGCATTTTCAGGGATTTTGAATTCCTTCTATATATATTTTGATGACTATCCTATAAAAGGAACACGTTTATTTTTAACTTTTAGGTGATATGAAGTGAATGAAAGAAAAGACCCATATAAGATAAGGATACCCATCATTTGGGAAGAAATAGATGATTTGAAGCAAAGGATATCAAAGCTTGAGTCAAAAAGTGACACATACGAAGAGTTATGGGAAATCAGAACTATGGAACAAATAGATGAACTCATTAAAACTATAAGAGAAGAATTAAGAGATTATGGTAAAGTTTTAGTGAGAGTGGAAAAGCATGAATAAACTATTATTGTATTTCAAACAAACATTTTCCAAAAATTATTTTACATCAACTTTTAAAGAACAAAAAGTTCCTAGTTTAGCCTCTAAAACATCTCCTTTAACAATCTCTCCGACACCTTCAGGAGTTCCTGTTAATATTAAATCTCCTTCTTCAAGAGTCATAATGCTAGAGATGAATTCAATTATTTTCTCAACTGAATAAATCATATATTTAGTATTTGAGTTCTGCTTAAGTTCCCCATTTACTTTTAATAATAAATCTAAATTATTTGGATTTGGTATCCTGTCTTTTAAAACAACTTCTGAGATTGGAGCAAAAGTATCAAAACCTTTAGCTATAGTCCATGGCAAACCAAATCTTTTTGCTTCATCTTGAATATCTCTAGCAGTAATATCTAGAGCAACACAATAACCAAGAACAAAATCCAAAGCCTCTTTTTGTTCCACATTTTTACATTTTTTACTTATAACAACACCAAGCTCAACCTCGTGATGCAAACATTTTGACAACCCTGGTATAATAATTGATTCACCACTAAATATTACAGAACTAGCTGGTTTCAAAAAAAGAAGTGGATTTTCAGTTATACTCGTATGCATCTCTTCAGCATGTTTCCGGTAGGATCTGGCTAAACAAACAAGTTTACCTAAAGTAACTTTTCTTTTAATGTTGTCCTTAAAAATATAATTCCTCATAAATTTGGGATTGATTTTTCAAATTTAAATATTTCATAATAAATTTCTTTAACATATTCTTGTTACGGTGCTTGGGGTATTTATGAAGTTAATTCCAAACTCCTGTTTAAAAGATTCCATGCTAAAAGATATTGGATTAAACAAAATAGATGATTTATTTTTTGATATTCCAAATAAGATAAAGGTTAAAGAATTAAATTTACAATTGGGTTTATCGCAACAAGAAACTGAAAAAAAACTAAGAGAAATTGCATGTAAAAATCAATCTTTTTATGATATTTTAAGTTTCCTTGGTGGTGGAATTAAACCACACTATATACCTGCGGTAGTAAAATCTGTTATTTCACGTGCAGAATTTTTTACAGCATATACACCATATCAATGTGAGGCAAGTCAAGGATTTTTACAGGCGATGTTTGAATATCAAAGTATGATTGCAGAGCTTACTGGTATGGATGTAGCTAATGCTTCATTGTATGATGGTGCAACAGCTCTTGGTGAAGCGGCACTTATGTCTACACGTATAAATGGAAGAAAAAAATTTTTGATTCCCAAAAATATTTCATGGGAAAAAAAATCTGTTTTAAAAAATTACTTGAAAGGTCCAAATATTGAGTTAATAGAAATTCCATTTGATATTAAAACAGGAAAAATTGATTTGAGTCATTTGAAAAAAAATGTTGATGAAAATACATCTGGTGTTTACATTGAGAATCCTAATTTTTTTGGTGTTTTTGAGGATGAAGTGGATGAGATCCAGGATATTATAAAAAACAAAGGCGCTCTTTTTATTGTGGGTATTGATCCAATCTCTCTTGGTATTACGAAATCCCCTGGTGAATATGGTGCTGATATAGTGATAGGTGAGGGAAGGGCACTTGGTAACTATATGGATTTTGGTGGAAGTTCTCTTGGTATTTTTGCTGGTAAAAAAGAGTATGTGCGTCAAATGCCTGGTCGTATAATTGGTTTGACAAAAGATAAGGATGGTAAAAGAGCTTTTTGTATGACTCTTCAAACTAGAGAGCAACATATCAGACGTGGTAAGGCAACTAGTAATATTTGTACAAATGAGGGTCTATGTGCTATTGCAGCAGTTTCATTTTTGTCAACTCTTGGTGGAGATGGTATTGAAAATCTAAGTAGAACCAATTTTGAAAACGGTCAACAACTGGCTAGCAAAATAAAATCAGTTAATGGTTTTAAGATGATGTTTAATGGCGTTCATTTTAATGAATTTGTGATTAAATGCGAAAAAGATCCAAACATAATAAATAAAAAACTTTTACAAAAAGGAATCCAGGGCGGTCTAATTATAGATAGTTGGTATAAAGAACTTAAAAATTGTATGCTTTTTGGTACTACTGAATTGCATTGTGAATCAGATTTTGAAGTCCTTGTTTCTGCGTTAAAGGAGGTTTAATATGTATAGATCAGCTATGTACGACGAACCACTTTTCAGTGAAATGATTTCATGTGCAAAAGATAAATTCAAACCTGTTGATTTGCTTAAAAAAACTATTCAAAGAACAACTAAGCTAAATATTCCAGATGTTGATGAAACCCAGGTTGTTAGACATTTACATAGACTTAGTCAGATGAACTTCTGTATTGATTCTGGAATTTATCCACTTGGATCATGTACAATGAAGTATAATCCAAAAATTTGTGAACAAATAGCTTCTTGGGAAAAATTTGTTTGTATTCATCCATATCAAGATATTTCCACAATTCAAGGTAATCTACAAATTATGTTTGAACTTGAAAAGATGCTTTGTGAAATTTCTGGCATGGATAATTTTTCTTTGCAGCCTGCAGCTGGTGCACATGGTGAATTTTTAGGTATGTTGCTAACAAGAACTTATCACAAATACAACAATGATGGTAAAAGAGATGAGGTAATTTTACCTGATACATCCCATGGTACAAATCCTGCAAGTGCAACAATGGCTGGTTATAAATTAATTGAGATTCCTTCAACAAAAGATGGCACTGTTGATTTGGATTATCTTGAAAAAACACTATCTGATAAAACCGCTTGTTTTATGTTAACAAATCCAAACACTTTAGGTATCTTTGAATCGGACATACTTGAAATATCAAAAATGGTTCATGAAGCTGGTGCAATTTTATACTATGATGGAGCAAATATGAATGCAATCATGGGTAAAGCAAGACCAGGAGATATGGGTTTTGACATTGTTCATATTAATCTTCATAAAACCTTTTCAACACCTCATGGTGGTGGTGGACCAGGTAGCGGACCTGTTGGTGTAAAAAATAAACTTGAGAAATTTTTACCAATTCCTAGAATTATAAAAACAAAAGACAGTTCTTATACTCTTGATTATGATAAACCTGAATCAATAGGAAAAATTAAGGAATTTTATGGTAATTTCTCAGTTCTTTTAAAAGCATATATATATATAACAATGATGGGTAGAGACGGTTTAAAAGAGGCATCTGAAATTGCTGTTCTTAATTCCAATTATATGAAGAAAAAAATATTGGACTCTAAAAAATATTCAATGCCTTATAAAAATATTAGAAAACATGAATTTGTATTAAGTTGTGAAAAACTATTGCAGGAAAAACAAGTAAGGGCGATGGATGTTGCAAAACGTTTACTTGATTATGGTTTACATCCACCAACGATTTATTTCCCTCTTATTGTTAAAGAAGCATTGATGATTGAACCAACTGAAACTGAATCAAAAGATTACCTGGATAAGTATGTTGAAACCTTAATTAAAATCGCGGATGAGGTTTCAGAAATAGTAAAAAATGCACCAAATAACTCACCTGTAAAACGTGTTGATGAAGTTGGTGCTACTAAAAATCAGGTTCTTACTTGGAAGATGATTTAATCTTTCTCTTCTTTTTTGTCCATGAGTGTCAGAAATGTACCAATAATACCTGGTAAAACCAGCACAATAGTTATTGAATATATACCAATATCCACCCATACCCCATATCTAACTCCCCAGTAAATATAATGTGCAAGTCCTGCAATAATTAAAAGAATTGATAATATTGTAAATAAGTTAAAATTTTTTAAACTTATTCCAAACCTATTTTTTGTTGTTTCCGTATTTGTCTCCATATTTTTTTTCACCATTTTAGTTTGATGGGGGCACTGGGATTTGAACCCAGATCGACGGGTCTCTTCTTAGGTCATCGCTCCAGTTACTCATCACCGAATTCAGATGACCCTCTTTTAATCATTCCTAACTGGAGCCCGTAATGATGCCGGGTTACACCATGCCCCCAGTTAGTAATTACTCTACTTATTTCTTCTAGCTCTTTTTTCACGTCTCATTCGTTTCTTACGCCATTTCCACCGCATCTTATGTCTTTTTTTCCAGGCTCTTGAACTACGTTTCATGATTTTATTTCCCTTAACCTTATAGCTTGCCCTAAACAAATTCCAATATTTAATGGTTTAGGAAAATATAGATTTCAATAAAAAAATTTAACAGAGGAAGAGAAAGCTAATTAAATACATGTATTATACATAATTGGTAGATGGGAAAATTTACAAATTCTTATGTTCTTGGTGAAATATTATGTTCACTTTATCATGTAGCTGGTAGAAGAACTACTAACGGTTTTGCAGCAAAGGTTATTGGTTCTATTATTAAAACTCTTGAACGTAACTATGATTTTTTAAAATATGTTAATATAAACGAAAGAGGTGAACTGATCGAAGACGAAGCTATTGCAATTTCCCCTGAGATTAATAATATTAAACGTGAAAGAGTTGGAAAAGCAATAGAGGCTATTATTAGAATTGTATATATGGACATTATTGGTAAAGCAGGTTTATTTTTTATCGCTGAGTTGAAAAAACGTGCAGGTGAGCATTTAATAGATGAATTACAGAATTTTGGCGTTGATCTCCAAGCCTTGCAGATTGAACAGCATTATCTTTATAGAAGTAGGGAACAGAAAAAAGCAAGACAAGGTAAAACCGGAAGACCATATGATGTAAGCTTACTCAGCTACACATGGAAGAATGTTTCATCTTGGAAATATGATCCAAATAAGAGAATTTGCATTCTTTATGATAAAAATGGAAACGTTTTAGATAATTTAAATTTTGAAGCAATTATTGAAAATTATGTAAAAAATTTATCAAAAAATCTTGAGAATATACCAGATGATTTTGAGAAAGAAATTGATATTACTGATAAAGAGTTTGATCTTTTAAAGATGTTATATTCAAGAGATATGGATGCCGAAACAGCAATGGTTTTATTACATTTATCAAAAAATGATTTTGATACAATAATTAAGAAACTTTTAGAAAATGAAATGCTACATTATACATCATATAATATTATAGAACTTACTGAAATTGGTCTAGAATATATTAATAAAAAGGAAGAAATAGATAATAATAAAAAAACTGTAAAAGAAGAGATTAAAAAATAAATTTATTCATCGCTTTTATCTTTCTTCTTATCCATCCAGACATATTTACATCTTGTACAATACCATCCCTGTGACAACCATTTTTGTTTACCATGTTTTGGATTTATATGTCTGTAAAGTCTAACAAGATTCAGGCTACATTTTGGGCATTTTTCTTTAAAAGATTCATCATATGGTTCTTTACCCATTCTATACATTAGAGTATCAGCTGCAACATTGTATGTATAACCACACTCTGTACAATTCCATGCAATTGGAATCCATGCTCTTCTATTTTCTATACTTTTATTCTGATAAAGCTTGATTGCTTTTGCACTACATTCAGGACATTTTTTTTTGATAGAATCACCTTTCTTATTTTTGATTATTGAGGTTAACTACCATTTTATGTAAGTAAGGTAATTTTACATAAAATTGACTACCTTTACCAATTTCACTATCAGCCCATATTTCTCCATTGTGTTTTTGAACAATTTCTTTACAGATAAATAAACCAAGTCCTGTACCTTCGTTTTTACGATCATCACCTGTATAAGCTTGATAAAATTTATTGAATATTTTCTTTAATTCATCTTTAGAAACACCAACTCCTGTGTCATTTAAAGAAATTAATATATGATCTTTTTTCTTTTCTGCTTCAATGGTGATAGAACCATTATCAGTAAACTTAACTGCATTTGCAAATAAATTCTTAAAAACCTGAGATAAACGATACTTATCTCCAATAATATTTGGTAAATCTTTTGGAATATTTGTAATCATTTTTAATTTCTTAGATTCAATTGCAGGTCTCATATCCTCAGAAATTTCATTTAATATTTGAATAATATCAAGTTTCTCCATATCAAATCTCATAGTATCTGTATCTAATCTTGAAACATCCAAAATGTCATTAACAAGTTTAAGTAGTCTTTCTGAGTTTCTTAAACTAACTTTTGCCCAACTTTTTATTTTCTCACTAGCATTATTATCTGAAATTATTAAATCTAGATAACCTTTTATTGGTGTGACAGGAGATTTAAGTTCATGAGCTACAATGTTCATAAATTCTGTTTTAAGTCGTTCTGATTTTTTAAGTTCATTTTCTACTCTTCTTCGTTCAGTTATGTCTCTAATAGTACATACTAAACCTGCAAACTCATTATTCTTTTTATAAGGAGCAACATTTACCTCAATTGGAATAATATCTCCGCTATCATGTACAAGCTCTAATTCTATGTTCTCAATTTTCTCATTTTTTTTCCTGGCATCAATTGTTATTTGCTGGAAGAAATAAACTGATTCATCTGATAGGTACTCTCTAAAAAGAGTCGCAAGTATCTGACTCTTACGTCTGCCACATAATTTTTCAAAAGAAGGATTTACATAAGTTAAACGACCAAGGGGATCAATTGTTACAACTCCATCTGCTGATGTTTCTGCTAAAACTCTGTATTTTTCTTCTAGTTTTACAAGTTCTTCCCATGCTCTTTGACGTTGTGTTATATCCTTCCCCCTAATAAGAACACCTTTTACCTCTTCGTCATCTTTAATATAATCAACCGAGAATAAGAATTTATAAATATGTTCATCCTTTGATTTCAAATCACTCTCATAGTCTTTTAATTTGATACCGTTACTTGCACTTTCTATTGCTTCATAATGTTTATTTAAATCATCTTTTGAAAAAAGTTTTTTTAATTCAGAAATTTTTTTACCAATAAAATCTTTTTTTAAAAAACCACTTAAATCTAAAGTAGCTTTATTTACATCTAATATAACACCTTTTTCTAAATATAAAAGTAAATCACTAGTTGCATCAAATATATCTCTAAACATGATATCTGATTCTATTATTTTTTTCTTAGTAGTTTTTAGGTTAGTAATATCTTTAATAATTCCTATTGATCCAACTGTTTTACCGCCTGCACCTTTTAATACAAAAAGTGATACCTCGACATCGAATATTTCACCTGTTTTTTTGATCATTTTTGTTTCCATTTTAAATTTTATGCCCTTTTTACTGATATGCTCTTGCTGAATTTTCTTCCATTCCTCTTGTGGATAAAATGTAGAAACATCTTTATTGCAAAGATCTTTTTCATCCATTAGAAATAGATCTTCTGTACATTTATTCCAAGAAATGATTTTTTCTTTTTCATCTGCTATTGTTATTGCAAAAGCATAATTTTCAAAAATCGAACGAAAAGTTTCATCTTTTCTTTCTATTTCAATATGTTTTTCAATATTTGATAAAGGCTCTTCAAAAATTTTGATTGTTCCCCCAGATATTTCTCCATAATCTTCTTTATTTTTTTGTATTATATTTAATCCCTGTGAAAATGATTGTTTTCTAAGTTTTCCAAGTTTTTCTTCTTCTCTTAACTTTTTTATTATATCTGGTACATCTTTCATTTTTAAGCTCCAAATACAACATAAGAAAAATTATTTTTCAAGAAATCTTGAAAAATCAATCTGAATTTTAAAGATTTTAAACTAACTTTATTTCCACATCCCATCTTGCATCCCATATATTTGAACTAATTATTTAAAAATGAAATACATTTTTTAGTATATTAATTAATTGTTTATAGATAAAGAAATACAAGTTTTATTTAATATTTTTACTCAAAATTTCTTATATTTCCAAACCCATTTTGAATTTCCTACAAAATTCCAAACAGTTGAAAGAATTATCCCAATGAGCATTGAAAGTATGTAAAACATTTCAAGTATCTCTGTAAAAATATACAGACTTGCAAAATTAATAATAATACCAATAAATCTAGTGGCATGATCCTTAATAATAGATTTTTTTATATCAACATGTGTTGCTTCTTCTTTAAAAGTCCATGCTCTGTTTAAAAAAAAGTTTGTAAGAACAGAAATTTCTATTGAAATAGCACCTGAAATTAAATAATACAAACCGAGATTTGTCAGTAAATATAAAAGACCAAGATTTACAAAAACACCTAATAATCCTACAATACAAAATTTTATAAGTTTTTTAAATTTTCCAGAAACCCATAAAAGTCTAGTTAGATGAGATAAATAAGAAAATATTGTTCTTACTCCTAATTTACTTTCCCCCGCGTATCTTTTTCCGAATTCATATCCTATTTCCTGGACTTTTTTATATTTTCCAAGAACAAGAAGCTCTAATAGAATTTTATATCCTTTAGGTTTTAATTTAACATTTTTTATCACATCTTTTTTAAAAGCAAAAAACCCGGATTCTTTATCTTTTATATTTTTAATTTCACCAAAAAATATATTTGCTAAAGTAGTTGCTCCTCTTGATACAATTTTTCTTGAAATACTCCATTTACCCAGACCTCCACCTTCAACGTATCTACTACCTATAGCTATTTCTGATCCTTTTTCTAAAGCGCTGATAAACTCAGGTATTTTTTCAGGAGGATGTTGTAGATCAGCATCCATTACTAATATTACATCTCCACTGGCGGATTTAAAACCTTCAACACAAGCTGATGCTAAACCCCTTTCTTTTTTTCGTACAATAATTTTTACAGGATAATTTTTACTATATTTATTTACGACTTCAACTGTTCCATCCCGGGAATCATCATCTACAACTACTATTTCAAAATTAATTTTATTATCTTTTAATATCTTTAATGTTCTATCAAATAATTTAGTAATGCTTTCTTTTTCTTTATAAGTTGGGATAATTATTGAGATCTTCATTAGACTCCTCAAGTTAAATCTTTACTTCCATAGATAAAAATTTTTTTCTCTAAATCTTCTAAAAAAGTAAAATCATTTTCGATGATTTTAATTAAACCTAATTCCTCTAGATTTATTTTATCATAACATGTAAACATAATTATTGTATTATTTTTTGAAATATTTTCTATAGTATTTGGATTAAGCCAATTAACCTTATATCCTATATAATATTCTGTTACTACAGGGCTTGCAGAATAAATAGAAACGTTTTCTGGATAGTTATTTTTTACAAAATCAACAGCTTCTTCCCAATTTACATCATAAACGGGTCTAATTATAATTAATATAATAGAGATAGCTATAAACATTATTAATAAATTTTTAATTCTATTTAACTTCTTGTCAGTATAAATTATTCCTATGAATAAAAAAAGAGGTACAAAAATAGGTAAAAGATAATATTCATGGTTTGGTAATAATACAAAAAAACCAGAAAATATTAAAGAAAATAAAGCAAGGGTTTTTTCTTCTACAGATATTGGCTTATATTTCCAGAATAAAATTAATAATGATACAAAAACTAGGATCGCCAGTAAAATCATAGCAAGCTCATAAAATGGAGCATCATTATGCATAACTCCTAATCCAAAAAAATTTGATGAAGATGAATCACTTGATTTAAAAAATGATGGTTTCGTAATCAAAACATAAAATACCCAAGGTATCTGAACAAGAATGATTTCAATAATTATAAATAAGAAATATTTTAACTCAATTTTTTTAGTATACATGTAGTAAAAAATAGGTAGAATAATAAAACCAGCTGGTAATTTTGTAAGAACACATAGACCTAGGAAAAACCCTGATAAAAAGAACCATTTTCTATTAAATTTAATACCTAGAATAGCAAAATAAAATGAAGCTGTCATTAGCATTATAGCAAAAATATCAATTTGTATAATTTTGCTAAATATGACAATCATTGGAAAAAATGCAAATAACGATGATGAAACGACTGCGATTTTTTTATTTCCAAATATTTCTCCTAACCGATATGTTAGATAGATAATAACTAATGTGCAAAAAATAATTAAGATTCTAAATAAAATTAGACTTATTCCAAAAATTTTTGAAAGAATTACTAAAAAATAAACAAATAATGGGGGGTTATCAAAAGCACCATCTAGATAAGATCCTCCTTGGGCTATATGTGTTACACGAAGCATATAATATGCCTCATTCCACGAATGGATAAGACCAAGCGGGAGCCATACCCAGATAATATATAGAATCGATACAATCAATAGAATTATTGCTAGGGGATGTTTTTTTATAAGACTAAAAATCTTATCCATCATCTTAAATCTCCCCCAATTTTATTAATGGAACATATAGAACATATATAGCCATTACTGAATTTTTAAATTATTTATTAGGTTAAAAAACTTGGCGATTAGTTGGCGTTTACTTGGCGATTCTGGCGATTACTTGCTGATTGCATCAATTGCTTAATATTTGACTAATAAATGACTAATGAACCTTGAAGATATCAGATCATATTGACCGATTTTCTAAATTTAAAATATTTCCCTTGTTAATACTTTTAACTTCTTCATCAAATCATCGACAAACTGATAAAACTCTCGTTCATCAATATCCTGCAGAAGAAGACTTTTTTCTGCACCCCAACGAAACAAATCTCCAGATTCAAGCAGCCTATTTTTCTCATCGATATTAATACGATATTTCTCATAGAGCTCGAGGATAAATCGTGTTTTTTCAATGATCTCCGGCCGAACATCCTTCAAGTGAATGCCTAGCTTTTTCTTAATCAGAAACAGATCAACAAAATCCCGTGCTTTCACCCCACGTCGTGTTAAAATCGCTCGCACTTTTTCACAAACAATTTCTTTCACATCATACATTAACAAAGAGATACTCGTACAATAATCTGAATACTCTTTCCCATACAAACCAGTCAATACTTTATCCTTATCGTCTTTTAACAAAGAATAAGCCTTTTTCGTCTTCACATCGAATTTCACATCTTCAACAAAATTAATCTGAATCTTCACAAACGATCGTTGTTTCAGCATCTCAGAATCAAACCAAATTTTGAAGGTAATCGTCTTATTACCGCCACCAAACTCCACATACTCTTTTTTCTCTTTGTCGAGAATAAAATCCCATCCTCGTTGTCTTGCTGAGGAAACCAGCAATTCACCAATAATATCTTTTAGTTCAGAAATAATCCGACGGATCTCCTTTTGCGACTTCTCTTGAAACAACACTTGATCCTTCCAGGTGAAATCAATATCCTCAGAAAACCGATAATACCCCAGATACGATTTGATTAAACAAGTACCACCTTTAAACACAAGATTCTTTGAACAGAATTTATCCTTAGAAATATCCAGAAGCAGTTTTTGGATAATCATGTCTTTCTCAAGCAAATCTTTTCTCGTAATACCAAGTCGAGATGAAATCTCTTCGATGAATTCTTTCATAGTATTTCCTCAAGTATCGTTTCTATGGTTTTTGGGTAATGTTTCACATATCGTTTCAGTTTTTCTTTCGAGATATCCTTAGTGTATTCTGTAATATCCATAATGATTCGTTCCTTCGGAACACCATTGTATTTCCATATATACAGAAAATCAAGGATGGTTTTTTCTGGATCAGAATGCCGAATCATATCATTTGTAATGACGCCAAAGGTAAGCAACGAAGGAGATATCTTATGAAAATGAAATTTGTATCGAAGGATGTCTATGGGACGAGCACGAAAAAGAGAATCATTAAACACATGATCAATGGTAAACACCTCATGAGTCATATTATTGAACTTCAATGCAGTATTAAGACCAAAGTACCACTTCGTGATATTCTTAAGTGCAAGACCTTTAGCGATCAGCTCGAAGTGAGAGTATTTTGTTTTTCCAAGATTATGTTCTTCTAAATTTCGCACATAGAAAATACCTCGGAAGATCCGTACCAGATATCCTCGATAGCTTAGATTTCGAATAGTGCTTTCGTAGTCAACATCAAAAGATTTACAATATCTTCTTAGGAAGTCGGCGGTTACAAATTCTTCTTTTTCGAGGTAGAGTTTTTTAAGGACAGGATTCATTCTCATTTATATCACAATATCTCAAATTTGAGATATTATAATATATATCATAACTTCTATTTAAACATAGCGAAAAAGGAGCAACAATATAGTACATCCAAAGCTACTAATGCTCCCAAAGATACCAGAAAGACGCCAAAGCCGTACAAAAGCCGCAATATAGTCGCATGGCTGTGGGAAAAAAGGCTCTCATAAAGGGGAGGATCCAACAAAAGGATCACTTATTTGTCTTTCCCTTTAGTAACAACAACCAAGACCGTCTTTCCAGCATGCTTGGTCCCGAGAGAGATAAGCGGACGTGGCGGGATTCGAACCCGCGACCACCGACTTAGAAGGCCGGTGCCATATCCGGTCTAGGCCACACGCCCATTTTTAAAAACTACAACGTATAGTCTTCTTAGTAGATAAAAATTAATAAAAAAGTGTATAGTGGATAAACCTTTTTATTCGTAAGGTGCAGCTTCTCCAATTAAATCAACATGTGTTAAAATCATACGTCTGCAGCAGTATCTATCTATTCCCAAAGAATCAAGGATTTGCTGAGGAGTTTCTTTTGGTTTCTCACCTTTATTTATAGATCTTTTATATTCTTCATATCTTTTTTTATAATCCTGATAAACATCGCTTATAATTTTTCCGCATGTAAAACATCTTACAGGTATTATCACAATATCACCTATATTATAATACAACAAACTGCGATTATATCTTATATTTTTGTTGTATCTGGTGATTTTACTTCTAGTATATAAATCATTATTGACATTTTGTATCACGGTTTTTGCCTTCCTGTAAATATCCCCATTTTTAAATCATTTCTTTTTTTAAAAAAACCTTCCACTTAGGATTTACTAATATATAAAAAAATATAAGTTTATTAAATTGTTATTGTTTTTAATGATTTTTCTAAAGATGGAAGAAAGGGCGTTCTATGCACCAATAATTAATTACATAAACCACATTTGTTTAAAAGCAATTGGGGAAATAACAGTTATCACAATACACCCTATATTTTTTTCAGATTGATTCTACAGAAAGATAATTGAAGATGCTAGTGGAGAAACAGCCTATGATAAAATGACACGAAAAAATCGAAATCCAGAAAAACCAAGGATAGAACTAGATGAGAAAAAAAAAGATTATTTTTGAGGGGTAATAAGATGGATTCTTTAGAAAATAAACCAAAAAGTCTATTACATGAAAGAAGCAAAAGATACCTTATCTATCTAATACTGCTGATGGCGTTGATCGCAATCATGGATCAATACCTCTCGTTTATCGAGACAAACGCGATACCATATATTATTAAGGAATATAATGTGACAGAGTCTGAATATTCCTGGTGGAAAGTAATCTATTTTATTCCAACATTCTTGATTTTCCTGCTGAATGGACTAACTGATATTATTGGGAGAAAATACTCTCTACTAATCCTGATCTTACTATTTGGAATTCCCTCATTGGCAATCGTGTATTTCACTCCTTCATTTCATCTATATATGGTGTTCTTCGTCGTCATCGTCTACGCTACCGTCTCGAACATGTGGACTATTCCAATCAGTGAAGAGGCACCTGCAGAAAAACGCGCGAAACTTGTTTCTCTAGTCTATTTCTTGAGTCTTATTCCGCTCATGGCAATTATTCCACTAATTCTCCAAAGATTGGGTCTGAACTGGAAATGGATGTATGGTATCATGTTCTTTTTTATGATACCAGTGCTCATCCTCTGGGTCTTCATGAAAGAAACTAAGCGATATGAAATGATCAGAGAAGAACGTAAACTTGGGATAAGAAAGAAGCATTTCTACGGCCTTTATGTCATCAACCGAAGTGATATCAGATATATCCTCTTCTCAGCAGCAATCTGGATGTGCTGGTTAGTGGTGTCTATGATGGTGGTGTGGCTTGGACAATACTTCAATATCATCGGATACTCTGATATCTGGTATATAGTATTGCTCGGTACTATTGTCGCAATGATGATTGGTGCAGTTGCTGGTGGCTGGACTATGGATAAGATAGGACGAAAAACAGGGGTACTTATCGGATGTGCGGGTCTTGGGTTATTCGTTGGAATCCTTGGTTTTGTCCCCATCATTTTTACCAGTGTCATTGTCGCAGTCGCTGGGTTTTTCTTCGGGTTCTCCTATACCTGGATTATTGTGTACATCCCTGAAATCTTTCCAACAGAACGAAGAGGTGCATGTTTGGGATGGACGACAACCATTGCACGTGTCTCATATATACTTGGACCAGCATTGGCTGCAATTCTCTTAACCCCCTCATCTGCAACAATAATTGAATGGAATAGATTCTGGGCTGTCGCAGGACTTCTCATGGTGATCCCGATATTGCTTGTAGCATTATTCCATCCTTATGAAACAAAAACACAAGAATTAGAAGAAATCGAAGCGAAACGATGAGGGTAGTTCAATAATATTTTCTAAAAAACAGATAATCTTTGAGAATGATAAACAATGAAACTCAAAGAACAGGTTACAATAACTTTTCCAGAAGCAAAACCCAATCTAAAGACTTTTATATAAATAAAAATATATCATAATATATTTATGAAAATCATAATTAAAAACTTATTAATATGGATTATAACAGTCGTCTTGCTTTTATCTTTTCTTAATGCTAATGCTAGTCCCAATGAAAAATATATCAAAACAGACATCGAAAATCTAGCGTTTAAACAGGAAATAAATATTCCTATAGCTACAAGTTTACCAGAGGCAAAATATCAACCCGTAGATATTAATGTAGAATTTATCAACCCTTGTTGGGTAAAAGATGAAAAAACACATTCGGTACGTGTCGGCTATGATGATGGTTCAGGGTTAACAGAAATCGAATCACAAATATATAATCTAGAACATAGTGATGATACCCATATTACATCTTGTGGCCTTGTTTTTCTGATACCTGACGTAGCAAATGGTAAAGAAAAATACTACGTGTTATATGATGAATCAGAAACAAAACCTTCTGAATATAAAGATCATGTCGTCATTGAAGACACACATTATTTTTATGAGCCGATATCTGGACAGAAAATTGATTTTGATTATTATAAATTAGCTGACGACGGATATGTCGTCTATGCGGTAATCCAGAGGGGGGAACTACTTGGCAACCCTGTTTCTCATTCAGTTGGTAAGTTTAAACCCGGTTCAACTGAGGTCGAAACCTACAACTTGGATCAACTAGGTTCTTTTGATATGAGATACGGGGTTTACGGAGAACCAGGTTATGTTGGGACTTCTTGCGCAACTGAGGTTTCAAAATCTGTAATTGTAGATGGCAATCTGATGGCTCGAATGAGGATAGAAGGGTTTTCACCAAAAGGTGATATTAAAACCGATAATATTTACACTTATTATTACTGTCCAGGTGAAATAAAAAGAATAATTGTTAATGCTTATCACGAAGTTATTGAAACTATTAACATAGAAGACCCTGAGGCATATGATGGTTCATATGCTGCCGTAACATCAATTAAATCCAGGAGTGCATCAATCGAGAAAATGAATACGGGAGAGATACTACCTACCATTGCCTTTTATGATGAAAATGATAACATAGAAAAATATGATGTTCCAATGAACCCTGAATCTCAAAAAAAAGAGTTTGTTCTTTCTACAAATGATGATGCCGATCTTGGTAAAAAAGCCTGGGTTTGTTTATATGCCCCTTCAACTGGTAAGGCGCATGGACTTATTTTAGAATCCAACACAGGGATTAATGAAAAAGAAGATGGTGTTCAAATAAAAGCGTTCGCTAAACAAAACGTAAAACTCCCGGGTCTTGAAGTAGATACCGCTAGTCTTTTTTTGCTACGTAATAACTATGAAAAAGGTAGTAAAAAAAACACTATAATACCACAAGGATTCACAGCAATTTACAACATCGAACTTATCACTATTGAAAAAGAAGGATACCAAAGAATAGACAAGGAATCAGAGTTATTCCAACAACTAATTAAACAGATCCCCGTACAAAGAGAAAACGTATCAAAAAATGAGAAAGAAAGTATTGAAAGATATTCTTTAACAACATATGTACATTTCGCACCATCAGTACCACTAGGTTCACTTCTCTCAGCAGCCCTTGGAAAAAACTTTTCATATATCTATGCAGAGTTATACAAAGAAACTAGTTTTAAATCATCTGGTACCGCGAGCAGACTCCCACTTGGATCAATGGAACTCGATCTTAAAGGTAAAAAAATAATACAAAAAATAAAAACAGTTATTGGATTATTTGACTGGAAAAACGCTTCATTATTCAAAAAAATAAAATTCCCTGACTTAGAACCAGGTATATACCTTGTAAAAATATTTAGAGAAAACCCGCTTTTTGCAAAAGAAAGACAATATATCGGTTTCGCAGCAGTTGAAATAAATAAAAATACTACAACACATATATATTGCAGATCTCAAGGGAAAATTGAGTTTTTAATTAATGATCAAAATAATAAAGGAGTTGAAAATGTTAAGTTTTCACTTTGCAGTGATGATGTATCTATCGCTGATACTATATCTGATGATAATGGATCTGGTGTTCTCAAAGCTCCTTGTTATCCAACGAAACCGTATACGTTAAAAGTTATTTACCAGGGTTTTTTAGTTGGAAAAAAAAATGTGAAAATAGGTTTTATGCAAAGAATTAAACCCTTGCGGGAAACATTTTCTATGAAACTATACAAGTTAACACTAAAATTGAAAGACACATGGGGTTTTGCACCAGCTGTTGAAGTTAATCCCACTCTTGTAAGTAAAGAAATGGTTATACCTACTAATATAAATGCTGAGAAAAAAGATAACGGTGAATACAGTTTTTCTGATCTGTATCCTGCTAACTATGTTTTAAGTATGAGCTATAAATCCTTTGATTCAAATAATGATGTAAAAATTGATAATGATAAATCCCTGGAATTAAGTTTCCAAGCAGAATATAAAATAGATTTCAATGCTATGGATTCCTACGGAGATTCATTTTCCAACGGTGAAATCACAATAACACGCAACGGTAAAAACTTAAGAGGAGAAATCAATAAAGATGGTACAACTGTTTTTTCTGTTCCCCCTGGTGAATATAATATAAAAGTTTACTCAGATCAAAAAGAAATCGCTAAACAAAAAACAGATATAAAAGGAGATAAAAAAATTAATATCGTTACATCAAAAGAATCATTTTTCCATAACATGATTACGTACATAGGTGTTATCCTTGCTGTTTTTTCGATAATATTTATGTTTTGGAAAAAAAAGATTTATTTTGGTTCTAAAATACTTATTATTGCTTTGTTGATAATCGCACTTGTTTCACCATGGTGGGTGCTAAATGGTAGTAACGAATCCGTATCAACTACTACAAAGACTCTTTTAATACCAGCAAAGATTGTTAGCTTAACAGAATCATCATCTATACTAGGTGGAGGAGTAAGTCAAGTACCTGATCAGGTTACTATAGTTCTAAGTCTACTCTCAATACTTTTAGCTATTACATGTCTTATTATGTTTTTTAGTATATTAATAAAAAACAAGTTTAGAAAAACAACTATTGTTTTATCTATTCTAACTTTTTTGATGGTAGTAGTTGTACTTTCGGTTTTCTTTTATGCTATGTCCCAGATCACTGAAATAGGTGTCGGTGGTTTCAGTGGCAGTGGAGATATTGAAACGACACTCCCAGGAACTGCTGATGTTATAAGTATACCATGCAGTTGGGGTCCTGGTTTAGGATTTTATTTGAGTATTACAGCTGCTTTATGCCTTGTTATTGTTTCTTTTTTAAAGAAAAAAATCTAAAACAGGTCATAAAATATTTTTTGCAATCTCCTTTTTTGATACAGCAAAAACAATTTAATTATAATATAACAAACTGCGATAAAATCATTGATTTTTTATCGAATTTGTCTTTTTTTCTCATACTTTTTAAATTTAACCCATAAATCATGCTATTGTTTGTCAAAAGTTTTTAAATTATGGATTTTAAGACTTGAATTTATATCTTATATTTAAAATTTTGTTATGATACATTTTTTTAGCTTTGTGTTAGGACAGGACATATGTCGCTTCCTATGAGTATCATAAAAGACATTTATGATACACCTGGTGAGACATATGTTCATTCACTTTGGAGAGGTTTACCTAAAAAAAGAGCATATCCAG
>Ga0153916_10000348_pt1 | contig 30722 bp, 29 predicted proteins | sample Opewatmetagenome_FD_109642 | JGI IMG/M metagenome (GOLD analysis project Ga0153916, IMG submission 109642) | Freshwater wetland microbial communities from Ohio, USA - Open water 3 Core 3 Depth 4 metaG | ecosystem: Environmental > Aquatic > Freshwater > Wetlands | place: USA: Ohio, Lake Erie...
AGTGGAGTACCTTTGCGTCTTTGCGGTGTGAATTAGTATTTTGAAAATTATTCAGCGTCAATAGAGGAACAGACCATGGCCAAGCCTTTCGTGGCAATCTTGTTGGGCTCCGATTCGGACTTGCCGGTGATGCAGGCCACGCTCGACACTTTGGGATCGCTCGGCGTGCCCTTTGAAGTCAGAATCACATCCGCCCACCGCACCCCCGCCGCGACCCATGCCTACGTCAAAGACGCGGACGGTCGCGGCTGCGCGGTGTTCATCGCCGCGGCGGGCCTGGCCGCGCATTTGGCGGGCACCGTGGCGGGCCTCACCTTAAAACCGGTGATCGGCGTCCCCCTGGCTGCCGGTCCGCTCAACGGCTTTGACTCCCTGCTTTCCACGGTGCAGATGCCGGGCGGCATCCCCGTAGCGACGGTGGCGATCGGCAAGCCCGGCGCCAAAAATGCGGCTTATCTGGCGGCGCAGATGCTGGCCCTCAGCGACCCGGCCTTGATGACACGGCTGCGCGAGGATCGCGAGGCGAATATGCGCCAAGTACAAAATAAAGACGCCGAGCTTCAGGCCAAACTCAAAGGCTCGCAAAGTCACTGATAACGGAGTTTCGCGCGTTGCGACAACGTGATGGATTGGCATAGCAAACGGGCGGCCGCGATCCTGCGGCAAGGCGGCATCGTCGCCTATCCCACCGAAGGGGTGTGGGGCCTGGGCTGCGATCCGGACAACGGCGAAGCCGTGCTGCGGCTGCTGGCGCTCAAGCAGCGCGCCTGGCAAAAGGGCCTGATCTTGATCGCCGCCGATTTCTCGCAATTATTGCCTTACGTGAAACCGCTGGATGAGGCGCGCATGGCGGCCATCCGCGCCTCGTGGCCGGGACCGGTGACTTGGCTGTTGCCGGCGCAAGCATCGACGCCGCAATGGTTGCGCGGCACGCACCGCACCCTGGCAGTGCGGGTCACCGCCCACCCCGTGGCCGCGTCTTTATGCCGGCGTCTCGGCGGCCCGGTGGTTTCCACCAGTGCCAACCTCGCCGGACGCCCGGCGGCGCGCCGCCGTTTGCAGGTGCAGCGCCATTTCGGCGGCTCGGTGGATTATATTGTTCCCGGCGCCGTGGGCGCCCTGCCTCACCCCACCGAGATCCGCGACGGGCTGAGCGGCGCGGTGCTGCGCGCGGGATGATGTAAAGACATAAACCACGGAGAGCACGGAAGACACGGAGAAATTCTATAAAATGGGGCAAAGCAGCTATTCGTGCTATAAACCACCGCTGACAGAAGGCTAGTACGCCCACCCCATCAACATTTGTTATCCTCCGTGCTCTTCGTGTCCTCCGTGGTTAATAAAAAATCAAATTAAGGAGCACGACGTGACCGCACCCGACATCAATGCCGTCAAAGAGTATCTGCTGGGACTGCAAGACCGCATCTGCGGCGAACTGCAACAGGAAGACGGCGGCGGACGCTTCCGCGAGGACGCCTGGGACCGCCCGCAAGGCGGCGGCGGCCGCAGCCGGGTATTGAGCGAGGGCGCGACGTTCGAACAGGCCGGCGTGAATTTCTCCCATGTCTTCGGCGAACAATTGCCGCCCTCCGCCACCGCCCATCGCCCCGAACTGGCGGGACGGCGCTGGCAGGCCATGGGCGTATCGCTGGTCATCCACCCGCACAACCCGTACGTACCGACATCACATGCCAACGTGCGCTTCTTCATCGCCGAAAAACCGGACAGCGATCCCATCTGGTGGTTCGGCGGCGGCTTCGATCTCACGCCTTATTACGGCTTCGAAGAAGACGCCGTGCACTGGCACCGCACGGCGCGCGACGCTTGCGCGCCCTTCGGCAAGGAGGTCTACCCGCGCCTCAAGGAATGGTGCGACGAATATTTCTTCCTCAAACACCGCAACGAACCGCGCGGAATCGGCGGCCTGTTCTTCGACGACCTCAACCAATGGGGTTTCGATCAGTGTTTTGCCTTTCTCAAGAGCGTGGGCGATCACTACCTCCAGGCCTACCGCCCCATCGTGGCGCGCCGCAAGGACACCGTATTCGGCGAACGCGAGCGGGACTTCCAACTCTATCGCCGCGGCCGCTACGTGGAGTTCAACCTGGTCTACGACCGCGGCACCTTATTCGGCCTGCAATCCGGCGGCCGCACCGAATCCATCCTGATGTCGCTGCCGCCTCTGGTGAAGTGGCGCTACAACTGGCGCCCGGAACCCGGCACGCCGGAAGCGGAGTTGTACGAGGTATATTTAAAGCCGCGCGATTGGTTGGCGGCTGAGGATTAGCCCTGATTGACTCGCTCATGCCATGATAATGGCATAGCTGTTGGTGCCGACGTTACGTTGCCGACATTGCCCGCTTGACCATGTTGTCCACGGCAGACGTCATATTTACAGGTAATAATCGGGTTGCCGGATGCGCGTTGCGAAACACCCGGAACACCTCATCGGCAAACGCCTGACCGATTTCCTCAACACCGGCAAAATCCAGCACCACGGTTTGAAAGCGCTCAAAGCGCAGCGTCAGACGTTTTGCCTGCGAGCGCGACACCAGCTTCTCGCCCTCATAAAGCGCCAGCCGCACCGGCACGATGGTCTTGGCAAAGGTATATTCCTCGGGTGCGGCGAACTGATCGAAGACCTCGCTCAATTTTTTCGGGCTGTCGTTGGCCAGCCGCATCAATACCAACGTCCCAGACGCATCCGCCGGCCGCTCCAGCAACACATCCTCCCCCCATTCATCGTGCATGAAATGCAGGCGGCCGGAACGGATGTCGAAGGCATCCATTACCTTGGATGAAAAGAAGATGCCCTCCCCGGTATGGCGGGCCGGGTCTGTAGTGAGTTTGCCTTTGGCCAGTTCGAGGATCGCTGCGCGGGGATCGTAAAGGTTCAGCGACTTTTGAATCTTCAAAAAAATACCTACGCCTTCGTCCGCGACATAGGCCGCCGTATTCAGCGCATCCCGATGCAGTCCAACGGCAACCATGATTGAGTCGGAGTGATCAATGGCATTGTTTACCATCTCGGTGACGGCGTAGTGCCAGATATCCCGCACGTTGTCGGGCAAGTCCTGCAAGGCGGGCGAAAAAAGTTCTGCCCAGACACGATCCTCATGCAGACCCTCGCGCGGATAGTCATGGTGGACTATCGACAAAGGTTTCAATTGATAACGTACTCCCCGCCCGACCCCGGTCGACTCCAACTCCCCTGCTTTTTTCAGCTTGGCCAGCCAGGCGCTGGCCGCCTGGCGCGTCACGCCGTGCTGCTTGGCCAAACGGGCGGCGACATAGCTGCCATCCTGGGCAACGGCCTGGAGTATGGAGCGATGGAGTTCCGGGTTCATGGCGACCTAATCGTAAAGCAAACCTGATGTAATTGTAAAGATAATCTGCCGTAAATGTAAAGACACTTACCTCTCCGTAGCGAGAGAATGACAACAGCACACGCGCGAAATCCTTTGCGCGTTCAACACCGAGACAAATAATTACCTCAAACCTTTTTGCAACGCAGCCGGGCAGCGGCGTTTTAATCCTCGCCCGGCGCGCAGGCCCCTTCGCAGGCAACACTGAACCACTGCCCATCGTCGAGGCGCAGCGCGGTGAGGGAGCGTCCCCACACGCAGCCGCTGTCCAAGTTGTAAACGCCGTCGCCTTGATAGCGGTCCAGGGTGGACCAATGGCCGAAGATTATTTTCAACCCGGCGCTCTTGCGGCCCGGCACTTGGAACCAGGGCATGAATTCCGCCGGCTGCGTGCCCGGCGCGCCTTTATATTGCAGGGCGAAGTTTCCATCCGCATCGCAAAAGCGCAGCCGCGTGAAACTGTTGACGATGAGACGCAGCCGTTCCACGCCGCTAAGATCAGCGCGCCATTGCCGCGGGTGGTCGCCGTACATCTGCCGAAAAAAAGCAAAGGCGTCGGCACTGCGCAACATCCGCTCCGCCTCTTCGGCGCACGCCTGCGCGGTGGCCAGATCCCATTGCGGCGGGAGCCCGGCATGGATGAGGGTGTACCCTAAGCGCGCATCGTGATGCAGTAAAGGCCGTTGTTGTAACCACGACAAGAGGTCGTTGCGATCATAGGCCTCCAGCACATCCATGAAAGTGTCTTTGGGGCGTAGGTGCGAGTCGCCGCCGGCTATCGCCAGGAGATGCAGGTCATGATTGCCCAACACCGCGACGGCCTTATCTCCCAGTGATTTTACGAAGCGCAATACCTCGAGAGATTGGCTGCCGCGATTGACCAAATCGCCGGTGAACCACAGGCGATCGCGGCTTGGATCGAAGTGCAGCACTTCGAGCAACTGCATCAGCTCATCGAAACAAGCCTGAATGTCACCGATCGCGTAAGTAGCCATAGGTTTTCAAATTATTTTAACCATGGAGGACACGGAGAAAAGGAATATCTATCATTGGTCAACCTGTTTCGTGCGCACAGCGCACGCTACTTTTACTTTCTCCGTGGTTAATCTTCTTTCTCCGGAGTTACGCGCAGCCAAAAGGTTACCGGCCCATCGTTGGTGAGGCTCACTTGCATGTCCGCGCCGAATTGTCCGGCAGCCACTTGCGGATGTGCTAGCCGCGCCCGCTCCGCCAAGTAGTTGAACAGGCGTTGTCCCTCCGCGGGCGCCGCGGCGGGCGTAAAGCTGGGGCGCATGCCTTTATCGGTATCGGCGGCGAGGGTAAATTGCGGCACCAGCAACAGTCCGCCGCCGACGTCGCGGACGCTGAGGTTCATCTTGCCGCCTTCATCGGCGAAGACCCGATAACCGAGCAAGCGTTCCAATAAACGATCGGCTTGGTACAAGCCGTCGCCGCGCTCCACCCCCACCAGCACCATAAGACCGCGGCCGATGGCGCCGACCACCTCGCCCGCCACCGACACATGGGCCGAGCTTACCCGCTGTAATAAGCCGATCACTCCAAACGCATCCCCACGGCGCGGGTGGCGGAGACCAGGGCGTCGACGATCCCCGGTTCGGTCGCGGAATGACCGGCGTCGGGGATGATCTTGAGTTCCGCCAGCGGCCACGCCTGATGCAGGCGCCAGGCATTTTCCACGGGGCACACCACGTCATAGCGGCCGTGCACGATGACGCCGGAGATGTCCTTGAGCCGATGCGCGTCGCGGATGATCTGATCCGGCTTGAGAAAACTGTCGTTCATGAAATAATGGCATTCGATGCGCGCCAGGCTCAATGCGGTGCGCGGATCGCTGAAGTGATTGACCAACTCGGCCTTGGGCTTCAAGGTGGAACAACGCCCTTCCCACGTGGACCAGGCCTTGGCCGCGGCCATGCGCGCGATTTCGTTATCGCCGGTAAGCAAGCGGTAATAGGCGCTCACCATGTCGTCACGCTCGGCGGCCGGCACCATCTTCAGGTAATCCTCCCAGTAATCGGGGAAGAGGCGGTTGGCGCCCTCCTGATAGAACCAGCGTATCTCCCACGGCGCGCACAAAAAGGTACCGCGCAGGATCAGCCCCGAGACGCGCTCGGGATGGGTCTCGGCGTATACCAGCCCCAATGTCGAACCCCAGGAACCGCCGAACACCACCCAGCGCTCTATCTTCAAGTGATTGCGGATGGTCTCCATGTCGGCGACCAGCAGTTGCGTGGTGTTATTGCTCAGCTCGGCATGGGGGGTGGAACGGCCCGCGCCGCGCTGGTCGAATAACACGATGCGGTAAACGTTGGGGTCGAAGAAGCGGCGGTGATAAGACTCGCAGCCGGCGCCCGGCCCGCCGTGCACGAACACCACGGGGATGCCCTGGGGATTGCCGCACTCCTCGATGTGGAGGGTGTGAATCTCATCCACCCGCAGGCTGTGATTGGCGTAGGGTTTGATGTCGGGATAGAGGGAAAACATAATTTCCGGCGGCGTCCCTGTCTGGTAATCGTGGCAACAATCTTAACCGGAAATAGCGCGGGACAACACCATCCCGCGCCCTCTATTCCGTAAAAATCAGTCGTTGCCCGCCCGCGACGCCCGCTTGCGCTCATGCTCCAGCAGTCGCTTTTTGCGCAGGCGGATGAAATTGGGCGTGACCTCCACCAATTCGTCATCGTCGATGAATTCCAAGGCCTGCTCCAGGCTGAGCCGGATCGGCGGCGTCAGGATGATGTTTTCATCGGTGCCGGCGGCGCGGATGTTGGTGAGCTGTTTGCCCTTGAGGGGATTCACCACCAAGTCATTGTCCCGGGAGTGTATCCCGATGATCATGCCCTCGTAGACCTCCTCGCCCGGCCCGATGAACAACCGTCCCCGTTCCTGGATGTTGAACAAGGCATAGCCCAGGACCTTGCCCATGCCGTTGGCGATGAGCACGCCGTTGATGCGCTGGCCATAACTGCCCTTCTTTATGGGGCCGTAGTGATCGAAGACGTTGTACAGCAAACCCGTGCCTTGGGTGGCGGTCAGAAACTCGGTGCGAAACCCGATCAAGCCGCGCGAGGGAATGATGTAATCCAAACGCACCCGGCCTTTGCCGTCGGGCACCATGTTCTGCAAATCTCCGCCGCGGGTACCGAGCTTTTCCATGACCGTGCCCTGATGTTGTTCTTCCACGTCCACGGTCAGCTGCTCATAGGGCTCCTGTTTTCCCCCGTCCACTTCCTTGATGATCACCTCGGGACGGGACACGCCCAGCTCATACCCCTCGCGGCGCATGTTTTCGATCAAGATGCCCAAGTGCAGCTCGCCGCGGCCGGAGACCCGGAGTTTATCGGGGTCCTCGGTGTCCGTCACCCGCAAGGCCACGTTGTGCAGCAACTCGCGCTGCAGGCGATCGCGAACCTGGCGCGAGGTGACGTACTTGCCGTCGCGTCCGGCGAAGGGCGAGGTGTTGACCTGGAAGGTCATGCTCACCGTCGGTTCGTCCACCAACAAGGCCGGCAATTGCTCAGGGTTTTTGGGATCGCACAAGGTATCGGAGATTTTCAGTTCCTCGACGCCGGTGAAGGCGATGATATCCCCCGCCTGCGCTTCCGGCACCTCGATGCGTTCCAAACCCAAGAAGCCCAATATCTGCAATATGCGGCCGTTGCGCTTATTGCCATCGTGATCGATGATCACCACCGGCGTGTTGGATTTGACCTTGCCGCGGGTAATGCGGCCGATACCGATCACACCCACGTAACTGTTGTAATCTAGCTGCGATACCTGCATCTGGAAGGGCCCGTTCGCGTCCACCTGCGGCGATGGGACATATTTCACGATCGTCTCGAACAGCGGCGTCATATCGCCGGAGCGCGCCTCGGCATCCAAGCTGGCGTAACCGTTGAGCGCGGAGGTATAGATCACCGGGAAATCCAATTGCTCTTCGGTGGCGCCTAGGCGATCGAAGAGGTCGAAGGTCTGATCCAGAACCCAATGGGGCCGCGCACCGGGGCGGTCGATCTTGTTGATCACCACGATGGGTTTCAAACCACACGCAAAGGCCTTTTGCGTGACGAAGCGGGTCTGGGGCATGGGACCGTCCACCGCGTCCACCAGCAACAGCACCGAATCCACCATGGACAGCACCCGCTCCACTTCGCCGCCGAAATCGGCGTGGCCGGGGGTATCGACGATATTGATGTGGTAGTCGCGCCAATTGACCGCCGTGTTCTTGGCCAAAATGGTGATGCCGCGCTCTTTTTCCAGGGCATTGGAGTCCATCACCCGTTCTTGGGTGGGACCGCGCGAGGCCAGGGTGCCGGACTGCTGGAGGAGCTTGTCCACCAGGGTCGTTTTGCCATGATCGACGTGCGCGATGATGGCGATATTGCGTAAGTTTTGAACCACAGTCGTTTCCAGGGTAAAGCCAAAAGGTGCGGCATTATACCGGAAACCGATGAAAACTGTTGTTAAGAACAAGGTTTATAGGAATCCGCCCCCCAGCAAGCGGCCGACCAGGAAGGTTACCACCCCCGCGCCGCACCCGATCAGCACCATGCGCAGCCCGCTCCACCAGGCATCCTTGCCGGTAAACAGACTCAGGGCGGCCCCCACTAAAAACAAGGCGATAGCGGTTACCGCCACCACGAAGGCCATCACCTGGCCGCTGTACCCGAACAGGAACGGCAAGAGGGGCGCCGCCCCGCCGGCACCAAATGACAGGAAGGACGACCACGCCGCCCCCCACGCGGAGCCCAGATCGCTCGGATTAAGCCCCAATTCTTCCCGAGCGAGGGTGTCCAGGGCCCGATCCTTGTCTTTCATGAGTTCGGCTGCTACACCATCGGCCTGTTCCTTGGACAGGCCGCGCGCGTGGTAGATGAGCGCCAGTTCTTCCTGCTCTTCGAGGGGATACTCTTCCAGCTCTTCCCGCTCCAGGGCGATTTGATACTCGAACAACTCGCGTTGCGAACGCATCGACACATATTCCCCCGCCGCCATGGAAAAGGCGCCGGCGAGCAGCCCGGCGATCCCGGAGAGATAGACCACATGCAAGTCGGAGGTGGCGCCCGCCACGCCCATGATCAAGGAGGCGTTGGAAACGAGGCCGTCGTTGACGCCGAATACCGCGGCGCGCACGTTGCCGCCCGCCTCGACACCCACGTGGCGGCGCCCGACCTCGGAGACGGAGGTAGGCATGGGGTGGCCGCCGTGCACCGGCATGCCCTGATACACCGACATGCCCCGCACCTTCATCGCCACCAAGATAGGACGCACCGCGCGCGGCCCCAGGGCACGGATCAAGTGCGCCACCAGCCGGGCGCGCACGCTGGGATGAAACTGCGGCAACTCGCCGCTATCCTTGGCAATCGCTTTCTCCCAAATGCGCGCTTGCGATTCTGCGGCATCGGCCAATTCGGCGAACAAGGCGCTCTTGCGGGAATCGGACTCCGCTTCGGTCACCACCCGGTATAGCCAGGCCGACTGTTTTTCTTCAAACCAATTTTTGACAGACATATTGGCCTAATCTAATCGTTAGGGAGTTCGAGCGGATTCCGGCGCCGGCTGGGTAAGATCCCACCGCGGCCAGGCGCTAAAGCTCAGCGGCTCCGCTTGGCCGGCGCACAGGCGCTCGTGGCCGGCATAGGCGATCATGGCGCCATTATCGGTGCAAAATTCCAGGCGGGGGAAATAAAGCCGAACCCCCTCTACCTTTGCCATCTCCTGCAAAGATTCCCGCAAGCGGCGGTTGGCGCTGACCCCGCCGGCCACCACCAGACGCTCGAGCCCGGTTTGCGCGAGGGCGCGACGGCACTTGATCAGCAGCGTCTCCACCACCGCCTCCTCAAAGGCGCGGGCAATGTCGGCGCGAGTCTGTGCATCGCCGCCCTGCTCATTTAAGGTGGTGAGGGTGAAGGTCTTGAGGCCGCTGAAGCTGAAATCCAAACCCGGCCGGTTCACCATGGGACGCGGGAAGCGGAAGCGCGAGGGGTTGCCGGACTCAGCAAGGCGCGCCAGTGCCGGTCCGCCGGGATAGCCCAGCCCCAACAGCTTGGCTACCTTATCGAAGGCCTCGCCCGCCGCATCGTCGAGCGTGTCACCCAGCAGGGTATATCGCCCTACCCCGAGCACCTGCACCAGTTGCGTATGTCCGCCCGAGACCAGCAAGGCCACGAACGGGAACTCGGGCGGATCGTCTTCCAGCATGGGGGCGAGTAGATGGCCTTCCATATGGTGCACCGCCACCGCCGGCACGCCCAGGGCCCAGGCTAAGGCCCGCCCCAGCGCGGCCCCCACCAGCAAGGCGCCGATGAGGCCGGGGCCGGCCGTATAGGCCACTCCGTCGATTTCGCTGCGGCTCACTCCGGCCTCTTGCAGCACCTGCTTAAGCAGGGGCAGGGTCTTGCGCACATGGTCGCGGGAGGCCAATTCCGGCACCACCCCGCCGTAGTCTTTGTGTAAGTCGATTTGTGTGTAAAGACCGTGGGCGAGCAGACCCCGTTCGCCGTCATAAACCGCCACCCCGGTCTCGTCGCACGAAGTCTCCAGCCCGATTACCCGCATCGCTTTGCCCTAAAAAAGTAAGAATTTAAATATTTCTCAACCGGCCGTACAAATCTTATACTTGGAGCTTTTGCCGCCCTGCATCGGCATGTGGGGCTACCGTCGAGTCTGACTATCCATAAGGAATCGCCTTGCACATGATACAGGTACGCGGCCTTACCAAGGTATTCCCCGGCGGTGCCCGGGCCGTAGACGGCCTGGATCTCGCTATGCCCGAGGGAGAGATCCTCGGCTTGTTGGGCCCGAACGGCGCCGGCAAGTCCACCCTCATCCGCGCCCTGGCCACGCTGTGCGGCTTCGATTCGGGCGAGGTGATCGTCGCCGGTTACGACGTGGACAAAGAGCCCGACAAGGTCCGGCAGACCATCGGGATCGTCGCGCAAAACACCGGCATCGACTATTTCCTCACCGGCCGGGAGAACCTGGAGCTGCAAGGCCACCTCTACCGGATGAAGAAACCGGACATCAAGGCCCGCATCGCGGAGCTCGCCGAATACTTCGAACTGAATGACAGCCTGGATCGCCAAGTAGCGGCCTATTCCGGCGGGATGCGGCGCAAGTTGGATATCGCCACGGCGCTGATCCACCGTCCCCGGCTGCTGTTCCTCGATGAACCGACCTTGGGCCTCGATATCAAAAGCCGCAAGATGCTGTGGAACCATATTGAAAGTCTCAACAAGGAGACCGGCCTCACCATCCTGTTGACCACCCATTATCTGGAAGAGGCGGACAAGCTCGCGCATCGCGTGGCCATCATCAGCGCGGGAAAGATCCGCGCCGTGGGCACGCCCGACGAACTGAAGAGCAGTATCGCCGGCGATGCCGTGACCCTCCATCTCGAGCAACTCGATGGAGCCTCACAGCAATTCGTGGCGGCGCTCGAGCAAACAGATTACGTGAAGAACTCGATGCGGGAGGGCAATAAGCTCCATCTCTACGTGACCAATGGCGCGGAGAGCGTGCCCAAGATCACCGAACTGGCCGGCAAACACTCGATCCACATACTGACGCTATCTTTGTCCCGACCCAGCCTGGACGATGTGTTCCTGAAATACACCGGCGCCAGCATGGAGGACACCGGCGAGGAATCCGGCAACGAATGGTGGAAGCAATGGGCTGGCAAAGGAGACGGCGGAAAGTGGCAGCAGCAATGGCAAGGCGGCGGAGAGGAACACCACGCGGCCCTGCCGAAGGAGACCGAGGAAGGCGCTACCCACGCCGAGGAATCGTCCGGCAAGAACAGCCCTTGGCCCAAGCAACAAAATTGGACCGGCGATGACGCCAACCAGAAATGGCCGCCCCGCGATAAATGGCCCGACAAGTCTTCAGAGCCGTGAACTAGACTGCGGCTTTCTCCGCATTGACACGAGGAATTAGCATGCTTGCCGATACCTGGCACCTGTTTAACAAATACATGAAGATCACCATCCGCATGCCCATGTGGACACTGTTCACCCTGGTGCAACCCTTGATCTGGCTGGTGATCTTTGGACAATTATTCAAAGGCATCACCCAATTACCCGGCTTTCCCACGGACAGCTACATGGATTTCTTCGTCCCCGGCGTATTGATCATGACCGTGTTGTTCGGTTCTTCGTGGAGCGGCGTCAGCCTGTTGCGGGAAATTCAATCGGGCACCGTCGATAAGATGCTGGCATCGCCGGTATCGCGCGTCGCCATCGTCTTGAGCCGCGTCCTGCACTCCACCGCGCAAGTCGTAGTACAGGTGCTGATCATGCTCGTCGTGGCATGGGCTCTGGGCGCCCATCTCAATTTCAGCGCCGCCGGCCTCGGCCTGAGCATGCTGGTGGTGGTGTTGCTGGGGCTGTGCTTCGCCGCAATCTCCAACGGCTTCGCCATCGCCCTGCAAAGGGAAGAACCGCTGGTGATTATCGGCAATTTGATGACTTTGCCGTTGATGTTCTTCTCCACCGCCCTGGTGCCCGCCACCTTCATGCCGGATTGGATCAAATATGTAACGACGATCAATCCCATCAACTATGCGGTGGAAGCCGTGCGCGCCGTGCTGGTGGGGACATCGCACCTTTCCGCCTATGGCACGGCCGTATTGATCCTGAGTCTGTTTACCGCCGCCGCCCTGTGGTGGGCTGTGGCGGCCTTCAATGCCCTGCGCGATTAGTTCTTAGTCACGTCTTAAATACGCCACGCTAGAAACTCAGGGCAATACCGGCGCTTAATCCGTATCTGTGATAATCGCCCAGCGAGGGGCTTTGAATGCCCACCGCCGTACTCACATTGGCGGTGCTCAGGATATACCCGGTCGGCAAATTCGAATTATTGCGCTGATAATTGTAATTGCAGAACAGTCTCATTTTTTCGTTAACGAGATAGTTAAGTCCGGCGGATAGCGTATGAAATGTGTTGACGCGGAAATTTTTAAATTTCGTAACCGAATCGGGGTGCGTATAGCCGCTGTAGGTAAAACCGTAACTCCCGTTCGCGCTCAATCGCGGAGAGATGTTTTTCGATAGCTGAAGATTAACGCCATGGCTGGAATAGGCAAAGTCATTGCCGATCGGCTCCAGATTATGATTATTCACATATGAATAATTCCCCATCCAAGACCAACCGCTGCGGCTCGATTGACTCAACATGGCCCCAAGCGAATAGTTGCTGGCGTTATAGATAGTCGAAGTGGCGGATTTGAAAACCCTATAACTCCCGTTTATCCGCCAGGCGCTGGGCGCGGAATCTCTCTGATCCCCGGCGGCCAAAAACGGCAATAGCGCCTTCATTTTGAAACGCTGCGCCGCCTCCGCGCCGAAACCGCTTGAATGATTGTAAGGCTGTTCGACCAAAACACCGTCCGTTTGCTGATAACTGTAGTTGGCCGAGAGATCCATGCCCCGCCATATCGTGTTGACAAAGGGAGTGACATCCCATTGCAAATAGTCAAACTGTTGCTGATGAAATACGCTATATGTAGGGGAAAGACTTAGCCCCCAATATATTTTTTTGCCGGCGACCTTGCGCCGGTATGAGATAGAGCCGCTCGCATCCGAACGCAACTCCTCCAGTGGATTGGTCTGACTGAGGTTGCTGTTGCTGTCGAAACTCAAGGAATATCCTACGTTATAGGAAAATCCGCCTATCCGTTTCATCAACGCATCGAGACGGGACTTTGCCGGATTAGCGAGGCCGGGAATACCGCTGCGCGCCGCCGCCTGATACTCGACAGCCGCCTCCTCTTCACGGCCGGCCTGCTCATAGGCGACGGCCAAATTCATTCGCGCCCCGGGATGTCCGGGGACGATTCTAAGCACTTCCTGATACTCGGCAATCGTCTGATCTATTTTCTCGCCCCGTGTATAAATCATCGCCAAATAAAAGTGTGCCTCATAATTATTTTTATCGTCGCCGAGGATCGCCTTGAACTGTTCCTCGGCTTCATGCATTTTTCCCTCGTTAAAGGCCTTCTTGGCCTTAAGCACCGCCAACCGTCTTTCTATTTTCTGCTTCTGTGCGGGGGCTTGCTCCAGCTCAAGGGCGCGGCCATACGCCGCCATGGCTTTGTCGGACATCTCCGCGTCATCGTACAAACCCGCCAATACCGCCTGGGCCTGCGCGTCATTGGCATCCAGGCGGATCGCGCGCTCGAATGCCTCCCTTGCCTCATCACCGCGGCGTTGCTGGATATATAAGGTCCCCAATTCCAGCCATACCTTACGATCCTCGGGATTTTGCTGCAACAGCGCACGATATCGGGCAATGCGCTCATCGACCGAGAGCACCTGTGTCCCTTGCGCTGCCGCACGGATGTTATCCAACAGTTTGGCGGCCTGCTGCGCCTGGGGCAATTCTTTGCCGCGCGCCACGACCTCCTGCAATTCATGCACGGCGGCCTGCGAGTCACCTTGCTCCAGATATATAGCGCCCAGCCGCAGCCGCACATCGAGATCGGCCGGGTTATCTTCGCTGAGCGTACGCAGCATCTCCTCCGCATGCAGCAAATCACCCAGTTCACGGTAAATCCTGGCAAGGTTGAGGCGCGCTACGGGATGGCGGGGCTCCGCGGCAAGCACCTTCTCATATTCGCGTTTCGCATCCGCCAACTGGCCTCCGGCGAGAAATTGCGCCCCGTTAATGAGCGCCACTTTCAACTCGATCGGCTTCACAAGAGGAGAGTCCTGAGGCACAAATTGCAGCGCCTGTTCATAGTGCTCCTTGCTCCGCGCCGCATCACCTTTTTTCTCGAAGACTTCGGCGAGATATTTATGGAGCAGTCCATTGTTAGGCTGCAGCGTCAGCGCCCTTTCCAAGACGACTTGCGCCTCGTCAAAACGCCCCATGAGCGACAGCGTCAGGCCTTTATTCATGAGCGCGGGAACATCATCGGGGTATTCGACCAGCACACCGGAAAAAGCCTGCAATGCCTGATCAAGATTGCCTTGTTCTCCATATTTTTTCCCCAGCAATATCCGGGCGCGTTTATCGGACTCGTTTGCCTCGGTGGTATTCGGCGCCATTTCTACTACCTTGCGATACGCCTCCATGGCTTTATCCGCCAAAGATATATTCTCGTAGGTCTGCGCCAATATAAAGCGCAGCCTAATATTATTAGGCGCCAGGGCCACGCTGCGCTCGATGTTATCAACCCCCTTTTGAATTTGATTAAGGCGAATATAAATTGTGCCTGCATAAAAATGCGCCTCGGCGTTGGACTCATGCTGCTTCAGCACCGTCTCGAATATCTCCAGCGCCTTGTCCATCTCCCCCTGCTGCACCAGCCGGCGGCCTTCGGCCATGAGCGCATCCGCGCTGCCGGACTCAACAGATGAAGGAACCGCTTCCTGTGCAGCACCGGCGCCGGCGGCAAAATAGGCCAGCAATAAGAGAACTGTGATGCTAAATCTGTTTTTCACGGGGGAATCATCATTCAAAATAAGCCACCATCCGAAGCTGAGAACGTTGGCTCTAATAGTAGACCGTTGCCTTCAACAGGGCCTTCCAACCATCGAAGCTCAGTCTCAGGTCTCGATAGCTTGCTCCGTCCTCCGTTTTATATTGCATAACCTTCTCGGTATCTTGAATCAGCGGTAACTCCAAAAACAGATTGTCGGTATCAAGAAAATCAGTGGTCAACTTACCTTCCCCCAGCCTTAACGGCTTCAAACCAACAGCGTAACCCGCCTCTACCCCAAAGGATAACCAGTCATTGACGAACCACTCGCCTCCACCCGCCCCCTGCAGGAGCATCAAACCGGTCGCTTTGGTTTGAATCACCATGGATTTCCTGAAACTGCGCGGCGGCCCGCTAAGAAACAGCAAGGAGAAATCCTCGCGGTACCCAACATCGAAGATGTCGTGAATTGAGAGCGCCAAATAAAAATCGTGCTTCTTGGCCTTATGAATGACGTTATACCGCCACCCGAGATAAAATTCGGTATAGGATATATCCCCTTTTCTTTGCGCCTCCACCGACTCGAACAGCCCTTGTATGGGGAAAATCCCCAGGCTGGTCGCGGCAGATGACGCCTCCCAACTCCCCCCTCCTATCAATAAGGCATGCTTCTCATTTATGCGCCACTGAAACTCCAATCCCGCCAAAGGCCCGGGGTCCAAAGCCGGCAGCGGGGCGCGGAAAATAAAGGGCATGCTGACGTTATTGTTGTTGCCGAATTGATCGATAATGTCGGCATTCCCTTTGTATGGCGCGCGAAATTCACCCTTGTTCAGCAGCGGCAGCGCTGGGTTGAATAATCCCACATAGGGGCTCAACCCCCAATTACGCTCGCCTTCAGCCGCCCAGGTCGTTAGGGGGGCCAAGCACGCCACCGCCATTAACAGCACTCTAAGGGACTTATGCGACATGCGCCGTTTCCTATCCCGGCGGCGGAGTTCGGGAGTACGCGAAGAGCACGGGCAATATTACAAGCGTCATCAGGCAGCTCACCGCCATATAAGAAACTACAAAATATCCTAACTTCACATGGGGAGGAAATTGCGAAATAAACAGCACCGCAAAGCCGGCGGTGACCACCAGGGCGTTGAAGACAATAGTTCTGCCTACGCTGCGGGTCGTCGCCTGCGTAGCGGATAGCGCATCCCCTCCGCGGCGCATTTCATCCCTGAACCTGAAGATATAATGCACGGCATAGTCGACCCCGACGCCGATCGCCACCCCTGCCGCCAATGCCGTCGACACATCAAGAGGGATCGCGAGGAAGCCCGCCGCGCCCGCGATCAATAAGGTCGAAACCGTCAGGGGGATGATGGTGATAATTCCCAAACGCAATGACTTAAACATCAGCGCCGCGATCAACAGGATTGCCAGCTTCGATGTCACGATGGACAGGGTTTGGCCGCTGATCAGCAAATCCGCCCAGACATACGAATTGTTGGCGGAGCCCGCAAAATGCACTTCAACATGCTGGCCGGCGAACTCCCTGTCGGCATATTTCCTGGTTTCATCGATGATGTAGCGCAGCGCCTGCGTATGATCGGTCTTAATGGCGAACGTCACCAACCCCTGCCGGTAATCGTAGTCGATGATCTCATCCAGTTGCTGGGGACGTCCGGAGACGGAGAACAAAAACAAGTACTCGCCGACTTGGGCGGCGCTGTCGGGGATGGTATCGAAGCGCTCGTCGCCGGCGTGCAGCGTCTTGTTCATGTTCTTTATATAATCGACGATGGACCGCGACCCTCCCACATAGGGCAAACCGCCCACATACTTTTGCAGGCCCTCGATACGCCGCAGCAATTCGGGTGATTTAAAAATGTCCTTCTTGTCGCCTTCGATGACCACGTTTAGAAATATAGTGCCGTCAAATTTATCGTTGAACATTTTATTGGCGGCCACCAAATCGCTGTCCTTGCGAAAGTCGCTCATCCAACTGGAATCCACATACAACTTGGATGCGCCAAACGCCGCGATCCCCGCCGCTACCAGCAGCACGATAACGGCACTCCGCCTCCTTACATGCATAAACTCCGCGCTGCGCACCAACAATCGGGTCAGCTTATTTTGCTCTGTCTGTACGCGCAGCGCCCTCCGCTTGGCAAGATACCCCCCCACCTTGGGCTTCAATAGAGCAAGGACTGCCGGAATAAAGGTGACGGTCAGCAGCCAACTGAAGAAAATGCCTACCACCGTAAACATGCCAAAGACGACGATGGGCGGCATCTTCGCGAATGATAGCGAGAGAAAACCTACGGCCGTGGTGAGAGACGTGGTGACCAGCGGCAGGCTGAGGCGCCCCATGGTTTGCGAAACTATCTCCGGACTGGGACGATGCGCATCATGCAGCACGTGATCATAGTAGTGGCTTAAGAGATGCACGGAATCGCCGATGCCGACGGCAACCAGGATGACGGGCAACATGGTGGAGATGGTATACAAGGGCACGCCAAGCAGCGCCATGAGCCCCATCGTCCAGGCAATGGCCGCGGCCATCACAAACAGCGGGAGCAGCACGCCGCGCGCCGTTTTAAAAATAAGAAACAGCGTCGCCGCCATCGCCGCCAGCAGCAGCGGGATCATCACCTGCATGTCGCGCATGGCGTGCATGCCTGACGTCACCTCTATCACCGGCCGGCCGGCCAGATAAAATCTGTCCGCATTTTGCTGTGGCGCGACCTGTTTGGCGTCGCCGCCCTTACCGCCGCCTTGTTGCCATTGCTGACCTCCCTGCTGCCAGCCCTGCGCATTATTTTGGCCCGGCCACTGCCCGCCGCCTTGCCCCCAGTTTTGCTGCCCGCTCCCCTGCGCGGGCCATGATCCTTGGGCGGGGCCCCATCCGCCCTTTTCTTCGGCCAGAATGCCCTGGATCTGCCAATAGGTCATGTAACGGTTGGATTGCCCCTCTTTGAGCCTGGCGCGAATCATGGCCGCCTTACCGTCCGCAGAAACGAGATTACCGACGAACAAATCACTATTGGCGTAGATCGTTGCCTTCAAGCGCGCGATGTCCGCCGCCTCAGCGGGAACCTGCGCCATTAAGGGCTCGGAGCCGATGCTGGATTCGGTGCCGACAAAAATCGTGGCGGAAGACAGAGAGGCCACGTCGCTGGGCCGATCGGCGATGACGCCGGGCAAGGCCGCAACCTTTTCGGTAATGCGCGCGATGCGCGCCAGTGTCACGGGATTGAAGATGCCCTCCGGCTCATTGACGATGCCGATGATGACCGAGTCCTTGACACCGAATATTTCATCCGCCTGCTCGTCATATTTAATGGCAGGGTGCCCCTTGGGCAGGTAGACCCGCGCATCCGTCTCCCAATGCAACTTGGGCAACTGCGCGGATAGAAAGGCCGTAATGCCCAGGATCAACGCAATGGTTATCTTGGGGCGGCGAACCACCAGCGAATAAAGACGGCTTAGCATGGCTCTCCCGCGCGTTTCTGCATATAGACTTGGACTCTCATATGGACTTTCACCCTGGCCGGATATCGCCCTTTCCCTTATACACATGCGCGCTCAAGAGATCAAAACGCATATTTGAATTCCAAAAATAGCCGGTCGTTATCATGAAAATTTCCCAAAAACTGGGCGCGTTGTACGGGAACCGCCACATCGCCCAGGGCAGACACCACCCCTGAAACACCAAACTGAGAAGGACTCCCAAAAAACAGGTCCACCCCGGTCGCTATTTGAAAGTGATCAGTCATGCGGAAAATCCACTTGGGTTTCAGATATAACTCATGCAAATTGACCAGGTAGATCGCGAGAAATTGGAAAACCGTGGAACTTTCGGGAAATTCTTTGCGCACAAAGAGATTGACTCCGGTATCGAATTGATCCTGAATAATCGCCGGGTCATAGTCCAGAATGATCCACTGCGCGAGGCTGGGAGAAATGTCGGCGCCTTGCCAGTTGTAATCCATCCCAAGACCCCATCGAATATGATCCCTCTTGAATTCGCCGTTCTTATCCAGCCAGCCGTCGTGGTTCTTATCAACATCGGCAATAGCGAAATACTTGTCTTTCACGTAAGCCAACTCGCCTTTCAAGATAAACGCATTAAGCTGCTTCACAAAGGTTGCGCCGTACATGGACAGCCGCGTATAGGTGGGAAAATATTCGGGCGCCAAGGACTGATCGAGCAGTACATGACGAAAGATAACGGGGTAATCATCCCACGTATAGAAATAACTAAAGGCCAGTTCCGTGTCCCAAAGATTGGTATTCACCTTGAGACCGATCTCCGAATTTTTATAAGTGAAGGTTTGCGGGAAACGCGTTCCCGGCACCTCCTGTAATAGTTCCCACTCCGAGCCGGGCGGCGCGGGCTTGTGGAAGCGCATATCGGGAATCCACAGCATCTGATAGGCGGCCTCGGGCCTGTAGTAATCGATCTTGGCCATCCACAGCGGGATGCGGTAATCAAGCAGATCGGGCAAAATTAATTCGCGAAAATCCATCGGGTTTATTTCATCGGTAATTCTCACCCCTTCCAGAACCCCCCATACGACAAATTGTTTGCCGAGCCGCACATCGACATTGCCCAGAAACATGTCCGCATAGAGTTCGCGAATGGCCGCGCCGGATGCGTCCTTTTCCTTGGGAAGCGTAATCACATAAGCCAGCGGGTCGCCCGAATTACGCTCCAGCCTGGCGGCAATGGTATCGTAATCGAAGAGGTTGTATGCCAGGTCATCATAAACCCAGCCTGAGATATTGAATTTCAAGCGAGGGCTGTAAGGATATTTCGCATCGAGATAGGCGACATTCCTAATCTTTGTTATGGAACGCGGCTCCCGGTAGCGATAGGCGGATTCATTTTTGAGATAGCCGCTCAACTGCAGGTCGGAAAATAAGGAGCTCGGTTTATCCGCTGTTTGAGGAACGCCTGCCGCGGCGCCCATAGGCGAACCGCCGCCCGAACCGCTCTCTTGAGCCGGGACTTCCGCAAGTACGATAGGGCATTGCCCTATTGTCAGGATCAGAGAAAGCGAAAATACGATGACGATCCGCCGCCGCCGCTCATATCCCTTGATGTGGGCTCCCCGCATATTGCACACGATATGATGCATCTTTTCCCGGCGTCGCAAGACCCGTCGTTACTACACAAAAACAAGGCAGCATTACTTCTTGCACCAGATTCACATAGAAAATCGCAAACAACGATGATCTTCTCAGACCATTATTGGCTGAGACTTAACGCCCTTTCGCTGAACATATCATCGTGCAGACCAACATTGATTTTTACGTCGGTCACCTGAAAAAGGGACGAATGGCCGGTTTGCATGTTTTTCACCAGCACCTCGCTCCATACCCAGGCATTATTCACCTGCTGCCATTTGATTACTTGCTGCTTGAGAGGCTCACCCTTCTTGTCAAAGAAATCCACCTCCCGTTTTACGCAACCATCCCAATCCTTGCTCTTCGCATACCAGGAGATAGTTTTGCTATATAGAGCGCTCTTCTTGTTCACCGGCACGCTCTCCACCGCGTAGAGTTCCTGCTTATCCCCTTTTAGGACTTGCAGCAGCTTATGCTCGTCGGCGCCTATGCTCCTGCCGCTGATGTCGGCATAAGCGAGATCCGAACCCAAGAAGCTGTCGCCCGGATCCCTGATTGACACACGGCGAATCTTCTTCAGCACCGGCAAGTAGATCCATTGCTCGGCATTCTTGTCCGATGCCTCCGTATAGGCCCAGCGCATGAAAGCGGCGCCCTCGGCGTCGGGAGGGAATTTTGTGTACAAAACCATCTTGTCCGCAATGCCGCCCGCACCCTTATAGTCTTTCCACAGGCGTCGATAGACATTTTTCTTCTCGTTGCCATCCTTGTCGCGCAGAATGATGGTCAGGGTGGACTGCTGGTCCTCTCCGGGATATTTGAAATTGCAGTGTTCGACAATTTCTTTGCCGCTGGGCATCGTTTCCGCCGCGGCGCCGAGATGTTCCCACCCGGCAAACACCGCCCCTGACAACACCAGCAACTGGATTACGAAACGAGCGGAGGATGACATGGGTCTATGGCTTCACACCTTGAATCAAGGTAAATGGGCTGGGATCCGGCAAGGGCCTAAAGCTCAAATCTTTGAAGCCGATTTCCGCCGCCCAATCCGCCACCTCCTTTGCGGAATACGCGCGTCCCGCCGGGGTATGGATCAGCTGGTTTATGCCGATCAGCGCCGCCAGCAACGGGCCGGACTTGTCCGTTTCCAAAAACTGCTCCTGAATCAAAATCAGCCCGCCGGATGCCAGTGCATCGAACGATTTTTTAATGATGCCTTTGATAACCTCGGGCCCCTCTTGGCTGATCATCGACGACAGCAGGACCACGTCATATCCGGCGCCGAAGCGATCCTCCAAATAACTCCCTTCTTTGGTGCTCACTCGGTCTAGCGCATGAAAATCCTTGATGATGTCGCGAGTCACCCGCAGGGTTTGCGGCAAATCCAGGACATCCGCCTTGAGCCCAGGAGTCTTCTCCGTCAGCACGATGGAAAAAATGCCCGGCCCCCCGCCCACGTCCAGCATTTTTTTGCGCCCCGTAAGCGGCACTTCTTCCGCCAAGAGTTGGGCTTGGGGGATGCCGCGGTACAGCATGCCCATAATATAGGTCCGCGTAGCCTCATCGCCTTTATCATGCTGCTTCTCGACCGCGGGCTTTCCCTGCACCACCGCATCCTTCAGCTTTGCCCATGCGGACACCCAGTCGGCAAACATGGAAACGATCCCGCCTTGATAGCGGGGGGCACCCTTGACCAGAAAGGTCTGCGCCACCGGCGCATTGCTGAAGCTCTCCCCCTGTTTGTCGAGCAGCCCAAGGCCCACGCAGGCAATCAGAATCAGCTCCATCCCCCGCTCGTCGGCATGGCATTTCTTCGCCACCTCCCGCGCCGTCGCAGGTCCCGCGGCAAGGGTGCTGAAGACATCAAGACTGTGCGCCACATGCAGCACACTGGAGTGCCAATACGCGGAGCTGATGCGCATGACTGCCATGGGATCAGGGTCATTCCACTGATTTTGCAGATTCACTGGATCACTTCCCCTTGGAAAAGTTAGCTGCTGTCCGAGCAGCGCATCATAGCAACAACGCGCCATGATCGCAGCCGTCTTGCAACCGGGAAAATTTAGGCGTATCGGTGCCACATTATATCGGATAAAAAAAGAGAGGGCTCGCGCCCTCTCTTTTTGTCCTCGCTCAAATTGAGGAGTTATGCATTACGGGAATGTCGGAGCAGTACCGAAGGTTGTATCCCAGCTCGACGGCTGAGCGCTGGTTTGATCGCTATAGCTATTCGATGCAGTCGAAGTTACATCCGTATAGCCCTGAACATGAAACAACTGCGTGCCGCTCCCCGTAACCTGCTGGCCTAACCACATCGCCTGAATAATGTCGCCGGCAGTCCAGCTGATGGTTGTACCGGGTGTGGCGCCGGCGGGCAGGGCCAATGAGGTACCGTTCGACGGCGCCTTAAGCTGCTTCAAGTAAAACTTCTGCAGATCGCCGCTCGTGTTTAATGCCACATTCTGGGTAATACCGACTATAGGTTGAGTATTATCCGTGCTGGCATCCGTCAAGGTAAAATCTACCGAGAAATTATTGGGGGCGTCAGTCACGTTCTGATGCAGGTCTATCAAATTCGTCGAAGCATCCGGTTTTGCCCAGCCGGAATTGATAGCGGTACTTCCGCTAAACACGCTGGTATCGGGGAGTGCTGAGGCACCGATCACATGCGAGCTATCGGAAATGCCGGTACCGCCACCCTGTTTCACGAAGCTCTCGTCGGCAAACGGCAGCGCCGCTATAGACCCCGAAGCACCCTGGGGCAAGACGATCGTTTGGAAATAGGTCACACCACCGACCACAATACTACGTTGGAGAAAGCCATCGCCTGTAATGGGCGTACCGCAACCACCGGCGTCCACTCCAGCACACGAAGCCGTAATGCTTCCACCAGTCGTAGTAAAGTTTCCCGATGCTATGGGGGAACCGGCCATAGCTACGCCAGCGGAGAGCAGCGTGACAGACCCCACCGTTAGCAATGTGTTAATTGTTGTACGCATTGACGTGCCTCCTATTTACATGGACGGCCCCACGGGGCTCATCCATTATTTTTGCCTTAAGCCACCAAAACGAATTCCAATACACTGCCCCTACGCAAAATTATATCGAAAGCAGGCGGGCAATTTTTAAATTCTTAAATAATCTTCCACTCTTGATGATCCGCCGTCAAGCGTCGAACCCATAAAATCCATCAATCCGCCTATTTGCAATTGAACCTTATCTCTATAATCTTAGGGTGTCAAGGTCTTTACATGGCTCATAATCTCAGCAGCAACATAGACTTGAACCCTAGGATCATCCCGCCTCAGCGAGAGCTGAGCGAGAGCTGAGCGCCCATCAAATAAAATCAATATGAATCAATAGGTAAACGGCTCATATTGGCAAAGACCAGATTATTCTGACGCTGCCCGTAATCTACCCTTGTAAGGGAGCCGTAATCGACCCTTAATTGACGGTAGTATGCCACGGGGATTTTCAGGGCCTGTGTCAGACAAACTCGGATAGGCCCGACATGAGACACAACTAAAACCGTTTTTCCCTGATGCTCGCCGATTATCTTCGCGACTGCCTTCGTCACCCGCTCCGATAATTCGTCAATGGTCTCTCCTCCCTCGGGAGTAAAGTGCACAGGGTCTTGCCGCCATGCATGGTAGGCGCCGGGGTAATCCCGGGCAATCGCTTCGAAATAGAGTCCATCCCATATTCCGAAACGACGTTCCCGCAAAGCGATATCCTCGGCGATCGGCGCCGGCACGACCCGAGCGATTGCATCGGCCGTCATGCGGGTACGGCTGGAGGGGCTGGCATAGATTGCGTCCACGGCCTGGGCGCACAGCATCTCAGCCGCAGATTGGGCCTGCGCCAGTCCGGCCGCGTTCAAAGGCGGATCCTCTCTGTCGTCGCAGTAAATCCGATCCGTCGGAAAATCGGTTTTACCGTGGCGCACATAGATGACGCGGGTAAGGGGCTCCTTTTCCCTCATGGCATATGGGCCTCAAAAGCACATGATAAATATATATGCATCTTAAAGCTTTCTCTTCCCGCCCTTAACTGGGCGAAAACGGGGCCCACCCTCTCCGCCCGGTTTTTCCGGGGCATCATCGCTTACCTGCTGTTCCGGGGGCGCCACGTAGTGAAGGGGGTGCCCGCCGTAATCGAATACATGGGCATGGTCATCGTGGGGATGCTCATGCACATGATCGTGGCCATGCGGATGGATATGCAGGTGCACGTGCTCATGCTGGTCAGGCCCGTGCGCATGGCGGTGGGCGTGCAAAAACTTTTCGATGATGCGCCGGTGCTCCTCATCCATCTGGCCGCTGCGCAGCTTTTCGTGCAGCAGCTCGTGAGTCATGAGCGCCAACGGCAATTCAAGATTGTTCGCCTCGAGAAAATCCCTGTCGTAGAGAACCTCTCTGGCCTGGCCATCGGCAACCAATCTGCCGCCCACCAGCACGAGGCAGCGATTGCATACCTCCAGGGCAATATCCAGATCATGGGTGCACAATAAAATTGTCTTATCCGAGGTCTGGAGCCAATTGATCATCCGGCGGCGGTTTAAGGGATCCATATTGGTGGACGGCTCATCGAATACCAAAATGTCGGGCTGATAAGAAAGCACCGTAGCCAAGGCCAAGCGCTTGCGCTCGCCGAAGGAGAGGTGAAATGAGGAGCGCTGCTCAAAACCCGTCAACCCCACCAAAGCCAGCGCCTCTTGAACACGCGCATGAATTTCATCGGGAGGCAAACCGAGATTCAACGGACCGAACGCCACATCATCAAAGACCGTGGGGCAAAATAACTGGTCGTCGGGGTCTTGAAACACGATGCCGACCTGGCGCCGAACCGCGATCAAATTCTCCCGGGCTACCTCCAGGCCGCCCACCACGACCCTCCCGCTCAGGGGCATCTCCACTCCATTCAAGAGGCTCATCAAGGTGGATTTACCGGCGCCGTTGGGCCCGATCAGCGCCACCTTCTCGCCGCGCCCGATCGAGCAAGAAATATTTTTCAACGCTTCAAGGCCATCGGGATAACTAAAAGAAACGTCATCGACTCGAATTGCAATTTCATCGACCATCTAACGCTCCATAATCTTATGCTTTCTACGAGACTGCTAATACCAGTCCTGAACCGCCGGCTTAAACACCCCCGCCGCATCGGCCCCAAACAAAAATATAACGATCGCCAAAACTGCAGCGGCCTTCACCCAGTCCATGCCGACCGCCTTAAAGATCACCAAGGTGTGAAACTCCCCTTGGTAGCCCTTGGACAGCATCGCCTTATAAATGCGCTCGGTACGCTCAAAGCTGCGAATCAACAGCGTGCCGACAAAATTACCGATCACCCGCAGTGTATGTCGATCCGCTTTCTTCACAAAACCCCGGGCGCGCATTGCGGTTTCCATGCGCTGCATCTCCGCAAGAAATACGAAAACGTAGCGATAAGTAAACAACAGCATCTGCACGATGATCTTTGGACACTTCAGACGCTGCAGCGCCAGCATGGAGATATCAAAACGGTTGGAGCCAAAGACGGTATAGGCGGTCAGCACGATCGCGATTGCCTTTAACGCTATCAAGACGGCCAGTCGCAAACCTTCCCAGGCAAACGGCAGCCCGGCCACGTGCAGCGCCACCTCACCGGGATAGCTGAGCGGCATGATGACAAAGAACGGCAACAAAAACAGCACCACCCACTGCACGCCACCCACAACAAAATGGAGCGGCAACCCCGCCATACCCACCAATACCAAGGCGACCACAAGCGCGGCGGCGCCGAGGGGAATAGCCTTGATGAGCGCGACTCCCAAGACAAAAAACCCCAATGAAAAAATCTTGAAGCGCGGGTCCCAGCGGCGCAGGGGAGAATCGAGATGGGCGAAACGGTCAATATCGAGCGGCATAAGTCACGTATCGCGAAGGCTGCTCATGAAGCCTTGCTCAGCGTTTCCTTATTATCGTTGGCCAACGGCGCAGGCTTATACCCTGCCAAGAGGTGCGGTTTCACGCGCATCAAGAATCCCGCGCAATAGCCCGCAACAATGGCTTCTATGATGACGATCGGCACATGCGCCGCCAAGACACCCCCGGCTGTAGCCATGAACTCCTCGCCCGTCGTCAACAAGGCCATTGCCAATATCAATCCCGACACCAGCACACCGGTCCCGCCGGCCAAGGCACCGAACACCACTTCCTTATGCGCGAAGGAGAAATAATGCCTCAGCTGCCACACCCCGTAAGCCAGCAATCCACCGCCGCCCATCATGACACTATTTACTCCAATCACCGAGACGCCGCCGTGGCCAAATAAAATCGCCTGAAGGATAATCCCCAGCATAATGGCAGGAAAGGCCCTCATGCCAAGCACGACCCCCGCCAACCCGTTCAATATGAGATGCACGCTGCTAAAGCCGATTGGCACATGTATCAATGAAGCGACGAAAAACATCGCGGTAATCACGGAGACCTTGGGTATTTCTTCCATATCCATGCGACGCATGGTGATCGCCGCCAGGACCGCCGTCCCGCCAAACCCCGCGGCGAGAAGAGGGCCGGAAAGAATGCCATCGGATATATGCATAGGGACGCCTGATGAGGACGAATCGGTTATCTCAAAGAGTCAACACGCAAGGTCTTTGATGCTGATTTGTAACGTAGCACAAAATTGAAATATTTGCCATCGAGGCGGCGAGGTTACTCGCCTCATTATCCAAAAACCTATTTTTTAATTTTGCGCACCTCCTGCCGCGCCTTAACATAGGCAAAAACCCCCAATATTCCGACGATAAATCCGATCCCACCCACAATGTCCGAAAAGCCACGCCGTTCCTTCAATTCCGCAATCTCCCGGGCAAGCGGCATAAGGCCCTGTGCCACCGCTCTGCGCACCAGCGCTTCGGATATTCGCGCGTCGTCATTGTCGGCGGTTTGCGTCTGCTGCGCAGGGCGGGCCTCGTGGGAGGAGCTGCTACTGCCCGCGGGCGCAACCGCACCCGCCAATTCCTCGGCTGAAATCTCATAAGCGGCTTGATGTCCCTGTCCCGCATTTAAGACTATGCGCGCGGCTTGCTTATCAGGGACGGCAAAGGTGAAGGCGCCCTCTTCATTTGTCAGCCCCTTCACTAATTCCCGGCCATCACCGCCATAAACAGTTACTGCGCTGTTTTTTGCCGCAGTGCCATCGCTGAAATAGCCTTGCATGTAAACCTGATCGCCTTCCACATAGGCAAAGACGTTGACCTTATGGCCATAAGCGGTCGTAGCTGCAACGCTCATTATGATCAGGGCCAAACCCATTACAGCGCGCTGAAGTAGCATGGACAATACCTACCTAAACCGGGATCGAACGAACACGAGGCCCCCGAATAAAAATGAATCTTCTGCAAGATGAGAAGGCACAGACCATGGTAGCGCAAATATTATGCGCGCAATACCGGCTATGGCGGCAGCTTCGGACACAACGGCTTTACCCCGTGACAGCACCCTATTCATGAGGGTGGAGGTGGTGGTGATAGTCCGTCTTGGAGGGAATCATCTTGCCCGTCGTCGCCATGGTCAAGGCCCCGTGCTTCACACCCCGGAGGCTGCCGAGCTTATCGGCAAAAGATTTCAGCAAATGGCCTTTCCCCTGCACAACCAAGACCTCGAGGCAATTATGATGATCGAGATGAATATGCAGGACGGATTTTATCTCCCCTTCAAACGAATGTTGCAGATGCGTGAGATGCCCCATCAATTCTCGGGTGTGGTGATCGTAGACGATAGTGATGGTACCGACCGTTTCTTGGTCCGTTTGCCACTCTTCCTGGACAAGCTGATCACGGATCAGATCGCGAATAGCCTCGGATCGATTGGTATAACCTTTTTCTTGTATTTGCTTATCAAACCGCGTCAATAGCTCATCTTCAATGGAGACGCCAAAACGCACTAGCGTGCTCATGAAATTCTCCTCATCGTTGACGGAATGGCAAGCATGCGCTCAACAACACTAAATCACGCGCCTCACACAACGTGCACCAGTATAACGAACCCCGCCGTAGCCCGAGCACTTCCCCAAAAAAGAAAGGGCCTCATCACCCATAAGGTGCGGCCCATTTAATCTCCAAGCAGTGACCGGGAAGCTAAGCAGTCTGCTTTAATCCCTTAGAGTTGACGCCGGGGTCTTCCGAATTGTGCTCCACCCAGCGCTTGCCCTGCTGTGTCGATTCACACTTCCAAAACGGCGCCCGTTCCTTCAAATAATTAATAATATAACGACACGCATCGAAGGCGTGGGCACGGTGGACCGACCATACCGCCACCAGCACGATCGGCTCGCTGATCGTAATCTCCCCATAGCGATGCACTACCAGCGTATCGATCAGATCCCATTTCTCCGCCGCCTCGCGGCACACAGCCTCTATATGCCGTTCAGTCATGCCGGGGTAGTGTTCAAGAAACATGGCGGACACATCATGGCCGTCGTTAAAATCCCGCATGGCGCCGACAAAGGTGACCGCGGCACCGTGCTTGCCCGGCGGCAAATGGTTTTCCTCATAGGACCGCGTTTCCTGATAGGGATCAAACAACGCCTCTTGCACGATGACTTTCATTGTCAACCTCCCGTTACCGGCGGGAAAAAAGCCACTTCATCGCCATTTTTCAGCACCCGCGCGCCATTGGTATATTCCATGTTGACCGCAATCAATATATTGCCGGACATGGCCTGCTGCGGAGATAGCTTGCTCCATAGGTCTGCCACGGTCACGGCATCGCCTTCGAGGGATACGGTTTGCTCCGCACGGCCCATGCGATCGCGAAGACTGGCAAAATATCTAACGGTAATATTCATCGCTCATTCCATAATCGGAGGTCATTAGGCAGACCTGCGCCAGGTTCCGGACTTCCCGCCGGACTTCTCCAGCAGCCCGATCTCCTGCATCACCATCCCGCGGTCCACGGCCTTGCACATGTCATAAACAGTGAGCAGCGCGATCTGCACGGCGGTCAGGGCCTCCATCTCTACGCCGGTTTGTCCTACGCACCGCACCGTCGCCTTGCAGTAAACGGCATTTTTATCGGGTTCCGGCTTAAGGTCTAAATCTACGGCGGTAATGCTGATGGGATGAGACAGGGGAATCAGGTCGGGGGTTTTTTTCGCCCCCATGATGCCCGCCACACGGGCTATGCCCAGCACATCGCCTTTTTTGTGCCCGCCTTGCATGATCAATTCGAGGGTGGCGGGATGCATACAAATGCGGCCCTCCGCCACCGCCACGCGTTGCGTGACGTTCTTTGCCCCGACATCCACCATGTGCGCTTCGCCGCCGGCATTAAAATGCGTCAGTTTGCCTTCCATGTAGCCTCGCTCGCTTATTTCTCGATCGCTAGCCGCCGATCTGGGTCATGCTGACGCGGCCGATATCGGCGACGTTAATGCGCTTAACCGCGGAACGCTTCTTCGCCTCAAAGCCGTCTTTGGCCTTATCGGCGAAAGCTTGGCGAAACGTCTCAACGATTCCATCGTCCCCCTCGCTGGCCCGTACGATGCTTCTCAAGTCATACTCATTATCGGAATAGAGGCAATTACGGATACGCCCATCCGCGGTCAGGCGAATCCGCGAACAATTTCCGCAGAGGCTACGCGTAAAGGCGGGGATGACCGCTATCTTGCCGGCATATCCCGGCACCTGAAAAATATGGTGTTCGGTGCGGGTCCCGGACGAATCCAAGATGCCCGGATATATGGTCTTCAGTTGCTCCACCATATTTTCGGCGCTGGCGAAATGTTCGCCCGTTTCCCAAATTTGGTGGGCATCGAAAGGCATAAATTCGATAAAGCGCACCGTAATCGCCATACCCTTGGTCAGTTCGCAGAAGGCTGGCAACTCATCATCATTAAATCCCCGCATCAATACAACATTCACCTTGACGCGCGGGAACCCCAAGTCCAGCGCCAATCGCACGCTGTCAAACACCTTTTCAACGCCAGTGCGGCGGGTGATGCGTTGAAATCTGTCTGCGTCCAAACTATCCAGGCTGATATTTACCCCGGTAAGGCCCGCGGATAATAGATCCTTGGCGAACCGACTAAATAAGATACCGTTGGTCGTCAAATTCACCGTTTTGATCCCGGGCGTATTTGCCGCGCCTGCCACCAACTTTACGATATCCTTGCGCACCAGGGGCTCACCGCCGGTAAAACGCACCTTCTTGATACCCATGCGCGCCAGAGCCCCGATAACACGGATAATCTCGTCGGCGCGCAACAATTGATCTCCATGCTTGAAATCGACCCCCTCCTCCGGCATGCAGTAGGTGCAACGGAGATTGCATTTTTCAGTCACGGCGATCCGTACATAATCAAAGGTGCGACCAAATTGGTCTTGCAGCGGGGGAAGTGGGTAGGGATTGGTCAGTATCTGGCGACGAGCGGAACCATCCGCATGCTTTGCATCAGCGGATGAATCGCTTCGGTACAGGGGTTCGTTATAGGGCATGGGCTTGCCTCTGCGCGTTATCGTTCATCTGAATGAATCGTTCCGGTACTCATACTATATTGGCGGCCATTCTGGGCCAGCACTTACACAGAAAGCCAATATTCGATGCCGCGTGCCGTCAAAATTCAGGTCTTTGCAAGGATAATAGACATCTTTATACTGTCAGAATTCATTCTGTAAGTAAAGACAGCTAATTTCTACATTAAATAAGTGGTTTATCTCGATATTACATAAACTTACAGACATACCCAAACCTCATGAAACCATCGATATTGCGCCCCGCACCCGGAGCATGGAATATCAAATCACCCAT
>Ga0153916_10000349_pt1 | contig 30645 bp, 21 predicted proteins | sample Opewatmetagenome_FD_109642 | JGI IMG/M metagenome (GOLD analysis project Ga0153916, IMG submission 109642) | Freshwater wetland microbial communities from Ohio, USA - Open water 3 Core 3 Depth 4 metaG | ecosystem: Environmental > Aquatic > Freshwater > Wetlands | place: USA: Ohio, Lake Erie...
GAACGGGTTCACATCTTCCAGGTCCCGGCGACGACGAGGTTGGCGCCGGTGACGGCGTCGGCCCGGTCGGACGCCAGGAAGGCCACGGCCTCGGCGACGTCTTCGAACGTGCCCAGCCGGGATTCGGAAAGGTCGCGCGCCTGGGGGAGGACGCCCCCCTTGATCAGTCCGGGCGAAACCATGTTGACCGTGATCCCGTTCGGGGCCTCTGACACGGCAGCCGTCCGGGTCAGGATGAGGAGGCCCGTCTTGGCGGCGGCGTAGGGGGCGATCGTCGGGAAGGAGGTCAGCTGCTCGGCCCGGCTGTAGCCGATGTTGACGATCCTCCCCCATCGGTGCTTCCTCATCCCGGGGAGGGCGGCCTTGATGCAGAAGTAGGAGCCGAAGAGGTTACCCCGGAGGACCCGCTCCCAGTCGGAGACTTCGAGCTGGTCCCAGGGTTTGACGAGGAAGGGTCCGACGTTATTGACCAGGATGTCGATGCGGGCGAACTTCTCCTCGACTTTCTTGATGAGCCCCGCGGCCTGGGCCTTCTTCGTGAGGTCGGCTCGGAAGATGGCGCTGAGCTTGCCCTTTTCGCGGATGGCGGCGGCGAGCTCCTGGGCCTCGTCGCGCCGGCTGAGGTAGTGGATGGCGACGCCGGAGACCTGGTCGGCGAGGCGGAGGGCGATGGCCCGGCCCATGCCTCGGCTGGCTCCGGTCACGAGGGCGATGCGCAGGCTCATTTACGTCAACGTCCCGACCGCGGCTTCGACCGCCTCGAGGATTTCCCCGGACTGGACGACCTCCTTGAGCCTGTTGATATCGTTGAACAGGGGCCTGTCCTCCACGAGAAAGGCGACGTGCCTGCGGATGACTTCGTGGGCCGCCTGGACCCCCTGGCTCGGCTTGACGGGCTTGCGGAGGTCGACGGCCTGGGCTCCGGCGATGAGCTCGATGGCCAGAACCGCCTGGGCGTTGTCGATGATCTGGCGGGTCTTGAGGGACGTCGTCATGCCCATGCTCACAAAGTCCTCCTGGTCGGCCGCAGCCGGAATGGAACCTGTGGCGGCGGGGTGGGAAAGGACCCGGTTCTCGCAGACCAGCGCGCCCGCGGTGTACTGGGAAAGCATGAGTCCCGAAAACATGCCCGCTCCCTTAGTCAGGAAGGCAGGCAGGCCGGCGCTGAGGTGCGGATTCATCAGGCGGTTGTGGCGGCGTTCGGAAAGGACAGCGACCGTGGTCACGGCCGTGCCCAGAAGCTCGAGGGCAAAGGCCATGGGGACGCCCTGGAAGTTGGCGCCTGTCAGGACGAGATTCTCGTCGGGAAAGAAGACCGGGTTGTCGGCGGCGCCGTTGAGCTCGATCTCGATCATGTACCGGGCCCACTTCAGAGCGTCACGGGCCGCACCAACGACCTGCGGCGTGCTCCGCAGGCTGTAGGCGTCCTGGATTTTTTTTCCGGGCTGGGCGAGGAGCTCGCTCCCTTCGGTGATCCGGCGGACGTTCTCGGCCGACTCGAGGGCGCCGGGATAGCCCCGCGTCTTGTGAAGTCGCTCGTCAAAGGCGTTCATGTTGGCGTTGAGGACCTCGAGAGTCATGGCCGCGGCGATCTCGGACATCTTGAGCCAGCGGTGGACGTCGCAAACGGCAAGGGCCGAGAGACCTGCGATAACGTTGGAGCCGTTGATCATGGCCAAGCCGTCCCGGGCGTGAAGCACGACGGGTTTGATCCCGGCCCGCTTGAGGGCCTCGGCGCCGGGGAGGCGTTCGCCACGGTAGAAGGCCTCGCCTTCTCCCATGGGGACGAGGGCCATCTGGGCCATGGGCGAGAGGTCGCCGCAGGCGCCGACCGACCCTTTCTCGCACATGACGGGCGTCACGCCCTTGTTGAGGAGGTCAACGAGGGTTTCGACGACGGCCAGGCGGAGGCCGGAGTGGCCGTGACAGTGGCAATTGACCCGGCTGAGGATGGCGGCCCGGACGATCTCCTCGGGCAGGGGCTGGCCGTATCCCGCCGCGTGGCTGTAGATGAGATAGCGTTGATACTTCTCGACCTGGTCCTGGGTGAGGACGACATTGGCCAGTTCGCCGATGCCGGTGTTGACTCCGTACATGATCTCGCGCTTCTGGATCTTGTCCTCGAGCAGAGCCCGGCATTTCTCAATCCTCTTTTTTGCTTCGGGGGCGAGGGCAACGGGCTCGCTCCGGCGGGCCACTTGGACGACCTTTTCGACGGTCAGACCTTCGCCGTTGAGAACGATGGGCATGGTCAGGCCTCCTCTCGGTGCTTCTCCGGCATCTCCACGAACAGAAGCTAACACTTTAACGGAAGACGCCGCTCAAGGCAAGAGGGGGGCCGTGATCTTCATGTTGCGCCGGGCCGGCGGCCTGTGCTATAAGTTACGCTTTGAACGAGCGGCGATTCCGCGGACGGAGGACTCCCCATGGCGCGAGAGACGAAACGGATCCTGATGACCGGAGCGGCCGGCCAGATCGGATCCGAGCTGGCCCTGGTCCTCAGGAGAAAATACGGCGACGGAAACGTCCTCTTGACCGACATCATCAAGCCGCGTGGGCCCCTCGTGGAGTCCGGTCCGTTCGAGATCCTGAACATCATCGACAGGCCGGCGCTCGAAGGGCTCATCCGGAAGTACAAGATCGACACGGTCTATCACCTGGCCGCCCTCCTCTCGGCCGCTGGAGAAAAAAATCCTCAGAAGGCCTGGGAGGTCAACATCAGTGGCCTCCGCAACGTCCTCGAGGCGGCCCGCGAGAACCGCCTCGCCCGCGTCTTTTCGCCGAGCTCCATCGCCGTCTTCGGCCCGGCGACGCCGCGGGAAAACGCCCCCCAAGACACCGTCCTCGACCCGAAGACCATTTACGGAGTGACCAAAGTCGCGGGCGAACTCCTTTGCGATTATTACGTCATGAAGTATCGACTCGATGTCCGCGGCTGCCGGTATCCCGGGATCATCAGCCACCAGACTCTCCCCGGGGGCGGGACAACGGACTATGCCGTGGCCATCTATTACGAGGCCGTCAGGCAAGGGAGGTACACGTGCTTTGTCAGGGAAGACACGCGCCTGCCCATGATGTACATGCCCGACTGCCTGAAATGCACGATCGACCTGATGGAGGCCGATTTTTCCCGGCTCAAGCATCACTCGAACTTCAACGTCACGGCGATGACCTTCGCGGCCGGAGAGCTGGCCGCCGAAATCAAGAAGCGAATCCCCTCTTTTGTCTGCGAATACAGGCCGGACTTCCGCCAGGCCATCGCCGACTCGTGGCCGGCCTCGATCGATGATTCGTCCGCCCGCCGCGAGTGGGGATGGAAGCCTGATTATGACCTAGCGAAGATGACGGACGACATGCTCGCCGCTCTCGGCCGACGCCGCGACGCCGGCACCCTTTAAGGGCCGGCCCTCAGGATCTTATTTGCCGAGTCCCGGCCTCGATAGCTTGTTCTTAAGGAAATTGGGAAGGGCGAAGGCTCCCCGGAAAACGTCCTCGTTGAGATACTTGAGACCCTTCGGGAGACGCAGCCTCCGCACCGACTTCGGATCAATCTTGTCCGACAGGAAATTGTAGCACCACATCCCGACCGGGTAAGTCGGCACGGGGCCGAGATAGAGTTCCGAATGGCGGAAGATCTTTTTCAGGAAAACGCTCTTTCTGGCGTGCGAGTCCTGGTGGAGCATCAGGGAGCCGGCCTGGGCGGCGATGATGCCCCCGGGCTTGAGCCGTGATTTGAGCTTCCGGTAAAACGCCTCCTGGTGGAGGACCGTGGACGGCCCGACGGGGTCGGACGAATCGACGATGATGACGTCGAATCTCTCGGTCGTCCGGTCGATGAAGACGTTCCCGTCGGCGACGACGAGCTCAGCCCGCCTGTCCGTGAACGCCGGCCGAAGCCAGGGAAAATGTTCCCGGCAGGCTTCGATGACCTGGCCGTCGATCTCCACCATCCAGGCCTTTTTCACGCGATGCTTGAGGACCTCGCGGAGGGCGCCGCCGTCCCCGCCGCCGATGATCAGGACTCGCTCGGGCCTCGGGTGGCAAGCCATGGCCGGATGGACGAGCATCTCGTGATAGTAGAACTCGTCCCGCTCCGTGGTCTGGACCAGGCCGTCGAGGAACAGGACCCGGCCATAATCCTTGTTGAGGATGATCTCGATCGTCTGAAACCTCGACCGACCGCCGTGCAAGACCTTCTTCGCCGTGAAAAAAAGCCCCGAAGCGGGAGTCTGGTATTCCCGGGCTTCGGTCCTGCGGGCATTGAGGGCTCTTGGCGTGTTCATTCTCTGCGCTCCTCCTGAAAGAGACCCGGAGTCGGGCCCGGTTCGGTCGCTTATCTTATCACAGGATGGAGATTGGAGGGAATCCCGACTCCGGCAGGCCTGGCGCGGCGATCCCCTGCTAGCCGAGCTTTTCGATCTTGATCCCGACGTAATACTTCTTCAGGATGTCCGTGTACTTCGCGCCCGCCACTGCCATTCCGTAGGCCCCGACCTGGCAAAGGCCCACGCCGTGTCCCCAGCCGCGGCCGGAGAACGTGTAGCCGCTGATGCGGCCCGCTTCGTCGTAGGACTTGTCGATCACGAAGAGCGTGTCGCGGAGCCCCAGCACCTCCCGGATTTGGAAGCCGTGTACGGTCACCTTGCTATCCGTTCCCGTAATAAGGAGCTCGCTCACGCGGCCCGACGCGCCCCTGGCCTTAACGACCATGTCCACGACGTGTCCGACCGGGAAAGACGGCCCGATCACAGCGTCGATCTCTTTGGCGGTTTTTTGAACCTGCCAGCGGTTGAACCGCGAGGACCGGTCGAGGACGTTGGAGTTCGGCGGGTAGAACACTTCGAGGTAGGCGATTTCGCCCTCCCGCTCGAGCCACTGGATCTTTTCCCCTCCGAGGAGGGTCAGGTGGGAGGCAAAAGCGTCCGCCTCTTCCAAGTTCCTGAGCAGGAAGAGATGGGGCGAGAGGCGGAACGTCTTGCGCTCAAAATCCTGGCCTACTTCTATGGTGTTTTTCCCGGCCGAACGAAAAGTCCCGGACTGGTAAAAATTCTTTTCGGCCGAGAGGATCTTGCGCAGGGCCATGGCCAGCTCGGCCCGGCTGGCCACGCGGTGGGGGTCGCCCGTTTTCACGGAAGCCGGGAAGATTTCCGCCTGCAGGCAATAGGCCAGCGGCCCCCTGTCCTTCCCCTGGACTTGTGTCAGGTTCTTCAGGATGAAATCAACCTCGGAGGGCATTATGAGCCGGCCGACCCTCTCCTCCCAGCCGAACGCTTGGACCAGAATCCGGGCCAGTCCGACGAAATCCAGAGGCCCGGGCTCGGGGTTGAAATCCTCCGGCTTGGCGCCCAGGAGACGGCGGCAGGAGCCGATCCATTCGACCGCTTCATCAAAGGTGCAGTCCTGCCGGAAATCCAGCGGCTCGACGCCCAACGGGATAACCCCAAGCCCCGCGAGGAAGGCCACGTCCAGGCTCGCGTTGCGGCCCCCGACCATGAGGGGGATGACGGGAGTCTTGACTTCGAGATGCCACTCGGGCTGTTTCTCGTACGTGCATTCGACGCTCCTTAGGTAAGGAGAGGGGGTGCCGGTGAACACGTTTTCGACATTCTCGGTCTTGCCGCCGCAGGTGCTCATGTAGAGGGCGTTGATCAGGTCGCCCTTGTAGCTCATGACTTCGCCTCGTGTCGCCTCGACGGCGCGTGTGCTCAGCGGGTGCTCTGAGGCCATCCCCGAATAGAGCTGCGAGCGCGGCGTATCGAGCAGGTCGTATCCGAAGTCCTTGTAGAGGCCCATGTTCTTGACGGCGTAGGTCCGGGCGGCCACGGCTTGGGCCTTGAGGGCCTCGATGGAGTTGAACTGCTCGGGATTGATCTCTCCGGCCACCACGCTTTTCAAATAATCTTCGAGGTTCAGGATGTTGACGAGGACCGTCCCCCTGGCCGTCCCCTTCAGGATGAAGAAGCCCCGGTAACTCCGGCCGTTGAAGGACAAGAAGCTCTCCGGGTTGGCCGGGATGAAATAGAGGACGGATTCCCGGCCGAGCGGCAGGAGGTGGTTGTCGAGGAGCATCCAGAGCGGCTGGGACTCGCGCTCGGTGATGTCCTCGCGGAGGATCCAGACGTCCTTCCTGCCGAGGGCGTTCAGCGTCTTGATCGCGGCCAGGGCGTCGCCCCGGGTCAAGTAGTCCCCGACCTTGATTTCGAAGACGCCCCCGGCCATGTTCTCCCGGTCGTCTTCGGCATAGACCTTGCCGCCGATCTTACGCTTCAGTTCGGTCACCAGGAGGTCGGCTTCTTTCCGTTCCTTGACGTGGGCCACGAGGAGGACGAATTTCTCAGTGATCTTCTGGCTGCCGCCTTTGACCTGGGCCTCGACGGCGTCATCCGAAATGAGCTTGTAGCCCGTGTTGACTTCGTAGATCTTCATCCCGGAGGAAGAGCGGATCCGGAGGTCCTTGAGGTTCGTTCCGAGGCCGATGCTGATGACCGGCTTGGGGATCATAAAGCCGTGGAAGAACGCGCCTTCGCTCCCGAATTCGACAGGGATCCCGCCGAATAAGGAGAACCCCAGGAATAGGATAATAAAGTAGTTTATCTTGCGAAAACGCATGGGACTTTTGGCTGACTAATCGGACGGTTTCATTTTAGACGAGTCCCTGGGACTTGTCAAGTTTATATTCGATATATGCTACCATTTCCAGATTTCTCCACAAGTTGTTGTATTTTAGCCCTTTCGGAGCGCCCGCTTCCTTTTCAGCCTACAGGAAACCCAATCGCTTGTCAAATCCCGGCTGGCTAGCCGCGCCCGGTGGCTGATATCATCTCGCCAAACTAAGCGGACTTGAGCAGAATTCGGAGCCCCGAAAAGGACACGAAACGGACCTGACGTCGGCCGCCGGGAAATCGAAATAGAGGGAGCGAGCTCAATGCCCCCGGATTTTGAACCGGGCCGTCCAGCCAATCTCCGTACTTTTGGCGGGCGCGAGCTTGACCCTGATGATCATCCCCTCTTTTGTGAGCTCCGCTGGCGCACCGTCGGCCTCGAACTTCTCCAGATCGTATCCGGCGGGCTCCGTGATCTCGATCTCGTAGGGGTCGCCGGAAACGACGCGGCTCCGGCCCGAGAGAGTCCCGTCCCTCCACTGGACGTCCACGAGGTCCACTCCGCCTCCGGTTACGTGCCGGCTTGTCGTGATGACCTGAGGATGGAGTTTTCTTTCACGGATCACCAAGGCCTGCGATTTGAATACGGGATCGAGCGGCCCAGGGACAAATCCTCCGGTGAAGCTGCCCAGCAGCCGGTCCGACCAGAACTCGTGGACGAAGTATTCCTTGAGACGGTCGAGGCCGAGGTCGGCAAACTTGACCCCGGAGACGCTCTCTCCCGTCCGGCCGAGGACGACCCAGTTCTCGAAGGGGCGATTGACCTCGAGCATGAAGAGGTCGCAAGTCGGCGCGAGCCCGGCGTCAAACACCCTGGGGCCGCTGCCGCTGATTTCCGCGTCGGCCCGGTCCAGGGCGTCGGAGCGCGACGGGTCGACGTCGAAGAGCTGACCCGGAAGAGTCCACAGGACGGGCGCGGCCCGCTTGGCCGGTCTGACGTCGCCCGTCCTATAGAAGGCCGGCTTGTCCGTGAGCAGGAGGATCGAGCCCGTCAGGGACGTCACGAGGGTTGACCGGTAGCGGTCGTCCTTGAGCTCGATATGGTCGGGATCGTTCCGCCAGACGACGTTGTTCCAGGAGTTGAACTGGGCCAGGCCGGCGTAGGAAAACCCGTCCGTCCCGACCCGGCAGCCGTCGACGAGGCCGATGAGCTCCGGCCGGATCCCCCAGCAGCCGAGGAAAAAGACGTCCCGGCCGATCTCGTTCCGGATCGTCTCGGCGTAACGCCTGTACGTCGCCACGAGGTCGAGCTTCTTCCGGCGGAAATAATCCGAGTGGGCGTTGTATCCTTCATAGCGGAGGTGACGAAGCGCATCCACTTTGAAATATTCCCAGCCTAGGCCGCGGAGTTGTCGATAGAGCGGCCTGACGACCGCGTCGACAGCCTGGGAGTTCGAAGCGTCGAGGATGAACTCCACCCAGTTCCCCCGGCTCGGCCGGCCCGACCTGTCCGTCACGAACCAGTCCCGGTGGGCCTCGGCGAAGTCGGCCTGCTTGAAAGCGACGTTCGTCCAGATCCCGGGCCGGAGGCCCTTACTTTTCACGTACAGCGGCAGAAATCCCAGCCCGCGAGGGAACTTTTCGTTGGCGTTCAGCCAGAGCTCGGGGAGCCCCTCCCCTTTCTGGTAGCCGTCGTCGATCTGAAGGTATTCGTAGCCGAAAGGCAACAGGACCTCCGACAGCGTGTCGGCGGTCTCGACGATGTCCTGCTCCGTGACCCGGTCGAAAAAGGCGAACCAAGAAATCCAGCCGGCGACGGAGCCGGGCCAGATCTTGTACGTCCACGGTTCGAAGAAGCCGAGGCCCCGGTGGAGCTGGTAGTAACGTGGCCGGAAGCGGAGGACAATCTCGCCACCCCCGGCCTCGAGCCCAAAGGTCCGGGATGTCGGGACGTCCTCGACCGGCCGGACAACTGTCTGCGGCCCGGCATCGACGGACAGAACCCAGTCCCGGCGCCGGTCATAAACCGCCCGATTGAGAAGGCTTCGGCTCAAGCCCGAGGAGTGGCGAACCAGGGTCAGGCCCCGGTCGCGGCGGTCGGCTTCACAGGGAAACGACTCCGGGCTTCCTGTAACTGTCCCGTAAAGCCCGATTTTGCCCTCGCCTCTGGGAGTCAAGAGGAGCACCTGGCTGACCAGGTGGCCGCGGCGGAAGACGTTAGTCTCGGCTTGGAAGCCGGCCCCTGCGGCCCGGACCTCGCCGGAAAAAATCGTCGCGCCATCATACGAAATGCGGATTTTCCCGCCCTTGATGACCACTTTGGCCGGCTCGTTCGGCGGCGCGGAACGCAGTTCGCCGGTCCTTCGGGCGCAGGTTGTCAGCAGAAGCGCCGGCACGAAAGCGGCCAGCCAAAAGGCCCTGGAGAAGCTTTTCCTCATCTTTTTCTTCATCTGAAACTCCTTGTCGCCGGCATAAACGAGCCCGGGCCTTTCGCCCTTGAGGCTTGTCGGGCGAAGGGAATTCAGGAGCTCTCGCTGCGCTCGAACGACCAGGCCCCCAGAAAAACCATGAGGGCGGAGATCGCTCCCATGATGAGGAGGTTTAGGGCCAGGCCCCGGGCCGAGATATTGATCAGGGCACCCCGGAGCCCGTCGACCCCGTATGTCAGCGGGTCGAAGTACGAAAGGACCCGGAGCCAGGAAGGGAGGTTGCCGAGCGGGTAGAGGGCCCCGGACAGGAAAACAGCGGGAAAACGACGAAGTTCATGATGATGCTGTAACCCTGCATGTCCTTGATCCTGGAGGCGAAAATGAGACCCAGGCCGATGAACGAAGTCGAGACCAGGACCATGAAGAGAAGAGCCAGGAGGATGCCCGGCACGCTCGCGATCCTGAACCCGACCAGGAACGAAACCGCCAGGACGAGCAGGCCCTGGACCAGAGCCGTCGTCATGCCGCCGGCGATCCGGCCGAGGACGATGGAAACGCGGCTGACCGGGGCGACCATGATCTCCTTGAGGAACCCGAACTCCCGGTCCCAAAGGACGGAGAGGCCGGCGAAGACGCTCTGAAAAAGCAGGCTCATGCCGACGATGCCCGGCACGAGGTACCGGATGTAATTGAGGCTTCCGGCGACACCGGGCACGGCCATCCGATTGAAGCCCAGCCCGAGGAAGGCCAGGAAGAAGAAGGGGATGGCCAGCGAGCCGAGGATCCTGGACTTGGCTCGGAAATATCGCTTCATCTCCCGCAGCCAGAGGACGTAGACGGCCGTCAGGTTGATCACCTTCCCCTCCTCTGGCGGTGGGCCATCATCATGGCCCTGTTCCGTTCGGCCTGACTGGCCTCGGACTCCCGGATCGTCTTGCCGGTGAAATGGAGGAAGACGTCCTCGAGGCTCGGCCTCCGGAGGTTAACGGAGTTGACCGTGACGCCCGCCCTCTGGGCGACGGAGACAAGCTCGGGAATGCGGCGGTCGCCCCTCTCCATGGTGAGGCTGAAGGTCTCCTCATGGAGCTTGGCCTTCTTGACCCAATCCAGGGATCGGAATTCCGCCTCCAGCGCGCCCAGGTCGCCGTCAACCTCCAGGGAGACGACATCTCCACCCAGCAGCTCCTTCAATTTTTCCGGAGTATCGATGGCGGCAAAGCCCCCGTGGTCCATGATGGCCACCCTCCGGCAGAGGTAATCGGCCTCCTCCATGTAATGGGTTGTCAGGATGATGGTCACTCCCTGTTCTCTGTTGAGCTTCCGGATGTAGTCCCAGATATGGCGCCGCGTCTGGGCGTCGAGACCGAGGGTCGGCTCGTCAAGGAACAGGACCCGCGGCCGGTGGATGAGGCCGCGCGCGATCTCCAGCCGCCGCTTCATCCCGCCCGAGTAGTTCTGGACCTGGACGCCCGCCTTCTCCGTGAGCTCGACGAGGGCCAGGACCTCGGCGATCTTCTTGCGCCTCTCCTCCCGGCCCATTCCGTACATCATGGAATGGAATTCGAGGTTCTCGCGCCCGGTGAGCTGGCTGTCCAGGGCAGGCTCCTGGAAGACGATACCGATCGACCGCCGGACCTCGTCGCGGTTCCGGGTCACATCAAAGCCCGAGACCTCGGCCAGACCCGAAGTCGGACGGAGCAGCGTGGACAGCATGTTCAGGGTCGTTGTCTTCCCGGCACCGTTCGGTCCGAGGAGTCCGAAGAGCTCACCGCTTCCGACCGTGAACGAGATATGGTCCACGGCCGTGATCTCATCGAATTTTTTCGTCAGCCGCTCAACCTTGATGTCGTCCATCGTACGCTCCGGAATCGTGCTATTGTACGACCGCGCCCGCGCAAAAACAACAATCAAGCCAGGCCAGGACAAATAAGGGCGGAGCTCACCGCCTGCTCTCATTCAGACCGTAGACTGCGGCCTCACGGATTGGATGTCGCCGGATCAGCCGATGGCCCGGCCGGCCTGGGCAGTCAGGAACTCGGCGACTTCGGGCACGGGGAAAGGCCAAGCATAGATGAATTTTTCCTTGGGATGACGCGAGCGGGCCCGTTCGACGGCCTCGGGGATGTCCTTCTCGGCGTGCTCTCCGCCTCGGGTCATCATTGGTGTGACGACGACGATCTTTTCCGCGCCCTGTCCGGCGGCCTGGTCGAGGGCCTCGTCGAGGCTCGGCGCGCAGAACTCGTTGAACCCCAGGACGACCTTGCGCCCACTGGCCCGCCGGAGCTGGACAGCAAGTTCCTGGGAACCCGCGAAGAAAGGGTCATTCCCGGGCGTGCGGGGCCAGGTCCGGATTTTCGCCTCGAGGTCGGCGAAGCGGCGGTGGGCGGCCGTCTCCCTGGCTCCGAAGGTCCGAGCCAGCCTGGCGTGAAGATTGTAGAATTCGGCAAGATCTTGCTCCGGAAAGTCCAGGGCCGGGGCGCCGTGCATGGCGAGAACGATCACCGCTTTCATGGAGACTCCTTTGTCCGGATGGTCAGAGGGCCATCCGAATATACTGCAGCCGCGGAAGGATTTCAATCACTTGTGCTACAATGCCCGTGACTCTCTTTTGACGGGGAGAAAGGGCCATGAAGAAAATCCTCATTGCGGCCATTTCGGGCCTTCTTCTGTTTCAGCCTGGACACGCGGAAGGGCCAAGCCTAGCGCATCTTTTCTCGCTCGGAAAAACGATCCTCGACCAGGACGGAGACGGACTTGGCGATCGACCGGCCCTGACGATCATCATCCCCGACAATCCGTCGGCCTTTGAGCTGGCTCTGGCCGCGGACATCTCCGCTCGCGCCAACCTCGAGAGCTTAGCCCTGGACTTCGGGCTCGTCCGGCGGGTGTCCGAAGTGGGAGACCTCCGGGCCCTGACCTTTCCCGTCTTCATCGGCGCCGGCCTGCCCTGGGTCAGAGAGGCCCTCAAGGAGCGCGAATCCGGCCCCGCATCCCTGGGCCCCAACCAGGGACTTGTCTTTGTCTTTTCGCGAAAAGGCCAGCCCGGTGTCGCCTGCGTCGCAGGCTCCAACGAGGCCCTCCTCCAGACGGGGCGCGCTTTCTTTCTCCGCTGGCCCTATTTCTGGGAGATTTGGGGCCGGGAAACGGGCGCGACCTATTCCTCCCTAGAAAAGGACGTCGCCGACCTCCTTTCCCGGGAAAAGGCCGGCATCGAGAAAACAATCGTCCGCGAGGCCCTCTACGAATTCCCTGTCCGGCCCGCGGCGGCCAACGCCCTCCAGGGACTGTCCTTCAGCCAGGGACAGATCAGCAACCTGACCATTGAGCTCCGTTTCCCGGACAGAGGCAGCCGCGAGAGGGCGGAAAGAGCGCTGCTCGGCCTCAGGCACGAGCAGCAAAAGGGGCTTCGAACTGACGTTCTCTCCTACGCCGGGTGCGGCCGAGTAACTTTCGAGCTCTGGTCGGGCGGACTCCATACCGAGGTCGCGCTGCCGAGGACAGGCTCAACCAAAAGGCTCCTGACTCCGGCCTTCCGGGAGAGGCCCGGGGCGGATCCCTCAGGCAAGGACTTCGACCTCCTCGGCGCGTTTTCGGCCAAGGGCTTTTATACCGACCAGGACCGGGACGGGATCCTCGACGGTCTCGATTCCTCGGTCATAGTCCCCACAGGGCAGGCGGCGGGAGGCGTCGAAAAGCTGGCCGCTCGCCTGATGTTGGCGACAGCGGGCGCCTCGTTTCCGGTCGTCAGCCTGGATTCCGAGGTCGAGAGCCGGAGGGCGTTGGCCGCCCCGGTTCTTGTCGGTCCGAACGCCCTCACCCTGGACCTCATCAAGACGGGCAAGTTGAAACTGCCGGCCCTCGAAAGTTCCTGGGGACTTGCCCGGGTCGTGCCCAGGGCGTTCGGCAAGTCCAGCGCCCTCGTTTTTTACGCGCCCGAATCCAGGGGCCTCGAAAAAACCCTGTCCTATTTCGCCCGCACGTTTCCATTCTTTGACGATTACGGGGAAGGCCGGCCCCAATTCCGCGACGTCGCGGCCGACTTCGAAAAATTCCTGAAGGGGCAAAAGGGGGGCGCGGAGGCCTTCTTCATCGGCCAGCTTGAGAAAGAGGCGCAGGAGTTCAAGGGGCGGGATATCGAAACGTTCGCCTGCCAGATCCTTCTCCCTCGGGTTAACAGGAAGTTCGAGGAGGCCGTCCGGGCCCTGCTGGCGGGTGCGGTCCAGACGCCTTCGCTCACCGTTTCGAGTTCGTCGTTACGGACCGGCCGGACCGTGTTTGAGAAGGAGAAGGAATTCCCATGGGAAGCCGACGACGCCCTGGCCCTGATCAAGGAGAAGGCGCGTGGGCTCGCCGCGAAGGCGGACGGGCGGATTCCCCTCGAGGTCAGCCTGGGCCTCAGCGAATCGCCCCAGGTCCGGCAGAAGATCAGGGGCGAAATCGTCCGGGCCCTGAACGCGGCCGGCCTCTCCCAGGTTGAGGTCGAAGTCCTCTCCGCCTACAAGCAGGGCTTTTTCTGGCTTACCGAAAAGGTCCTTCCCGAGATTAAGGGCAAGAACGTTCACCACGTCGCCATGCGGTTTTCCGAAGCGAAAGAGGACCTGACCAGGCCGAAGCGGACTTATTCCGAGCCGAGCCGCTGGCTCCAGGAGCTCTACCCGGTGGACGAGATCCTGGCCCGCGAGCTCGCCCTGCCGCTTGACCGGATCACGTTCGAGATCAAGGAGGCCGGCGAACCCATCTACGAGGTCCAAGCCCTCGACGAGAAAAGCGCCATCCTTTTCGAAGGGCGTTTCACGCCCCGGACCAAAGACATCCCCCTCCTCGGCGTCCTCCCCGAATGGGGGACGGCCAGGCTCACCTGCGGCTGGCTGCGGATGGAAGAGGGGAAAAACGTCCTCTTGGACACGGACCTTCAGACGGACCTCGAAAAGTTCTGGGCCTTCTATCAGAGCGAAGTCCTGAATCCCGTCTATTCCCACATCATGAAGAAGACGGGCCAGGAGCCGACCTTTTCCAAGCAGCCGTACTTCAAGCGGCTCCTGGTCGAGCTCTGGGCGAGCGAGCCGGACTTCAGGATCGGCCTCGACGAAGAGGTCTGCAGCTCGCTCGAAGCGCTCCACGACGAGATCTACTTCGATACCCTCGACCTCTTAAGAGGGATCACCCAGTTCGACCCGGAAGACAAGGAGCTCCCTCCGGACACGTCGAGATCCTCCGCTCCCGGAAACGTCCTGCCTTCGATCCATCCGTCGCTCGAGGGAGGGCCTTCCCGGGTTAAGATCACGTTCGAAGACTGGCCCGCCCAAGCTCCCGAGGTCACTCTCAAATGGAAAGAGAGGGGGCGCGAAGAAGTCTCGAAAAAAATCATCTTCCCGTCACTCAAGCCCAAGGACTCGAGGCTCGCGGGCTTCGTCTACAACGGCCCGGAGGCGAGGGTCGAGCAACTCTTCATCGAGGCGGACCTCGAGAAAGAGGCCGAGTATCTGGCGCTCATCGACGTCCTGGACGCCCACCGCAGGCTCGGCGAGAAGGGTCTGGTCGAGGACCCGTTCAGCTACCCCAGGCTCCGGGAGCTCAAGGTCAGGCTCAGGTTCCAGGATCAGGAAAAGGAAGAGGCCGTGCCCGTCGTCCCTGTTCCGGCCGGAAGTATGGAGGGGGCCGGAGCGGCCACGCCGAAGATCGGAGAGGATATCGTGACCACGCGGGAGATCATCTCCCCCGAGATGTGCCGGGACATCGTCCAGCGTCTCGGGCGATTCAAGGTCATCCGAAGCTATGTGGGGGGCCAGTCGTACGAGGGCCGGGACGTCCCCGTGCTCGAGATCTACCTGCCCCTTGAAAAATACGTGTCCATTCCGCGTCTGGTGACGTTCAAGCCGACCCTCCAGCTGTCCGCCCGCCAGCATGCCAACGAAGTCGCCTCGACGAATTATGTGTTGAGGTTCGCGGAGCTCTTGGCCCGGGACGCGGTTGCCCAGGAGGTCCTCAAGAAGATGAGCTTTGTTCTTCAGCCTATGGAGAATCCCGACGGCGCCGAGCTCGCCTACGGGCTCCAGAAACTCGAGCCGTTCCACAGCCTCCATGCGGGGCGGTACAGCTCCCTGGGCGTCGACATCGGGTATCAGCTGGGGTCCAAGCCCCTCCTGCCGGAGGCGGCGGTCCGGCCCGGCCTCTACAACCGGTGGTTGCCCGATATCACCCTCAATCTCCACGGCTATCCGTCCCACGAATGGGTCCAGCAGTTTTCCAACTATACCCCTTACCTCTTCCGGGATTACTGGGTGCCCAAAGGATGGTTTAATTATTATAGGTCCCTGAGGCTGCCCATTTATGAAAAATGGAAGGAGGCGGGCGACGAGCTCATGGGCTTCATCATCCGGGAACTCGGGGCCGACGAAAAAATCAGGGAATCGAACCGTAAATTCTATGACCGCTACAACCGCTGGGCGGGACGATGGGCGCCGCATATGGACGCCCTCGAGATCTACGACGGGGTCAACATCTTCGCCAAGAGGAAGGCCTCGACGGAGAACAGGATGTCGGCCCGGAGCCAAGCGACCTTTGTCGAGCAGACTCCCGAGGTCATGGACGAGACCGCGACCGGCCCCTGGCTGAATTTTCTCTGCGAGCAGGGCCTGGCCTACCTCCGGGCCCACGTGAAGTACCTCGCCCAGGCCGGGTTCGACATCGTCCGGCTTGAGGAGGAGAGCCAGGACCGCGTCCGCATCGCGTTTTTCCGTGGCCGGCCGGCCGCGGCCACGAAGACAAAATAGGGAACCCGTTGTCAAAGGCCGGCAGAATTGTTAAGATAGGGGGAGCCAGGGGAAGGGCGATATCGGGATGAACTCGCAAACCAATCTTCTCGTCATCTCGGACGATTTTTCCCTTTACGAGACGATCAAGAGGGCTTCCGTTGGCGTCGACTTTAATCTTTATTTCTCCCAAACCAACGACGATTATCTGGCCATCGTCCGGGGGAACGGCATCCGGGTCGCGCTCGTCGATTCGGGCGATTCGATCGCCGGGGCCCTCGTGGCCCTCAAGAAACTCAAAAAATTCGACCCGATGATCGACGTCCTCATCGGCGGCGAGCCGCTGGATCGGGACGCCATCCTAGACGTGATCCATGCGGGCGCGACCGACTTCATCCCCAGGCCATACCGCAACGACATCCTCCAGGAGATCCTCCGGAGGATCTCCGTGAAACGGGTGCTCCGCCGCGAGACGTTCCAGCTCGAGCGCAAGCTCGAGAGGAAATACGCCTTCCAGGGCCTGACCAGCCGCAACCCATACATGCTCGAGATCTTCGGTCTCATCGAGAACATCGCCAAGTATTTCACCAGCGTCCTCATCACCGGGGAAACCGGGACGGGCAAGGAAATCGTGGCCCGGGCCATCCACGGCCTGAGTCCCTACCGGTCCAAGCCCCTCGTCGTCTGCGATTGCGCCGCCATCCCGGAAAACCTTTTCGAGTCCGAGCTTTTCGGATACAAGAAGGGGGCCTTCACCGGCGCCGACAGGGACAAGCCCGGCCTCTTCGAGGAAGCCGACGGCGGCATCATCTTTCTCGACGAGATCGCCGAGATCCCGGTCGCCGTCCAAGCCAAGCTGCTCAGGGTCCTGGAGAGCCACGAGTTCCGCCCGCTCGGGGCCAACGAGAACACAGCCGTCGTCGTCCGGGTCATCGCCGCGACGAACCGCGACCTCGCCGGAACAGTCCGGACCGGCGCCTTCCGGGAGGACCTCTTCCACCGGCTCAACAAGGTCGTCATCGAGCTCCCCCCTCTCCGGGAACGGCTGGAGGACATCCTGCTCCTCGTCCGGCATTTCCTCCAGCTCTCCAACAAGAAATTCTCAAAGGGCCTGAAGGGCGTCTCTCGGGACGTCCAGAAGCTTTTTCTCAAGTACAGCTGGCCGGGAAATATCCGGGAGCTCGAAAATGTGCTGGAGAGCGCGGCCATGCTCTGCAAGAAGGATTTCATCGAGCTCGCCAACCTGCCGAAATACCTCCGCGACTTCATTCCGCCGCAGGGGGCGATGGCTTTCGTCGGCCGGGAGCATCTGTCCTCGCTCGACGACCTGGAGAAGGACTATATCACGTATCTTTTGAAAGTGACGAAGAGGAATCTCCGCCAGACGGCAAAGATCCTGGGGATATCGCGGACAACTCTCTACAACAAGCTCGCCAAGTACAAACTCAAGGACTGACCTCAGGCGTCGGCTCCCGATCTCCCGAGGGCGCGGAGGAGGAAGGGGTCCGCGGCGGATGGACGGGCCGGCCGGCTTTTTTGGCAACCTTCCTGTCGTACATCCTTTTGTCGGCCACGTTGATCAAATCCTGGAGGGAGCAGGGCTTCTCGGGATCGTAGCAGGCCACCCCTTGGCTGATCGAGAGGACGAATTTCAGGCCGCCCGCCGCGTTCCGGGCGTCGAACTTTTCCTGGACCCGCCGCATCAAAGTTACGGGCCTCATGTCGCCGGCGTCGACGGTCAGGACGACGAACTCGTCGCCGCCGATCCGGGCGATGATGTCGGACTCCCGGAAGGCGTCCCGCAGCAGGCCCGCTGTCTCGACTAGGGCACGGTCTCCCTCGTCGTGGCCGAATGTGTCGTTGATGATTTTGAGGTCATCGAGATCGGCATACAGAAGGGACAGCTCTTTTTTTGAGCGGTTGGCGATCTTGAGCTGCTGGTCGCCCAGGGTGAAGAAGGCGCGACGGTTGTGGAGCCTGGTCAACTCGTCGGTCAGCGACAGTTCCCGGAGCCCGTCTTCCTTCCGCTTCCTGTCGACGGCAATGGCATAAAGGGCGGCCATTTGCTCCACGGCCTCCAGGTCCTTCTCGGAATACATGTTGTCGGAGTTGGCCACGACGATCACGCCGACGAGAAGACCGTCCATGAGGGCGGGAACGGCCAGAAACTGGGAGACCGGGAAATGCCATTTTGGCAGGTTCGTGTACCTGGGGTCGAGAGTGGGCATGTTCGTCAGGATGGCCTTTTTGCCGTCGACGATCGACCGCCAGATGCCGGAAGACTCATGGGCTGTCCCGTTGACCTCCGGGTGCGCGGCGGCCAGGTCCAGGGCGTCCTGGGTCATGGCCGCGGGGATGATCTTTCCCGACTCGCTGTCGGCGTAGCCGACAAAGCAGCTCCGGCTGGAGGTCAGGCGGCGGGCGTGTTCGAGGATCAGGGCCGACATCTCTTCGATCGGCGTCGGCAGGAGAAGTTTCCCCGAGACGCTCGCCAGCGAGGTCTTGATCTGGAGGTTCCAGGCGCTGGCCTTGTCCATCTGCTTCCGGCGGCTGATGTCTTCGATGGTTCCGTCATAAAAGAGGATCTGCCCCCGCCGGTCTTTGACCGCCCGGACCGAATCCCGAACCCAGATGACCGTCCCGTCTTTCCGCCTGAGCTCAACCTCAAAGTTCTCGATAAAGTTGCTGGTGTCGAGCAGGGATTGCCAGTTCTCGCGGTCGCTTTGATTGAGGTGGAGGTCCCAGGCATTGATCTTCCTGAGTGAAGCCTGGTCCGGATACCCGAGGATCCGGGCCAGGGCGGCGTTGGCGTCGAGGATCTGACCCGAGGGAGTGGTTCTATAGAGGCCCACGGGAACTCCTTCAAACGACCTGATCTTCTCTTCGTTGTTTATCAACGCGGCCTCGGCGGCCCGGGACTTCTCCTGTTCCTCCTTGAGGGCTTGATGGGCTCTGGCCTTGACGAAAACGACGGCCGCGATTTTGGCCACAGTCAGGGCCAAGTTCAGGTCGTGCTCTCTCCGTTCGGGGAAAGGCAGACCCGAGAGCTCCAGGATGCCCAGGATTTCCCTGCCGCTGGCGATCTTGAGAAGAAGGCCGGATCGGTCTTCCGTCCAAGCATAGTCGGCGTTCAGAGAGAGGATCCGGTCTCGGGGCGAGTCTACTGCCGGCGCACCCTCGGACAGGGACAGGACAGGATGATAGGCAACGTTCTGGGGCGAGAGGAGGACACGGAAGACCTCCAGGATATCGTCCCGGGCCTCTTCTTCCGTCTGGACTCTCGTCAAGCCTCCGAGGAGGTGGCCGATCCGGCTGTAGTCGGAGATCTGCTGCCGCAGCCCGGCCAAGCGATCCTCGATGCGCTCGCGCTCTCTCTCCGATTGCCAGGAATGGAGGGTCTGGACCAGGCTCGTCCTGAAATGCCCGAGGCCCGCAAAATAGACTTCGTGAGGCAGCCTCAGGAACCTGGCGAATTCCCTGAGGTCGTTTTCGAGCTTGGGGTAGACACCCGTGTCGAGAAGGACAATCCGCTTTGCCGATTCCCTGAAATACGCCTGAGCCTTCTTACGGTCGGCCGGCCAGAGATCCCCGACGTGACGCCGCCAGTTCTTCAGCCAGCCCGGGAGGAGGATCAGCGCCTCGCTCTGAAGAAAACGGTCCAGGACATCCTTGTCCGCAATCCATTCGAAGCACTGGCTCCTTTGGGCGATCGGGTGGTTCTTCTTAAAATCCGGCTGGCTGGTCGCTTGAGTGAGGCAAAAGCTCCCGACCAGTAGAACCGGATGGCCGTCGGTCCCGTGGGATTGCAGAGTTTCGGCCAAGCCATCCCATCGGGCTTCGGCCTGGTCGCATTCCACCTGGAGAGGAAGGAAATTGATGTCCCGGAATTCCGGGAGTCCGGAGAGAGCCCGGACTTCGCGCTCGAGGTTGGAGCAGACGATCAAGCTGATCAGATGAGCCATCTCGCTTTATCCGTCCTTGGCCCGTGCAGGCTCCCGTGTGCCCAGATATGTCCTATATTAGTACATGATGATTGTAGCTCAATTTATTTGATAAAAGCAAGATAAATATTTATTTGTCTGTTTTTTGGTGTCCTTTTTCGTTACATATATTTTGTTGCTCACGGAACTAAATGTCAGTATTTTCAGATAGTTAAAGCCTATCTGGAAAAACCTACAAAATTAGAAAATATTTAGCCTGTCAAGTTCCAGGCAGGAGTCTTCGGGGTCGCGTCGGGGGGTCTCGCGGGGACGCTCGAGTCCCCGTCTGAATTCCTCAGGCTTTCACGCTGACAGCCGAAGAAGGTCGCGGACAATTTTTTTCGGTTGGCAAAATCCGGATTTTCCTTTAGAATATCCGTGGAACTAACCGCTTTGACCCTATGACCTCGAATCACAGAACCTTAAGGAGGAACTGATGAAGAAGCTTTTTGCATGGACCTTGGCGGCCGTGCTGCTTGTCTCTCTCGCGGCGCTGCCGGGCTACGGCCAGACAGCCCAGGACGTCCTGAAAAAGATCATCGATGCCCAGGGCGGCCGGAAGTACCTGGAGACGATCATAGACTCCACGAGCTCGGGAACCATGGAGCTCACGGCGATGGGCATGAGCGGGACTTTCACGACCTACCAGAAGGAGCCGAACAAGCTCCGGATGGACATGGACATCATGGGCATGACCATCACCCAGGCCTATGACGGCCAGAAGGGCTGGTTCACCAACCCCCAGAACGGGAACGCCGTCGAGGAGATGTCGGAGGCTCAGTCGAAGCAATTCGCCCGTCAGGCCATGGGCAACGATTACCTGCTCAACCCTCAGAAATACGGCGTCACCTATACCCTCAAGCCGGCCGTCAAGCTCGAGAACAAGGACTATATCGTCCTCGAGCAGACGACGGCAGACGGCCAAAAGATAACCCTCTATATCGACCCCTCGACCTACCTCACCTACAAGGTGGAGCTGATGACTCTCGGCCAGGCCGGCACCGACGTCAAGATGGAGGTTTATTCGTCCGACTATAAGAAGATCGGACAGTCCCTCGTCCCCCACTTTCAGCGGATTGTCCAGGACGGCGCCGAGTTCGGCAAGATGGTCGTCACCAAGGTGACGTTCAACGACAAGCTCGAGGATTCACTCTTCGCGATGAATAAATAGCGAGCGCATGTTTATCGGACGGGGCCGGCGGTCGCCGGGCTCGCCCTTTCGATAAGTTATAAGGGGAGGGAGAGCTATGAAGAAGGGAATCATTGCTTTTCTCGCCTGCGCTCTGGTCGCGTCCTGCGCCGTTAACCCCGTCACGGGGAAAAGGGAACTGAGCCTGATTTCCGAACAGCAGGAAATCGCGATGGGGCAGCAGACCGACGCCGAGGTCAGATCCCAGTACGGGGTCTACGCGGCACCCGCGCTCGAGTCTTACGTCAGCGCCGCCGGAGCGGCCCTGGCCGCCAGAACCCAGCGGCCGAATCTCGCATACCATTTCGCCGTGCTTGACAGCCCGGTCATCAACGCCTTCGCGGCCCCCGGGGGTTATATTTTCGTCACCCGGGGCCTCCTGGCTCTCATGACGTCCGAGGATGAGTTGGCCGTTGTCGTGGGGCACGAGCTCGGCCACGTCAACGCCCGCCATTCCGTTAAGAGGATGAGCGAGATGATGCTGGCCCAGGTTGGCCTGGCCGTCGGGAGCGCTATCAGCCCGACGATCGCCAAGCTTTCGGGCGCGGCCGGAGTCGGGGTCCAGCTCCTCTTCCTCAAGTTCAGCCGCGACGACGAGTACCAGGCCGATTCGCTCGGCGTCGACTATGCCCGGCGGACGGGATATAACCCCGGAAGCATGGTCACGTTCTTTGACGCCATGCAAAAAAACGGCGACCTCTCCGGAGGGCGGGCCATCCCCGGGTTCCTCTCGACACATCCCCTGACTCCGGACCGGATCCGGGAAGTCAAGGCGATGTTGAAGCCGGAGGACTCCCGCCTGGCCCACAACCCGGACGTCTTCTTCCAGAAGCTCGACACCCTTGTCTACGGGGACGATCCCCGCCAGGGATTCGTGGAGGGAGCGGTTTTCTATCACCCCGGGTTCCGATTCCAGTTCGCCATCCCGTCCGGGTGGAAAGTCGAAAACACTCCGGCCATGGTCCAGCTGGCCTCGTCCGACGGGAACGGTGTCCTCGTCCTCCAGGCGGAAACATCCCAGGACGGCCTCTCGGACTTCGCCAAGAAAAAAGCCTCAGAACTCCAGAACAGCCGTCTCCTTGCGGAAAAGAATCTGACGGTCAACGGGCTGTCATGCTTTGAGCAATCCTATTCGGTTACTCAGCAGGACCAGAGCCAGCTCCGCCTCCACAGGTCCTACATTAAAAAGGGGGAAGTCGTCTACACCTTTTCGGCCCTGAGTCTCGACCAGAATTTCTCGAACTATCAAGGGACGTTCAGCCAGACCGTCGGCTCGTTTAAGGAGCTCACCAACCCGGCTTATCTTAACCGTCAGCCCAAGCGCCTGGCCCTGGTTCGGGCGGATGGCGCGACCGCCCTGCAGGGAATTTTCCGGAAGCAGGGCCTGGCTCAGAACTTGTGGCCGCAGTTCGCCATTATGAACGGAATGGAGCCGGCCTCGGTCCCGGCCAAGGGACGGCTGATCAAGATCTTGAGGTAGGCGGAGAGCCCGGCGGTCGTCCGGGATTATTTCTTGGCCGAGAGATCCTCGACGTCGAGGAGAGTGGCGAAGATTTCGGCCTCGGCCGCAATATCTCCGTCGACCAGGGCCTTCCCCCTCATCTGACAGATCTTCCCTTTCATCCGGACCCACTGGACCTCGATGCGGAGCTGGTCGCCGGGAGTGACCATCCGCTTGAACTTGGCCTTGTCCACCTTGCTCAGCGCGGCAAATTTGCGCTCCGGATCGGGGATCGTATTGAAGAGGAGGATGGCGCCGGCTTGGGCGATGGCCTCGATGATCAGGACGCCGGGCATGATCTTCCACTCGGGGAAATGGCCCTGGAAGAACTGTTCGTTGCAGGTCACGTTCTTCAGGGCGACGATCGTTTTTCCCGGGACAAGATCGACGACCCGATCGATGAGCAGGAAGGGAAACCTGTGGGGAAGATATTTGGAGATTTCTTCGACTGAAATCACTGCCCGACCTCCCATGTGCCGAATCCGGCCCCGGGGCCGTTAGAACGTCGTGCCGACGGCGAAGCGGAAGGCGAAGTTCGATGTCTCGCCGAGCGTGAGCCGGTTATTGTACGCGAAAATGAGCCTGAAGGGCACTCGGAGCGCGGGGACAAAGATGCGGGCCTCGACGCCGGCCGAGGTGTACATGTTCTTGAGGCTGAAATTCTGGCTGGCCGAAAGCGAGTTCCCCACGTCATAGAAAAGGATCCCGTACAGGGGCCCGCCGACGGGGATGATATATTCGGCGTTAAAGACGAGGGACTTGTTGCCGCCCAGGTTGATGCCGTTCTCGTTCCGGGGACCGATCGCATAGACCTCGTAGCCGCGGATGGATCGCTCCCCGCCCAGGAAGGACTTTTCCCAGTAAGGGATAAGGGAGTTTTTGTAGGCCTTGATGAACTGGTATTCGAGGTGGAGGCCGATGACGTGTTTGGCGATGAACGGCTGGTAGTGGGCGAATTCGAGCCGGGGCTTGATAATATCGATGTCCCCGCCGAGGAACGATCCGGCGAACTTGACCATGGCCGAGTACATGGTCCCCCGGGTGGGCGTCAGGGGGCTGTCGATCGTTGACCGATAGACCATCGGCGTGATCGAGCTCTCATAAAACGTGCCGAAGCCGTAGATCGACGAGATCGGCGTCCCCGAGGGATAGGAAACGTTGACCTTCTGGATCGTGTACGTCGTGCTCGCCCGCCAGTAGCCGAAGATCCGGGCCCCCAGGGAGAAGTCGATGCCCCTTGATTTCTGGGAGTAGAGGCCGAACGCGCTGTAGTCGTAGGACCGGTCATAGACGTTGAGTCCCGCGGTGATCGGCTGGTCGAATACGTAAGGCTCGGAGAATCCGATCGAGTAGTTCTTGATCCGTTTGCCCTGCTGGACCGTGAAGTCCACGCTCTCGCCGGCCCCCAGGAAGTTCACGGTGGAGTAGCTGAAGGCCAGGAAGGTCCCGTCGTAGCCGCTGTAGCCAGCCGAGAACTGGATATTGTTCCGCTGGAGCTCTTTGACGGGGACGACGACGTCCATCTTGGTCGGGTCTTCGGGATCCGGCTTCCACTCGGGGTCTTTCTCGAGATCGACAAGCCCGAGTTGCTTGATGCGGAGGACGCTGTCTTTGAACATCGCCAAACTGAACCGGTCGCCTTCCCGGATGAGCATCTCCCGGCGGATGACCTTGTCTTTCGTATAGTTATTGCCCCGGAACTCTAGGCGGTTAAGAAAGACAATTTCGCCCTCGTAAACCGAGAACGTGACGTTGACGACCTTCCTCTTGGGGTCCAGGTTCTCCACGGGCGCAATCTGGATGTAGAGGTGTCCGTAGTTACGGTAGAGCTCCGAGATGTCCTCGATCGTCTTCTCCCGGAGCTTGACGCTGTAGACCTCTCCGGGCTGGAGCTTGACCATGCTCCGGAGACCCTTGGCGGCAAAGGCCTTGTTCCCCTCGATCTTGATCTCGCCGACTCGGTAGAGGTAGCCAGGGTTGACGGGGATGATGAGGCGCATCATCGTCTGCTTTTTGAAGAAAACGGTCCGCTTGACAAACTCCTCGACCCGGGGCTCCCCGACCGTGGCCTCCATGTACCCGCTTTCCTGGTACCTCTTCTTGATCTGGTCGAGATCCTCCTTGAGCTTATTCTGCTTGTAGACGTCCTTTCCGGCAACCCAGTTGAAGAGGGTGTGCGGCCGGTTATCCTTCATGGCCCAGCGGAGGGAGCTCGGGGCCAGCTTCGTCGATCCCTCGAAGACGACGTCGCCGACCCGGACCTTCGGCCCTTCGTCGATCTTGACCAGGACTTCGACCTCGTTCTTGCCCTGCTTCCTGACCTCCGTGTCGATCTTGGCAGCCAGGAGCCCCTTCTCGCCGAGGACGTCCATGATCGTCTGCTTCATCTTCTGAACCTTGGCGGGGCTGTAGTAGGAGTAGGGCAGGATGAATTGGTCTTTTTCCTTCAGCTTGGTGACGATGTCGCCTTCCTTGACCTTCTTGCCGGTCTTGAACGTCACGGTCTTGATGATCGGGTTTTCTTCAACCGTAATCCGGAGGACTTTTCCCCGCGTCCCGGAGAGCTCTTCGATCTTGAGGTTGGCGAAAAAGCCGGTGGACCAGAGGACCCGGAAGTCCCTTTTGACCTGGTCTTCGCTGAAGTAGTCGCCCTCCCTGAGCGAGACGTAGTAGAGGATCGTCTCCCGGCTGACCCGGTCGTTCCCGGCGACTTCGATCTTCTCTAGGATCTCTTGGGCGGTTAAAAGACCGGGGAGGACGAGCAGGAGAAGGGCCAGGACGATCTTCCTCATTTCGCCATCCTTATACCATATTTTCCCCCGTTTTTCAAAAACCGGCGGGAACTCCGGCTTCCAGGTCGCGGCGCGCGGGGGGACGGGGAAAGGGAAGAGCGGAGAGCGACGATCCCGGATGTCACATAGTCCCTAACTCGGCGGACCGGATAAAAGTTTCAGCTCTCCGGCCTCCATCAGGTACAGTTTGTGACAGTAGCGGGCGATCTTCTCATTATGGGTGACGATGATCGAGGACAACCCTTTCCGCGCATGGAGGTCGAGGATCAGGCGCAGGACCGTCTCGCCCGATTTCCAGTCCAGGTTGCCCGTGGGCTCATCGGCCAGGAGCAGGCGGGGCTCGGCGATCAGGGCCCGGGCGATGGCAATCCTCTGCTGTTCTCCTCCCGATAGCTGGCTCGGCCGGGAATCGGCCTTCTCACCCAAAGACACTTCTTTAAGGATGTCGCGGGCCCTGGCGAAAGCCTCTTTCCTGCCGAGCCCCTGGATCATCAGCGGAAAGCCGATGTTCTCGAGAGCCGAGAATTCGGGGAGGAGATGATAGAACTGGAAGACAAAGCCGATTTTCCGGTTCCGGACGGCGGCGATGTCCCTCTCCCCTCCGGAGAAGAGGTCTTGGCCGTCGAGAATGACCCGACCTTCCGAGGGTCGGTCCAGAGCTCCCAGGAGGTTGAGGAGCGTCGTTTTCCCGACGCCCGAGGCCCCCATAATGGCCGCGAGCTCGCCCCTCTCGAGTTCGAAGCCGAGGCCCTCGAAGACCCGGAGCGCGCCCTTCGGAAGGGGGTAGGATTTCCCCAGGTTTTCGGCCTTCAAAACGATGTCACTCATATTTCAATGCCACGACCGGGTCGACCTTGGCGGCGCGCCGGGCCGGGAAAAGGGTCGAGACAAGGCTGATCGCGAGCGTCACGCCAATGATGGCCAGGAGGTCGACGGGCCTGAGCCGGAATGGGACGAAGGAAATCTGGTAGATGTCCACGGGGACCTTGATCAGCTGGAACGTGTTGGCCAGCCAGCACCAGGCGAGACCGAGCGCGACGCCGAGGCCGGTCCCGAGGACGCCGATGAGGGCACCCTGGTAGAAAAACACCCGCTTGATGTTCAGGGGCGTCGCCCCCATGGCCATGAGGATGCCGATGTCCCTCGTTTTCTCCATGACCATCAGGATCAAGGTGGCGATGATGTTCAGCGCGGCTACGATGACGATCAGGGTGATGGTCAGGAACATGATGTTTTTCTCGAGCTTCAGGGCCGAGAAGAGGTTCCGGTTGAGATCCATCCAAGTTGTCAGGTAAATCGTGGGCGGCAGTTCCGCCTTGATCCGCTGGACGATCTCGGGAGCCTCGAAAATGTTCCGGATCTTGACTTGGAGGAAGCTGACTCGCCCTTCAAGGCCGAAGAGCTTCTGGGCCGTGGGCAGGGAGACCAGGGCCGTCGTGGCGTCGAACTCATAAAGGCCGGTGTTGAAGACCCCCGCGACCTGGAACCTCTTGCGTTTCGGCAGGAGCCCCATCGGAGACAGGTTGGAGGAGGCCGTGACGACGTCCACGATATCCCCCGGCTGCGCCCCGATTTCGAAGGCGAGCTCGCGGCCGAGGAGGAGGCCCTCGCGCTCGCCGCCCGGAACCGGGATCCGGCCCACTTCGAGCCTCTGGAGCCAGGCCGCGGCTGGGAGTTCCCGGGCAAAATCGATGCCCTTCAGCAGGGCCCCCTTGGTCTTCAGGCCCGTGATGATGACCTCGCTGTAAACGACCGGGGTCACGGACACGACTCCCTTCTCCGCCTGGACCTTTCCTGCGATCTCGAGATAATTCTCCAGGCCCTCGCCCGACAGGTCCTGGATCATGATGTGGGAAGTGGCGCCCAGGATCTTGGCCTGCACGTCCTCCTGGAAGCCCGTGATGAGGGCAATGGCAATCACCAGAGCCGCGACGCCGATCATGATGCCAAGGATCGAGATCGAGGTGATGACGGAGATGAAGGCCTGCTTCCTCCTCGCGGTCAGGTAGCGGCGGGCAACGAACAGCTCGAAGGTCATCGGCCTCTCATCTTGGCATCAGGGGACCGTCTGGCATGTCCCCTCATCGCGGCCTGAGGAGCGGAAACAGGATGACTTCCCGGATGGACCTGCGGTTGGCCAGGATCATGGTCAGCCGGTCGATTCCGATCCCCTCCCCGCCCGTCGGCGGCAGGCCATATTCCAGGGCCTCCACGTAGTCCATGTCCACGGCGTGGGATTCCTCGTGACCTCTCTTCCTGTCCTCCGCCTGCTCCTCGAAACGGGCCCTCTGCTCCGCGGGATCGGTGAGCTCGGAGAACGCGTTGGCGACCTCCATTCCCGCGACCAGGAGTTCGAACCGCTCGGCCTCCTCGGGGTTGTCCCGGGAGGCCTTGGCCAGCGGGGAGATCTCCTTGGGCGGGTTCGTGATAAACGTCGGCTGGACGATCTTTTCCTTGACGAACCGGTCGAAGATGACGTCGAGCGCCCTCCCGTAGGTTAGGGGCTTCTTGTCCGGGGCCAGGGTCTCCGCGAACTCAACGATCCCTTTCTGGTCGTCGAAGCGGCTGGGGGCCAGGCCGCTGTAATGGGCACAGGCCTCAGCGTATTTCAGCCGCTTGTAGGGCCGCTTGAAGGAAATCGTGTGCTCCCCGAAGGGGACATCCTCCGTGCCGAGCAGACCGAGGGCCATTCCCGTCAGCAGCTCTTCGGTCATATCCATCATATCGTAATAGTCTTTGTAGGCTTCGTAGAACTCGAGCATGGTGAATTCCGGATTGTGTTGGGCGTCGATCCCCTCATTCCGAAAACTCCGGTTGATCTCGTAGACCTTGTCGAGCCCTCCGACGACGAGACGCTTCAGGTAGAGCTCGGGCGCGATGCGAAGATAGAGGTCCAGGCCGAGGGCATTGTGGAACGTCTTGAAGGGCCGGGCCAGGGCGCCGCCGGGGATGGGGTGCATCATGGGCGTCTCGACCTCGACGTAGCCGCGGGCGTCGAAGAAGCGGCGGATGTGGGCGACGATGGCGCTCCGCAGCCGAAAGAGTTCGCCGACCTCGGGATTCATGACGAGGTCGAGGTATCGGCGCCGGTAGCGGAGCTCGATGTCCTGGAGGCCGTGCCATTTTTCGGGGAGCGGGTGAAGGGCCTTGGCCAGAAACGTGAAGGACTCGCAGAGGACGGTCAGCTCGCCGGTTCGCGTTTTGAAGAGCGTCCCGCGGACCGAAAGGACGTCGCCGATGTCGATCAGGGAGAACAGCTCGTAGGCCCGGGCTCCTGCGACGTCTTCCCGGATGTAGGCCTGGAGCCGGGCCCGACCGTCGGAGAGGTGGAAAAACGTCGCCCGGCCCATTTTCCGGACTGAGAGGATTCGGCCGGGAACCTCGACGGCCGGTTTCTTCTCTTCGAGCTCCTCCCTGGAGAGAGAGGCAAAGGCGCCGACGATCTCATGAACGGAATGGGTCATCGCGGCCCTATAAGGGAAGAGACTGACGCCCTCCTCGGAAAGGCGGCGGAGCTTCTCCCGGCGGGCGATCTCCTGGTCAGTGTCCCGTTCTTCGGGCCCGGGCGGTTCCTGTCCTTTTTCCTGGATGTCCTCTTTCTTGCTCATGGCTTCCTTCTTGGCCCGCTCCGGCCGGGTGAGCGGGGCGCGGCTTAAGGTGTTTCTTGACGGCGTCGAGGATCCCGTTGACGAAGGTCGCGGACTCCTGCCCGCTGTAGCGCTTGGCGATCTCGATCGCCTCGTTGATGACGATGGCCGGGGCGAGGGCCGGCTCGTAAAGGAGCTCACAGGCGGCGATCCGCAGGATGTTCCTGTCGACGACGCCCATCCGCGCCAGGCGCCAGTTCTTCGAGGCCGACTGGATGGCCTGGTCGATCTCTTCGCGCCGGGCAAGGATCTTGTCGACGAGCCAGCCGCCGTAGGCCCGGACGTCCGCGGCCGTCTTCTGATATTCCCAGTATTGGGCGATGAGGGTCCGCGGGTCGGCCGCGTTGAACTCCAGCTGGAAGAGGATCTGGAGGGCACACTCCCGCGCTTTCCGTCGCTTCCCCATGGCGGGCCCTTGAGGATCCCGTCAGCGGAGCCCCGACTCCTTGATCAGGTTCAGCGTCTCGACCAGGGCGAACGCGGCGTCGGTGCCCTTGTTCCCGGCCTTGGTGCCGGCCCGCTCGATCCCCTGCTCGACCGTGTCTACCGTCAGGATCCCGAAGGCGACGGGGACGCCGTCCTCCATGGCGATCTGGGCCAGGCCTTTCGTGACCTCGGCACTCAGGTAATCGAAGTGGGGCGTGTCCCCGCGGATCAGCGCGCCGATGCAGAGGATGCCGTCGGCCGTCTTGGCCTTGGCGATCTTTTTGGCGACAAGCGGGACCTCGAACGATCCGGGGACTTTGTAGACCGTGAGGTCGGCCTCCTGGGCCCCCATTTTCTGGAGGGCCTCGAGGGCGCCTTCGAGCAGCCGGTCCGAGATGAAGCTGTTGAACCGGCTGACGACGATCCCGATCTTGAATCCTTTGGCCTGAAGCTTTCCTTGATACGTTTTCATATCCGTCACGCTCCTCCAGGTGTGATCTGTTTCTCATAGATCCGGTATTTTTTATAGAGGCTCGCGCCGATCGAGGCCGCGAAATGGTTGATAGCCTGGTTGTCTTCGAGCTGCCAGGACAGTTCGCACCATTCGTAGCCCTTGGCGATGATGGCTTTTTCGAACTCGTCGTAGAGGAGGTAGGCCAGGCCCGTGTGCATGAATTCGGGGACGACCCCGAATACGATCGCCCTGACCCCGGTGATCTTGCGCTTCCCGGCCAGGAACTTGAAAATCCCGAAGGGGAACAGCCGGCCGTTCATCCTGATGAAGACTTGGTTGAAATCCGGGAGGGCAGCGGCGAAACCGACCGTCCGGCCTTCATGTTCGGCAAACAGGACCAGGTCGAGGTCGGCGAACTGCGCCAGGTTCTTGGCCATATGCTTCATTTCGCTGTCGGTCCAAGGGACGAAGCCCCAGTTGTTCCGCCAGCCGGAGTTGTAAATCCTGGCAATATCGAGGGCCTCCTGCTGGATGCGGGCCTTCGACACACTCCGGAACGAGAACCGTTTCGAGTCCCTGAGCTGGGTCAAGAATTCCTCGGCCCGAGGCGAGAGTTTTCTGGCGCGCCCCTTGAGGAAGGCGTAGAGGTCCTTGGCTTTGACCAAGCCGCACTTGTCCATGAGCTCGAGGTAATAGGGCGGGTTGTAGGGCATCATGACGACGGGAGGCGCGTCAAATCCCTCAAGGAGCAAGGCGCACTCGTCGTTCATCGACAGGTTCACCGGACCGCGGAGCCTGTCCATGCCCCGTTCGCGGCCCCAGGCGGCCGCCGCGTCGATGAGCACCCGCGCCGTATCGACGTCGTTCTGACTC
>Ga0153916_10000350_pt1 | contig 30621 bp, 39 predicted proteins | sample Opewatmetagenome_FD_109642 | JGI IMG/M metagenome (GOLD analysis project Ga0153916, IMG submission 109642) | Freshwater wetland microbial communities from Ohio, USA - Open water 3 Core 3 Depth 4 metaG | ecosystem: Environmental > Aquatic > Freshwater > Wetlands | place: USA: Ohio, Lake Erie...
ACCATGGGACGCCATGCAGGTGTGGATGAGCCCGTCCGAGTTCCAAGGCTTCCTGCGCGGCAATGCGCTGAAGTACCTCGCTCGGTGTAATGACAAGGGCGGGAGGCAGGATGTGGAGAAGGCGCAGCACTACATCGAGAAGCTACTTGAAGTGATGAGATCGGCATGACTCTCTCCTACTCCGCCTTAAAGCAATACGAGACCTGCCCGCGCCAGTACCACGAGGTGCGGGTCTTGAAGCTCCACCCGAAGCAGGAGACGGAGGCGACCCGTTGGGGAGCGGCTGTTCACGAGGCCGCAGAGTTCTATGTCCGAGACGGGAAGGAGTTCGAGTTCGATTTCCCCGGCCAGGATATGGTGAAGGCGCTGGCGGCGCTGCAAGGCGACAAGTACTGCGAGCTCGAGATGGCGGTGAACGATCGGTTGGAACCCGTCGAATTTTCTGACCCGACCGCGGTGCTTCGAGGTATCGCCGACTTCGCCCTGATCAAGGGCGCTCGGGCACGAGTAGCCGACTATAAAACTGGCGGAGCGAAATATCCCGATGTTGCGCAGCTGGAGCTGATGTCGCTCATGCTCTTTACCCGATTCCCCGAGGTAGAAACAAGCCATGGAGCGCTTCTGTTTCTTGCGCATGATACAATGGTGCAGAAGATCACGAAGAAGTCGGAAGCAGAGCGGCTGTGGTCTGTGTGGTTCGGCAAGGTAGAGCGGATCGAGCAAGCGCATCGCACCGGCGTATGGAACGCGAAGCCTTCAGGGTTGTGCAATGGCTGGTGTCCTTGCACCCGGTGCGAGCATTGGAAGGAGCGGAGATGACTACATACGAGCATAAGAGCTACGGCAGAACAGTGCTGACGATTCCTAATCGAGCGGGTAAGACTGTGATGACGAGGATGCGGCGCACGCTAGATGAGATTCTCGCAGAGTGTCTGCGTCTCAGAAATCCCAATCCGCATCCAAACACGTTGGAGCCTCCGAAAAAGTTGTTGGTGCATCCAGAATACAAGAAGCAGGCACTCGAGATTCTGCGCCGGCAAACGAAGATTCCAGAGAAACGGATTCGTGAAGTCGCTCGAGCCTACTTCGGTTGGGAACTGATGAACGGAGCGGACTTGGAAACGCTTAAACTTGATCCATACTGGAAGTACATGGCATGAGCGACTTTGGTCTAGCACCTATAAAGCGGGAAGGGTATAAGGTTTCATATGACCCCGTGCAGACTAATCCATATCTGCATCCGAGGAGCTGCGGCTATGTGAAGTTGCATGACAGGATGGAACATGCCCGCGCTTACTTCGGTTGGGAGTTGATGAACGGAACGGATATCGAGAAGTTGAAACGTGACCCGTACTGGAAATACATGGAGGACTGATGGACCCGAAACCTGTCGACATCGATCAGTTGCCATACTACACTCCTGGGTTAGAAGCGCTTGGAGAGCGCGGCGTGGACATAGAGGATGTGCTGACTACTTCGCTTGATCTATACTCGGTTAAACCAACAATGATGTATGTGACCCCTACGATGTACACCGCCGCGCAGCGCCTCATGAATCCCTATCCGCCTCCGAAAAATTGCGGTTGTGTGAAGCAAGATCTGATCGAAGCCGCGCGGAAGTATTTTGGTTGGGCAATAATGAACGGCGCAGATTTGGAAGCATTGAAACAGGACGCCTATTGGCGTTATATGGAGGACTGACATGCCAAGGAAAAAGAACATCCCTGCCGGTTCAAAATACTGGCGCGAAAAGTGGGCCTACCAGAAAGCCACCGGTGAAGCCGAGGAAGACAAGAAGCGCAAGAAGGCCCGGTACGAGTATGACAAGGCGGGCATAGACCGCAAGGGTAAGGATATTGACCATAAAAAGCCGCTCCGCAGCGGCGGGGCAGTCGGCCGGAGTAACCTCCGGTTACGGGACCCGAGCAAGAATCAAGCGGACAACGGGCACAAGCCCGGAGAAAAAGCCGGGAAGAAGTTTAGAGGTTAGTTTTACCACCCCCGGCTACGCCGGGGGTGAGCGTAACAACAGGAGGTTAAAATCGAAATAGTCAACGGAAAGGCGCTCCGCGTTCGCGTTCGCTCGCCTGAACGATTTACATCAGTGCTCCCAAAGAGCCACTACGAAGGCGAAGTCGCGCCTGGCATTCACGAGGTTTTGGTGCATTGGGGCTACGAAGAAGCCCTGGTCCTCAAGAACATGGGAATCAAAGGGGTCCCATCGCCGATCAACAAGAACTATAACTGGCCGGGGATGTACACGCCGATGGCGCACCAGCGGGAGACCGCTGAGTTCCTGACGCTACATAAGCGGGCGTTCTGTTTCGACGAGCAAGGGCTAGGCAAGACCGCGGCGGCTTCGTGGGCGGCAGATTATCTTATGACTTTAGGGCGAGTAAAACGAGTCCTGATTATCTGCCCAGTGTCCATCATGCAGGCTGCGTGGCAGCAGGATCTATTCAAGGTGCTCATGCACAGGACGGTGGGTATCGCCCACGGAACGAAGGACAAGCGCACTGCCGTAATCAACTCCGGCTGTGAGTTCTGCATTATCAACTACGACGGAGTTTTGGTCGTTGAAGAAGAGCTGCGTGCGGCAAAGTTCGACCTGATCATCATGGACGAAGGGTCCTATGTGAAATCAGCCGCGGCGAAACGAAGCAAAGCGATCAAGCGGCTGATCGAGTCAGACACCCGAGTATGGCTGATGACCGGTACGCCGGCGGCGCAGAGCCCCGAGGACGCTTACGGTTTGGCCAAGCTAGTTTCTCCTGAGCGGGTGCCGAAGTTCTTCGGTTCGTGGCGCGACATGGTGATGCAGAAGATCAGCATGTACAAATGGATTCCGCGGGCAAGGGCGAAAGACATCGTGCACACGGCGTTGCAGCCAGCAATACGGCATACAAAAGAGGAGTGCCTCGACCTGCCCGAGATGGTTGTGATCGACCGGAACATACCGCTGACCGCACAGCAAACGAAGTATTACAAGGCGCTCAAGGAACAGATGCTGGCGCGGGCGGCGGGGGAAGAGATCACAGCAGTCAATGCTGCGGCAATGCTGAATAAGCTCTTGCAGCTATCGTGCGGCGCGGTGTACCACGATGCCGGGGGCGTAATCGAGTTCGATGTAAAACCACGTCTCGACGCCTTGGACGACATCATCCAGGAGAGTACCGACAAGGTCATCATCTTCGCGCCGTTCAAGCATACGATCGAGCTGCTGGAGAAAGACCTGGCGGCCAGAGGCTATACCACTGCCGTCATCGACGGAGATGTCGCGCCGACTAAGCGCGGGGTTATTTTCTCAGCCTTCCAATACCAGGAAGACCCGAAGGTGATCATCATCCAGCCGCAGGCGGCGGCTCATGGGGTGACGTTGACACGTGCGAGTACCGTGGTGTGGTTCGGGCCTACGACAAGTCTGGAGATCTACCTGCAGGCCAATGCCCGCGCGCACCGCAACGGGCAGAAGAACAAGGTTGTCGTGTTCCACCTGCAAGGCAGTCCGGCCGAGGCGAAGTTGTACAAGGCCCTGAGTGTCAGGGGTGCGGCGCATGTGGAGCTGCTTGATCTTTACAAGGAGGTGATGGAAATATGAAAATCTACATCGTAGTTGGTAGCACTGGGGAATACAGCGAGCGCCGCGAGTGGAATGTCTGCGCTTACAAGGATGAAGATAAAGCAGCAACTAGAATCGAAGAGCTGAAGGCGCTGATGAAGACGCTCGGGGCAATCACAGGCACATCGCGAGAGGCATATAGAGCACGGACAAAAAGCGGGCGACGCTATACGCAAGCATGAACGCGGCGATCCGGGTTTCGCCTGCGACTACACAGGAACTGAATACGGATATGAAGAAGTTGAGTTGTTAGACTAGCTTGACAAAAGGATGTAGTAGCTTTACAATAGAGGCTCGATAAATCGAAACCCAACAGCGCAGCGCCCCGGCAGGAGCAGGGTCTAGTGTGGTACGGACTGTGCGGTGCTTAACGAAAAGATCAGGTCGCGAGCCTGATGGAAGTAGAGCGGGCTGTGCAAACGGAGTAGCGGGAGGGGGTCGCGCCCTGATGTGTCTACACCGGCCGGGGCGCTGCGCTGTTGGGTTTCATTAGAAAGGAGTGGAATGCCGGACGTACTTACAGCAGTAACCGCAGGCAAGCTCGCCGAGACATACCTGAAGATCAGGGACAAGCGGGCGGAACTGAAAAAAGCCTTCGAAGAGGAGGACAAGAAGCTCGAAGACGCGATGGATACCCTGTCCGCCGAGATGCTGGAGAAGTGCAAGGAAGAGGAAGCCGGTAGTATTCGCACCCCATTCGGCACGATCATCCGATCGGTACGCCGCCGGTTCTGGGCAGCAGACTGGGATGAGCTGAACAAGTTCATTCTCGAAAACAAGGCGATCGAGCTGCTCGAGAAACGCGTGCACCAGACCAACATGGCTACCTGGATGGAGGAACATCCCGATGCAACACCGCCGGGACTGAACGTGGATAGCAAGTATGTCTGCAGTGTGAGGAAGAAATAACCGGCCGGCTGTGCCGGCGCGAGCCGAAGTAAACAACCGCCCGAAAGGGCATAACCAAGGAGAAGTGAAGATGGCAACACAAGTGAAAGTCCCGAAGGAAGTGATGGACGTGGTGTACGAGTGGGAAGCCCTGAAGGAGCTGGCCGCAGCCAGTGGGTTCATCAAGGCGATCTACTACCGCTCCAAGGCGCAGAAGGCCCACGCGCTGATCCATCGTGCGATGCACGCTGCCCACCCGGCAACCAAGCAAGGCAAGTGGTCGCTGAACATCGCCGAGGGCATCATGGTGAAGCATGAGGACGCAGCGGCGGTCAAAAAGCCGCGTAAACCTCGCACGCCGAAACAATCCGCAACACAACAAGGAGACGCAGCATGAGCAATGAAATGAAGCGAGAACAGATAGCAAGAGTCTGCCACGAGGTGAATCGTGCCTACTGCCAAGCACTCGGAGATACTAGCCAGCCGACATGGGAAGAAGCACCGGAGTGGCAGCGCAGCAGCGCTCGCATGGGAGTTGACCTGCACACCATGGGCGACTTCGGCCCGGAAGCATCACACATAAGCTGGATGAAACAAAAAGTCGAGGACGGATGGACGTACGGTGAGGTAAAAGACGCCGAAGCAAAGACGCATCCATGCATCGTTCCTTTCGGCCAATTGCCGAAAGAGCAGCAGGCCAAGGACTATATTTTCCGTGCAGTTGTGCACGCTTTGAGAGGAGACGCAGCATGAGCAATGAAATGACACTTTTCGGGGGCGCAGCCCTTCCTTCCTACCTGCAAGGCGCAGAACTGGATGCAACAACAAAGGCCCTGGCCGGTTCCGGCGGTGGCGGACGCCGTATCAGTATCAAGGGCGGTATCTTCCGCATGGTCGTGGATGGCAAGCAGGTGGCCGAGAACGAAGATCGCGCCATGAATGTCGTGGTGGTCGCAGCTGCACCTCATATCAACCGCCAGTGGCACGAGAAGGCATACGTCGAGGGCGGCGAGGCTACCGCAGCTGATTGTATGTCCGAAGATGGCAAGACGCCATCCAAGGATTCGGCGAAGCCGCAGAGCACTTCCTGCGACACCTGCCCGCAAAACATCGCCGGCTCCGGTCAGGGTGATTCCCGCGCATGCCGTTACCAGCAACGCCTCGCCGTTGTCCTGGAAGGTGAAATGGACGGCCCGGTGTACCAGCTCCCGCTGCCCGCAGCATCCCTGTTCGGCAAAGGCGAAGCTAACGGCAAGAAGCTCCCGCTGCAAGCCTACGCTCGCCTGCTGGCCCAGAACGGTGTGCCGATCACGGCGGTTGTCACCGAGATGCGTTTCGATACGGCGGTCTCTACGCCGAAGCTGACGTTCTCTCCTGTGCGCCCGTTGACTCAGGCCGAGTTCGAGACGATCAAGGAGCAAGGCGCCAGCAGCGATGCGCAGCAAGCGATCAAGCTGACGGTATTCAAACAGGACGGCGGCAAGCCCGCGGCGAAGGTCGAGACCAAGCCCGCAGCGCCGGTGACGGAAGATGGCTCTCCGGCCGAAGCCGAGCCAGCCGAACCGAAGGTCGCATCGAAGGCCAAGCCGGCGGCACCCGCGGGTAAGCGCCCAGTCAGCGAAGTCATCGCGGCGTGGGATGAGTAATTAACCACGGCCCCCGAAAGGGGGCCTCAGAGGCAATCATGACCTGTAAGTATTCCAAACGTGTCTACAACGCTGTAGCCAAGGCTGACCAGAATCTGCTGGGCGTGCGCCTCGGCGCTGCCTGTATCGATGCCCAGATCCCTGCACAAGTCGTGGCCAAGTGGTTCGGCATCAGCCGCCAAGGCGTCTACTACTGGTTCAAGGGCGTCTACGATGTGGATGAGAGGCATCGAGAAAAAGCGAACAGCATTATCGGGACGCTGTTGCGGGCTCTTGACGACCGGGCTTTGCCGGCGAAAGATCTGGAGACAGCAATGGCGATCGTGAAACAATATCGGGAGAAAAAATGAAAACCAAAACTTTACTCATGCTCGCAATTTACATCCTCCCATTTATCCTCGGGGCTATCACCCACTTCTTCGATGTTTGGATTTACATCCCGTCGTTGATCATAGGCGTGTTGTACTGGGTGGGGTGCTGTATTGAAGTCGTGAAAGCGGAGAAGACAAAATGAGAATTTTCCACACAAAGTACGCCAGTATGCCACTGAAAACATTCCTCGGCTTTGCGAATCAAAACATTGATTCACTGACAGAAGTTGGCCGAGAGATGCTGTACCGCCTCGAAGAGATTCACGAAGAACTTGAGTCCGGCGCATTGGTATGCGAGGACGGCTCGACCAAGACGTATTGACCCTGCCATGAGGCAGGGGTAGACTTTTAAGACGCTGGGCTGAACCAGCGCCCCATCGAACGCTCAAGGTCAATGACAATGAAACCATTTGAGTTTCTCAGGGTGATCCTTCCAACGGAGGGGCACTATGCGGTTGTAGGAATCAAGAACAAGAAGGTGAAGCAGAAGCTGATCAACAGCCTGAGCGAGATGGCCCCGCTGGTGCGCGGCGCCCTGGCCAATGACGAGGACATCTACTTCGGCTGCTCGTCGTACGCTACCCCGGATGGTAGGACCAAGGCCAACGTCTTGCATGTTCAGTCTTTCTGGTTGGATCTTGATTGCAACTGGATTGACCCGATCACGAAGAATGTGATTTATCCAACGCAACAGGACGGCTTCACCGCGCTCCGCGCGCTGTGCAAGAGCAAGGGGCTACCCAAGCCGTTCGTCGTGAACTCAGGCCGCGGCCTGCATGTGTACTGGCCGCTGACAGCCCCGCTACTGGTCGACGTGTGGTTGCTGTATTCAAAGCGGTTAGTCGAACTCTGCGCCGCCGCTGGGTTGAAGATCAAGGACCCTGGCTGCAGCACCGACCCCGCGCGCATCCTGCGCATACCCGGCACGCTGAACTTCAAGAATCCCGAAGAGCCGCTGGAAGTCGGTATCATCTGCGAAGGCACCCCGACCGATTGGCCAGTATTGAAAGACATCATCGAGACCGCATGCGGCGAGCACGGCATCAACGGCTTCCACCCGCATCCGGAAGTACCTCAAAAAAAGTACGCACCGCGCCAGCTCGACCCGCTTACAGCGGCTTTGGCCGGCAATATCGTTGCCAAGTTCAGAACCATCGCCCGGCTAAGTCTAGCTGGCGCAGGCTGTAACCAGATCCGTTACGCCCTGGAGCACCCAGCCGATGTGAGTGAGCCCTTGTGGCGCTGCGTCCTGTCCGTTGCTCAGGTCTGCGAAGACCGCGATATGGCGATTCACAAGGTATCCGAAGGCCATCCGGAGTATTCCCACGAGGCGACGGAGCGCAAGGCTAACGAGACCCACGGCCCATGCCGGTGCGAGACATTTGAGAAGGCAGGCCCTGAACTATGCGAGGGATGCCCCCTGAAGGGTAAGATGGCTGGCCCAATCGCGCTCGGGCGCGAGCTGGCAAAACCGAAAACCCCACCCGCCCCGGCGCCGGTGGAACCGTCACCCGTACTGACAATCAGAAACATCAACATCCCGGATCTTCCTTTCCCGTATTCGCGGGGGGAGCATGGGGGCATCTACCTGCCCGCACCACCAAGACTGGAAGGCCAGCCACCGGAGGGTCCGCAGCTCGTGTACGAGCATGAGCTCGACGTCGTCCGTCGCATCAAGGACCCCGAGAAGGGTGAAGTCATCATCGTGCAACACAAACGGCCGAAGGACGGGATCGAGGAGATCGTGATACCGCTGGCCGATGCGCAGTCGATCGAGCGCATGAAGGACAAGCTGGGCTTCCATGGTGTAGCTGCCGGCAAGGAGCAGATGAACAAGATCGCGAACTACATGGTTCGCGCTGTGAAGAACATGCAGCAGCAGACTTCCGCCGAGCCTGCGCACTGTCAGATGGGATGGACCGCCGATCGCAAGGGGATAGTCTGGGGCCGCACAATGTTCACTAAGGAAGGACGCGTGTACTGCCCGCCGGCGGGCAAGTCGACGACGGTAGCCAATATGATGACCAACTCCGGGTCATTCGAAGTCTGGGAGTCCATCGCATCGCGCTACGCCGAGCCAGGATTCGAGCTGTACGCTTGCTGTGTGCTCATGGCCTTTGGCTCGATGCTGAATCACTACACCTACGAAGATCCGGTCTGGGTGCATATGGTCAGCTCCGAGTCAGGCACTGGTAAAACGACTTTGACCAACGTGATCAACAGTATCTGGGGCGACCCGTTTGCGATGAAGCTGACCGTGATGGACACAGTTAATGCGCTGGAAAAGCGCCGGGTGATCTTCAACAGCATGGCCATCTGCCAGGATGAGATCACGAACCTGGCCCCGGAGAAGTTGAGCCAGCTGGCCTACGCGCAATCCCAAGGACGCGAGAAGCTGCGGCTGACCAGCGGCGCGCAGGAGATCAATAACACCGAACGAAGGAACAACACGTTCTTCACCAACGGCAACCGGCATATCAGTGATGTACTGGGCGCGTTCAAGACCAACGCCGCTGGCGAGTACGCCCGCCTTGTCGAGATCCCCTTTGCCCCGTTGAAGAATGTGGTGAGTGGTGACGATCACTTCGGCAAGATCCTGAAGAACTACGGCCATGCAGGTCCTATCTTCGCGAAATGGTTGGTCGAACACGAGACCGAATTGGAAGGCCGCGTAGCCGCCGAGCGCCGGAAGTTTGAGCGAGAGTTCAATAGTGTGAGTAGCGAGCGCAACTGGGTTGGTCTGACTGCAACGGGCTTCGCTGCGGGGCGCATCCTGCAGAATGAACTGGGCCTCCTGAAGGCGTACAACCTCGACCGGCTGTACAAGGTCTGGTTGAAGCACATGCTGCGCATCCGCAGCGTGACCCAAGAGAGCATCGTCTCGCATGAGCACGTCCTGGGCGATTTTATAAATGAGAACTATTCCAACATCCTGATACCGGACGCCCACCCAGTGACGGAGGACGCGACGACGGCGAACCTGTTCGGGCGCAAGACTGAGCGGGAGTCGAGAAACAAGCTGGTTATCCGCTGGGAGAAGGACACGCGCATGCTGTTCATCGCGCAGAGCGAACTGAAGGCATACTGCATCAAGCGCTCACATTCGTTCGTGGACATGCTGGCCTACTACAACGGCAATCAGCAGTTTGCAGGGATGACAACAAAACGTCTAGGCGCAGGGACAAGCGTCATGACCAGCCCGGTGAAGTGCTTGGCGTTCCATGTGACGGACGAGCTGGGGACGATGCTGGAAGAAGGAGGTTCTGATGCCAGTGACCCAGCCAGCGTCGATTAGTTATCCCATCGGGTTGCTCGATGTCGGAGACTCGTTCTTCATCCCGGCGCTTACGGCGCAGGAACATATCGGCAAGTTGCGTAGGATGGCCGAGGCCCTCGAGATCGAGATCGACTACCGGATGGGGATAGACACGACGACGGGGCTGTATGGGATCAGGGTATTCAGGACCAGGTAGGGCGTTAACCCATCGTAAACTCCGCCTGCGCCCGGCGCTCGCGTAGCGCCGCGTTGCGGGGTACGCTGATCAGCGTCGACAATGGCTGCATGTTCAGCTCCCGCGGGGGTTGTTTGAAGTGCTCCCGCTCTGCGGCTTTGCTCTTCTGCAGCTCCATCCATTTCTGGTGGAGCTCGGCCATGGCTTCACGATCGCCGGCCTTGGAGGCGCGCAGGTACACCTGCTCGATCTCGCGGGTGCGGTCGGCATAGTACTTCTTGATCTGGTACTGCACCTGGGCGTTGCGGGTGATCTCCTTGATCTGGGTAGGCGGCAGACCCATGGCTTGCAGCACCGTGGCGTAGGTCGAGATATCCTCGGGCTTTACCAGCACATCGCCGTTCTTCATCGTGAAGCCTTCATTGGCCATACGGAACGCCTGCATGGCGGACTCCAGCCCCTTCGGCATGAACTTCTCGGCGCCTTTATACATATCGCCCTGCTGAATAAGACCAATGCCGGAGGCAAAACGCCCTGCTTGGGATAGCGCCGGGCCGCCGGCGATGCCACCGATTGTGGCTGCCATGCCTTTCGCACTTGAAAGATCGACCGTTGTATATGGCGCAATGCTGAAGACGTTGCTGTCGCTCAGTTTGGCAGACATGTCCAAGCCGGCCAGCGACATCGGTCCATGGGTCAGGAGGTCGGCCAGGTCCTTGCTACCGATCTGCTCGCGCACCTTCGTCTCCAAGTCGTCCGGGCTGTCACTCAGCATGTTGTATGCGAGCGAGGCGAGGTTCATCAGGGGCAGGCCGAGCAGGCCACTAGCTACTGCGGTGTGGAACAGTTTGAAACTCAACATGCGCTGGCCGATTGCGCGCTCTTCCGGAGTAGCCCCCTTGAACGCTGCGTGCGCCGCCTTGGCGTAGAACGCCATCATCATGAACTGATACTTGCGATACTGCACTACAACCTTCGGCAGCTTCTTCAGGATCAATGGCGCACCGGTGCGCGAGAAGTCGCCTTGTGTCGTCTGCAGGACGTCAGTCACGTAGCGCTGGGCTTCGGCCACGCTGCGCCCGTTGGCGCGGGCCATATTGTAGGCAGCCACGCTGGATGATACTCGGTTCCATTGCTCAACTGCACGAGCAACCTGCCTCAGTTTATGCAGCGCACGGCTCGCCACGGCGCTTGTTCCGTCGATGGCCTTATGCCCGGTGCGGAAGCGGTCGAAGTGCCCCAAGTCTTCCTCGATACCAACATCCAGCAGTCCTTGGTTGGCGGCCTTCTCCAGCGCTTCGCAGAGCGCAGGGTCCTTGACCTTGGAGAGATCCGTGTTCATACCTTTGGTTATGCTGTGCATGACCCTGTAGCCGTCCATCGCGTGGCGCCATGCCTCGCCGTACTTGCCCGAGCCGAAGTCGGCCGCCAGTTTGGGGATCGTGACCATGGCAACCTGCGAGAAGTTGGCCAAGTGGTAGCCAAGGCTGGTAGAGAGCTGCCAAGCCGACGTCGCCGCCACAATGCCATCCTGCACCGGCGTTGGTTCGTACTTCAGGTTCTCGGCATAATGCTCGGCCAGCAAGTTGAAGTCGTCTTGGTTCACACGCTTCTTGGTCTCCGGGTCCTTGATCTCGTTCTTCATGCGGTAGAACGCCTCGTTGATGTCCGGACCATGCTCGAGATTCGAGATGTACGCTGCCTGCGCACGGGAGTCAGCCAGCATGGACTTGATCATATCCTTGTCATAGCCCGCGATGCCTTTGCGCTGCTGCGCAGCGTGCCGGGCGTTATGTTGGTCCACTGCCGACATGTACATCGCTTTGACCGTATCTTCCATCGCCTTGCGGGCTTCCGGAGGCATCTCGGTATTGACCTTGACGGCGGCCAGCACACGCTGCAGGACACGGTGGCTCATCGTGTATTTATCCTCGATCTGCTTGGATTTGGCCGCTGCATCGGTGAAGGCGTATTTGCTCTCATTCTCCTTGGCAAACTGCTGGGCCTGGCCAAGCGTATCGAACATCGCCACCTGGAAGTTGCCCTCGTCCGCCTTGAGAGTCTCGACCCGATCTTGATTCGCCTTGGAGGGGTCACCCTCGACAGCTTTCTCTGCATCGAGCAGTTTCTGCGACTTCAGGACAGTGACGAAATTGCCAAAGCGCTTCAGTGGTGCGTAGGGGCCTTCCAGCATTCCCTTCTGGGTAAACACATCATCAACGCCGAGGCGGCTGAACAGTTCCTGCTTCATGAGGCGCGTATCCTCGCCGTGTTTGAACACAGCATCGACGACTGCCTGTTCTTCTGGTGTGAGCCGATCGAACTCAGCCTTGAACGCCGGATCGATCTGCACCGTCCTTCCGAATCCTTCCGGCTGATGGCCCCACTTCTGTTGGATCGTAGAACGCCCGATGAAGTCGTTGACCTTGGTATAGCTCTTGTCGTTCAGCTTGCTGGCCATCGTCGCAACAACCTCTCCGCGACGCTCCAGCTGGAACCGGGTAGTCTGCGCAGCGATCACGCCGTCATACCAAGCCTTTGCCGAAGGCAGGCCGGTCTCCATGCGCCGAACCAGGTCATGCAGATAAGTCATGGACCCCAGCGCCCGCTTTGCGATATGCCCGGCGTCCGCGACGATTTTGTCCCCTGTAGGCCCGAGGTATTTATCCGCCATCTCACGGACCACGCCTTGCTCTGTTCTTGGCACGGCTTCTTCCACGCGTGGCGCGCGCCGGCCGCCCAACGGCCCGGATGGTGGTTCCCCTTTCTCGACGATGTCATGCGCCTGGCGCAGGATGGCGACCACATCATTTTTCGTGTAGTTCGATACTAGACCGTGCCGGCGCATGAAATCGCGGACGAAGGCGACTATCTGGTTCAACAAGCTCTGGTGCACCTTGCCGTCGATCTGCCGCTCGGCCAGCACTTCCTCGACTGCTTCCTCGAGACTCAGCCCCTTGTCCATACCACGGATCTTATCGGCGGCGGTGCGCAGGCCTTCATGAGTGTCATACATCTGGCGCAGCATGCCGTTCAGCTCTTTGCCGAACTTGGCGCGCAGGCCGTAGTGCCCGAGTGCTTCATGGAATAGAGTCGCCTTCACGTCGGCCAGGTCAGTATGCCGATCGGACACGATCACCGTATCCCCGCTGCGCTCGCGAATAAAGCCCTTGGCCTTGGTCTGCTCCACCCACGCGCGGTCTTCCGGCGCGAGTTCTGCGGTATCGAGCACCGATACTCGAGGTGCGTTGGTCCACTTGCTCGTGATGTTCTTCACCATCTGCGCAGCTTGCTCGCGGGTGTGCTCGGGTTCACCGGCTTCGCCAATACGCTTGGCCTCCGGCCCGTTCCGCGCCGCCCGGCGCTCCGCCTTGTTCTTCTCGGCAATGGTCCGGGTATGCGTCACCCACACATCCGCCAGCTGGCGCCCGGTGAATGGTTTCCCGGTTCGTGCGTTCTCAGCAACCACCTGTTGCAGATGCGCCTTGGCCTCCGGCTGCAGATCTTTGTACGGCACGCCGTACTCATCAGATTCAACGGCTCCGCTGTCCGCCCATTCGCGCTTCGCCGCGCGCTCCAAGGCTTTGCCGGCCACGCCTGTTTCTTCTGGCTTGACCTCGACCTTTGGCGCGACTTCGCGCACGGGCTCCGCGGCGGCCCGCTCCACAGGCTTCTCTTCCGCCCCACGAGCTGGCTCCTCGGCAGCCCGTTCTGTGGGCGCGGCTCTTTCGGCGGGTTCCGTGGGCGTTACTTCCGGCTTTTTCCGCGCCTGGGCTACTAGCTCTTGAATCTGCTTCTCATCTCCGGCTTTGATAGCCTCCAGCAGCTGCGCATGGAGGTCGGCTTCGGTCGGTTTAGCGGCTTCCACCGGCCTCGGCGGCTCAACAGGAGCGGCTTCGATCGGCTTCGGCGGCTCGAACTCGAGCCCGCGCTGCTCATAGAACATCGGGTCTTTCAGCGCGCGTTCAATCGCCGTGGCCCGTTCAGGATACTGCTCCGCATGAGTCGTCAATGCTTCTTTCAGCTCTGCGCGTGCCGCGGGATCGGTCATATCCCGGCCTTCAAACTGCTGACGAAGTTCACGCCCGGCTCCCTTGTTCGAAACACCAAGCCGATTGAAATACGCCCGGGTGATAGTAGGTGCAGCTACTTCTTCATTCGCCGCCTCCGGCTGCGGGCCGCGCTCCTTCAGCTGCTGAACGACTTCCTGCTGGGCCTTGATATCCTCTCTCGGAGCCTTCTGCTCCTTCAGATACTTAACGGCCGCCTGCGCCTGGGCTAGTTCGGGAAACATCGGTTTACCTTCGGGAACCCCCAGATCCATCTGGACGGTCTCGCCCTCTGGTGTAGCTTCTACCGCTGCGGCGCGTTGCGCCTGCTCCGCTTCGATTGCTTTCGCTTGTTCTTCGGCTCCTGCATATTTTCTCCCGGCTTCCTCGATTGGCTGGCGCTGCGCGCGGCGCATACCCATGGCGCCAAGAGCGCCGAATACCGGGGCTCCAGCCAAAGCCGCTCCCGCGGCTTCCTTATACCTCGCCATCGCCTCGGGGCTTGTTACATCCTCGCCGGCCTGCGCCATGCGCAGTGCCTCGGTTCCGGTCATCATCGGCACACCGATCGCCGCCATCTCACCGGTCTTGACGGCTACATTCTTGGCGGTGCTCTGAAGGGCGGCTACGGCCGCCTCCTGTGACAACTCTCCGCGCTCGACGGCGCGCGCCGTAGCCGCAAGATCCGGACCCATGGCCTTAAATGCAGCACGCGAAGCCGCACCGCCAAGAGCGCCGAAAACGGGCAGTAGAGCGGCCTGAGCCAAGGATGCAGCGATTGTTTCTGTCTGACTGAATTGTGCCGGGGCCTGACCGACGGCCGCCCGCTGGGCGTTTACTGCTTCCTGCTCCTGGATATTTCTACCCTGTTCCGCCGGCACATCAGCACCGATGAACGCCGCGCCGCGCGCGAGCGCTGCAGGAATAGCCGCACCCGGAGCCAAGAAACCCGCCGCGCCGGCGGCGGCCGTCGGGATAGCGTAACTTCCGATCGCCCCCATCAGGGGCTCAGTCGCGTAGCGTGAGACCGCCGCACCTACGCCGGGAAATACCCCCCGGCTGAACGCCTTTGTCACGTCTTCCGATGACGTCGGCCGATACGCCCCCGGCTCTTCGCTCGGCTGGGCCAGTGCTCTACCCCATTGCCCAAGCGTTTCACTGCCGGTGAAACTACCGAGGCCGCTCAGGCTTGACGCTGCGCCTTCCTTGAGTCCTGCTTTCAGGGCTTCGTACCCACCGTGTTTCTGCTGGATGCCGTAGGCTTCGGGCACCATGCGCGCGGCGCGACGATCCGCCTCCTCCGGAGGCATGTCATCTGGGATGAGAACATAACGCCCGTCGGGTAGATAGTGCGGTTTACTCATACCGGCAGTTTACCACTCAATCGTAGCGACTGGACCCGAAGCGTCGGGAGGCGGAGCCCCATGTTTTGCGACGTAGTTATCGTAGTCCTGTGCAGCGCGCGCCGAATTCGCACCGGAAGCAACCGCCTTGGCGACGTAGGCCGCCTTGGAAGCCCCACTTCGCTGCTCGGCCCCGACATTAGCCGCCTGCACCGCTGGCATCAGCGCATTGTATTCGCGAGTCGCTTGCAGATGGTAATACGAAGGGTCCTTGGCGATACCCATCTTGCGGTCTGCGTTCGCAAGATCCAAGGCCCGCCGACGAATGGCCTGCTCTCTCAAAGCGGGCTCGCGCAATGCTGCTGCCTGCAGCCCCATACCTTGCCGTGCGAGAGCGGCCTGCTGGTCCGCTCGGATATCCTGACCGCGTTCTTGTATGGCCATGAGTCCTTTAGATGTGCGTTCCTGTCTCTCCAGTCGGCCGAGGTCTCGCAGCTGGCGCTGACGTTCAGCTTCCTGCTTATCGTAGGTGGTCAAGCCTTCGGTTCCGCCGTAGGCGAGGTTGCCCAAGAAGCCATAGTGAGGTCGTTCCGATGCGCTGCGCGCCATGCCAAGACCAGCGTACATCAGGGCATTGCCTAGTGCCTGGCGCTTGTTTTCTGCCAGGTTCGCGCGCTCTTCCGCGGCGGCGGTATTCGGCCCGATGTACTTGTCCAGTTCCTCGGTGTATGCGCTCAACGGCCGCCCCGGCCGTCCGCCAGCCGTGCGCGTAGAAAAACTATACCCACCGCCAAGACTCGGTAGTCCAAGATCCCGATCAGACAGGGGCGCGAGAGGCGGCAATGGGGTTGGCCCAGCTTCTGGCTGCGGAATTTCTGGTGCCGCTGTCGGGGGGACGACGGCGGTTGGCGTAGCCTCTGGTCTTTCCGGTGTCTCCTGCCATGGGCGGGACATGTACTTGTTGTAGAGTTCCTTCGCCCCGGCGGCGAGCGGCGCGATCGATGCTTCGTAGAATACATCTCCGATGGTGTACGGATCTTTCTCAACCTCACCGCCTTTGGCGTACCGCTTCACCTTGCCACCATGCCGGAATGCAATAATGCCACCTCGGGCGAAACCCTGTTGCTGTTGCGGGGGCACCCCGCTCATAGCCTGTTGGGCTACCGTCGGGGCTTGGGGCTGCTGCGCCTGTGCCGCCTGCCGAGTGCGGTTGATTTCCGTAAGTCTTGCGATAATCACGGGGGTAAATCCCGCGTACTGCTGGTTACGCATCATCGCCTGAAGTTGCGCAGGGTCTGTGATTTGGCTGATGATCTCCGCGGTACGGCCATAGTCGCCTCTGTTCATATCAACCTCCAGTCCTTGGCGTTTGGCTCGCCTGATACGCGCCCAGCCCAGCGATACCCAATCCTGCCAGCTGCGCGGTTGTATTCGGGGGTTGTTGATACTGCAGCACGTTCGATTGCGCAGTGACAGGGGTGCCGTGAATGATACCGGCCATCCAGTTCGCTTGCTGCTTCTGGTAGTCCCTCTGATTGATGAAGTCCTGGTACGCCTGCTCCATCTGTTGCTGGGTCAATGCCTGCTGCTGTGCACCAACTCCCGCCTGCGTCGCATAGCGCTGCAAGTCCGCCTGCTGTTGCGCAGTTCCAAGCCCCCCGAGCTGCCCGGCCGCCCCCATGAGCTGCTGCTGCTGCTGATTGTATTGCTGCATGCTCTGCTGATACGCCTGATTCGCTCCTTGAGCCTGGATATCCTGCATCTGCTGCGCAAGATTGCGCTGCCGCTCGGCTTCGACAACACCTTGACGGGAACCACCAAAAGCTCCAGCTTTGGCGAACTGCGCGGCTTCACCCACGCCCTGAATATCGGATTGTCTCTGGGCTTCCCGTTTCGCGATATCTGTGACGTTCTGCTGATACGGATTCATGAACTGCTGCGCCATACCGGGATCGGTCCAGCTTTTGTTCATCACATCGAGCGTGCCCTGCGTCGCCGGGGCGAATTGCCCCGGAGTCCGCATCCCCATGATGTTCGCTTGAGTCGCCGCCTGATTCGGGTTGAACCCTGCAATACGCTGCCCGCCGTACGCTTGATAAGGCGTACCCGCAATCGCTTCCGACGCCGCTACGTTGCGCGTGACGTAAGGTTCCAGATATGGAGGGAGATTGCTGGTATTCGTCGTAGTCGAAGTGGGTCCTGAGCTGCCGCCGCCCTCTTTCGTCATGTGACGCCCCAGTTTCTGGAAGGCGCTCTCCGGCAGGAGGCCGTCGATTCTGCTCTCGTGAATGCTCATGGAAATTCCTTCCGGAAAAGTCGTTCCGCCTCGGTGTATCCAAGGTGAATCATCAGACTGCTGAAATCTTTGGAGCAGCGCACTCCGGTCGAGATCCATTTGACCCCCCGGCGCCGCATCATATCCTCCGCATACTGCAGCATCTTCATACTGGTTCGCCCCCTGTGCTCTGGAGCCAGGTAAAGCGTGTCGACGAAACCGGCGAGCACATTGCGGTGCATGTGCGGGCGGATAATGGTCACATGATAGCCAACAAGTTCCCCATCGTCCCTCGCTGTTACCACCTGCAGCAGGCCGTTGTCGTCCATCCACTCGAACTGCTTGTGGTCGATCACAATAGGGTGAATGCCCCGTGCGACCTCTTCCGCATGTGCCATCGGCAACATCAGCTCCATCGCGTCATCACGCGCCTGTCTATACGTCTCCGTTGCGAATCTGACTGTCATGCCGGCATCTTCCTTTCGGCCTTGATTTCCGGCGCCTGCTGGGTTTTTCCTGTCCGCGCCTTACGCACGCGGGAGACCATGGCGTCCAGTTTCTTCGATCCAGCATTCGAGGAGCCATTACCCAAGTGTGCCACCGCGTCGGCGGGCACAATGTACTCGCCGTCAGCGACCCGGATAGGCTCATCCGGATGATGCCCATCACCATCGATCTTTGCCGGCACAGAATCCGTCATGCCATCCCCCGCCCCGCGGATGAACATCGGGTCCATGGATTTACGCTGCGGGCGAAGATTTAAAATCCCACCTTTCGCGTAGCCTTGCATTCCGCGTCGTGCTCGGTCTGCTATTTCTTGTTGCTGTTGTAGCTGCTGCTGCTGTTTCAGCTGATCCAACTGCGTCTGTAACGCCGCCTGCTGTTGAGCTTGATAAGATGGAGCGGACCGCGCGGCTTGAAAATACCAATCCGCCTGTGTGGGGCTCGTCATTGCCGGTGCCGCCAACGCCGCCTGCTGCCGCTGCAGATCAGCTATCTGGCTTGTGTAGTCGACGGCTGGCCCCGGCGCGTAGGAAGTACCCAAATTGCCTCCGAGAGCGGCAACTTGTTGAGCGGTTATATCCCCGCCAGATGGCGCTGGGGTCATCCATGGAGTATTACCCCCCGGAATTTCCGCTGTGGCAGCTCGGGCATACCAATCTGCGGTACTTGGGCTAGCTTGCGGCTGTGTATACGTAAACGCCGCCTGTGGTGCCGGCGCGTTCGCGGCGGTGAATTCCGGGGTAGTCAGACTGCCCAATCCGTATCGCGGAGTCGTCGCAGCTGGAGCCTGCGTGGGCGCAGTTACCTGATCCATAGAATACTTCGGTGCCACCGCGCCGCCGTCAGCGTAACGCTGCACGGTATATCCTGGGTCTTGCGTGTAGTTGTACAGCTGATTCCCGCTGAAATACTGCTGTTCCGGACCGCCGTACTCCGGCACCAATCCTGTCTGCATAATCCCTGGGCGAGACACACCGGCCATGTAGACCGGGCGCTTCTGTTGTTGCACTTGCTGCGGACCAGCCACGGCCCTATACGCCCCGGCGCCCAACATGTAAGCCTGTAATGGGTTCTTGGCTACCCAGTTGACCAGCGCCGGCGATGCCGACGTGGCGGCCTGCGGGGCGTACCCTGCGGCTATCTGGCCTGTGAGCGGCGCCGCCGCCTGACCGCCGAAGTATCCTTCAGCAATCTGACCGGTAAGCGGAGTAGCGCTGGGCGCCGCCGCGACGCCTGCAACCGGCGTAGTAGCCGCCGGCAAAGTCTGTATTCCTGTAGCAGCTGGCGTCGCCGCTGCGCCGGCCCCTTGAGCCGCTGCTTGTTCACCGGCAAGACTAGCCCCTGTAGCCCCAGTAGCCGCCGGCGCCGACGGCGCACCAAGTCCGCTCGCGCCTGCAGCATAGCCACCAACACCTCCGAGAATGGTGCCTAGATATGGATTCGTGTTGTTGACTCTGGACCCGGCGTAGCCCCCCAGCGCACCGCCAATGGCACCGCCAGCTTCAGCCCCCAAGGCCGTTTGTCCGCCAGCGAAAGTACCGACGACGGCCCCTACGATCGGCAAGATCGTACCGAGAAGACTCGCCTCGGGCAATCCGGTCGTTGGGTTTGTCGTGAGACTTCCGAGACCGCTCGAGCGAGCGATCTGGTTCAGGGCAGCCAGTTCTGGCTTCGTGACGTGCAGGAGTTCAGTATCCGGGCCACGCCCCTGTGCCGCTAACGCTTTTGCGATGTGCTTCATGTCAGAATCTCCCGGTTACGCGCGATTGTAGCCAAATTCGCTTGGTTATGCTAGTGGATATGTCCCGGTAGAACGGCGTTCAGAGGAACGCTGAAGGCCCCAGCGACCTTGCCTTTATACCCTGGCGTCGTCAGGTGGTAGCTGCACCGCTGGCTGAAAGTGAGCCCATGCACGAAGGGCAATTCCCAGAAAATAATGGAGCCCACTACGACGTTGAAAGCGATATCGATGACGCCAAACACGCAAAGCGCCGGGGCCACGAGTATCTTGATACCGATCTTCAGCCTATTCCACGCCTGCAGCGCTGCGGCGTAGAAGAAAAATCCGATGAACAGGACGTAAGTCCAGAAGAAAGCCGCTATAAGAATCTTTACCATACGATGGCTCCTACCTGTTGACTTGTTGTCGCGGAACGAATCGACGCCTTCCGCGCGTCGAGAATTTGGAAATTGACCCATAGGCGGGCGGCTATCGCGTCGCCAAGTCCTTGCAGTTGTGTGAGTGTCATCGCCACATGATTGTTCGCCACATCCTTCCACCAGAACCCCGTGGGGACTGCGCCTTGTCTCGTGTAAATTGCAAGCGCCTGGTCGAGTAAGATGCAGGATTCAGGATCTGCCTGAAAGGTCGTGGCTATATAGGTGATGGGGGCGGTGATCGCCGCTTGATATGCTGTTTCCATTATGGCGAGCTGCTCTGCTTGCACCTGCGTCAGAGTCTTACTTGCCTGTGTGCGCGCCGAGATCAATGCTGCGAGCTGTGTATCGGTGACAGTCTGGATTCGTACATCCACCTGCGGGATCCCCAAAGCAACTGCATTTGCGGTCAGCGTTGCATCATCTGCATCGGACTGACTTTCTATCATCAACCCGGTTTGCACATTAATAGAGACTTTCATCATTCCCTCGCCATATAAATGAACGCTCCGGTTCCAGTTGGGGAACCTGTTTTCGTCCACGACAATGTAAAACCGTTTACATCAAGCGATTGCACTATAGCCGTTTTATAATTTCCAGACCCATCATTGAAACTAATGCAGTTCGATCCATCGACACTATCTGCTGACCCGGCTGCTGCTGCGGTGGTGTAAACGCAGTGATTTGCCGCCCCATTGCTCCACCCATCCGAACCAATCAACGTAGCGTTTTTCCGTGCCATGAATTCAATATATTTTGGTTTGAATCCAACGCCAGTTATGGCCTGTGTTCCAGAAGCCAGAGTCAAATCAATGGTTGCATTACCGATGAATGTCCTCGGAGGCAATTTCAATACTAGAGCCTGTGTTGTACTTACCAGCTTTACCGAGCTTTGCCATCCAGCCGGGAAATCATTCGCCACAAGGTTTTGATACGAGCCATCCATCAACTGTCGAACCAGATTCGGAGGAGTAGCAACACCACTAATCTGCAGCGTGGGGGCGGCGCCACAGGCGGCATTGAAGATCACATCGAAGGTCTGATTAGCCGTGTAGGCTGTTATCGCCGGGGAAGGCGTTAACGTGAATGCTGTGCCAGTGCCGCCAGTGGTAAATGCGGTAAGAGAAGCGCCTTGAATTTGATCCGCCCTTACTGCATGCGCCGCAGCCGTTGCCGGCCCGACAGAAAATACTTGCGCGGCGTTCCCTGCCTGACTTGCGGCACCTGAAGTTATACCCGTAGCATCAAACGTGACTGCGTCTACCCCACCTACCTGCAATGCTCCGCTCGTCGCCGCGGCTCTTAATCCGACTGTCATATGATCTCCCAAACGGAACCGTCCGCCACTGTGACGGAGAAGCCATCTAAAATTACGAACGGCGAAATGGTCAAGCCGTTATGCCCTGAAGCTACCAGCACATTGGATGATATCGCATTTTCGCTCTGGATAACTGCGCTCAGCGATGCCGCCTGCGCTGTTGCCTCCGCATCGAGGGCGTTGAAGTACTGTGTCAGAATACGCAATAACGCTGCCATCTGTTGCTGGCTGTAATCTGCAGGTGCGTTAGGGAAGACCGGAGGTTTCATCTGCGACCATCCTCACGAATCGAGATTCTAGGCGTGCCCAACTGCCAAGCCAGCCCGAGTTGAGTTCCATCAATACGGAAAGAGATCTGCCGGCCACGTATGCGCGTCCAAGCCTGCTCAGTAAAGATAGAAAACGGTACGGTCGCCGTCTGTCTTGTCGCGATCGCGTCGGTCTGAAGAAAATTGCCCCCAGGCGTATTTCGCGCCTCAAGGGTCAAAGTTACTTCAGGTGTTGCTGCTGTTGAACCATCGAAGGCGATATCAGGGATGATCCGTTCGATGAATGAGAATGTCTCGCCGTCGCCGATATCGAAGTCCGCGGATTCCAGGAACGATACGATCGCCTGCGCAGGTGCAGTTGAGTTATCGTCGCAGCCCACTTCGTGGTAGTACAAACGCCCATCGTTCCCAGTCGCTACGATGTTGGGGCGCAGTGGGGTATCCAACCAGGTCGTGCGGGTCATCGCGCCGAAAGTCCACAGATTCTCGACGTAGTTGTAGGTAACATACCGATCAGGCACGAGCGAAGCCGCAGACGGATAGAACCAAGTTACTTCGTTGTAGGCATTGTTGGCGCCCGCGTAAACCTGAGCAAGCTGGCTCGTATTCAAATTCTGAAAAACGTATTTACGCACATCGCATGGCAACGTCTGAACTTGCCCGTTGTAGACGAAGAATTTATCCTTACCCATCCAGTACGCGACATTGTTGGCAACAGCCACGGCATTGACAGACGCAATCGATGTTGTAGTCGCAAGAGTCGTGAAAGAGAAGACCACAGGAGGCCCAACAAACTGCATCGAGATCAGCGCCGAATCAGTCCAGATCAGATTCTCCTGCCGCATCTTTTTGACGGCGTAGATGTAGCTACCAGCGGTCAACCGCTGGTCTCCGGCCGTATTCGTCACGAGCGGGGTCCACACTAGAGGGTTGCCTTGTGCGCACCAGCGCACAAGAAGTGGGTCTTCTGTAGCCGTGCCTCTGGCGTTCGTACCGAACACGATGACGTGCTCATCGTCCGTGACAAGTAAGTTATCCGCAACGGTTGGCGCGTCAGAAGCGCCGACTAGACTCGAGATAGGCACCGCGCGAGTAGCCAAGGCAGTTGTGATAGCAACCCCGGTGGTCGACCAGTAATAGAGTCCGCCATCGCGTATCGCAAGCACGAGATCTTGACCGAAGTTATCCGCGACCCATTGGCGCACTCCGGAAGTGACGAGTCCAGAGCCGGAGGCCGCAAGGCCATAGCCGCCAAGCCCGTAACCACCGACACCGTAACCGACACCGACAATAGCCTCTGAAGTTCCTGTGTTCACCTGGAACGCCGCCGCTACTGTGCCACCTCCTGTGACGCCGCCAGCTGTACACGGCGTAGCCGTGATCGTGAAAGTTGATGTAGTCAACACCGTGACTTGGAACTCGGCGTTCAGCGTAGCCGCCAAGATACCGTCTACCGTAGATGCGCCAGAGAAGGTGACGAAGTCCCCCGTGATCGCCCCATGATTCACGATCGTCACAGTGACGATAGAGGAGCCCGCAGTCCCGGTCGTGAACGGATTGACCAGTCCGGTAAATGTCGCCCTGAGCGGCGTGATGTCGTACAGCGCGGTGCCGCGCTCGATGTAGAACTTGAGGTTTGTGCCTATGGCAAGAAGGTTCTCACTTCCGATTGTCACCCAGTTATGCAGCAGCCGAGCCACGCCGAGGAATAGTTGCTGAGTCAGACGCACCCAGCCGCCGAGCTTTTCTGGCGTGCCACTCCGGAAACGAACGCACGACATATCCCACCAACGTCCTTCACTAGTGTAGCGGGTCGATTCTCTATTAACCCCTGGCAGGAATTTCAGTTTCTGCAACGGCATTATTTGCCTCCGAGCCCCTGTTCGTCTTTGACTTTGCTGCCATGAGAACTGCCCAGCCAAAAGCTGACCACGGTCACAATGGAAGCGTCCAGTGTACCCAAGATGCGTCCAGCGACGATATCGCTAACCGTATGCGGAATACCATTGAACAACACGTATATTTCTGCTCCAAACCCCAGCCCTATGATCAGCCACGATAGCATCTCTGGCGTCTTGCTCCGAGTCTGTGTGAACATTGTCCGGGCAGAATCTCGGTCTTTGAATGTCAATTCCGAATACTTGAACCCCATCTCAGACTCATGCTTCTGGAAGTCGAGCTCTGCTAACTTGATCGCAGATACCTGCTCTGGAGTGAGCGTGCCGCTGGTGATAGCGGAAGCGATCTTATCTTGCGTTGGGTTATCCATGCCAAGCGCTTTACCTAACGCCGCCACAGCAGCACCGGCCAAGGGTCCTCCAAGAGCTGTTGCTACGGTGGGGGCGATAGCGCCAACGGTCTTCATCCAGTCCATTCAGGTCTCCTATGGTAGGAATGTCCTGCACCCAGATGCGGGTGCACGAGTAGTTAAGTGGCACCAAGTCGGAGTCGAGTTTGGGTGCTCACGATAGAGATTGTATTTGATCAGAACTGCGCGCGTGACCCAGGCGTCAATCTCGCCGAGAGGGTCGTAAATGTCGCACGCCTTTGCCTCTTTGTGGCTCGACTTCGCAGCGCCTTCAGGGCAATCAGGTAGACGGAAGCCTCCATTACCGGAGCCAGAGATCATCGCGCCTGTCTTCGGGTTTATCGGATTGTCTTTGCCGACAGCGAGGCGATACTCTGCCAGCAACGCGTTTACGCGGCTCAGAAGTTCGCCCGCGGCAGCCGCTTGCTCCTCGCTATGAGGTTTCGGCCCGAAATACTGCTCTACAGTAATCATTTCTCATGCGCTCCTTCCAAACGGCCGAGGCGGCGGTCGTGTTGTTTCAACTCCGAGCGGATGTCGCGCTCGATCGCCAACCATGTCTCGTTCGTCTCTTTGAAACGGAGATCAATGCTGTCCAGTTTTGCGCTTACGCGCAATCCGATCCAGACAAGGACTGAGACCAATGCGCCTCCGGCGAGCATGAAGGCCCAGAGCAGGAAATTGATGATGGCTTGCGCGTGAGGTGCGAGAGAATCCATAGTGCTGGTCCTATAGAAGTGAGTATTGATACAACGTGCCGTTGCCGATATTGGCAATGTACATTTTAAGCCCGTCGAGACTGAACGCAAGCCCGTATGGGCTACTCACTTGCGCCGACGTATTGTAGGTTTTTCCTGAGTAAGCGCCTGTGGAAATATCAAATGCTGTAGCTAGTGTATACTGATAGATGGTAGCCGCGGTAGCCTTAACAGCATATACCTTTGTCCCATCCGCACTCATCGATACTCCTGTAAGTGTCCCTACCCCAGTCTGCGCGCTGACATTCAGCGATTTAGCCGCATATGAGCCAGTAGAAATATCCCATGGAGTTGAGAGCGTGTATTGATAGATAGTTGTATTGGCGTGCCCCGCCACGTACATATGTACCCCGTCTTGGCTAAAATAAACGCTATACGCTGTTGTATCTTGCGCTGTGATGGAAAGAGTCTTACTAGCATACACCCCAGTAGAAATATCCCAGGGAGCAGAGAGCGTGTATTGATACACAGTAGACGTACTTGATCCTTGCCCGAGCACATACAATTTCAGCCCGTCAGAACTGAAGGCCAGTCCTATAGGGAAAGTAACCAATCCCACAACGGCCAAGCTCTTTCCCGAGTACGAACCTGTTGAAAGGTCCCAAGGAGTTGCTAACGTGTACTGACAAACCGCGGTTCCCCCGCCGACTGTGTATACTTTCGTTCCATCAGTACTAAACGCTGTGCTATTTGGATTAGAAACCTGCGCGTTGACGCTGAGGCTTTTTCCAGAATATGCCGCTGTTGAGATATCCCAAGTCGCCCCGCTCAACGCCACCATTACTGCTCGTACGCTCATATTAGCTCCTTGACCCGTCTCGCCACATGGCGCCACGATTGGCGCAGCAGCGTAATTATTGCCCCCAGAATAAACACCCCCGCCTCCGCCACATCCAGCGAATACTACCAGAGCAACAGCGGTGCTGAGTCGTGTGATCATGATAAGCCTGCGCCTGAGATCATCCATTTCGTAGCTGTAATCTTCACAGCCGTAGCGATGCCGTTTGCCGCAAGAGTCCGGCTTCCAGTAGCCCCACTTGGGGACCACATAAGAGTATCGGTATTGATCGCGATCGTCACCGTATTTACCTCATTGATGAAGGTCAGCGTTGTTCCAATCGTGTAGGCCACACTTGCATTCGCTGCGATGGTGAACACCCGTGCGACGTTATCCGCCACGGGATGCAGGATGTGCTTATTCGCATCAGTCAGCACTGTTGTATACGCCGCGTTCTGGCTATTCTGTAAGATCGGCAAGTTTATATTCGCCGAGCCGTCAAAACTTGTTCCGTCGATTGTCCTTGATGTAGTTAGCGCAGCCGCCGTTGTAGCCGTCGCCGCATTACCCGTGCAAGATCCTGAGCTGCCGCTGACATTTCCTGTCACGTTCCCCGTGACATTACCGGTGACATTCCCCGTCACGTTCCCCGTCAGGGAGCCTACGATCGCCCCGACATCACTTCCAGCGCGGACTACGTTTGTTCCGTCGCAATAGAGCCAAGCGGTCTGTCCTTGAGTCACCGCGATGCCGGCGCCAGCCGCGGTCTTGAAAGTCGTTGTGAATGCCCCGGTGTTGCCGTTGTAGACGAGGTACAGCTTTGATGAAGTTGGGACGATCACTGCGCGGTTACCGGTGAGCACACCGGAAGTTCGAACCACTGCGCATCGCGCCTCGTCTGCGGCACCATTGATGGCCGTCAAGGTGTAATCCGCCGTCGTCACCGTCACATTCGCCGTACCGGCGATCGCGGCCTCCAACAGCGTACCGATGTTGGTATTGTTCGTCGTACCCCAACTACCCGCGAGTTCCCCTGTCGCCGGGAGTTCTGTTCGCAGCAAGGCGCTATATGTACTTGGCATGGTCTATCCTATCTGAAATCGTTCATTCGGTTCTGGGCGGTCACTGCCTTCAACTCTGCGAGCAGCACATCGTATGCGGCCTTATAGTACGCCATGATATCGGCGGAGCCTTTCATGAAAATGTAGGCGTGAAGCAGCGAAGCATAAAGCAGCAGGTTCTCGAAGTTGTCACCCAACCAGGTGTTCGTCGCGGTCACGATCGAGGTCGGCACTGCAAGATAGTGAAACGTCACTGTGTACGCCAGATCGGGCGTCGGGCCAAGAACCAACGTCGTCGCATCCTGCTGGGCGTAAAACTTTGGCGGCGCCAGCGTGCCGCTTACCGGGTACATCTCAGTGATGTACTCCACCGCCTTTGGCAAAAGATTCACAACACCAGCGGCCGTCGTGATCTCGACCGCCTTGCCGGCGATATAGTCCGTAGGGAGCGTCAGCGACCGGTTACCAACCGTAGCTGTTCCAGTCGTCGTCTTCCGAGTTGGGGGCAATTTCGCCTCCATGTAGATCTGCCGTTCCGCTAGTTGGACGAACCTGGGGATCTCCGCGAGAAACACCGGGTCATTGTTCTGGGTCCAGCTCTCGATCGCCGCAGCCAGTGTAGCGTAGTTCACTTCTTAAACCCTTTCAAGGTCTCCGCAAGCCGGGCGCGTTTACCAGTCACTCCAGGTTTCTTCGCCGCAGCAGCGAGCTTCTTGGCCGGGATGGTCTTGCCTTCCTTGACCCCTAGACTTTCCCGAAGTTTTCCTTTATTCTTCGGACTAATAGCTTTCTGTATCCATTTCTCTGCCATGTCAAATGCTCCTAGAAAAGTTGAAGGCCGAGGCAAAATAACTCTCATTTGCCCTATTTGCGCCAAAGAGTTTTCTATCTTCCGCTGTCATTATAGAGGGAAAACTAATGCTTGCTCCAAGCAATGTTCGAGGCAAATACGGCCTTATCGCCCGCAAACTCGAATCCCGCACACCTGCAAAACATGCGGTAGGGTATTTACCACTCGTAAAGGATGGGGAGGTACTGGAGATTACTGCTCGGATGCGTGCCGTCATGTGGGGCATGGAGTAGCTACTTCTGGTCCTAATCACCCTAACTGGAAAGGCGGAAAAAGCAAACGAACGCATACAACCCGCAGAGTAATCAACGACGTTGTTACAGAACGCGGGCGCTGCGAAATCTGCTCCGCCGTTGCGGATCTTCAGGGGCATCATATCAAATCTCATTCTGCGTACCCTTCGGAAAGAGCTAACCCCGAGAATATACAAGTACTCTGTCGTATATGCCATGCTAAGAAACACCCAAAATTAGCCAGGTTTATTCTGGCTGGTAGGACACACGCTTGATGCTCATACCTGCCTCCCTTTGGTCTTGCCGCGCTGCACACAGCCGTCGCCGCGGGCCTTGGACTTGACCTGACCACCGCGTTTGTAGCCGCCCGCCTCGTCTGCTGCAGTATCGATCCTGCGCGTGCGCTCGGCGATGGTCTTGGCGATGTTCGGCGTGACCGCCTCTTTTGCACGGGCGCCGAGTTCCTTGATTCGATCTTTCACAGCTTCGCTATACGTGGGGTAGTCCTCGGGAATACCAGCTTCCCGGCGGGCGATGCGGCGCTTTGTCTCTTCCAGGAGGGCTTGGCCGCCATCAGCGTAACAGCGCTTGCGCGCAACCATGGTTTTCTTCTTGATCGGCATGATCGTCTCCTTATCCGTTGTAGCTGAACTTCTTACCTTTTACGGCAGCACCGGTGCCGCGCATGACGCCTCCGGCGGAACACTTGGCCATGCCGCCTTTCTTCAGGCCCTTAGCCTTCATCTGCCTGCGGTCGAAGGCTTCCTCTTGCTTCGAGCCTTCTTTTCCTTTGCCTTTCACTTCCTTGTCGTACTTGGATTTCTCGAACTCTTTCAGTGTCATCTTTTTCTTTGCCATGGGGTTCTCCTAGCGGTCGAGGCGGTCACCCGTTGTTGGGCTCACTGCCGGGGTTAGCGTCCTGTCATCATTGCGGGCCGGGCGCGGGGCCTGTAGAGCTTGAGGATCGAATACCTTAAAGGTTCCCAATTTGTACTGCGGATGATCGGCCTCCCAGCACTCAGGGCATACGCGCAAGTTCACCCGCTTCATGCGGATCGTCAGGAACTTCAACGTCTTCAGCGGGCGCGTGAACCCGCATCGGTCACAATCGCCGACAGCTTGCTTTTCCGATGCGAACTGGGCCATATCAAATCACCTGTAGTAGTGTCTCGGCACCGCGCGGAACGACGCGCGCTCGCGATCTTCCTCGATGAACAACTGGAACTGCTCGTCGTACACCGCCTTCAGCTCCGGCAGACGCTCCGGTGCCCGCTTCATGCCCAGATAATACGCCAAACCTGAGACAAGTGCAGGGATTGCACGGGCGGTAACGTCCATGGTTAGACCGCCGTCAACGCCTGTGTCCTGTATCCGGCGCATGCGCCAATAGACCAAGGTGTACGACGTATCCGGGGGCACTGGCCACACAGTCACGGTAGGTGCAGCGGCCTGACGGTCAATGTAGAACTGCACCGGACGGCCGGGAGAATCCTTCGAAGGGATCGCGGAATACTCGCCGAGCGACAATCGGCCGATGGCCAGATCCGTGTTCACCCCCCCAGTGGTAGTCCGGATGACAACGTCGAGGAGATCAATGGTGTCCGCCGGCAGCGTGTAGGTCTTCGTGTTCGCCAGTAAGGGGATCGACGCTGATGTGATCGTCCAGAGATGCACCTGGCGGTTCGCCCATTCAAGCCCCAGGATGTTGAGGCTCCGGCGCGCGGTGCGCACGTCGTATCCAGTGGTGCTCTCAATACCAACGCGTTCGTATGCTTCCTCGATGAGCTCGGAGACATCCGGATTGAACCGCGCCGTACCCGATGTGGATACGCTGACGCCTGATGGAGTGGTGATTATGGTCATGGGTTACTGACCACCAGCGCTACGCATTGCTGCGTCTTGCTTGTCCGCTGCGGCGTCAAAATTCTTCTGGATCTCAGCGTTTATGTGCGCGATGAGTGGCGCCGCGAGCCGATATGGGAGCTCTTTTACAGCCGCGTCAAGAATAGCCAGCTGTTGTTTGTCGAATGTCAAAGTAACCATTTCGTCTCCTTAGTACCCAGTTGCGGTGCAGGCCAAAACAGTTCCTGTCGGCCATGCCAATGCCGCGCCGGTAGATACGCTGTAGTTTGTGATCGTGACGGACGTTGCGCTAGTAGCCACAGCTTCGGTTCTAGAATCCGCTTGCGGTGCGCCAGCGGGGCGCACGACTACGTTCCAGCCGGTCGTGGCGGCGGGCATAGTGATAACACCGCTAGTTGCCGTTCCTCCTGTTCCTACATTGATGTTGAAGGTGGCTGTGCCATTGCTCGATACGATAGCAGGCGTTGTTCCAAAACCAGAAGCAATGGTTGGAGCAATACCGCTAAATAATATGTTGCCAATGAACCCATAGCTTACAGACGCAGAAATAGAACCTGTAACATCGACAGTTCTAACTGGCGCGGATGTTCCGCCAAATTTTGTGTTTCCTGCAAAAGCGTTATTGGCTGTTCCGCCAGCAACGAAATTCCACGCTCCTGCAGCTGACGTAATCGCAGAGTAAAATCCGTAGTTACTGGTTGCGCCAGTTAGCGTAGAAGTAGCTAAAAATCCGTACTGTGTTGTTACGGTAGATCCCGCACCAAAAGTTCCTTGCGCCGCGCTGAAATGGGTAAGCGAACTCAGCGTAAACGCCGCGGCTTGCGTTGAAGCAAGCGAACTGAAATAGTTTGCCTGCGTTGTAACGTCTGACAGTATTTG
>Ga0153916_10000351_pt1 | contig 30543 bp, 27 predicted proteins | sample Opewatmetagenome_FD_109642 | JGI IMG/M metagenome (GOLD analysis project Ga0153916, IMG submission 109642) | Freshwater wetland microbial communities from Ohio, USA - Open water 3 Core 3 Depth 4 metaG | ecosystem: Environmental > Aquatic > Freshwater > Wetlands | place: USA: Ohio, Lake Erie...
CTTCCCCCGCCCGGGCGAAGTCAAGCGCCAGGAACACGTTCACGAGCGCTTTCTCGAAATCCTCACCCTCGTATGGCAGGACGTTGTCATTGAGCAGCAGGGAAGCCACTTCCAGCGACACGCTCTTTGTAAAGAGCTCGTCCATGATCCGTTCGGCGGCAAGCAGGTGTGTGATGCTGGAATCCGTTTCCCCGGCGTAGTGGAACGTGATTCCCAGGTCGAGATGGTAGAGGACAGCGCTCTTCTCGCCGTACAGGTCAGCATTCTTCCGCACTCCCTCTATCGCGGCCAGATGGTCACCGCGGGCGATGGATTCCTCCACCTCACGATAACTCCCTGAGAGCGCACTGCATCCGGAAAGGAAAAGCGCTGCGGTGCAGCACCACAGCGCTTTCCACTGTCGGCGTGTCCGGGTCATGCTGTCACGCGCCATGCACGGGATCGGAGTCTCGTCAGAACTTCGCTCCGCTCCGGGAGATGAATTTCTTGATCTTTTTCTCACCAAGCCAGACCTTGCGATTCGTTTCGAGGTTCAGCAGCTGGAGGTTGACCTGATAGTACCTCACCTGTGCCCCCTCCTCCCGGTCGACGATTGACGTGATGTCGCCGCTCAGCATGAAATCCGCGCCGGTCTCCTGCTTGAATCGTTTCACCGTCTCGTCGGTAGCATTCTCCTGCTGGTCCGCCCGTTCTTCGCGCACTTCCTGCCGCTCTTCCTTGTTCGCAACGAACTCCACTTTGCCGGAATTGATGAGATCCCGCTCCAGGTTCCTGATGAACGCGGTGGTCTGAATATGCTCATCGGTCCTGTTCCGCACGGTTCCCACGATGACAACAGGAGGTCTTCCGCTGCTGGCCGCCTTGAATTCCGGGAACCAGGGGCGGGCAAGGAGGTCATTGATCATCTCATCGGCGACGAGACGCGAGTCGGTGTCATTCCACTCACCGCTCAAGTCAATGGCGGCATTGGGGTCGACGCGCTCGACCGTCTTGGACGCGCCGCACCCCGGAAGCAGCGCAAGTGCCGCAATTGTCAATCCCGCTGCAATGGAGCGTATGGTGTTCACGGTTCCTCCTTCGTTCTTGCTGTGCGTTCCGACTTTCTTCCCCCCGCAAGTCTCAGTGCGGGGACACCCTCCTCATCTTCTGTCTCAGCGACCCCCTGCGGAAGGCTTTTGGATGCCTTCGCACCCAGCTTCCGGAGCTCTTCCGCGCGTCGGACGAGATTCCCCCTGCCGCTCTGGAGCTTTGCCATTGCGTCGTCGTAGGCCTCCTGGGTCATCTTCATTTTCTTCCCCAGCTCAAGAAGGTCCTCAACGAAACCGACGAACTTGTCATAGAGATCCCCTCCCTGGCGCGCGATTTCCATCGCGTTCCGGTTCTGATTCTCCTGGCGCCAGATGCTGGCAATTGTCCGGAGCGTGGCCAGCAGGCTGGAATTGCTGACGATGACGATGTTCTTCTCAAATGCTTCCCCGTACAGCGCGGGGTCCGCCGCCGTCGCGACATTGAATGCAGGTTCCACGGGGATGAACATCAGGACAAAATCGAGAGAGGCAAGCTGGTACAGATTCTGGTAGTTTTTCGTGCTCAGCTCCTTGAGATGCTTGCGGACCGAGCTGATATGGTCGCGAAGATGGACTTCCCGCTCGCTCTCGTTCTCGGTGCTGCAGTAGCGCTCATAGGCCGCCAGAGACACTTTCGCATCGATGACGAGTTCCTTGTTTTCCGGCAGGTGGATGATGACATCCGGCTGGAGACGGCGCCCTTCCTCGGCGGCCATGCTCCTCTGAATGCTGTACTCCCGGTCCCGCTCAAGACCAGATCGTTCGAGGATCTTCTCGAGGATAATCTCTCCCCAGTTCCCCTGTGTCTTCGCCTGCCCCTTCAGCGCCGTGGTCAGGTTCTTCGCCTCTTCCCCGATCGTCTGATTCAGCTTCTGGAGGCTCGCGATCTGTTCCTTCAGCGATTGGTTTTCCCGGATGGCCTCCTTGTGGGTATCTTCCACCCGTCTCTCGAACCTCTCGATCCTCTCCTTCAGCGGAACAAGGATGTCGTCGAGCTTGTCTTTGTGCTGCTCCTGCAGCTTCTGGGAATTGTCAAGGAGAATGCGCTGGGCGACCCGCTGGAACTCTTCGGAGAACCGGGTCTCGAGCCCCTGGAGTTCGTTCTTCTGGTCGCGGAGGCGTTCCAGCAGGTTTGCGTTGTCAGTCTGGGATCTGGAAAGTTCCGCCGTGAGGGTGGTGGTCCTGTTCCGTTCAACCTCCAAGTGGGCGGTCAGCTTCTGCGCCTCCTCTTCCAGGAAGAGGGCCCGTTCCCCAAGCCTGCTCTTCTCCATGCGCAGGTCGTCCAGCTGGGCGGAGAGAGCGGCAGCCTCCTCCCTCGTAAGGCCCCGTTGGCTAGCGGATCTCGCCCTGGCGAGAAGCCAGGCCACTACGCCCCCTGCAACAACACCCACCAGAAGGTAGAGCATTTCCATGGACGCCCCAAATCACCCGTCGATGTGGACTCGCATTCGAATATAGGATAAATCCCAATAAAATCAATTGAATGCGGCTCCAGGGGGGGCTGGCCGGCAGCAGCGGCTCTGCTGATCAGTTGGCGAGCAGCACCGACGAAATCGCTTCCACAAATGCCTCCTTGGGCAGGGCGCCCGTGGCCATCTGAGGCTTTCCGGCTCTGGGAACGAACAGCAGCGAGGGAATGCTCCGGATGCCAAACATGGCGGAGAGTTCCGGTTCTTCCTCGGTGTTCACCTTGAAGACGTGGATTTTGCCGTCGTATTCCTTCGCGAGCCCCTCGAGAATCGGGCTGACCATTCTACAGGGAGCGCACCAGTCGGCGTAGAAGTCAATAATGCAGGGGAGTTCCCCCTCGAATTTCCACTCCTTGTTCTTCTCGAAGTCGAACACTTTTGCTCGGAATGTTTCCTTTGTGAGATGCTCCATGGCTCCTTATCCAGTATGGTTACTGTGTCCCGTTATTTCCCGTATCATCCAGTACGATGCGGTGACGACCTCAAAAGGGTCAGTCCCTTCTTGAGAGCTCGGGACGCGGCAATAGAACGAAGGGGGTAGCCCGGCAGCGGACCACCCCCAACTCCTACCACGGAATCCCTCACTGCGAGAGCGCCGCCGCGGCATCCTCAATGGCCTGCCGGAATTGGCTGATGGACTCCCCGAAGACACGCACAGTCGCGCGCTGACGCTTCTCGTCTGCGTCGATCCTGTTTTCAGAAATCGAGAGGTATTTCCCCCCGTTCCTGGCCTCCCGGATATCGACGAAGTAGGTAGTGCGCCCGGCGCGGACCATGGTGGAGAAAAGCGGGTTGTTGTTCCCTGGCATGCTGCCTCCCTGCGCAAAGTGTATGTGACCCGGATTCAGAGACGCCTGGACGGTCTCACAGTACTTACGCGCAGGAGGGGGGTTTTTGCGACCTAGAGGCCTTCTTCCGAAATGAGGTAACACAGGAGCGCTTCGGCGATTGCCCCCAACTCCAGCTCGCGGGGGTTGACCTTGTCAATCGTATCATTCGCGGAGTGGTGATAGTCGAAGTAGCGATGGCTCTCAACAACAAGCCCGATTCCCGCGGCCCCCTTCGCCACCGTCGGCGACACATCCACCCCCGAGCCCCCCGGCATGACGCGGCAGATCCCCATCTCCTCAAAGAGGGGCAACCATCGGGAGAGCCGCTTTGCTTGAGTCGGGTCACCTTCGGCCGTGAAGGCCCGGGGCGCAAAGCCGCCCCGGTCCGATTCGAGGGCTGCCACATGCTTCTCCCGGGCGCGGGAAGGATTCTCCGCATACGCAGTGCCCCCCCTGCTGCCGTTTTCTTCGTTCATAAAGAGGACCGCACGGACTGTCCGTCGGGGCTTCAGCTCCAGTTTCTTGAGAAGTCGCAGGACTTCAATCGCCTGGGCGCAGCCGGATCCGTCATCATGCGCGCCAGTGCCGACGTCCCAGCTGTCCAGGTGGCCCCCGACGAGGATAACCTCCTCCGGTCGCTCGCAACCGGTAATCTGGCCGAGTACATTCCCCGATGGGGAGTCGCGGAGTGTTTCGCAGCTCAGTCTCATCCGCACGGTGGCGTGTCCTTCCCTCCGGAGCAGCGCACTCAGGAGGTTTGCCCCCCGGGCGCTGACCGCAGCCACCGGCACCCTGGGCACCCCATTCCGATACTGCATCGACCCGGTGTGGGGAACGTCATCCTGAGCGGACGTGACCGAACGCACCAGTGCAGCGACACCCCCTGCTCTGGCAGCTTCCACGGCTCCGCTGGCCCTCTGGTCCACAGCCCCCCCGTAGCCCTCAAAAGTCTCCAGGACGGCAGGATCCATGGGCCTGTTGAAAAAGATGATCTTCCCACTGGCGCGGTTACCCATTCCCCGGAGCTCTTCGAATGAATGCACCTCGCAGACCTCCGCCACGATCCCCGCCGGGGGGGTCGCTATTGATCCACCGAGCGCGGAGATAGAGAGCGGCTGCATCTTCCCCGGTGCAACGACGGCCGCCTCCTCGACCGGACCACGGACCCAGGTGGGAACCATAACCGACTCGATTCCGACCCCCTCGCATTCGAGGTCCTCCAGCATTTTGCGCGTGACTTCAATCGCGCGGAGGGAGCCTTCGGAGCCGCTGAGGCGGTGACCTACCTCGCGTGTCAGCGTCGTGAGGTACGCGAACGCACCGTTGTCAGACAGCCCAGCCTTCAGAAGCTTTTCTTGGATCGTGCGATAACGGTCGATCCCGTGGTCGCCCCCACCGCACGACAGCAGGAGAAGAGCGCCCATCACACATCCCCCAAGGGGCAACGACGGCTGCTTCCTCATTCGCGCTCCCTTCAGCGGGCGTAACGGTTTCTGATCCCGGGGATCAGATATTCGGAGAACGCCCGCCCGATGTCATACGCCGGGACGAATCCCCAGTCCCTCCGCGCCGCGGAGTCGTCCACCTCCGCAGGCCACGAATCCAGAATTGCCTGGCGCTTGACGTCCGGGGCGTACGTGATTGCAGCCCCCCTGAATTCGCGAAGGACGATTTCCCGGATCTCCGCCGCCGTCGGACTGAACGCCGTGATGTTGTAGACACTGCGGCGCAGTCCTTCCTTCGGCGCGGCCTCGAGCCTCAGCAGCGCAGCAATGCCGTCCGGCATCGCCATGAATGGGATCTGCACGTCCTCGCGGACGAAGCAGGAGTAGCTCTTTCCCTGCGCCGCCGCATGCAGCATTTCGGGCGCGTAGTCGCTCGTGCCGCCGCTCGGCACCGTCACGGCACTGATCAGCCCGGGGAACCGGATGCTCCGGAAGTCTACCCCATTCCTCTCCGTGTCCGCCGCGAGCTGGCGATAATGACGCGAGTAGTAGCGACCCAGATGCTCGCAATACAACTTGTTGCAGCCGTACATCGTGATCGGGAAATTCCAGTCGTCCTCTTTCACTCTCCCCGAGCGACGCTTCACCTCCGCCGAGGGGAGACCGTAGACGGCAATCGAGCTGGGAAATAGGAACTTCACGGGGGCACCGCGCGATTGCGACTGCTCGACAGCCATCTCCAGAAGGACCATTGTCCCTTCCACGTTCACCTTGTGTGCAGCTTCCGGTGTGAACTCGGCGCGCGTCGAGAGCAGCGCGGCGAGATGGTAGATCGTGTGAATCTCGTATTCACTCTGCAACCGTTCAAGGAGCCGTGTGTCGAGAATGTCTCCTATGAGCGCGGCCCTACACTTCTGCCTCAGGCTCTCATCGATCGGCTTGACATCGAGAGCGATGATGGCCTCTGATCCGTTCTCGGCGAGCCGTTCGATGAGGCCATGGCCCATCTCTCCGTTGGCGCCGGTGACAAGGACTGCGGGTGTTCGACTTGTGGTGGTCATACGGTCTGGTCAGGTCTTGGAGTTGGACAGAGAAGGTGGATTAGGAGAGGACAGTGCAGCTGAAGCACGATACGACTTCTTCCGGGGAGATACCATGGAAGAGCAGTGCCGCTTGGACAGGACGGCGCTCCGCCGTGCACAGCATCTTCAGTAGATGGGAGTGCTTGAGCCCGAGCGCGGTGTGCGGGGCTCGCCGCCTTTCTTCGCTATACGCCCGCCCGGGGGGATCTTCGGCCGATCCTCCTCGGGAATCAGCAGGTACGCGACCCATTCCAGGAGCTCCTCAATCGGGCGGGCTTTCCGCAAGAATCCATCCTGCCGCGGGTCCTGTATTGCCGAAAGCGTGTGCTGATCATCGAATGCGGAGACAAACAGGAAGGGGAGCTTTTCGAACTGCGGCATCGCCCTCACCGTCCGATTCAACTTGATGCCATCCATCACCGGCATATAGATGTCGGCGATGACGAGGTCCACCGACCCTTCCTTCAGGCGGTCCAATGCATCCTGGCCGTTTTCGGCGAGGACGACATTGTACCCCTCCGTGTTCAGTATGCTGCGGGTGATGAGCCGGTATTCAGGCTCATCGTCGACGACGAGTATTGATTTCGGCATCTGGCACTCCGGCAACCGATTACCCAATTATCCGGATTTCCAGTCCAATAGTCAAATCGCTTTCCCGCGGGAGACGGCGTTTTTCGGCCTCATTTCCCCACACCCATTCAAGCCGCTGCCGCCTGCAACATCATTTCATCCACGCGGACATGCGCGACACGTCCAGGGTCCCCTTCTTAAGGGCCCTCATCTTCATGATGAAGAAGAGGACGGGCGTCACCACCAGAACATGGATCGTGGAGGTCAACAGCCCCCCGATCATGGGGACCACAAGCGGCTTCATCACATCTGCCCCGACGCCGGTGCTCCACATGATCGGCACAAGCCCGATCAGGGTGGTTCCGACAGTCATCACCTTCGGCCGGAGGCGCAGGACCGAACCCTCCAGTGTCGCAGAGAAGACGTCCTCCGCCGTTAGGGGACCCCGCTCCCCTCCCCTCCATGCACGGATCCGCCGGTCGAGCGCCTCGTGCAGATAAACTACCATGACGACGCCGGTCTCCACGGCAAGGCCGTAGAGAGCTATGAATCCCACCCACACTGCCACCGAGAAGTTGTACCCGAGAGCGGACAGGAGATAGACCCCCCCGATCAGCGCAAACGGCACCGAGAGGAGCACGACGACGGCTTCCGCAAGATCCTTCGTTATCATGTAGAGCATTACGAAAATAATGAAGAGAACAATCGGAATAAGAATTGTCAGGCGGTCCCGGGCGCGGAGCTGGTTCTCCCACTGTCCACTCCATACAAGTGTGTACCCCGCCGGCAGCTTCAACTCGCGCGCGAGCGCCTGCTTCGCCTCGTTCACAAAACCTCCCATGTCGCGACCGCGGACATTCAGGTAGACAATCGAACGAAGCTGGGCATTCTCGCTGGAGATCATTGGGGGACCCGGCTGCAGAGTCAGAGAGGCGAGTTGTCCGAGCGGGACATACGCCGCCCCGGCAGTGCCGCCCGCCTTCCTGGGAAGTGGTTCGGCGCCCGTCGCCCCGGACGCCCCCCCCATCCCCGGCATGGTGCTCTCCATCGAAAATTGAGATGTCCTTCCAGAGGCCGTCGCTACCCTCACCGGCACGGGAAGAGACTTCAACGCGTCAATATTGTCCCGCCATTCGCGCTCGAACCGGATCCGGAGTGGGAAACGCTGGCGGCCGTCGAGAACTGTCCCGATGTTCTCTCCGCCAATAGCGGTCTCAACGATATCCTGGACATCCCCCACGTTGAGCCCGTACCGGGCGATCGCCTCGCGGTCCATGCCGACATCCAGAAAGTACCCACCCTGGGTTCTCTCGGCGTAGATGTCCGCGGCGCCCGGAATCCCGCGTAGGATCTCCTCGGAACGGACGGCAAGACGCTCAAGCGTGTCCAGGTCTCTCCCGAAGATCTTCACTCCCAGGTCCGTCCGGACGCCGGTGGAGAGCATGTTGATGCGGTTGATGATCGGCTGCGTCCATCCGTTCCGCACACCCGGAATCTGCAGCTTCGCGTCAAGTTCTTCGATGATGTCATCCTTCGTGATCCCTGGCCGCCACTGGTTCCTGGGCTTCAACTGAATGATCGATTCGATCATGCTGACCGGGGCCGGATCTGTGGCCGTCTCCGCCCTTCCGGCCTTCCCCAGCACCGTTTCGACTTCGGGAACGCTCATGATCACTTTGTCCTGCACCTGCACGATGCGATTCACCTCGGTGATGGATGCGGAGGGAAGGGTCACCGGCATGAAGAGCAGACTTCCCTCATCAAGCTGCGGCATGAACTCCGAACCGATGCGCATCCCGATAGGAAGTGTGATTAGGAGCGCGGTAACATTGAGCGCGAGTGTGATCCCGCGGTGACGCAACACCCAGCGGATGACCGGCTCATAGAGCCGGTTGAGGACCCGTGTGAGGGGATTCGCCCCTTCTTGCTTGAAACGACCTCTGGTGAGGAACGTCATGAGAACAGGGACGAGCGTTACGGCGATGATCGCTGAACCCGCGAGAACAAATGTTTTTGTGAACGCCAGGGGGCGAAAGAGTTTCCCCTCCTGGCCCTCCAGCAAGAATACCGGAAGAAACGAGACCACCATGATCGCCACGGAGTAGAATATCGCTCGGCCTACCTGCTTGGCCGATGAGATGGAAAGGCTGACCATCTCCTGGATAGATAAATTGCCCTTCTCCTCCTGCGCGCGCGCTACATTTCTGTAAGCGTTCTCCACCAGGACGATGGAGGCGTCAACGATGACGCCGATCGCCAGTGCGATCCCCCCCAGCGACATGATATTGGAGGTGATACCGGCAATTCGCATGAACAGGAATGCAATAAGGACCGCCACCGGTATTTCAATGATCACACGGACTGCGCTCCGAACATGAAGGAGGAAGAGAAGGACGACGAGACTGACGACAATGGCTTCCTCCAGGAGAGTCCGCTTCAGAGTCCCGATGGCCGCAAGAATGAGGCCACTCCGGTCGTAGGCCGTTTTGATCTCCACCCCCTCGGGGAGGCCCGGCGTGATCTCCTCGATCCTCTTCTTCACACGCTCGATGACATCCTTCGCGTTCTCGCTGTATCGCATCACGACGATCCCCCCGACCACCTGCCCTTTCCCGTCCTTCTCGAGCGACCCTCGGCGGATATCACCTCCCATCTGGACGGTGGCAATGGAACGCACGTACACCGGAATCCCGCCCGAACCTGTCTCCACGACAATGTTTTCCACATCCGCCACAGAATGGATGTACCCCTGACCGCGCACACTGTACTCGGCGCCGGACAGTTCAATCAGCCTACCCCCCACTTCGTTGTTCGAGCGTATTACCGCGTTCCTCACATCGGCGATGCTCACCCGGTATGCTTTGAGCTTCCGGGGATCAATGTCGATCTGGTACTGGCGCACATAACCGCCGACACTTGCCACTTCTGCAACGCCGGGGACCCCCTGCAGATTGAGCTTGATGTACCAATCCTGAATCGCGCGGAGTGTCCCGAGGTCCTTTTTCCCTTCAACGGTGTACCAGAACACATGCCCCACCCCGCTCCCGTCAGGCCCCAGCTCTACTTTCACACCTTCGGGAAGGGAAGCCTGAACGGTTGCCATCTTCTCCAGGACGCGGCTCCGCGCCCAGTAGAGATCGGCAGACTCCCGGAAGATGACATAGATAAAGGACATCCCGAACATAGACTGCGCCCTGACGGCTTCCACCTCCGGCACCCCCTGCAGCGACGTCACCAGGGGAAATGTCACCTGATCCTCGATGATCTGCGGGGACCGACCCATCCACTCGGCGTAGACGATCACCTGGTTTTCCGATAGATCCGGGATAGCATCAAGTGGAGTGTGGAAGATGGCCCATACACCGGCCCCCGCGATTAGCAGATACGCCACAATGACGAGGAATCTGTTGCGGGCCGAAAACTCGATAATCTGTTCAATCATGGTTCATCTCCCGAACTGTCCTAGCGCTCGACAATGATCCGGCCATGGAGCATCCCCATCCCGCACTCGAAAGGAATTTCCCCCGCCTTGGGCGGCGTGAAGCGGACTTCGGTGGTCTTCCATGCCGGCAGTTCCCGCTTGATATTGAGAGAGGGGAACACGACCTCCCTGGAACACATTGACGTTTCATCGCGGTAGAACTGGAGAATGAGAGGTCTTCCTGCTTTGACGCGGATCTCATCCGGCGTGTATCCCCCCTTCACACGGATCTTCACCACCTCCGGAGCTCCTGAATCAGGTGGGCTCGCCGGGCGCAAGCCGGTCGTTCTCTCCCTGTTCCCCTGCGACTCATCCTGCCGGGATGGCTGCTGGAGCTGGCTCTCCGAATCTATGAGATACCCTCCTGAGGAGGCAACAATCGACCCCTCCTCAAGGCCTGACAAGATCTCTGTGAGACCGCCTGAAGTAGCGCCGATCGCTACCTCCCTGGGTTGAAAGACATTGCTTCGCACCTCCTGCCACACAATGTTCCGTCTTCCGGTCCGGAGGAGGGCGCTTGTCGGGACAGCCAACGCATTCCGTATCGCCACACCGATCGAGGCGGAGACATACATGTTGGGCCTGAGGGACATCCGCCCGTTCGGAAGCTCTACACGCACACGGACAGTCCGGGTCTCAGGATTCACTTCCGGCTCCACGAACATCACCTTCCCGGAGAAGGCAATGCCCGGATACGCCGCAGACGAGAGGGCCGCTGTCTGTCCCACATGGACGAACCTCAGATCGTCTTCATACACATCCAGTAGTGCCCAGACTGCCGAAAGGTCCGCGACTCCATACAGCGGTGCGCCCTCGGAGACGTACTGGCCTTCCTGGATGTTCTTTTCCAGGACCGTCCCGCCCAGCGGCGCGCGGAAGGTCACCGTGGACGACACCTTCCGGCCCACGGCGAGTTCACGGACCTGTTCCTCCGTCAACCCGAAACGCTCGATGAGCCGCCGGCGGGAAGCCTCCTGGATGTCAAATGCCGGGAGCCTATCCCCGCTGTTTGCAGTCTCCAGGGAGAGGAGGAACTCTTGCTCAGCCGAAATCAGATCGGGGCTGTAGAGAGTGAAGAGGGGGTCGCCAGCGCGGACCAGAGCGCCAGCGGCATCAACGAAGAGTTTTTCGATGCGTCCACTGAAGCGTGCGGACACAGTCGCCTTCCGAGGCTCCGCGGGGACGATGTTCCCCACCGCAACGATTTCCCTCCTCAGGTCCGTCCGCGTTGCTCCCGTCGTGGATACGTTGGCCAGCACTCGCTGTGCCGGCGAGAGCGAAACCTCTCCAAGACTCTTGAGGTCGAGGGTTGCCGTTTCCGCCAGGACACTCTTTTTGACCAGCGCCATGCCACAGACGGGGCATGACCCCGGCCGATCCGATCTGACCGACGGATGCATCGGACAGGTATAGTATTCTTCCGGGATACCGCTGGCGGCCATGGAATCGCCCTGGGCCATGGTCGTTCCTAGCCCCATGAACACGCAGAGGAGCAAGGCTGCCAGGACGATTGTACTGCCGCCAATCACTGCCACAATTCGACGATCCATGCTACTTCCCCTTCATGTTTGTGAGTTGAGCGATATTCATGCGTCCGACAGCACGCTCTAGGCCAGCTAGCGACTGTTCAAATCGCGCACGCGCCATCACAGCCTCGCTGGCAGTACCGACTTCCGTCCGGTAGGTATCGATGAGCATCAACAGATCTCCACTGCCGCTCTGATACGATGCCACACCGGCCTGCAGCGCCTGACGTGCCTGAGGGAGGATCTCCTCCCGGTAGCGGTCCAGCTGAAGGCTGGCCGCCTGCACCCTGTAGTACTGGTCGCGCACCTCCGCCCGGACCATGTTCCGCGCCGCGCTGTACTCGAACTGCGACTCCCGCTTCGTCGCTTCAGCCTCCTCTACCCTGCCCGATGCTTTCCCAAGAGTCCACGGAGCAAACGGGAGGGTCAAGCCCGCGCCAACGCTCCAACCGCGGAAGTCGCCGGCCGGCGCGGTCACGTACTGCACCGAGAATCTGAAATCCGGCAGGTACTCCCTCTGCGCCAGCGTGACTAGAGCGTCTCCCTGGTCCCTCGCCAGAGAATCCCGAAGAATGAGGGGCCTGGAGCGGAGCGCAATGAGCTCCAGCGCGTCAAGGGATGTCGTGAACGGTGCTCCCTCCGGCAGAACCGCAACGCCCAGTGTGTCCGCCGGACTCCTGGCGAGAAGCAACATCAGCATCGCCTTCGCGCTCAGCTCCTCCTGGCGAAGGGTTAACCGGTCGTTCTCGTTCATCGCCCGTTCGATGGAGGCTTTCAGCACATCCTGGAGGGACGCGGTGCCGGCTGACTGGCGCGCCCGGACCAGGGCCACCACCTGGTTGAGGAGCTGCCAGGTCTCAGCGTTCAGTCGCATCTTCTCTTGCGTCATCCAGAGTTCGATGTATGCCTCTTTGACACGCCGCAGGATCTCATTGACCCTCTCATCATGCGCCAGGTGTTCACGGACGGCATCAAACGTGGCAATGGTCGATTCGTCTCTCGACTTCGACGGAAAGCGGACCATTTGCATCAGCTCAAACTTCTGCATCATCGCCCCATCCCACCGAAATCCGGGCATCTCCTCACGCATGTAGGTGAATTGCGGATCATCCAGTGATCCTGACTGGCGGGCTCTTGCCTCCAGCATCTCCGCACGCGAGCGAGCCGCAAGGATTTCGGGATTGCCGTGGTACACCTCCCGCAAGAGGCTATCCAATGCCATCGGGGAACTTTGCGCGTGGGCAAGCACAGGGAGCGCAAGCGCGCACAGCAGCACTATGCTCTTCATGAGAATACCTCTCTCTTGTGGCAGAAACAGACGCATAACGGGGAATCGGACGGACAGGTCCGCGTCCAGACTAGGACGAGGTCGGAGGTCTGTGGATCAGATCAGGAGAGAGGAAGTCAGGAGAGGAATATCCGGATAGAGGATGGAACGGGGAACAGAGGCGGTTTTGCAGAGATGCGGACTTGCCCCGTTATGAGTCGGCACGCGGGACAAGAGCACGGAGACGTCTGCGGTCCGGGATTTTTCCGCGGAACTGATTTTCTCCTGAACGGACTCGGGGCGGCCGTCTGCATCCATGGACATCAGCACGCAGCAACATGCCGGGGACACGCACGGGGTGTCCACCGGGACGGGAGAGTGTCCGCAGCATCCGCCGTCGCAGGAGCAGCCCTGGGCTTCTCCCGACCGTGAGCAGAGAACCCCCAGGGCGGGAAACCCAAGGAGCGTCAGCACCATCAGCAGCGACAACCCTAGGCTCAGCAGTCGGTATGGAGTACGCTGGAGAATCATGCTTCTCGAGAATCTACAACATGAAAGAATCGCCGTCGGTTCCCCGTGTCACCCGCCGAGCGCACTGGCAGCATCAGGCAGGTACACCCTCGGAACCCTGGGACTCACGGCACAGGTAACTTCATAGGGTATGGTACCGATTTCCCTGCTCAAATCCCAGGCAGAAATCGTTTCCGCACCATCCTGCCCCAGAAGTGTCACCGTATCGCCTTCCTGGACGCCGCTGACCAGCCCGACGTCCACCATGATATGATCCATGCAGATTGTCCCCACGACAGGATGCCTCTCGCCGTTGATGAGAACGTCCGCCCGGTTCGTAAGACTGCGGAAATAGCCGTCGGCGTACCCGACCGGCACAGTGGCAATCACCGTCCGCTTGCGAGCGATGTGTTTGCGGCCGTAGGAGATCGCACTACCGGCCTCAACCGTCTTGAGAAACGACACCCTTGATTTCACTGCCATCACAGGGAGCAGCGGGTATTTCTGGACCATGTCCTCGCGCGGCGCGTAGCCATACAGCATGAGACCCGGGCGAACCATGTCAAAGTGCGATTCGGGCAGTGACATGATCGCGGCGCTGTTTGCCATGTGGCGGAGCGGAATCTCGATCTTCTTCCTCTCCAGTCCCTCCAGCACGGCAAGGAACCGCGCCAGCTGTTCCCTCGCGTATGACTGGTCGCTCTCCTCGGCAGTCGCAAAATGACTGTACACACCCTTCAGTTCCAGGCCGGGCATCATGGCGATGGACTCCAGGAGCGCGGGGGCATCGAGGTGGGACATCCCTAGCCTGCCCATGCCGGTATCGACTTTCGCGTGGACGACCGCCTTTCTCCCCGCCCGCCCTGCCGCAGCGCTGAGCTGTTGTGCGCTCTCCCGGGAAACGGCTGTCAGCTCGAAACCATTTGCGAGACAGACGGCGATATGCTCCTGCTGCAGGGCCTCCAAAATCAGGATCGGATGTGCGATCCCTGCCTCCCGCAGTTCCACCCCCTCGTGGAACCGGGCCACACTCAGGCACCGCACACCTCGGCTGACGGCTTCTTCAGCAATCCTGACCGCACCGTGCCCGTACGCACTGGCCTTAACCACTGCCATGATCCCGACCGAGGGGCCGACGCAAGAGCGCACCGCAGCGAGATTGTTCCGCAGGGCGCCGAGATCGATCTCCGCGCGGGTACTATGGAATCCATGGTCATGGGAAAGCATTGGCTCTTCCTGGAGAACACACAGGCAGCTCAAATATCGAAATGGAGAGGGAGAGACGCAAGAGAAGATGACGATTGCTTTTCCCGGGAGGTTTCGATAGGTTCCTCTACGTTATCCCGGGCCGCACCAGAGGTCTTCCCAATCCCAGAGTTTCCTATGGAGTCCGTCATGAAACAGCTATCCTTCTTCTTCTGCATCCTCGTCGCCTCCGTCGCCTTCTCCCAGAAGCAGCCCTTCACCCTGGACCATCTGTACAGGATCAAAGACGTTTCGGACCCCCGCTGGTCACCGGACGGAAGAAGGATCGCTTTTGTCATGTCGGAATCGAACCTCCATCTGGGGAAGTCCAACCAGGAGCTCTACATCATGGACGCCGATGGCGGCAACCGCGTTCGGATGACCAATAACCCGTCTGCTGATTTCTCTCCGCGCTGGTCACCGGACGGAAAGACGATCCTCTTCCTCTCCTCCCGGAAGGGGGGCGTCCAGGCATGGCTGATTCCTGTCGGCGGAGGTGAGGCTCGACAGGTCACAAGCACCTCCGGCGGCGTCGCCAGCATCACCTGGCTCCCGGATGGGAAGCGGTTCGTCTACACGAGCGAGGTCTACCCCGAACACGGGGCCGACGACAACGCGAACAGGAAGATTTCCTCCTCCGCCGGCGAGGGCCCGCTGCAGGCATATCTCTCCGACAAGCTCTTCTATCGCCACTGGGACTCCTGGAAGGAAGGGATGCGGACACACATCTTCGTTTTCGACATTGACCGGGAGACTTCGGTTGACCTGACGCCAGGGGATTTCGATTCCCCTTCCATGACCGCGACCGTCGGCTATGATGTATCGCCCGACGGAAAGGAGATCTGCTTCGTCTCAAACAGGACTGACTCCCCGGCCGAGAACACGAACAATGACCTCTGGATCATTCCTGTAGGGGGCGGGGTACCTGTCAACATCACCCGTGGCAATCCGGGCTATGACGGAGACCCTGCATACTCCCCCGACGGACGCTACATTGCCTACCGCATCCAGACCACTCCACGTTTCGAATCTGATCGCTTCCGGGTCGCCCTGTATGATCGGAAGACGACTGAAACAGCGATCTTGACCGATGCATTTGACAACTGGGTCACAGCCATCTCCTGGGCACCGGACTCACGCGCCGTCTACTTCACGGGCGAGGTGGAGGGGCACGTCCCTCTGTTCAGCGTCGAACTGGAAGGGAGGAAAATCGATCGTCTCGCCGACGTGAAGACAATCGACGACTTCGACGTGAGCCCCGACGGCAAGGCCATTGCCTTCTCCCGGCGTTCTGTGGGAGAGCCGCGCGAGATCTGGCGAACGGACCGAACGGGGAAGAAAACCCTTCCCCTGACCGATGTCAATCGAGCCCTCTCTGATACGGTGGATATCCGTCCCGCAGAGGAACTGTGGATCCCCTCCCCCACGGGGAAGAAGATACACACCTTCATCGTCAAGCCTCATGACTTCGATCCGTCGAGGAAATACCCGCTGATCCTCAACGTCCACGGGGGGCCCCAGAGCCAGTGGGCCGATGCCTTCAGAGGGGACTGGCAGGTCTATCCGGGCGCCGGCTACATCGTCGCATTCCCGAATCCTCACGGCTCCACAGGCTACGGCCAGGAGTTCACCACGGCCATCTCACACGATTGGGCCGGCAAGGTCTATGATGACGTGATGGCTGTTGCGGACTCGCTTTCAAGAATTTCCTGGGTGGACAAGGATCGAATGGGAGCGATGGGGTGGTCGTACGGCGGGTATATGATGATGTGGCTGGAAGGACACACAGAACGTTTCAAGGCGATCGCGTGCATGATGGGGGTGTACAACCTGACCGCCATGCACGGCGCCACAGAAGAGCTCTGGTTTCCCGAATGGGATCTCGGAGGTGCCCCCTGGGAATCGGACCTTTACGAGAAGTTGTCACCGAACAGATTCGTCAGGAATTTCAAGACGCCCTGTCTCGTCATAACGGGAGAGAAGGACTTTCGGGTCCCGTACACGCAGAGCCTCGAGTTCTTCACCGACCTGCAGAAGATGAATGTTCCCTCACGACTCATCGTCTTCAAAAACGACGGGCACTGGCCGAGCACCGTCAAGTCCATGCCCTTCTACTACAACGCGCATCTGGACTGGTTCCACACGTATCTCGGAGGACTCCCGGCTCCCTACGACATGCAGAAGATGGTGAGGAACCAGGCGTACGTGGAGGGGAAATAAGTATCAGGTCTTCGCTTCTTTGCGGATACGGGCAAGCACTCTCTTCCTGAGCGCCTCGACAGATTTCCTGGATGTCCCGGAGGGTGCAACGATCATGGACGCAGGGACCCTGTCGCCCTGTGCAATGTAGACCTTGGCGCATCTCTTGCCGCCGGACACGCCGGTGAGCTTGCAGCGCAGGGCTCCAGCCTGGAGTGCGACGATGTCGGCAGCCTTCGGGGTGAAACAGAAAGCCTCCAGTTCATCACCGCAGCTGACACAGAAGGCGCGCTGACGCTTCCTGGCCCGTGCACCCTTCCGCTTCTTCGCCTTTGCCCGGGGTTTCGGTCTGGTCTTCATTTGAATCTCCAGTCTCAGAACACTCTCACGAGCAATATAGCGAATTTCGGATAAGATTCCACAATGAGCCGTCAGGAAATCCCAGCCACACAGGCTGTCCGCATGCTGCGGCAGAGCGGCGCCAAATTCCTCCCCCATTTCTACACCTACGAGGACCAGGGAGGGACCAGGGTCGCCTCTCTCGCGCTGGCAGTTGACGAGCACGCGGTCATCAAGACCCTCGTGTTTCAGACTGACATGAAGCAGCCCTTCCTTGTCCTGATGCACGGAGACCTGGAAGCATCCAGCAAACAGCTGGCACGCACACTGGGGGTCAGACAGGTCACAGCCTGCGACGTCGCCTCCGCACAACGCATTACAGGGTATACAGTGGGAGGAATCAGCCCGTTCGGCACGCGCAGCCGGCTTCCCGTTCTTGCAGAGCAGACGATCTTTGCATTGCCGAGAATCTGGATCAACGGCGGGAAGAGGGGCTTCCTGGTAGAGATCGATCCCGCGATCATGAAACCCCTGCTGGACATTGTGGAAGTGGATGTGGGAATCGGAAAAGGATAGAGAGAATGAGAGTTTTTCTTCCTATATTTCATGAGTCGGTATCCCTCTGGCCCCTCTGAACCCAATTCGATGCTCACCAGATTGAGGTCGCTCCATGAACCGCCACAGTCTCCAGTCGTGCGAAAAGCTGATCAAATCAAGCGCGATCGAAATCATCGACCTGAAGTGCATCGACCTCACCGGATACCTTCACCACATCTCTCTTCCGGTACGGCCGGGGGTCCTCTCCACACTCATGCGGGAGGGGGTGGGATTTGACGGATCAAGCTACGGGTTTCGGAAAGTCGAGAACAGCGACATGATCCTGGTCCCCGACCTCGACACCGCCGTCATCGACCCGTTCCGTGCGGCGCCGACCTTGAGCTTCTACACCCACATCCATCTCACCGATGACCAGCGCACTCCCTTCGCGCAGGATGGCCGCACGATCGCCCGCAGAACCGAACGGCTGATGCAGGAAACAATCGGCACCGACGCCTCCTGGTGGGGGCCGGAGTTCGAGTTCTATATCTTCTCCAAAGTCCGGTTCGACACCCGCACGTCATCCTCCTTCTACGAAGTCGAGCACGCTGAGGAATTCTTCAAGAATGCCTACCATGCCGCGAACCCCTTTGATGTCTACGACGATTTCCGGGACGATGCCTCGCGGCTGTTGAGGCAGTTCGGGATCGAAGTGAAGTATCACCACCACGAGACCGGCGAGCGGGGACAGCAGGAAATCGAGACGTACTTCTCGCGGTTGGTGAGCACCGCCGACAACATCATCACCACGAAATACGCTCTTTTCAACTTCGCGCGTCAGCGGAACCTGTTCATCACCTTCATGCCCAAACCCATGTATCAGCAGGCCGGGAACGGCATGCATCTGCACATCTACCTGACAAAGAACGGGAAGAATGTCTTCTACAGGAAGGGCGCATACGGGAATCTGAACGATTTCGCGCTGCATTTCATCGGCGGCATCCTGAAGCACGGTGCCGCGCTCTCCGCATTCACGAACCCGAGCACCAACTCCTACAAACGCCTGGTTCCGGGTTTCGAGGCCCCGGTGGCGCTCACCTTCGGGCGCGGTAACAGGTCCTCCGCCATCCGCATCCCGAAATACATCAACAATCCCGACGAGACGCGATTCGAGTACAGACCTCCCGACGCCACAGCGAACCCGTACCTCTGTCTCTCGGCCATACTCCTCGCCGGCATCGACGGCGTCATGCGCAAGGTTGATCCGCGAAAGGAGGGGTTCGGTCCGCTCGATCAGAACGCGGAGGACCAGACCACCAGGGATCACATCCGCTTCCTCCCGCGCAACCTTGACGAAGCTCTGGATGCGCTCACGGAAGACAACGAATTCCTGAGGCGCGGGGGCATTTTCACCGATGAACTGCTGGACCAGTGGGCAACGATCAAGCAGCAGGAGATCCGGGCGATCGGGACGATGCCTCATCCCTTTGAATACAAACAGTACTTCAATCTCTAGCAAAAGCCCAGGATGCGCCCGCGCCCCCTCTTTCGCTACGAACACAGGACGGAACCGCTGCTCCCGCGGCAGTTGTTCGTCCACCGCCTGCTTCGGCACGCTCTGCTGGCCGCAGCACTGCTCGCAGGCTCACTGCTGATCGGGGTGCTGGGGTACCACCTCCTCGAGGGCATGCCCTGGATTGACGCACTTCTGAATGCGTCCATGATCCTCGGAGGGATGGGGCCAGTGAATCCCCTCCTGACGGAAGCCGGAAAGATTTTCGCGTCGTTCTATGCTCTTTTTTCGGGGGTGGTCTTTCTGGCGATCGTTGCCACCCTGATCGCACCCATCGCCCACAGACTCCTGCACCGACTCCATCTCGTAGAAAAATAGGACACGACTCATGGCCGCATATGTCGCTTCTTCCACCGCTGCCGAAGCAATCGCGCAGGCCGTCAAGGCCTCCGGTTCCATCGTCTCGGTCGAGCCCACGGATTTTAGCTCGATACTCCGCCGCGCCGACAGGCCTCTCGTCATCGCCGCGCCAGGGGGAGTCTTCAGGAGAATGCATGTCTACCTGACCAGCTACAAAGGATTGACCTTCTGCACGAACTCGCGGGAACCCATCCCGCTTCCTCCGGAGGCGGAAGTCATCCACGCAAAACGAATTTGGATTCCGGGCTGATAGCAACAGGAGGATCGACCCATGCCGGCTACGCCGCACATTGAACACCATTTCACGGCGGGAGAAACCGTTCGCGACGTCGTGATCGGCATGTCCGATGGCCTCACCGTCCCCTTCGCACTCGCCGCAGGCTTGACCGGCGCCATCAATTCCTCCGGCATCGTCGTGACCGCGGGATTTGCGGAGATCGCCGCGGGTTCAGTGGCCATGGGCCTTGGCGGGTTCCTTGCCGCCCGAAGCGACGCACAACACTACGCCAGCGAACACCGGCGCGAAGAGACCGAAATCATCGAGAAGAGCGAGGCCGAAAAGGCGGAGGTCTCTGACATCCTGATGCAGTACGGACTCACCCAGGAGGAAGCCGATCCAGTGGTCCGTGCACTGAGCACGAGGCCGAAACAGTGGGTGGAGTTCATGATGCGCTTTGAACTGGGACTGGAGCGTCCTGAGCCGAGCAGGGCACTGTGGAGTGCGCTTACCATCGCTCTTGCCTATGTCGTCGGCGGACTCGTTCCCCTCGTACCGTACCTGATCATACAGGAGGCCTCGAGCGCGCTGCCCTGGTCAGCGTTCTTCACGCTCTTGGCCCTCTTGGTCTTCGGGTTCGTAAAGGCACACTTCACGGGCACACGACCCGTTCGGGGTGCCCTTCAAACGATGCTGATCGGCGGCATCGCCGCTAGCGTCGCCTTTGCCATCGCACAAGCCGTCGGGAGTTGATCACAACAATGTACACCGACAGGTTGTTCATCTCCGTTCTGCTCCTCGGCCTGCTCCTGCTGGCGGGCTCTTGCGGCAGGACCGGGGCCTCAAGGGAAATGAGTGCGTCGCGAGAGGCCGCCGGCCCGCGACCCTACTCCATTCCGATTGTAGACCTCGCCGGTCGGACGGACCTGCAGGTCATCGTGGACAGGGAAAGTGGACAGTATCTCGGGCACCCCGCAACCACCCTCCTTCCCGACGGAAAGACGATCATTGCCGTCTATCCCAAAGGACACGGCGTCGGCCCCATCGTTATGAAAAGGAGCGCCGACGGCGGCCGCAGCTGGTCGGGGAGATTGCCCACTCCAGGGAGCTGGGAGACGTCGAAGGAGACTCCGACCCTCTACACCGTTACAGATGCCGCAGGGACGCGGCGACTCGTCCTCTTCTCCGGCCTCTACCCTATCCGGCTTTCCGTCTCCGAAGACGACGGCAACACCTGGAGTGAGCTCGCTCCGATCGGTGCCTACGGCGGGATCGTGGCGATGAGCTCGATGGAAGCGGTCCGGCCGGGAAAGGGTCGCTATTTCGCTCTGTTCCACGACGACGGACGGTTCATCACCGAAGACAGGAAGAAAGCCCCCCAGGGGTTCCGTGTCTACCGGACTGCTTCCGCAGACGGCGGACTTACCTGGTCGGGACCGGTCTGCATCGCGACACACCCCTCCGCACACCTCTGCGAGCCGGGGCTCATTCGATCCCCCGACGGGAAGCAACTCGCCGCGCTGCTCCGCGAGAACAGCCGGCAGTTCAACTCGTTCGTCATCTTCTCAAACGACGAGGGTGCCACCTGGACGGAACCCCGGGAACTCCCCGGATCGCTCACGGGGGACCGGCACACCGGCCGGTACGGTCCCGACGGACGGTTGGTGGTGACGTTCCGTGACTACAATCCGGCCAGTCCCACGCACGGCGACTGGGTCGCATGGGTCGGCCGATATGAAGATATCGCCCAGGGCACCGAAGGATCGTACCGGGTCCGTCTGATGAAGAACCACTACCGGGAGGACTGTGCCTATCCGGGGATCGAGCTGCTCCCGGATGGGACTTTCGTCACCACGACATACGGGCACTGGGTCCAGGGGGAACAGCCGTTTATCGTGTCGGTGCGCTTCACGCTCGCTACTACAGACTCCCTCCTGCAAACAGTGTCAAAATCCAAGTGAACCCGTGACCTGAGGCCCCCAATGGAATCAGCACAGAGAGGTGTTGTCCGTATCGTAACACCGGTTCGTGTCCTCGAAGGAGCCGGCGTCAGGCTGATGCGGAGCATTGCATTGCCGCAACTCGACTACCTGGATCCTTTCCTCCTCTTCGACCACTTCGGATCGGACAACCCGGCTGACTACATCGCAGGATTTCCGATGCACCCCCACCGGGGAATCGAAACGGTCACCTACATGCTCGCGGGACTTGTACACCACAAGGACAGCCTGGGAAACGAGGGAAGCATCCGGGCAGGCGACGTCCAGTGGATGAGCGCGGGAGGAGGGATTCTCCACGAAGAGATGCCCAAACCCGTCGACGGGAAGATGGAGGGCTTCCAGCTCTGGGTCAATCTCCCCGCGAAACTCAAACTGACGAAGCCCTGCTACCAGGAGGTCGCCTCCGCGACAATACCGGAGGTCACGCTAGAAGGCGGGGGCACGCTCCGGCTCATCGCCGGGACCTTCGGCTCTTCGCGTGGACCGGTGAAGGATATCGCCGCCCAGCCGACGTATTTCGACGTCACCCTCCCTCCGGGGACCTCCTTCCTCCACACGCTTCCCCGCGGTCAAGCCGCGTTTGCCTATATCTTCCGGGGAGAGGGGAAGTTCGACGACGACTCGACGGTTTCTTCGCCGAAGCTTGCCGTCTTCGGCGATGGGGAGAGAATCCGTGTCACCACAGAGGAGTCAGAGGTCCGATTCGTCCTGGCTTCTGGCAAGCCACTCCACGAACCGATAGCCAGGTACGGACCATTTGTGATGAACACCGCCGAGGAAATCGATCAGGCGCTCCGAGACCTGCGGAACGGGACGTTCGTCTGGAAAGGATAGCCCCCCGGGGAAGAGACCCGGTTTTTCGATCTTCGGAAAGATTGGGCTTCTCCTCAGCGTTGGGTCGAGCATCTGCATTCCGTGGATTGTCGGAATGGTTGTCAGGATCTCTCTCGACGCACAGGGGAAACCCACCCACGACTGGTCAGGATTCACCACGGCGAGCGCTCTCCTGTTTGAACTGATCGCCTCTGCGGTATTCTCCATCCCAGCTCTGCTGTTCGGCATCCTGATTCTGCTTGCGACCCGCCAGCCGCCGATGAGGAAACCCGCCTTCGAGGACCGGAAAGCAATGGCCCTGGGAGGGCTTGTTCTGGGGGCGGTGGGGATCGTGTGGAATTCGTATCTATTCTTCTTCGAATTCGACCCGATCGGATTCCTCCTTCCCGCGTACTGGCTCTTCTATCCACCGGGGATTGTGGTCGGGTGGATTCGACGCCGAATCGGCAGAGTGAAGGAGACCATCCTCTAGAATTCGGAGAGAGGAGCTGCTCCCTTTTCCCCGTCTCATGGCCTGTGTGTTCTCCACCCCAGAAGGAGCGCCTCGCTGGTGATCGATCCTCCCTGAGGAGACGGGAGAACTTCCCGCGGCATTCTCCGTACAATCCGGCATCGGGGAGCAACGGAGGAATCCCCTCCCGCGGAACCAACCGTGCAGAGCGTCCCTTGAAGGAGATGGCAGCCGCACCTTCTCCCACACGCCACGGCGAGACTCCGAACGCCCCCTCCATTGTCGGGGGTGGGCAGAACTGCCTGGATGCTCTCCGTCCCGAGAGAGGTGCCATTCCGCCAGGCGCTTGTTTAAGAGAGACCAGATTGATAGCTTTGAATGGAGCCTTCCAGGATCAGCACCCGTTTGGACGCGACCCGAGGGGGCCGGGCGCACGGGTATGAAGCAGGAGCGGACATGACCAAGAGCGAGCCAGCACAGCGCTTCTTCAGAATATCGGGGGTCTTTGCACTTGCCGCATTCTCTCTCCTCATCTCCTCCCCCGTCCTGGCACAGATTGACAAGAAGAGTGCTGACAGCCTCGTACTTCTCGGCAGTTCGTCCCTTTCCAAAGGGAAGCTTGAAGACGCCAGGGCGTTATTCGAGTCGGCTCTCGAGATTGACGAGGAATCGACCCCAGCCCAGATGGGGCTTGGCAGGATCGCACTGGCGGAGCGGAACTGGGCCAAGGCGAAGGGCATTTTCGACGACGTCATCGACGCGGACTCCGGAAACGTCGCAGCACGGTACTGTGCGGCCATCGCCCACCGGGAATATGGGACAGAGGTCGCGATCTTCCTGCGGGCGCACCATTGGAGCAAATCCGAGCGGCTCTCTGAATGGGTCTTGGCACACGACTCCCTGTTCAGCGACGCGCTCTACCAGTACTCGCTCCTTCAGCGATACAGGGAGAACTGGGACAGGATGTTCCGTCTCGCACACCTGCAGGTGGCAAAGAGACCCGAGCTGACGAATGCCAAGCTCGGTCTGTACAAGACATACCGGTACTTTGTCGCAGTGGCAGACCCTGACACCGTCGCCACGCCGTGGCTCCGCCAAAACCCTTCGGCATACGCTGACTATTTCGCGGCCGAGCTTCTTCGGAGAGGAAAGAGACTCGCCCAGGCCGAGACGCTCTTCGCCGCGATGCTCCACGCGCGCACGGACGTCCCTGCCCAGGCCATCTACCTCTCGCTCGCCAAGATCGCCTTCGCGCGCGGGGACGCAGCGCTGGGAACCCGGTACTACTGGCTGGCGGTGGACAACATCCGGACCTGGCTTGGCGGGGATGTCGTCTTCGAAGACCTCAAGTACATAGTGAGCGACGAAGAAGAGGCCGTCTACAGCAGGCTCTCCTCCGACAAGAAGAAAGTCGCGTTCTTTCACGCGTTCTGGGAGCGAAGGAACCCCACGCCTGGCGGGGTCGTCAACGCGCGACTTGCCGAGCATTACAGACGACTCCTCGCCACGGAGCAGGATTACGAGTACTACGGTTTCCGGAGCTGGTACAACAACCCTGACAAACTCCAGTGGCTGACGTTCCCCAAGTCCTTCCTCCTGAATGAGGAATTCAACGACAAGGGGGTTATCTACCTCAGGCACGGCGATCCTGATTATGTCAGGAGATCGATGACCGAGCTGGGGGAACAGGAGGAATCGTGGATCTACAACCAGACGGACCAGGCGCCGCAGAGGATATTCCATTTCTCGATCACGAACTCCTCGAGCAGCAACTGGCGCCTCACAAGCCTGCCGCAGAGCCCCGGCCTGATCGCCGACCTTGCGATGTTTGACTCCCGCTATCGCAACATCATGATGGCGCAGTCGGGGGAGCAGATGAAGTACCAGGACGCCATTTCCGAAGATTCGAAAGTCGTCGTGGAAGCTGCGCTCTCTTCCGACAATCACACCTGGAGCAAAGAGACGAAGACCTTCACGGTCCCCTTCTCGGTTGATCTCTTCCGGCATGATTCGGGAAGGACGCAAGTCGATATCCCGTACGCCATTCCGTTCGACGCGTTCAGGGAATATGTGCCGAAGGGGGATCGGGTCGCCATCGAGGTCGGCCTCGCCGTCAGCAAGGCTTCAGGGGATACGGCGATATCGCGCCTGGACACGCTCCGGATCCCTTCCTCGCAGGTGAAACGCGGCGGGTCTTTCATCGGCCACTACCGCTTTCGCCTGGTGCCGGATTCCCTCCGGTTCGCAATGGCCGTCCAGCCCGTCGGCACGAACTACATCGGCACATGGAGCCGCACACTGCGCGTCCCTTCCTTCGCGTCGAAGGACATGCAGCTGAGCTCCGTCGAGTTCCTTTTGCCTTCAGACCAGGAGCTGAGCATCGAGATCGACGGGATCAAGGTCATCCAGAGCCCCTTCGAGATCGTTGCGAACGATCGGCCTCTGTACACCTACGTCCAGATCTACAACCTCATCAAGGACATCAGCGGGAACACAGAGTATACGGCCGCGTACAGGATCAACTCCGGCACGTCGCCGTCGCGCGGCAACGCCACGCTCCTTCTGGAGAAGACGGTTGAGGGGACCGACGAAATGGCGACAGAATTCCGGCCGCTAGACCTGAGCGACATAGACGAGGGGACGTACACGCTGACGATCTCTATTACCGACCGGAAGCGTGTCCACACTCTTTCCCGCTCGCGGACGATCGAGATTGTCCATCCGTAGAAAGGGCACTCCGAACTCTTCGGGCTGTGGCGCCCGATCCGATCTGGCAAACTCCCGAGAAAAGTCGTATCTTGTGCACGGCGGTCGGTTACCCGCTTCCGCCGCACGCGCATTCTTTCCAACGAACAGTCACTTCATGAGGTCCACTTGACGGTGCACAAAGTCGTGTTGCTTCGCCACGGCGAAAGCGAATGGAACAAACAGAACCGCTTCACGGGCTGGACGGATGTCGGATTGAGCGACAAGGGTATCCAGGAAGCACACGAAGCCGGTACGGTGCTGAAAAAGGAGGGATATCTCTTCGATGTTGCCTACACCTCCGTCCTTGCGCGGGCAATCAAGACCCTCTGGATCGCTCTCGAGGAACTCGGCCAGATGTGGATTCCCGTCGTCAACCATTGGCGCCTCAACGAGCGACACTACGGCGCACTCCAGGGGTTGAACAAGGCCGAGACAGCAGAGAAGCACGGAATGGATCAGGTGAAGCTCTGGCGACGGAGTTATGATGTGCCACCGCCTGCGCTCACTCCCGATGACCCGCGCTACCCTGGAAAGGATCCCCGGTACGCAACCCTCACACCATCCGAGCTGCCGCTCACGGAGTCACTGAAAGACACGGTTGCCCGATTCCTCCCCTACTGGCACCAGACGATCGCCCCGGCGGTCGAGTCCGGCAAACGGGTGCTCATTGCCGCCCACGGCAACAGCCTCCGGGCCCTCGTCAAATATCTCGACGACATCCCCGAGCAGGAAATCGTCGAGCTGAATATCCCGACGGGAATCCCGCTCGTGTACGAGCTCGACCGGACCCTCCGACCTGTGCGACACTACTATCTTGGAGACGAGGCCGCAATCCAGGCTGCCGCGAAGGCAGTTGCGGACCAGCTGAAGAAGAAGTAGCAGGGAGACTGGCGGAAATAGGGTAGGAGGAGGCCCGCAAGGGCCTCCGTCCCCCCGTCAAACCGTACGGACGGATTTCCCGTATACGGCTTTCCTGTAAGGTTGCCCCATTGCAGGGAGCAACAGGCTGTCAGTGTAAACGGTAAGGAGGGAGACAAGGCCCAACGAGGCCAGAGCAGCGTTTGAGATCCGACGATTCTGGTGTTTCACGGCGCGTTTGCGCTCCATGAAGCACCGAACCCGCATCCGGATCCAGCCGTCCAGCTCTTCGCAGAGTCCCTTGATATTCGCGACACGGTAGTAGTTCCCGAAGCCACGTAGGATCGGGTTCAGCCGGGCAATGACCTTCTGAACGTTCCTCCCTTGTTGGCGTCGAGTTGCGTAGCGAACCTTCTCTTTGAACCTCATAAGTGTTTTCATCCGCGGCCAAAGATACCTCCGGTGGATGAGGAACCCTACAAAGTCAAAGCTTCCCTCCGCGTGGTATATGATGCGTGTCTTATCGGGATGAAGCTGGAGGTGGAGCTTCCCTTCGATCATCCTCCGCACATCTCCTAACGCCCTCTCCGCTTCTTCCCGTGTCGGACACAGCACCACAAGATCATCTGCGTACCGGACCATGTCATGTCCTCTCTTGGCCATCTCCCAGTCGAACCTGTTCAGGTAGATGTTTGCCAGAAGCGGACTGATGACTCCTCCCTGCGGTGTCCCTTCTTCCGTCGGCATCTTCCCTCCTTCCTCCATCACGCCGGCTTCCAGGAACATGCGGATTAACCGGAGCACACTCCCGTCGGAGACCTCCTCATTGACCGCATCCAGGAGTAGCTCATGGCTCACCGTGTCGAAGTACTTGCGTATATCGACCTCCAGAACCCATTCCTTGCCTCCTCGCGCGGATTGCTGTACATGCTCGATGGCCTGATGGGCACTCCGGAGCGGTCTGAACCCGTAGCTGCTCTCATGGAACGTCGGCTCGAACACCGGTTCCAGGATGTTCAGTAGCGCTTGCTGAACCACCCTGTCCCGGATCGTTGGTATCCCCAGCGGTCGTTTCTCTCCACTTCCCTTCGGGATATACACCCGCCTCAGGGGAAGCGGCTTGTATCGCTTCTCCCGTAGCAGTCGGTGCAGTTCCTCCAGGTGTTTCTCCTTCTCCCGCTCAAAGTCCGTTATCGACTGCCGGTCTACGCCCCCGGCTCCCCTGTTCGAGCGCACTTTCTCCCACGCCCGCTCAAGGTTCTTCGGAGCGTACACCTTGTCGTACAGACTATACCACTTCCGTTTCTTCACTGATCTCCTGACTGCTTGCCAGCTTCCGATTGTCTGTGTCCTGATCGCGTCTCTCTAACCCCTCATGCGGGGCAATCACTCGCGTACCTTCCCTGACACAGCATCGGCTTGCTTCCTTACAGCAGAGCCCCTTTGCTCGCCCTGACTTTCGCCCGGGCTCTATCGCTCCTATGGGCTCCTCTGACTCCTCACGCAGCGTCACCGCGCCTTTCACCTTTCGGCTTATAGCGCAGATTTACTCCCTCGTCCGCTTCGGCTTCCGCGCCTCTGCTCGCTCAGGGAGACTGTCGTGAGGCCTCCCGTGGTCATATCACCAGCTTCCCGTCCATGCCGACCATAATCACCATCCCCACACCCCCATCCACCTTTCGCACGCTACCCCTCAGGTCAAATGGGCCGAATGTCCCTTAGCTGACTTCCCCGTTGTTATGGCGGGTCGTCGGTGTGGAAGGCCACCTTCGGTTCGCTGCTCGCTTCGGCCTGGACTTTTGCTTCGCGCCCTTCAGATCCCACCTCGCGATGGACACCCTGCGCTCAAGCTACATACCCCGGCTTGCGTTCAGGTATGAGAGGACTTTAACCTCCAAGTTGATGACACTGCACGGCACACAAGACAGAAGGCGCCCTCCCACGGGGGGCGCCTTCTGTGTTCTCGTGCCGCTGGACCGGGCCGCCGGGAGCCGCCCGCCAGTGTTGCTGGTGGCCCGGCTCAGAATGTGAAGGAGACACCCACCTTCGCCATCTGGGTCGTGAGCGGTTTCTCGGTGTTGAACGGCCAGTTCATCTTGTCTCTCATCGCCAGATAGTACGCATAGGTGTAGGCGCCGCGCAACAGCGCATACACGATCGGACCCCACTGCGGCGAAGCGTTGACGATTTCCCGGCCAAAACTGGAGATCACGCCGTAACCGGCCGTCGCAATGAGGTAGCTGCCGGCCAGCTTCCAGAACATCACTCTCGGATTGATGACTGTCAGATCATAGCCGGCGCGGAAGGCAATCAGCTCTGAGACTCCGACGGCGATGCCTGTCTCCGATGAATAGCCGAACCGCAGAGGACCTTCGTAGCGCGCGAGGAGGTTGAGGGCGTCCGCAGTCAGGCCGGACGGGCGCGCAAAATCCATTTTCGTCAGCGAGAACGTCTGCTCGTTGTACGGGTAGAGATAGACCGCGTCAAAGTCATAGGCATACCCCCCACGGCTGCCGAAACCGATGCGGATCATCTTCGATCCGACGGCGTCACCATCACTCGTCTTCAACGGCGTCGCATCGTCATACGCTGCGCCGAACAGGAACTTGTCATCAATGCTGAGGCTGGGTCCCCCTCTCATCCGAGTATATCCCAGCTTAAGCTCAAACGACCCGATGTCCTTGAAATCGCCGGCGAACGCGTTGCCCCGCAGCACACCGGAACCGTAGGTCAGATCGACGGTCGGCTTCTTCGGCCCTTTCCATCCCCAATCCCAGTACCACGGGTCATCGCCAGCCTTCGCTTGCTGGGCGGCAGACCCTGCAGCCAACAGGACGGCGAGGACTGCTCTGTACAGTGTCGTCTTCATGCGTAGGAACCCTCCCAAGATGAACCCTCTGGGGGAATATACGCGGGATTGCTCAGTTTGTTGCCCCGATTGATTTTCACGGAATCCGTTGCGTAATTGCTGCGTAGACACGGAGTTAGACTCACCCGCGAACAACGCCATGCGGGGGAGTCACTGCAGGAGAACCCGTGACGTTCGGGCGGTGTTGAATTGAAGGAGCGAGGAAGGCCCCCCCGTGTCCGGGGGAGGGAAGAGAGGAAAACGAGCCTCATGAATCTGTACTCTGCGACGACCGAACGCATCACTGTCACGGTGCAGCCGATCTACCTGGACGGACAATCGGACTTCGCCGCGCGGCGGTTTGTGTTCGCATACTTCGTGCGGATCGAGAACGACGGGGAAGGGGAAGTCCAGTTGCTGCGCCGCCACTGGCTGATCAGCGATTCCGGCGGCAATGTGAAAGAAGTGGAGGGTGAAGGCGTTGTCGGCAAACAGCCGGTAATAGGACCGGGCGAGTCTCACGAATATAACAGCTACTGCATTCTGGAGACGTTCGAGGGAACGATGGAAGGAACCTATCAGATGCGGCAGCAGGACGGGGATCTCTTCGAGGTTGCCATCCCCCGCTTCCCGCTCCGCGCAGCGTCAAACTGACGTACTGGAAAACGGCCCGGCTTTTCCCCCCGAGAAACTGATTGGAGAAACTGATGGACACCTACAGGAGAATGCTCCGTGCGAAGATCCACAGAGCGGTTGTGACCGAGTCGGATCTCCACTATGAAGGGAGCATAACGATTCCGCCGGAGCTGCTGGAGCTGGCGGACATCAAGGAGTACGAGGCTGTCCACGTCTGGAACATCAACCGCGGCACCCGTTTCGAGACCTACGCCATCGGCGGAGTCCGGGGTTCGGGCAGCATCTGTGTGAACGGCGCCGCGGCGCACCTTGCGGGCCCCGGAGATCTTGTCATCATCGCCGCCTTCGCGAATGTCCCCGAACAGCTGGCCGACGCATTCCGACCGACGGTGGTGTTCGTGGACGAGAAGAACACTCCCGTCAGGGTGGGCGTCGAGATCCCCGGACCGCA
>Ga0153916_10000352_pt1 | contig 30505 bp, 20 predicted proteins | sample Opewatmetagenome_FD_109642 | JGI IMG/M metagenome (GOLD analysis project Ga0153916, IMG submission 109642) | Freshwater wetland microbial communities from Ohio, USA - Open water 3 Core 3 Depth 4 metaG | ecosystem: Environmental > Aquatic > Freshwater > Wetlands | place: USA: Ohio, Lake Erie...
AAGATATTCGTTCCTCTTCGATTTTCTGACCCACTACCCTATTCCCACCTTCTCCTCTGAACTCTGGATGTCGGTTCTGCTCATCTTCTTTTTTGGCCTCTCATCAACCACTCCACCTCATTCAGATGACCTATCACTCCCTACCGCCTATACTACATGGTGTTTGAATATCGGGTATAATTATTCCTCCGGGGATGACAGGCTTCGACGGGAGAGGCTGAGCCCGGATTGCGAGCCGAGAGGCACCGACCTCGATAAATCAGTGCAAAACACAAGTGCCAATCGCACTTCCTACGCTGCTCTTCCTCTCGCTGCATAAGCGATAGAAGATCAGTTATGAGCCTCTCGTAGGCTCACGTCCACCTACCCCACACTCCGACTGGTGGTAGAGTGGATGTCAAAAGGTCGGAGTGCCGCACACGACACCGCTATCTGTGTGAAAGAGAAGCTTTCGGGCTTCAGCGGTTAACCAGTTGAGCCTTTTGTCGCTTGTAAGCCAGCTGGCGAATGTAACAACCGACTACGCTCGTAGATATCTGCGGATCTATTCTTTCGGACGCGGGTTCGATTCCCGCCATCTCCACCTGGAGCGCACAACTAGACTGTGCGCTCTATTTATTACTTGCGGCTTGCCTTCAGCTCTGCCAACACCTCTGCACTGTGACCAGCAGGTTTGACATTCTCAAACACATGGATGATCTTTCCGTGCTCATCAATTAAAAAGGTCGTGCGGAACACGCCTTGATATTCACGCCCATAATTTTTCTTTGTGCCCCACACTTTGTACAGCTCGCAAATCTTATGCCCTTCATCGGCCAGTAGAGGAAATGGAAGACCGTACTTGGTTTTGAATTTGGCATGTGACTTGGGTGAATCTGGACTGACACCCAGAATGGTGATGCCTGCCTGGGCATATTGTGAGTAATTATCCCGGAAATTGCATGCTTCGGTAGTACAGCCTGGAGTATCGTCTTTGGGATAAAAATATAAGATCACCGGGTGACCACGGAATTCAGATAGTGATCGGGCAGTTCCGGTTTCATCCGCTAATGAGAATTCAGGTGCCTGGATTCCGCTTGAGATGGGCATAATTATCACCTTTCTATACAAGATCTGGTTGTTTGGGTTATTTATCTACGATCATTATGCTTTAAATAACAGATCAAACTAGATTCACCGCGATTTACCAATCTTGGTGAGATCATTAAGGCTTGGTCACATTATTTCCAGACCCATTTGGTCTATATTATAACCAGGTAAACTGGCGACTGTTTTTTTAAAGTCTGGATCATTTAAAATACTAATCAGCGGTTCCAGGAGAGCGTCATAATAAAATCGCGTTGGAATCACCAAATCATACCGTTCCTGGTAGAGTGGAACAAAATCTAGGTCTAGCGCTTGTGCTGCTGCAGCTATCCCCAGCCCACAATCTGCCCGCCCCGAGGCGATTGCAGCAGCTACTGCCAGGTGCGTGTACTCCTCCTGCTGGTACCCCTTGACGGAAACGGTGGGTATCGCTAACAGGCGCAAGTGGTAATCCAAAAGCACCCTTGTTCCTGCTCCACTCTGGCGATTTATGTAAGATACGTCATCTCTGGATAGATCCTTTAATGAAAAAATTTTCTTTGGGTTTCCCTTCGCAATCATCAATCCTTGCTGTCGCCCGACTAAAACGATGATCTTGACCGGCATGTCTGGAAGGATTTCGTGGACATACTTAAGATTGTATTCACCACTTTCGGGATCCAGCAGGTGTGAGCCTGCCATGTGGGATTCCCCTCGACTTAAGGCGACCAATCCACCCATGCTACCAACATTGGCTGATGTTAATCGCCTATTTTTTACTGCAAGGAATTGTGCCAGGATATCGATTGTAATATCGTGTGAACCAATCGCGAAGATTGTGTGCTCGATTTCGTCCAGATGGCGATAGAGATTTACCATTACTTCACTTCCCGCTGGTAAGCCTTGAGATCCACGCGGCAGAATTGTGATCCCATCTGCTCGAACTAATGAGGAAATCACACCTGCCCCGCGTGGAAGCGGAGCTGCGACAATTTGCTCCCCAACCCGTCCGACAGCCAGGCGCATATAATCATCATCACCTGCGGGGGAGGTTACCTTGCGAGTTAGCTTGGCTTTAATAGTCAATGGATTGTAAGCCGACCGCCCCAACCAACGTGCAATCAATGGCTCGATGAAAATCTCCCCGGTGAGAATCGCTGAGACAGGATATCCGGGCACACCAATGACGGGTATCTGATCCGGTTTTTTACCGAGCATCCCCAGAATTACTGGATGCCCTGGTCGTACTGCTACTCCATGAACAAGTAATTCACCCAATTTTTCGACCACTCGTGCCGAAAAATCCTCTGACCCTGCAGAAGATCCTGCGTTGAGTAAAATCAAATCATGCTGCTGCGCAGCCTCTTCCACACACTGACATATTTGATCATAATCATCCGCAGTAATCGGATAACGGCTTGCCTCTGCCCCCCAACCTATCACCTGTGCTGCCAGAGTAATAGAATTGAATTCAATAATATCTCCGGCTTTGATCGGTTGCCCAACAGGTACTAGTTCAGACCCGGTTGGGATAATTGCGATGCGTGGTTTTCTCGCCACCTGGATGGTTGCATGACCACTGGCTGCAATGGCTCCTAAATCTACCGGTCGCAAGGTATGACCAGCGGGTAGGACAAGTTGCGTAGCCACCATGTCTTCACCCAATGGGCGTACGTGGCTCCATGGCGTTACTGCCGCACGAATGCGGATGATCGTTGGCGTTAATGGCTCATCATCTGACGGATCTGTTTGATGTATCGTCTCAACATTTTCAATGGGGATGACTGCATTTGCCCAGGCGGGCAACAGGTCTCCGGTATCTACATATCCAGCCTGGTGGCTAACGCTCAAATCAACGGGAGCGGCTGGTGAGGCTGTCACCGTGCTATCTGCTCGCACCGCATATCCATCCATGGCTGATGCATGGTAATGAGGGGATGAAATGCTCGCCCAGACTGGTTGAGCCAGCACGCGACCGAAGGCGTTTTCATCCAGAGGGATCTCCTCAATCCCCAGCACACCAAATTTACCAGCAGCTTTCAACGCTTCATTCAGGCGTGACTGGGCCTGGGGTAAGGGAATATCTTGCAGGTAAATCGTCATAAGGTGAAAATGAGTAATCGATGCGCTGACAGCTAATGGTCAGACCAGGGCAATAGAGATTGAAATGTGGACAAGTTATAATCACCCTGCACTTCTCTTCGGTTGAGATAGAATAATGTGCCAAGGGTATGTTCCTGATTTAAGCCTAAGCCAATCCCGGCATGGTAGCCATACTCACTGACTTTATTGGTCACAAACTCATCCGTTTTCCCATACGGATAAGCGAATGTATTTACAGGCTGCCCAATTGCATCTACAAGGATTGAGCGGGATTCAGCAACCTCGTAGTTGATGATGGAATGATCCAGGGTCAGGTCTGAATGCGACATGCCATGGCTGCCTATCTCCCAACCATCATTACTCATCTCCTGCAGTTGCTCTACATTGACAAAATAATTCGAGTGAAGGCGATTCGCAACAATATAAAAAGTGCCGACAAAACCCATTTCGCGCATGATTGGAAAGGCATTCTGGTATATATCGATGTTTCCATCGTCGAAGGTGATCACGACAGGTCTTGGTGGCAGATTGCCACCGTTGATGAGCACATCTACCAGATCTGAAATAGTAATGGAGGTGTAACCCCACTCACGAAGCGCTTCCATTTGAGCTCGAAAAGTATCTACAGATACATAATAGCGGGTTCCGCCCCCTACATTTGATACATGGTGGTATAGCAAGATGGGTGCAATGATATCCCCGGCAGGATTCCACACTAAAACAGGAGTTTCAGTGGGAATGGGTGTGTCTGTTGGTAAGGGGGTATCAGTAGGCGTGACTGTAAATGTTGATGTTGGAGTGTAGCTGGGAGGGATAACCATTGGAGTATTTGTTATCGCCTGAAATGGGGTAGGGGAGATTGTTAGTGTGTAAGAAACAGTCGGAGATAGTTCTGGACTAACTGTTTGGATGTTTGCAATAGCAGGTGTGGAACAACCAAATAAAAATATTGATAAACTAGCCAAACGTATCACCAACATACTTTTATGTTTTTTAAACATTAGATACCTTATTACATCCTGTCTACGATAATAATTGCACTTCAACCAAATCACCTGCAGAAAGACCAGTTGCATCTGGAGGCACTCGAATCAAGCAGTTCGCCCTGACTAGGCTAAAAATCAGATTGCTCTTACTAAAAATAGGATCAACCTGGTATCCTGACGTGCTAGCATATAATCTGGCGGCAACCCAATCTTCACGTCCAGCCTGAGATGGAACATTGGTGCTTAACTTGGCATTGAGCCTGGTGTGGACTCCTACATTCTCAATTCCAAGAAGCGATTCTATCACGGGGACGACAAACAAACCCGCGATCACTAAGGCACTGACCGGGTTGCCAGGCAGACCAATCACGACTTTATGGTTGCAAATCGCAAGTATGGTTGGTTTGCCAGGTTTAATATTCACTCCATGGACGAGCACACCTGGAGAGCCTAGTCTATTAATCACCCCGGCGGTTAAATCACGTGCACTGGCGGATGAGCCAGCCGTGATAATCACTACATCACATTCATCCAATGCCTGGGTTGCGATGGCTTCCAATTGATCTGCCTGGTCTGGGAAAATTCCATATCTTTTGGGAATTGCACCTGCCTGGTGAATCAAAGCAGATAATGAATATGAGTTGATATCCCTGACTTTCCCAGGTAAAAGTTTACCATCTGGTGGTATGACCTCATCTCCGCTGGATATTATTCCAATAATGGGTTTTTTAGCAACCTCAAGCTCTACGACGCCTAAAGCAGCCATTCCGCCGATTTCCGTTGGACGAATCCTCACTCCCGGGGAGATTACCTCTTCACCAGAGTGGACATCTTCACCAATTTTGATGATATTCTCTCCAACTGCTACAGACCGTAATATCTCGACAGTATCTGCTCCCACTTGCTGAGTATATTCGACCATGACCACTGCGTCGGACGAATCTGGCAACATCCCTCCCGTATGGATCAATCCCGTTTCGCCTGGCTTTATATCAAAACCAGGTGAATTCCCCATATGGATCTCACCAATCACTCTTAAATAAGCTGGTAAGCTTTCAGAGGCACCAAAGGTATCTGCAGCCCGGACGGCATACCCATCAACTGTACTTCTTGGAAATGTTGGAAGTGGTATAGGTGAATATATTGATTCTGCAGTCACTCTTCCTAACGCGTTTATTGCCAAAACACGCTCTCGTGATACTTTTACCTGCAATTCTGAGAGTAGAATTTGTAAAGCCTGTTGAGTTGGAATTAATTTTAGAAATTCAGGCATGGTTTAATGCGTCCAGAATGCGTAAGTTAATAGATAGGTTGTTAAGCCAAACGTTGAAATAGAGACCAGGACAAGCAAATTCCAATTTGGCTTTGCCCCATCCGCAATGCGATTCATCATCCATATTTGAAACAATCCAATCGGAAGAACCAAAATTACCGGCCAGCCAACCCTCAAAGGTAAACCAAATACAAACGCTATACCCAAAATAACAAAGCTTATAAGAATCAGGATATTGTGGATTAGCATTCCTCTTTGCCATCCGATCCTGACTATGGCTGGTCGTCTCCCTTGTATTATATCGGAAGCATAATCCGGAAACTCCAAGGCTAACAACATACAGATGTGTAGCATCGTCAATGGGAATGCCACCATGACCAATAACCGGTGAAATTCATGACCCTGCAAAAGGAATGCTAATGCAGGGACCATCCCAATAACGATGATGGACATGATCAATTCGCCATATCCAGAGGAAACCAGACGAAAAGGAGGTATAGCATAGAGGAATTCACCCAGAAATATCAATCCCAAAATCAGAATACCCACAAAATTGATCCCCAATTTCTGGATGAGCAATACTGTCAATGATGCGGTTATCGTCAGGCAAGTAAGCCCAGACCACAACGCGACCTGTCGTGGTAATCTGCCAACCCCGATTGCCCCACTCCCTCCAGAAAATGGAGTGTGCTTCCAGGTTGGATCATCTCGCATGATCATTGGGTCGAAATATTCATTCAGATATTGGGTGCCAAGCACGATAAACACGATCCAGGCAAGTCCAAGGAAAAAAGATGTCCAATTGATCTGCCCGCTTAAATAATGGGCTATTCCTATCCCCAGGAGATACAACAGGACCGCGCTTAAAACGAATATCGGGCGTGATAGCTGGATGAAGTAACGAAGCGATTTCATATTACAAGCACTGTCTCGCATCCCTCAAGTGGATTTGCAGGTGACGATAGGTAAGTTTTATCATATCCGAGAGAGCCACTTCACCGATGTATGGGTCGTTCCCTCTTCGTTCCAAATCCTGCGCAGACATGGCCGATATACACTCGATTAACTTGGCGCGTTCTTGATTAAAGCATTGTAGCAATTTATCATTAGCCCCTTGCGATAACTTCTCGATTTCCCTCTGGTTGAATTGATCTATTTCAAAATTGGGTTGAGTTCCGGTGCCACCACGGAAAACATTGAAGATCAATTCTTTTCGTCCAATTTCAGATGATACGAAATGCGCCAATAAATGATGCATGCTCCAATCGCTTTTTTCTGGATAGACCAATACTCCCCATTGATTATGAGTAAGGTGATTAAAAAATTCTACCACCCTATCACCTTCTTCACGAAGACAATTAGCTAACTCTTGAGGGGTAACTACCATATTACAACATCAGGATTAACGATGGAAGAAGTTGGAAATAAAAAACCACAGGTTAGCTGGTCGTTCGGCGAGTCGCCGCATAAAATAAGGATACCATTCTGTCCCATACGGTACATAAACCCGAACCCAATAGCCTTCCTTCACCAATTGCTCTTGTAGATCCCGTCGAATACCATTCAGCATCTGGAATTCCATGGCATCCTTGGGCAGACTGACCTTTTCTGCATAAACCTTAGCGAAATCAATCCGTTTAGCGTCGTGAGTTGCGATACCTGGGATGGGTGGTATCTTTCCTTCTGGACTCACCCTCGGACATTCCTTGGATAGAGCACCGTTGATTAACAATGCTGCGCATCGGTCATAGCTGGAATTCACATCTTGCATTTTTGGGAATGCCACATTGGCAGGTTCTTTATACGCACCTTTGCATAGGCGGATTTTATAACAATCCACCAGCATCTTGCGTATATCATCTTCACTTCGATATAAATAAGCTTGGATTACAATTCCAACATTCTCAAATCCATGACGCCTTAATGCATATAAAACGTCCAAAGTCCGCTGAGTGACTGTTGAATCCTCCATATCTATTCGCACAAAACTGTTATAGTTTTTAGCTTTTTCCAAAATAAGCTTGAGGTTTTCAATGCATAAATCGCTACTAATTCCCAAACCGATTTGGGTTAGCTTAACCGAAACATTCGCACGGACGCCAGCCTCCTCAATCGCATCAAAGGCTTGGATGATATCTAAAGCTGCCTGTCGAGCTTTCTCAGGCGAATCTGTATATTCCCCAAGATGATCCAGCGTCGCATTGATACCCTTGCTATTCAAAAGCTTTATTGCTTGAATCCCATCAGCAAGCCTCTCTCCTGCAATAAAACGGGAAGCCATCTTCCAGGCTATTGACCATTTAGTGACGATATTACGCGCCCAAGCGGCTTTGGATAAATAGCTAAAGAATGAACGGAACATTGGAATTTGCCTCGTCTATGATTTGGTTTGGATGTTAATAAATTTTAGCACAAATTTATTGATAAATCCCTGGCATAGAACTTGCAACATTGGTAAAACGAGATATACTAGAGGTTAATTATGTTACTGCAAAGTCAAAAACCAATGCTACGCCCACAGACCACGGCTCACCTGGCACAAACTATGGCCTTGCTTGAGCTCACCACGGTTGAGTTACACCAGAAGGTAGAGGCTGAACTTGCCCGCAACCCAGCCTTGGAATTAATTGAAGAATTTCGATGCCCAACCTGCCACAAGGTTCTTCATAATAACAAACCTTGTCCAACATGCACAAATTCTTTGGGCGGTTCCCCAGATCAACCCATTGTATATTTGTCCTGTCATGAAGATTTCTTTACGAAACCCAGCTCTGGATCATTCCCGGATGATCTACCTGATGACAATTTAGCACCCGATCGTGAAGCGTTACCTGCGTATATACTGCGTCAGATAGGACCTGAGCTTTCAGTGGATGATCGTCCAATCGCCGTTCATATTCTGACAAGCCTTGATGAAGATGGGCTGCTTACTATTAAACCGATCGAAATTTCTCTGTATTATCATGTGCCCCTCTCTAGGGTTGAGAAAATTATCAATTTAATCCAACATGCTGATCCGCTTGGGGTTGGCTCACTTACTCCAAAAGATGCTCTATTGACCCAACTAGAGGTCTTGAGTGAAAGTCTTTCTGTGCCAGCTCTGGCCGAAAAAGCGATTCGCGCTGGTATTGAGTTACTAAGCCCTCACCGTCTGCCAGAATTGGCAAAGCATTTAGGCATATCACTACACCAGGCAAAAGAAATTGTGCGTTTCATCAGTGATAACTTAAATCCATTTCCCGCACGAGCTCATTGGGGCGATCAGTCTAGCTCTGAACCATCAGAAGGTCATGAAAATACTTTTCATTTCCCCGATATTATCATTAGCAGGATTTCTGAGGATGAAAATACTGCATTGGTCGTTGAGATTGCTATGCCTTTTTACGGGACCCTGCGTGTAAATCCTTTGTTCCGTGAAGCTCTCCAGCAAGCACCCTCGGATAAAGCAGAGCTATGGCAGCAGGACATTGAACAGGCTACATTACTGGTAAAATGCTTGCAGCAGAGAAACCATACCATCGTACGTTTGATGCAAAGATTGGTTGTTACTCAACGCGATTTCATCTTATATGGGGATGCCTACAATAAACCCATTACACGGGCAGACATGGCTGGAGAACTCGAGGTGCACGAGTCAACTATGTCAAGAGCGGTATCCGATAAAGCTGTTCAGCTTCCCAACCGTAGGATAGTCCCCTTATCGATGTTTTTTGATCGAAGCCTACATGTTCGCACAGCATTAAAACAAATCATCGATCAGGAATCGTATTCCCTTAGTGATTCACAAATTGCTGTGTTATTATCAGATATGGGCTTCCCAGTTGCACGCCGTACAGTTGCCAAATACCGCTCGATTGAGGGCATTTTACCTGCCCATCTTCGCAATCACCTGTATAAACCACATCTGATGCTTCCCCAACATAATGAACAGAGTATCGCAGTTTAGCAGTTTTATTAAACGTCAATTCGCTCTCCTAGGAACAGCGGAAATTGAGACGTTACTAAATTCACTCCCACATGCTGCGGTAATCGTAAATAACACTTCCAACCGAATATATCTGGCAAATACGAAAGCCACTGAGTTAACTGCCTATACCCGTAGTGAGCTCACTGAAGTGGATTATCGAAATCTTTTCCAGGTGATTAAGGTTGACACCCCAGAAGAAAATCAACAAATCGAGGAAGTTAAAAATCCTTCACCAGTAGAGCTGCTAAAACGGGGAGGTTCTAAATCAGCAGTACAGGTGAGCTTTAGCCCTCTTGGAGAAAATAACAAATATTCCCTGGTCACCTTCGAGCTGGATGAGCAATTCCGCCTGCATCGGCAGGAAGATGAACGCTATCACGCATTATGGGACCATTTAAACCAATTATCTAAAGCTGTCTTATCTACCGATTTGGAAAAATCACTCCCGGAAATACTACAAGTAGGCTTAGATTTGACTGGTTCGTCCCTGCTATGTATATATCAAGTCAGTAGTCAAAGCCCTAGCTTGCAGAGAATAGCATCAGTAGGGACAGACCACGCCTTCCCTGAAGAAATTACTGGTCAGGATTTCTCTTACCTGCAAACACCTGTTTTATGGATGAAGGGAAAACGAGCCATCATCAGTTTACATCGTTTAGCTCATTCATCGAATATCTCCTACTTTGCATCCGCGCCCATTGGTGAGACAAATGCTTTCATAGGGTTGTTGGTTGCTCTGGGTGAGAATTCTGCTCCCTCACCAAATCTTATCCCCCAATTGACATTTTTATCATCCCAAATCAATACGATTATTCAAGGTCATGCGCTCAATTCTCAGCTCCGGCAGGATATCCAAGAATACATGACCAAGATCCTGACCAACAACGCCATCTATAATACTATGGAGGATGGTGTCATTATTTTGTCTCCGGACCTAACCATAAGATCATTAAACCCATCAGCAGAATTATATTTGGGTTATGCAACGGTAGAAGTTTCTAGTCAAAGGATCGAAAATGTATTGATTGGCAGCGAGGATTTAAAAGCCTCCTTCCAGGTGGTTCAAAATGAGCAGCGCATAGGTAGCATTGGAAGTTTAAAACTATTCCGCCGCAATGGTGAATCCTTCCAGGCAAATCTGCGCATTATCCCCATTATTAACGACAACGTTTTGAACAGCATAATCATCTTATTCCATGATTTAAGCGAGCAAGAGGAATATCGGCTTAAAAATCAACAGCTTGAGCAGCGAGCCCTTCTAGGTGAGGTAACAGCCAGTTTTGCCCATGAAGTTAAAAATCCAATCAATAATATTTTTACGGGGTTACAGTTATTGGCAATCAATTTACCAGCTGATGACCCAAATCAGAAGAACATTGCCAGGATTGAAGAAGATTGTGAGCGCCTGACATCTCTGGTAAAATCGAGCCTGACCTTTGTACGCCCGATGGAATATAAGCTCGAATCCATCACCCTGAGTCAATTGATTTCAAACCTTCTGGAACGATGGAGATCGAGGTTGGTAAAACTAAATATCAAATACCAGGTTCAGGCTGATAAATCAATTCCAACTATTGAGGGTGATTACCGTGCATTGGAACAGGTCTTTACCAACCTGATTAACAATGCTATTGAAGCCATGGAATCAGCTGGTGGGATCTTATCAATAAAAATTAGACATGCGACTGAAGAAGAACAGGATCATATCGAAGTCAGTATCTCAGATACCGGTCCAGGTATACCAGTAGAATTACGCGAAAAAATATTCGAGCCATTCTTTACCACAAAGCAGCACGGTACAGGTTTAGGTCTGGCGATAGTAAAACGGATCGTGACCGCACATAAAGGGTCAATCTATGTAAACAGCATCTTGGGTGGAACTAATTTTGTAGTTCAATTTCCCTGTGCATCATAATAATGGTTAGTTGGATTAAATATGACGGCTACAATACTGATTGTCGACGATGAAGTTAATGCACGAATTAATATTGGTCAATTTCTTATCACTCGCGGATATGAAGTCCTGGAAGCAGCTACCCTGGCTGAAGCCCGCGAGCAGCTCAAATTAGGAAGTGCCGATATCTTATTATTGGATGTTGAGTTGCCGGATGGTTATGGACCCACCCTCCTCAGTGAGACTGCTCACCTGCCAATGCGTCCACCCATTATTATCATAACTGCGTATGGTCATATTGATATGGCTGTAGAAGCAATGAAAAATGGTGCCCATGATTTTCTTCAAAAACCGGTGCAGCTTGTATCTTTGGAGAAATCTATCCAACGTGCCCAGGAAATAGTGGCTATGCGCAGGGAACTTGTGCACCTCCGAGAATCCCAACGCAAGGAATACTCGTCCATGGTATGCGTTAATCCTGCCATGCAGCTTGTGCTGCACCAGGCCCAACGGGCGGCAGCGGCATCCGTATCGGTTCTGATCACGGGTGAAACAGGTACCGGTAAGGAAATATTAGCCAATGCAATCCACCAAATGGGTCCACGCGTCAATAAGCCATTTATTGCTATTAACTGCGCTGCTATCCAAAGCACAGTGCTTGAATCTGAACTCTTTGGTTATGAAGCTGGGGCATTCACCAGTGCTGAAAAACGAAAATTAGGATTGATGGAAGTCGCTGATCAAGGCATCCTATTTTTGGATGAAATCTCATCTATGCCCGTTGATATGCAAGCCAAACTACTACGCGCGATCGAGGAACAAAAATTCCGACGTGTAGGTGGTACGGTTGAGGTTCGCGTGGATGTTCAGATTATTGCAGCTTCCAATCGCGATCTGATCGCTGCCATGGATAAAGCGGAATTCCGACACGATTTATACTACCGCTTAAAAGTTGTGGACCTTCACCTTCCACCGTTGAAAGAACGCAAGGAAGATATACCGGAATTAGTAGGGCTCTTTATCCGCCAGAATAATCAAAGGTTGGGGGTTAATATTCAGGATGTTACCCCCCGGGCAATGGAAGCTCTAATTAATCACTCCTGGCCAGGGAATATCCGCGAGTTGAAAAATGTCATCGAACGCGCCATGTTGTTTTGCGATGAATGCTCCATTGATCTCCCCCATCTTCCCTCAGAAGTAGCCAAAGCCGCAAAATAAGAATACATGGCTTACTATCTGATTAGTTCTTATACTTATTCCATTATTGATCCCAAATGGTATAGCTTCTAGAAAAGCACACTTGGGGTGATACAGCTCCGACCACACACACTTCATATTGAACGATCGCCCCATTCGGTCCGTTAATTGGATCAAGATCTATGCGCGTTCTACCATTATCCTCTGTCGGGTTTAATGTGTAAGTTTTAGTTATTCCATTCGGTTGGTTTACCACCAGCGAAAATTTAATCCCACTAATCGGAATATTATTCTGCATCACTTCGATATTTATCCCCTGGGTCTGACCAGAAGGGATTAGTGGATAGTCCTCCCAGGCATTTACTTGTAATGCGTCACTAAAGGAAGTACCAGAGGTACTGGTATTCGCCCCGATGTTGAGGTATTCAGATCCAAGCGCGTTGGGTCTGATTTGTAACTCTTTTGGCGCGGTTGGATGATATTCCAAACAAATGCTGGTGAAACATTGTGAATAACCCCCATCTGTAAGCTGATTAAATTCAGATATTGGAATGCCAGAATAATCTAATCCGCCATGATCATTTATATATTTTGTAAATGAATTAGGAACGTTATAACCAAGTCCATCCTGAGTTTGGTAAAAGGATAACCAGTTTGTGCTAGTAGCGGATCCTGGCTGATCGGCTTTGATTCCAAGCCATGAGGGTAGTGGTCTGAGTCTGATCTGGTTATTACTGGATGGATCTAAAAACATGATAACATTTTCAAACACCATTTCGTAATAACCATCTGATCCTAGTCGTGGGGACACCAATGGCGCACCAGTAAACCCATAACCAAGACGTTCAGATGCCTGGAGGAATAATTGCTCCGTCTCACTATAATCTCTTGAATAAGATGCTGATGGTGGGGTCGCATCAGATACTTGATATAGGCAATTGCTCCCACACATCCAGGATCCATATGGCATCAAATGAACCTGGCCAGGCGGATCGGTATAATTTCTGAAGAAACCAAGCCCGTCGAAATATTGCTCATAACGCTGTTTTGCGTCATTGGCTGTTACCCCAGTTACTGGTAGGCCAATGATGTCAGAACCATATTGATCATAAAATGATAAAATTTCTTCCCAAATTTGGTGCCCATTCACATAAGGTATATTGGAATCCAAAGGGGTGGGTTCAACAAGACTACTGATTTGCCATTCGACAGTCGCGAGGGGAGAGAAGTGGAACCGCTTAAGTGGTACCAGATTTGGATCGTATGCCATCAAGCCTGAGACGACATATTGATATGTCAATCCTTCTTTTATAAATGAGGGTGAAATTGCTGGACCCAATGTTTTATCTCCCCCAAACTCCCTATAAAAATCCGAGAAAGTCGAATCTACAGAATAGATACCGCTAGATGAAGCATTAGGTGAAGAGTTACACGCATTTAACAAAACAATGATCAGTAAGCCGACGATGCTGAATGCCAACCTGCTTTTCGATGAAAACATACTCCTCCACGTCAATGAATAGATGGTAATTATCAAAATATAGAGCAGACAATATCCCGAAAAATACCGGTTTAGACTGCTGCTCTATGAATCATTATACATTGAATCAAACTAACTGGATAGTAATCGAAGTTGCGGTTGGCTGGCATACCTCTTGCATCATGGTTAGCAAGATCACGAAGAGGACCTATGGATGCGACGACAATTTCTCCCCAAATGACACGTTATGGTTTTTACTATTATCCCGATACTATGCATTATCGGGAAAATGATTATCATACCTGGATTCCTGAATTACATGCCCTGGGTGCTTCCTGGTTAACCGTGTTGGCTCCAACAGACCGTGCGATACCAGAAGCTTTTCTCTGCCAGATGATCGCGGAGGCTATACAGCCGGTCATACATCTGCCATTACCAACCAGCAGATCTGAAATTTCCACTGAATTAAGCATTTTCTTCGACGCATATGCTCATTGGGGTGTTAAATATATAACCCTATTCGATCGTCCCAATCAATTGAATAATTGGTCACCTTCCACCTGGGCTCAGAAAAATCTAGTCGAACGATTTTTAGATATTTTCATTCCAGCTGCCGAGGGAGCGCTTAATGCCGGCTTAAACCCAGTCTTTCCTCCATTAGAACCCGGTGGAGACTATTGGGACACAGCTTTCTTATTTGCAGCTCTTCAGGGTTTACAACGACGAGGGCAACAAGATCTACTGAACCAGCTTGTTTTATCAGCTTATGCCTGGTCCGGAAATCGGTCACCAAATTGGGGTGCAGGTGGACCAGAGCGCTGGCCAGGAACTAGACCTTACTCAACACCCCCAAATTCTGAAGATCATCTAGGTTTCAGAATCTTCGATTGGTATCTTGCAATTGCCGAAGCAGCATTGGGAAAATCCCTACCTATCATCCTTCTCGGTGCTGGTAGCAGGATTGGTGATCAGCTGGATCAAAGGTCACCCGCAGTCGATGTTCATGCCCACACTTGGCAAAATATGACCCTGATCCGATTAATGTCCGGTCGTTACCAGGAATATGATCCCGTTCCGCCAGAGGTATTGACCTGTAACTTTTGGTTACTATCTGCAGCACAGGGCGATCGAGAAGTGAACAATGCCTGGTACAAACCAGATCAAGATCAGCTTCCAGTGGTAGCGATGATAAAAGAATGGGTTGCGAACGGTGGAGCTGAGCCTGCTTCCTCATCCAAGTTCATGTCATCCGCTACACCAATTTTCAATGGTCCTCGACCAATTTCTCATTATTTATTACTACCAACTTTCGAATGGGGTGTAGCAGATTGGCATCTTGATGCCATCCGCCCATTTATTAACAAGTACCAGCCCACGATTGGATTTTCTCCTGTGGAAGCCTCCCATGCGAAGAAAGTTACTGTTATTGGAGGTGCTACAAATGTTCCTGAATCGATCATTGATGGGCTTTTGGCAGCGGGATGTATTGTTGAACAAATCAGTGGAGATGGTATGAATATTGCAACAAATTTGGCATCCCAATCACGGAAATAGTACCTTTTAAACTTATAACCTGATCAGGTAAATCCACAACATATTCAAAAAAGGTGCACTTATGAATGACATGATCTACAACTTACGAAAATCTGTTTACCCTTTCAGTATTACCGACGACTCCGACCAATTATCTGCAAACATCCATAAACCATCGCTGAAGGTGCTGGGGTTAGGCGGAGGTGGTTCAAATGCCATTAATCGGATGATTGAGCTTGGGCTCTCTGGCGTGGATTTCATTGTTGCCAATACCGATTCACAGGCCTTGAATAACAGTCTTGCCCCCACTAAAATCCAATTAGGTCCTAAAACTACCCGAGGCTTAGGAGCTGGTGGCAACCCTGAAGTCGGCCAAAATGCCGCTGAAGAAAGTGCAAAACTCATCGCAGCCGCTCTTGATGGAGCTGATATGGTCTTTCTTACCGCCGGGATGGGTGGCGGGACAGGCACAGGGTCAATACCTGTAGCTGCGAAAATCGCCCGTTCAATAGGTGCTGTCACTATCGCTGTGGTCACAATGCCGTTTTCATTCGAGATGGGTCGCCGCCAACAGCATGCCCGCGAAGGAATAAAGCGCCTCTCACCGAATGCGGATACACTGATCTCCATCCCAAATGACCGCCTGCTTGATGTAGCTCCTCGCGACCTTCCACTAGACACAGCATTCCGCTTGGCTGATGATGTACTACGCCAGGCTGTCCAAGGGATCACTGAATTGATCACCACACCCGGTATGATCAATGTCGACTTTGCCAATATCCGCAATCTGATGAAGTTGGGTGGTGGCGCGCTGATGTCGATTGGGCAGGGAGATGGTGAAGATAAGGCAATGAAAGCCGTCGAGCAGGCTCTCCATCACCCGCTTTTACAATCGACTTCGATCGAACACGCTGCTGGTATTCTAGTGAACTTTACCTGTGGTGGCGAGTTAGCTCTATATGATGTTCAAGCCGCGCTTTCTCACCTGCAAAATCAAGCGGGTGGTAAAGCAGAGATTGTCTTGGGAGTTGTTAATGACCCACGCCTGCAGGATCGTGTCGAAGCAATTCTGGTGATTACCGGCTTAGGTTCCACTACTTTAGAAGAAACTTTGTCCCGATTGGATGTCAGAAAAACGTCGATTGAGCGAAAGAACATCCCCACCCCCGATACCTTTGAGGTAAAGGCTCCGCAATTATTGGCAGATGATTATTTTGAGGAGGAATTGAGCGTCTCATCCAATGATCTTGATATCCCCGCATTTTTGAGACGCGGGCGAAGAGTAGCTATTAAAACGGTGGGGTAATTAGAAAATGAATTCAAATACTTTCCTCAACCGGGTTGAGATCCTCCTTTACTCCACGCTAATCTCTGCAATGAGTGGGATTAATAATCTCCGCGCTCAAATCCAACACCTTTCGACAATCCCTATACAACCACAGCCTGATGCGGAAATTGACATCATCAAATTTAATGATCAATATCATGAAAGATCGCTTTTTATGCGTTGGAAATTACTCCAACAGGCTCTCGTTCCACTCCTTTTATGGGTGATCTTGGGCTTTGCGGCAGGTTATTTAATTGGCATGATCAAACCTTGGTAGAGCTTCGATGAAAAATCACTCCCTGCTGAATTTTCTCGTATTCACTTGCTTCCTGGTAGTTGGCTACACTATCAGTACCAGGTTTTATCAGGCTGAGTATGGCATCCTCCCCAGCACAATAAGGCTGGTCACAGCTGAAAGTCAGACTTCGATTGAGACCATGAACAATGGTCAACGCAGTATTCTGCTCGTCAGTACAACTACAATGGAGACAATAAATCCCCATTTGGAAAGTATCTGGCTGGCGACATATTTCGCATCCGATACGACCATCCGACTTCTACCCATTTTTCCTTCTGGAAACGAACCGGTCTCTGATTTCGAGAAGCAATTAAATCAATCTTTCGATTTGAGTAAGGTGAACGGCACTTTTGTACCTGATCAGGATTTTATTAAGCTGCTTGAAGATAATAACTATTGGTGGAGTGGTTATTTGATCTTTGACGAAGTAGCGCTAACTAAGATATTCAATCTCCTGGATGGAATCGAGCTGAATGGAAATAAATTCTCAGGAGAACAGGCGATAAATGAATTACCCGAGGTGTTGGACAAGCCTCATGCTGCTTTTTATTCCCAGGTGACAATTCTTCAGTCCTTTTGCCAAAAATATATGGAAATCAATCAGAATCCGGATTCGTCTCAGGTGATTTCGCTCCTTCCTGATCATATCGTTACCAATCTGGATTTCGACCAATTACAAACGGAATTGGAAATAATGTATTCCAGCGAGCACTACTTGACTTGCAGGTTTCCAACGCTGGAGATTACTAGAATCGAGCCGTGAAGCTTCGTGAAACCAGCTACTCGATCCACGCATATGTGAGGTAACCATGGAAAATATAAACGCAAATGATTTGCAGTTATTTATGCTGATTGGCATCTTTTTACTGGGCAGTATCACCTTCCTCCTTGGTCTGGCTATCTTAATGTACGGTGCATGGGGGAAGGATCTCCGTACAATTGCAGATCAAACCACAAGCCTGGCTCAAAAAGGGATTGCTGAGGAGATATCAGGTTTGGTCGGAAATGCATCTACATTGATGACTACTCTAAATGATGTGATGCGGACTTCGAACGGCATCGGATTTTATCTGACCATTATCGGTGCATTGTTGATGTTGGGCTCGAGCCTGGTCCTATTGAATACCATCTAATTGCCTATGGCGACCATTCAATCGATTAATCGAGTTACTGAAGTCCTTCGACTTTCAGATCTGGCCTGGTTATTGCCAAACCTCAGACAGGATTTTGTGGTTTGGAATAGTCTGATTGACTCAACATATTATGAAAAATTCCTTCAGTCGAAACCAGCTGAATCATCATTCATTCCGGATGATTTCTCTCCAGGCAGATTAGCTCTAATTTCTTTGGACCAACCCAACGTCACAGGGATAGATCCGAAGAATTTGCTTGATTCGATTGACGATCAGATCGTTCGAATGGCTATACGCAGTTATAATGACCAATCACTTTTCCAAGCCAATCCGCAGGACCTGGCTACTGCTGGTCTGATTGCCATAGCCCTAGCCGACAAGTATCGCACTACCAATTCCTGGAATGAGCTAGTAAATACAGTTCAGGAGAACTCCACTCAAATTTGGATGACTCCCATTACTTGCTTATTTGGCTATATTGAAGATTCAACTGGGTTGCTCAATGCACTGGTACAACCTGGAACTTCTCCAATACGTTATAAGCTCGCCACCCATTCAGTGCTCAGTAATCCAATACCTCCCTGCGACCAAATCGATATATTCATTGGGTTGTGCCATGGCACCTATGGTGATCTCCTGCCGGCAACTGACCGGTTATTATTTATCCACGAATTATTTGACCAAAGACCTCATTTAGCAGCGGATTTCTGCTCGAAGTGGCTTGAGATCCATCCCGATTTCTCAAAACCAAATAATCCTCATCATAAGAATACGGGCGAGGAGATCAATCAGCTGGCTGAGATAATATTTCAAGTTAAAGTCAGGGGTTTGGCGGAAAGCACTGATAATTTACCTGATTTATTAACTGATGAATATACGCATATCCAAAACCTGTACACAGACCTTGTCAACCATTATATGGTTCAAAAATTTGGATGCCAGAATGAATTTTCGACTACCCAAGTCATATCCGATATTTGTGAAAAAGCAATCCGAGCGACCGAGATAAATTTCTCTACAGATAAATATTCGACGAAGCAAGCAGAGCTGGCTCTGACCCTATCCAATCACGGGCTTTTTGATGAAGCGGTAAAGTTACTCCCCGACCCAGAAGAACCACTGCCTGACAACGTTGATATTCTTTATGCAATTGCTAAATTATCGGTCCAATCTGGAAACCTTCAACGTTCATGGACTTCTGCTTCCCGGATATTGGAGCTGTTGAGCCAGGAGTCAATAATCGATGAAGGAGCAATCTGGGGAGATAACTTCTCACTGGTTAATCTGGGCAAATTACTGCTTGATTTACATAAATCCACAGAAGCTTCCCATGTGTTTGAGGCTGCCCTTCAAATCTGTCCGAACGATGCTGATCTCCTGAATTTGCTTGCAGATAGCTACAGATCTTCACATCTGGATAAGGAAGCCGCAGAGATTCTTTGTGTGCTGGTCTCACTGAATCCGGAGCATATGGATTATCGTCGGGGTTTCGCACAAACCTTGGAGGATCTGGGTGATTGGGAAGCAAGTTTAAAGGAACGATCATCAATCATTGAGACAAATCAGGAAAATGGTAAATCGCTTCCTAACAAGGATAGATATGCCTATGCCCATTCTGCCCTTAATGCCAATCACCCTGAGTTGACATTAAACGTCTGCAACGATATTCTCTCCAAAAATCAAGAGGACAGTCAGGCACTTATTTATTCAGGTGAGGCATATTTACAATTGGATGAAACAGACAAGGGACTGGATTTCCTGACCCGTGCAACCCAGGTGGCACCTCACCTATCTGAAGCATGGCTGGCTCTTGCAGAAGCTCAAAAGAAAATCTACCCACTAAAAACGGTGATTGAAACTCTCGAGAATGCGTCACAGGCAGTGCCAGATTCTTCACAAATCCATTTCGCTCTTGGCGACCTATATTTACAAGAAAATGCTCCCACCCTGGCTCTGCCAAATCTTCAGTCGGCGGTAGAGTTATCACCAGATAATCCTCAAATCCTGGTCAGTTATGGTCTTGCGCTAAAAATGCTGGGTCATCTTGAGGAGAGTCAGGAAGTATTATCCAAAGCCTTTGGATTGGACCCGAAATTCCCTGGTTTGGCACAAGCCTATGCAAATATATTGGTGGATTTGGGTAGTCTTGAAGAAGCGATCGCTCCCCTTGAAATGCAGTTAAATTCAAAATCAGTGAACGATCCAGCGCCTTATTTGGTTTATGCCCGCTGTATATTAACTTTAAACAAGCTTGGCTCAACCACGAATCCGCCATTGAAAGCATTGATCGCACTCAATGAAGTTCTCCAAATCGATCCAGAGCTTGCAGAGGCGAAAGCCTTGACCGCCGAGGCTTTGACTGCGAACGGCGAAAATGAGCTGGCTTTTCAGGCATTTCGTGAAGCATTGGATACTTCCTTGACTGAGGATAAGGTATGGTTTGAGCGGCTTTCATTTGGGTTCGGTTGCGTAGCAAGCTCAATCGGAAAACATGATATTGCCATTGCTGCCCTGCAAGAGGCAGGTCAGGTAAATCCCAATAATCCAGCGATTTTTATAGCTCTTTCAGATGCATATTCATCTGCCAATCTGCCCGAAGATGCAATGCGCTCTGCTCGTAATGTTTTAGTTATCGACGGTGACAATCCAGATAAACTAGCCTGGTTCGCGAGACAGGTGGCGAACCTCATCTCCAATGAAAAACCTGATCTCACCAATTCAATAACTGCTCTATCGAAACAGGTACCGTCTGAGGCATTGACTGCCCTTGCCAAGGCAATCCAATTGGCTCCTACTCGGACCGATTTATTGGTCCAGTTGGGCAGTTTCCAATCTAGTATCGGCGAGCATGCTGAAGCCCAAGCAACTTTCGCATCTCTCGCTACCCTTGATTTCGCCACGATTGATGATCTAAAGAGCGCTTCACTCTACTTGAGTGAAATCGGAGATCATTCTGCCGCAATTGCTTGCCTCGAAAATGGGATCTCACAAGATCAAAAGACGGCTGGTAAGCACGATCCTTCGCTTTATGCCAAACTAGCTCAAGAATATGTGAGTAACCATGACCACACCTCCGCAATTAATACTTTAGATAAAGCGATCGATCTAATCCAAGCTGACAATTCATTAATTTCACAAAAGATCGATATCCTTTTGGGATTGGGGCAATCTATTGATGCATTAAACTGCATCGAGTCAGTAATACAGAAGAACACATCCGGTAAATCCAATATCGATCTACTTTTCCTTGCATCCCGGATAAACCGCTCCATGGGAGATTTCTCCGCTGCAATTAAATATGCCAAATTAGGTGCAGCAGCATCTAATAAGGTCACTTCGATAAATAACTGGTCGAGAATCAACCTCCAATACCGGACGCAGATCGCAGAGATATACCGCGCTCTGTTACAACCGGCTCAGGCTTATCGAATTATCCAATGTGAAATCGATCCTGAAGCGTCAGATTTTTCAGATGAGCAAAGCTATCTTGATTTCATTTGCCTGAATACCGAGTTATCCTTAGAAACTGGTGAGCAAATTAGACCAGGTATCCAGGATGTATCATTGGATGTATCCCACCCAACCTTTAGTCGATGGATGGCAATAAATGCTCGGTTAATGAACATGGCTGGTAATTATAAACAGGCCGAGCAGCTGTTTCAACAAGCTTTTACCCATGCGATTAACTCTGATCAAGCTATCAACTCCTCCGGCTGGTCAGCTCCTAATAATATATACTTGAATAACATATCCGTTATTGAGGCCGCGCATGATTTAGGTCTTTGGGATCCAGCGATCATTTGTGCTCAACAAATGGTTGAATCTACAGCTGGTGAACCTCTATCCCATCTTAATCTCGCCAAAACGATGATCCTGAAAGCTGAATACAATGATCTATGTGAGATCGTTGAAGTTATAAAACACAAACCATCGATAAACACTCTTTCCTCCGAAACCCTCAATAAGTGCCAGGAGTATCTTGATAGTGCAAGGTCAATCCTGGAAACCTATCAAGGTGAGGGATTCGTCGACGGGCATGAGATAGCCAACGACCAAATATATCGGTGGCAAGCTCGAGCTGACCTTGTTTTTAATCATAATGACGATGCGAATCTTGACCCGAGCGAAATTCTTTCTCACCAGATTACAACCGGCGATATATCTGCTTTAATCCATCACCTTCACTACTTGGATGTGCAAGACCCAGATAACGATTCACTCAACAGAATAATTAAGTATGCCAGATCATATCCGAGGAATCCATCTGTGATCTTGCGCGTCGCCTTGGCATTGTATGACAATAATCCCGCGGATGCGATGAAATCCCTCCAGTCTGTCTTGGAGCAGAATCCTTATTCAAAGAGTCCTATCATTGCGTTTTGTAATATTCTGTTAGCAAAGATTGCATTAAATCTCGAAGAGTATGATATTGCCCAGACCGCAGTGAAATGTGCAATAGATTTCTGGCAAGATGAACCCTGCTGGCATACGCTTGCTGCGGAGATATGCAAACGAACCTCAGATATTAATAGTGCTACCAATCATTTGGTGGAAGCAACCAATCTTTCACCTAAAAACGTTATTTATCATATGGAATTAGGTAAGCTATATTTCGAGTATGCCAATGAGGATCCGCGTGTGCTCAACCAAGCTCAAAAATCCTTTGAGAATGCACTTGCATTGGACACGAAAGATGTGTCTGCACTAATCTATTTGGCGAATATTCAATTTCTCTTGAATGATCTCGAAAACGCTGAAGCTAACGCTCGTAAAGCTTTACTCCTAACCCCAACACGGGCAGATATTTATCAGCTCCTGAGTGAAATTGCGATTAGGAATAACGATTTTCAGGGAGCTTATGAATACGCCAGCAAAGCAATTCAGATCAGTCCAAAAGATATTCAGTCGACTGTAATGCTCGCGAAGTCATTATCGGCTTTGGGTAGAAATAATGAAGCCCTTGCCAAACTAAACGCGGTAATTCCTCTTGTTCAAGAATCCAAATTTCTTCACTTGGAAAGGGTGAAGATTCTTCGAAAAATTGATGGACCGCGGGCTGCACTAAACGAGTTAAAGACTCTTACCGATTCTTATCCGGATGATTTCAATATACTCAATGCACTCTCAAAATCATATATCGATATGGGCGAATCGGAAAACGCAGTTTCCGTCGCGCAACAAGCATTAAAAGTTTCCACTGAAAAAAATTCTTCCAATGAGCAGGCCAATTTGCATTTGATGATCGGTCAGGTGCTTCGCCAATCTGGACAGCTGGATCAATCCATCCAGCATTTAAGTGAAGCAATCCAGCTTGCACCGGACCGCTTGGAACCATATATTGAGCTTGGATTAGCCCGTAAAGAGAGGCGCGAATATTTACAAGCCCTTCAAATCTTTGAACGAGCTACCATTATCGCCCCAAATGATCCCAGAGCTCCTTATCAAGCTGGATTGGCATTAAAAGAAAGCAAGGATTACAAATCATCTGAAACGATGCTCCGGCGTGCAGTTAGTCTGGCTCCAAATGATTTGAATATGCGCCGTCAGCTGGCTGCAGTAGTGGCGTTGAATTTAGTCCATAATCCCCGAACGGGAAGGAACACTCCAAAATGACCGGGATACCACATTTCGCTCCATCACCCGACCAGCCAATGTCCCGAGAGCTTCTCCTTACCCTCCTCAACACAGCATTGAGAACTGGAGAGCTGCGCTATGCGCGTAGGTTATGTACAGCCTGGCTAGCTATATATCCCGGAGATCTACAAGTTAACCTCCTCCATGCCCGTTCATTTCACAAGGATAAATCGCCTTCTCTAAAACTACATGCCTTACCCATATTAGAAGAGTTATGCAAGCTGGACCCAGAGTTTCTTGAAGCCCAAGAATTGCTGGCAGATGTACGTGTGCTTGCTGGTTCATCCAATCATCTGGTTGCCAAAGCTTGTGCTAATGCCCTGACTCATGGTCACTCAATAAAAACTGGAAAGAATGGGCGCATCTCTTCATGGGCAAAATATGTCTACGAAGCTCGCAATGCGTTGAATATTGTCAGGTCAGGCGATTATCAACAGATTGACAAAGCTGAATATTTTATCCATAAAGCATTAGTAGAAAACCCTGATACTCCTTTGGCAGCTGTCGTCCATTTACGATTAATCGAATCCAAGGGAGCAATGCCAAAACTGGCTGTCCGTAGTCTTGCGCAGATATACCATGAGCGTTGGCCTGATTGTCTTCAATTCCAGCTAACCCTCTCCAACGAATTAATGGAATCTGGTGAATCCAATCAGGCAGTTGATATGCTACACCAGGTTGTCTCCAAAGATGTCACTGGACAGGTCCCCAAAAGGATGTGGGGAGAACATCATCAATATACCTCAATCTGGCCTTCATATCTGGAAGCTAATAATACTGGACTAAACAGCCCTCAAAACATCCCCATTCCTGCTGCAGTCGCTTCCAGTCTTGGTTGGAATCAGATTCCCGCAGCCATTTCTAATTCCGATGCTTTTACTTCATTGGAGAATAATTCTCATTCGGGAAGATCAGAATTTATTCCGGTTAAAACTCCTTCACCGAAGCCAATTTATGGTTCTGGTGCGACAACAAATGAGAGTGAAGTTCGTACCTTGAGCGAGTCCTCTCGCATGGTCCAAAATGAACTTGAGCGGATGGCTGATGAGCTTAAGCAGCCACATCTGGCACGTGAAGATGGGCGATTTCCGACATATGTCGTATTTACTACCCGAGCTGGCTTGGCATCCCAATATGATTCGTCTGCTGTACAGGCGATTGACAAGGAATTGAAAACATTGGTTGATGTCATTCGTGGGCATAAAATTAACCAAGAGTTATGGGGATCAATGTTATTTTATGCGGATGATATAGCTTACACCCAGCCTTTTGAGCTTCAAGCAGCTGCATATAACGACCCGTGGCAGCTGAAATTAATCCTTACCGACCTGGACACATCCCTGGAAAAGCGTGGTGAGCGGATTGGAGCCTTACTAATCGTTGGCGGTCCTGAGATTGTGCCTTTCCATAATCTCCCCAACCCGGTGGAAGATGCTGATGTTGATGTCCCATCAGATAATCCTTACGCGGCAAAAGATAATAATTACTTCATCAGCGATTGGCCTGTTGGGCGGGTTTCAGGAGGCACAGGAACTGATTCAAGCCAATTATTATCCATGTTGAAAGAAATCACCAATCGTTATGACCAGAATGCCAAGAAATCATCCTGGTATCAACGCTTAATCCAGTTCATCCACGAGTTTTTCAAAACTGGCCTCTCGAAAAAACTATCCAGTTTCGGTTACACAGCAGCTGTATGGCGTCGCGCTTCATTATCAGTCTTTCGTTCAATTGGTAACCCAGGCGATCTATTGATATCGCCTCCCATCCATGCGTGCGATTCTATTGATTTTGCATATGGCGAAAACGCTACCCAAAGTAACCACGGTAAGGCATCATGTCTTCTCATGCCCGAAACTCGCTTGGCGTATTTCAATCTCCATGGAGTTCCAGATGCTAGCGAATGGTATGGACAATGTGATCCAACTCAGCCAGAACTTGGGCCCGAATTTCCGGTAGCAATGCGACCTCAGGATATCCGCAATAGTGGTTCTGCACCTCGTCTGGTTTTCACCGAAGCATGTTATGGAGCAAATATCGCTGGAAAAATGGTCGACGAAGCTATATCATTAAAATTCCTGGCTTCGGGTACCCATGCGCTGGTCGGTTCCACTTGTATTTCCTATGGCTCTCTATCGACCCCATTAAGTTCCGCAGACCTCCTTGGACGTGTCTTTTGGAATCTTCTGCAGGAGGGCTTTACTGCTGGTGAATCGCTTCGACGGGCGAAGATCCATCTCACTCGTGAAATGCATCGTCGTCAGGGCTTCATCGATGCTGAGGACCAGAAGACACTTATCTCTTTTGTGTTGTTTGGAGACCCGTTGGCACAACCTTTCCATACCAAATTAAGTCCAAAGATCTCCTCCCACTTATCGGACGACGCTGTGCCAGTACCAACGGTTTGTGAACGGACATGTGAAGGTGAAGCAGGATCCTCGGTCTCTTTGGAAACAATTTTGCATTTGAAAAGCATTGTCGCCCAATATCTCCCAGGTATGAACGATGCAAAGGTAAGTATTTTCCATGAACATCAAAAGTGTTCGAACTTATGCGGAAAATGTGGTTCAGATAAACAATGCTGTTTATCTCAATCGACTTCCAAAAATCACGCGCCTGTAAGATCACAACGCCGAGTAGTTACTTTGAGCAAGAATTTTGAGCAAGCTAAGCATATCCACAAGCAATACGCGCGTCTGACTTTGGATGAGGGTGGAAAAATTGTCAAAATGGTGGTTTCGCATTAATATTTATTCAAATCGACGAATCAGCCGCTAAACACAAAAACCAACCTTTCGTGGTATCATTTCTCCGGTTTTTCATATCTAATGACTATTTATAAAGTATGGAGAAAGATTGCGAAGCAGAAGTAGAGGTTCGTTTTCATTTCTTCGCTGGGGATCATTACTACTCGTCCTGCTAGCGGTTGTAGTAACTACTTTACAGCTGGTGAGATTCAGTCGACTGTGGATCAACTACCCATCCAATCTATCCATCGCGGGCGTACCCGTCGGGCAGCTTACCCGCCAAGCAGCAGCAGAAAGATTGCTGACGATTTATTCCCAGCCGGTTGAGCTTTTTTACAACGATGCCATAATTCATCTTGACCCTACCACAGTAGGTTTCGTTCTGGATACCGATTCAATGCTGGCAGCCGCGGAACAGGAACGCACCCGAATATCATTTTGGGAAGCATATTGGAATTACTTATGGGATCGACCTGTTCAACCTGTTGATATTCCATTACGTGCAACTTACTCTGAGGATCGTCTGCGGGCATATTTACAAGCTGAAATTGCCACTCGTTATGATCAGCCTCCAACGCCTGCCGTACCGATAGTCGGAACGACTAACTTTCAGGTTGGGACTTCCGGATCGGAATTGGATATCGACCGTGCGATTCCCTTAATTGAAGCTTCTCTATATTCAATAAATCACCGTTCATTAGTGTTACTAATTAAAAAAACCACGCCCTCGCATCCAACTTTTCAAAATTTGGATGTCCTTCTCCGCCAAACCATCGATCTTTCTGGTTTTGATGGAATTATTGGGCTTTATGTTGAAGATTTACAGACCGGACAAAATATCAACTTCATCCTTAACAAAGGGAATCCGGTCACCACCCCTCCCGATGTTGCTTTTACTGCCAGCAGTACCATCAAAATTCCCATTATGATCTCGGTATTTCGACGGATTGGTGAAAACCCTGATGTTGAGACTACAAAGAATCTGGAAGATATGATCGCTAAATCAATTAACAATGCTGCTGACTGGCTGATGCAAAATAAAATCGATCGCGCCAAAGGCCCGCTGATAGTCACTGAAGATATGCAGACCTTGGGATTGGCTAACACCTTCCTTGGCGGGTATTTTTATGCCGGGGCACAATTGTTGGAATTATTTAAAACCCCTGCCAACCAGCGCACAGATCTCACCACCGAACCAGATCCATATAGCCAGACTTCCCCCTCTGAAATCGGGCAACTGTTACAGGATATCTACCAGTGTGCTAATCTAAACGGTGGATCATTGATCGCGGCATTCCCTGGCGAGATCACTCAGACTGAATGCCAATCCATGATTAATTACTTGATTCAAGATCGAATCGCCCTACTAATTCAAGCAGGTGTACCCGATGGAACGAATGTCGCTCATAAACATGGCTGGGTGACAGACATCTATGGGATTATTCACGATATGAGCGATGCCGCGATTGTCTTTACACCCGGGGGAGACTTTGTATTTACCGTTTACATGTATCACCCAGTACAAATCGTCTTTGACCCTGTCAACCAGCTGGTAAAAGACCTATCCAGGGCGATATACAATTATTACAATATCCCCACGCCCTAAGCCTATTCTGATCTGATCATTTCCCCACACCGTCCAAACCCACCAGTTGCGAGCTTATCATCCATAGCTGCTGAGCAGCATCCAGATCATATGATATTAAGCTGGATCTGACCTGACGCTTATCCGCATAATACTTGCCTGTGACGCCCTCCACTTCAGGGGAAGTAGCCAAATAGATACTCGTTTGAGCTCCTTCTAAAGGTGTTTGGGCTATCCGTTGCATAACTGGGTTGATCAGTGGGGTCAGCCATCGATTGACCTTCTTCCAGATATCTGTTGCCACCATCCCTGGTGTTAAGGCATTTGAGGTTATACCTGCGTTTGCCATCCGACGGGCTAATTCATAAGTAAACAGGACATTAGCCAGCTTTGATTGACCATAGGCTTGCATCGGGCTATAAAATCTCTTCAACTCCAGATCGTTAAAATCCAAATGCTTATTGTAGTGGCTGCCAGATGAGACGTTTACCACCCTGGCGCTTGTGCTGGTTTTAAGGGCATCGATGAGTAGATTGGTCAATAAAAAGTATGCTAGATGATTGACCGCCAATGTCATCTCGATACCATCTAGGCTCAGTTTTCTGCGTAAAAAAAACGCGCCAGCATTGTTCACCAAAACGTCCAAATGGTCATGTTGTTCATAGAATGTTCTAGCTGCTGAACGGATTTGAGCTTGCGAGGATAAGTCAGCTGAAAGGTATTCGACAGACTGATTCTCTGAATCCTTCTGGATCATCTTCATGGATGCTATGCATTTCGCCTGGTTGCGACCAACGATAATGACCGTTGCTCCCATCCTGGCAATTTCCATGGCGGTGTAATAGCCAATACCCGCGGTTGCCCCTGTCACCATACACAGTTTTCCGTCCATGATGCCCATAGATTTCGTCACTCCCTGATCGATTAGTTGATTACCAACGAGCCTGATGTTCTTCAGCAAAGCCGATTAAATTGTTGAGAGGAATGATTTCACCATTGTCGGTACGAACGACACCCGAATACTTGCCTAGCATCTGGTGTACTTCACTGAAGATGATACCTAGGTTGGTCGTTGCTACGCGCTCCTTGAACGGGACAAACTCAAGGTTTAACCGATCATCTGAATCGGTAAATTTCCACGGTTGCATAAAATCGTGGGGGTCATACCCAAATTTTACCTTGTCGAGTTTATGTATTTTGCCATTCAACACCAGGCAGTTTTCCGTTGCCGCAGATAAATCACCAAAGCCACAGCCCAGGTTAAGTCCTACAGTCTGTCCATCTGCGAAGAAACCCGAGGCGCTTGCCCAGTTCCAAAAGCTTTGATATTCCCAAATCCCTCTCCCCCAATCCAGGGATCCAAGGCAATTAATTGGCGATAAATTCTCATTCACATCTCCGTAATGGAGACTCCCCTCAGCTGGTAAGCAGTTGATCTTTCGGTTGTAATAGAAGCGACGCTGCCCAATTGGGATAACGATGGTCATCGATTCATGATCCAGTGGCTGATGGAATAAGATTTCCGCTGATATCCCACGCCCGCCATGAAATTCAGGCCATGAAACCGAGATATACCTGCCTGCAGGGACTACTTGGAAATTCAGTTGGGCGTGCTGATCCTCAAATATGCTCTCACCCTGATCGCTATTACGAGGTAGAGTGATCCCTTTGCTTAGTGGTACCACCAGCCCTTCTTCATGTAGCTCTCCGGTGGCAAAATCGAGAACGTAAACGAAGATATTTCCAGCATATCCTAAATCTGCGATTGTGGCTGAGAAAAACCGATGGGGAGTGAACACTGCATAGTAGTCCCAACGCTTGATCCGAAAGCGCTGAAACATCTTTAGAGAATAGAAATCCGCATTTTCAAGGTTGCAATCCAACATTGGTTGCCGCGACCACCCCACTTGCGATAATCTTCCCTTCTGATCCAATAACTCACCAGTTTGAGAGAGTTCAGTCTGCATGATCAATCCTCCACATGTGATTTTAACATGTCATCAGATATCATGCCTCCCCTTAACCGACCATTGCATATGAAAATCTCAGTGTATAATTCAAAAACGCCCCCGTAGCCCAATGGATAGAGCATCTGACTTCGGATCAGACGGTTGTCGGTTCGAATCCGGCCGGGGGCGCCTATATATGGGGGATATGATACGTCTAACCCCCACATATAGCCATAATTGGATAGGTGACCAAGCATTTTAGCGCCATTTAAGCGCCATTAATTAATTCTTGAAATGGACCGTGGGGAAAAAAGATCGGTCCCTACAAAACCCT
>Ga0153916_10000353_pt1 | contig 30464 bp, 25 predicted proteins | sample Opewatmetagenome_FD_109642 | JGI IMG/M metagenome (GOLD analysis project Ga0153916, IMG submission 109642) | Freshwater wetland microbial communities from Ohio, USA - Open water 3 Core 3 Depth 4 metaG | ecosystem: Environmental > Aquatic > Freshwater > Wetlands | place: USA: Ohio, Lake Erie...
CTGACCGGGACCGTTCGGAACCTGGCCCTGAAGGAGCAGGCCGGCCGGGAGGCCCTCTCCGTCGCGAAGGGCTTCAAACTGGCGAACAACATCGCCCTGGCCGCGGCGGACGTATCTCCCCAACAAATTGCCGACGCCGTCATGGCCGCCGTCGAGAAGAGCCCGTCCTACTTCATCTTCGATTACGTTGGGGTCTCGGTCACCGGCGATGGAGCCGTCACTCTGAAGGGCTGGACGACTTACCCCTGGAGCGTAACCGACCTCGTCAAGCTCGCCCAGGCCCAGCCGGGGGTCCAGAAAGTCAAGGACGAGGTGAGGCGAATCCTGTCGGTCGATGCCGACCAGGCCCTTCGGCTCGCAGTCGCACGCCTGATTTACACCCGGCCGAAGACCTCGAGCTTTTCCCGGATGAACGGACCCGTCCATATCCTTGTGAACAACGGCGTTGTGACTCTGGGGGGGACGGTCGATCGAGAAGCCGACGTCGACGGCTTCGAGCGGCTCGTCCGCTTCAACACGAATGCGGTCAACGTCGTCAATGCGCTCCAGGTCAGAAAGAAAGAATAAAGGAGCATGCCCGCCAAAAAGCCGGGATATGTCAGGCAGTACATCGGCGACAGAGACGTCGGCGCCCTGCATCCGAGCTCACGTTTTCTCGTCCGGCGCCTCATCCGCTGCCTCCGCCCCGGGCCCATCAGGACCATCGTGGAATTCGGCCCCGGGCCGGGCGTCGCGACTCGCCCGCTCCTCGAGTCCCTCCCGGCGGACGCCCGGTACATCGCCATCGAGAAGAATCCCGCTTTCCTGGCCGCCTTGAAGTCGTCGATCGCCGACCCCCGCCTCAGCGTCGTCGAGGGCGACGCCTGCTCGGTCCGGGAGATCCTCTCGTCGCAGGGGATCGCTACGGCGGACGCGATTATCGCCAGCATTCCGTTCTCATTCCTCTCCGAGGAGCAGCGGGTCGGCCTCATCGACGCCGTCTGGTCGCTCCTGGCCGACGACGGAGATTTCGTGATTTTCCATCAGTTCACCCCCCTCATGCTGTCCCTGGTGAAGAAACGGTTCCCACGCGTGCGGGTCCTGTTCGAGCCGCGGAACATCATGCCTTGCTTCCTGATCCACTGCCGGAAAAAGACCTGACGGCCGCCCCCCGGTCCTGCGGTTGACTCTGGCCCCCATAAGGGATAAGTTATTTCCAGAGGCCCCGGGGGTGAGAAGGGTGGCCTTGCAAGAAGATTGCTCGCGGGGCCGTTCGGTGTCGGAGGGCCGGTCATGCATGTGCGTCTTTTGAGAATGGAAGTGGTCGTCGACCGCGTCCGGGAAGCGGAGGACCTATTCAGCAAGGACATTGTTCCCCTCCTTCGAAAGCAGGATGGATTCCGGGGCGCCTATTTCCTGAAAGACCCGATGACGGGCAACTGCTTGGCCATCACCTTCTGGGAGAGCGAAAGCGCAATGCTGGCCAGCGAGCGCTCCCATTTCTTCCAGGAGCAGGTGGCCAAGATGCTGAAATTCTACAAGGCCGTTCCCGTCCGCGAAACCTATGAAGTCGCCGTGGACGACCGGACCGGCTGACCCTTTCTCGTGTGTCCCGTCCTTCGCCCGGAGCGGGAGATCGCACAACTTTTCCAGGCATTGAAAGCGGACGGGTCCGGCTTCACCCGAGCCGCGAGGACGCGCTCTTCATCGAGGACGGCCAGAGACATCCCTGAACACGGTACCGGAATGGCTAAGAAAGAGCCTTTCTGTAGAAAATCCGCTTGGTGATTTCTGCGCCCGTCACGTAGAGGATGACGATGGCGCCGATAAGGAGGAAGAATGGAAGAGGCAGCGGCTCGAAATGAAAGAGGGGGGCCAATGGGCTGAAGGGGAGGGCCAAGGTCACCCCGATAATCGCCAGGGTCGCCGTCAGGAGATACTTCCCGGGGCGGCTTTTGAAGAAGGGTCTTCGAGTCCGGACTATCAGGACGATGACCGAGGCCGAGATGACCGACTCCAGGAACCAGCCCGTCCGGAACCGGGCCGTCGACGCCCGGAAGATAAGGAGAAGCGCTCCGAAGGTGAGATAATCGAAGACCGAGCTGAGCAAGCCGAAGGTCAGCATGAACCGGTGGATGAACTTGAGGTCCCAGCGGCGGGGCTTTTCGGCGAATTCCCGGTCCACCGCGTCGGTCGCTATCGTCATCTCGGGGAAATCCGTGAGCAAGTTGTTCAGGAGAATCTGGGTCGGCAGGAGCGGCAGGAACGGCAGGAAGAGGGACGCGCCGGCCATGCTGAACATATTCCCAAAATTGGCGCTCGCCGCCATGAACACGTATTTCAGGGTGTTTGCGAAAGTCTTCCGACCTTCTTCGATGCCGTGGATGAGCACGCCGAGGTCGGTTTCGAGGAGGACGATATCGGCCGCGTCCTTGGCCACATCGACGGCGCTCTCGACGGAAATGCCCACATCGGCAGTGTGGAGGGCCGACGCGTCGTTGATGCCGTCGCCCATGTAGCCGACGACGTTTCCGGCTTTCCTCAGGGCCCGGATGACCCGCTCCTTCTGGTTGGGCTCGATCTCCGCGAAGATATCCACTCCGCCCGCCTGCTGAACAATGGCCAGTTCGCTCATGTTGCGCAATTCGCCGCCGGTGAGGATGCACTCCCCGGACAGGCCGACGGCCTGGCCGACATGGGCGGCGACCAGCCTGTTATCCCCAGTGACAAGTTTCATGGAGACGCCGATTTCTTTCAGCCGGGCGAGCGTTTCGACGGTCCCGGGCTTGACCGGATCGAAAAGGACGATCGACCCCAGGAAAGTCATTTCCGTTTCGTGGTCCCGGGTGATCCGGGTATCGGAACCGGCCTCGCGATAGGCCACCCCGAGGACGCGATATCCCTCCCGGCTGAAGGCTTCAAAGCGCTTCTCGAGATCGTCCCGGACCGCCTCGATGTCCGTCACTTCCCCTTCGGGCGTCTCGGCTTTCGTGCAGACGCCGAGGATGTTGGCGAAGGCGCCCTTGGTGATGATCAGGCTCCGGCCGTTGACCGACGTCAGGATGCTCAGGCGCTTGCGGACGAAGTCATAGGGGATCTCGTCGAATTTCCGGCATCCGGCGAGGTCAAAAGACTGATGGCTGCGGATGGCTTCATCGATCGGGTTCTTGAAGCCTGTTTCGAAAGCCGCATTGATATAGGCATAAAAAAGGACTTTTTGATTCTCCCGTCCTTCGATTCCGAGCGATGACCGGATTCTGACCCTCCCCTCCGTCAACGTCCCGGTCTTGTCCGAGCACAGGACATTCATGCTGCCGAAGTTCTCGATGGCGGCCAGCTTCTTGATGATGACCTTCTCTCGGGCCATGCGCTTGGCCCCGTGGGACAGGTTGATGCTGATGATGGCCGGCAGGAGCTGGGGGGTCAGCCCGACGGCCAGCGCCAGGGCGAAAAGGAAGGAATCGAGGACGGGCCGCTTGAAAAAGACGTTGATGGCAAAAATGGAGAACACCAGCAGGAACGTAATCTCCGCGAGGAGGTATCCGAACCTCCGGACGCCGCGTTCAAATTCTGGCTCCGGCCGCTTGAGCTTGAGGCGGTCGGAAATCCTGCCGAATTCCGTGGCGCGAGCGGTCGCGACGACGACCGCCGAACCGCTGCCGCTTGTGACGTGTGTTCCCATGAAAAGGGTGTTCGTCCGGTCGGGCAGCGGTGTCTCCGCCGTGAGAACGCCCGGCATCTTTTCGACCGGGTATGTTTCACCGGTCAGGACGGCTTCGTCGGTGAAAAGATCTTTGGCATCCAGAACAAGACCATCGGCCGGGATCGTGTCCCCCGCCTTAAAGAGAAGGATGTCACCCGGGACGATCTCCTCGACGGCGATTTCCACGGACCGGCCGTCGCGGAGCACGGTCGCTTCAATCTGGACGATGGAGATGAGCTTTCGGACGGCGTCGCTGGCCCCTCTCTCCTGCCAAAACCCCAGGAGGCCGCTGGCCAGGATAATGAAGAGGATGATGAAGGCGTCCGGCCTGTCTCCCGTGAGGAAGGCCAGCCCAGCGGCGAAAGTGAGGATGAGGACGAGCGGGCTCTTAAACTGGGAGAGGAGAAGGGCGAGAGTGTCCGTTCTCTTCCTGGGTTTGAGGAGGTTTGGGCCGTAGCGGGCCAGACGCTTCCGGGCTTCCTCGGAGGACAATCCCTGGCGTGAGGTCTCGAGCCGCCCGAGGACCTCGACCTCCGGAAGGCCCCAGTATTCCTGAAGACCGCTATTCATCGGAGCTTTCAGGTCAGCGGTTCTTTTCCGCTTCCAGCCTCAAATTCTCCTCCAACTCTGCCGGGTGGGCGCGGCAGTGATACTCGATCCTGCTCGCCGAGCGGTGGGCCTTGAAGTACGACCAGCCCAGGGTCATCAGGTGCCGTTCGTGGAGCTCGTGGAGGAGGACGAACTTCCGTTCTCCGGGGCCGAGGTCGTCGTCGAGCCAAACCTCGTTTTTCGGGACGAAGTGATAAACTTGATCATGACCGCCCTCGGTGAAGTCGATGAAATAGAGGCTCCGGACCAGTTCTCCATTGACGACCCAGACGCTGACCGCACCACTGTATTTCTTGAGCAGCCGCTTGTGGATATTTTCGAGGATCTCCTTCTTCGGCAACTTGGAAATCTCCCGGATGAGCTCGGTCTTGTGGCGCTCTTTCCGTTCGACGGCATCGGCCCTCTCCAAGGCCTTATCGTAGACCATGCCGCCGGCCATCAGCCTGTGCTCGACGAGCAGGTGGTCGATGAAAAACTGGTTCTCGCCCAAGCCGTGCTCCTCGTCGATCCAGAATTCATGCGTCGGGATGAACCGGAAGCGGTAATGCTGGCCGAAATTCGTGAATTCCTCGTCGATGTTTTTCCGGACGAATTGGCCGTCCACGATCCAAACCGTTAAAGGGCCGATCTGGTCGACCTTCTTGATGTACGGTTTTTTCATGGCCTCCCTCTTCCGCCAGGAATCTCGCTCTTACCCCTTATATAGTGAGGCGGGCGGGAAAAGTCAAACCTCAAGGCGCCGGTCTCTGGCTCGAGGGATTCGCCGGGCAACCCAGGAACGTAAAGGCGTTCCATGATCATTTACATTCCGGCAGGACAAACGGTAAGATAAGGGATAAATCGCCCGTTTTTCTGGCATGGATTTTGCTGGGGAAAAGGCGGAACGAAATGGCCATGCCATCCGAAATTCAGGAAAAGGCGAGCGGTCGCGCCGGCCCGGCCTGGTCGAGCGCAGGACGCCGCCCTGGTCGGAGCTAAGGATCAAGATGAGAAATAGACGGCTGTTGTTTCTTTTCGTGCTGTCCGTCTTTTCCCTTCGGCTGGCGTTCCCTGCCTCCCAAGTTACCAGCGAAACATATCTTGAACGGCAGACCAACGAGCGCCAGCCGCCCGGGAAGGTTTTGGCCGCAATCGGGGTCAAGCCCGGCATGGTCATCGGCGAAGTCGGCGCCGGCCGGGGGAGGTACACCGTCCACCTGGCTCGCGGGGTCGGAGAAACCGGAAAGATCTACGCCAATGATATCAATCCCAAAAGCCTCGAGTATCTCCGCCTCCGCTGCCAACAGGAAGGGATCAACAATGTCGAAACCATCGTCGGCGAAGTCGACGACCCCCTCTTCCCGAATGGGGCGCTGGATATGGCCTTCATGGTCCTGACGTATCATCATTTAGCGAAGCCCGTCGATCTGCTCAAGAACCTCATCCCCAGCCTGAAGCCAAGCGCAACGATTGTCATCATCGATCCCGACCCGGTCAAAGATGAAGACCGGGCGGGTCACGAGTCGACGTCCGTTGAGCAGATGAGACGGGACGCCTTAAGCGCCGGCCTCGGGATCGTCCGGATTGAAACCTTTCTCGAGAAGGACAATATCTTCATCCTTCGGCCGATTCATCAGAGCCCCGAGATCGCCACAGCGCGGTGGCTCTCCGACGCGCTCCGTTGACTCCGGCAAAAGGGGAAACGAGGAACGAAAGGAGACAGGCTCTCATGAGATCCCGGAAGGTCTTGCTGCTCTTGTTCTGTTCTGTGGCAGCTTTATTCACCGTCCTTCCCGCCCAGGAGATCCTCGATGCGGTCAGAGCGGGCGACTTGGACAAGGTCAAGGCCCTGGTCGAAAAGGACCCCAAGATCGTGAATGAGAAAGGGCGGAACGGAGCGACCATCCTCTTCGCCGCCATTGGCTTCCGCCGGCTCGAGATTGCGGGCTACCTCATCTCGAAAGGAGCGGACGTCAACGTTCAAAACAATTTTCATGCGACACCTCTCCACCTGGCCTGTCTAGGCGGCGCTCCTCTTGAGTTCATCAAGCTTCTCAGCGAAAAGGGCGCGGCCGTGAACGCCGTCGGCACATACACCGGAAGGCCCCTCGACATTGCCTTGGACCGCGGCGACACGGGCGTCATCGAATATCTGAAATCCAGGGGTGCCCAGGCGACGCCCCTGGAATTCGAGGTTTTTCGGCTGGCGAAGAAGGTCCAGCGGCTTGCCTACCCTTGGGGGATGAGGAACAACGCCGTTGTCTTCTCTGGTCCGGACGGAATTCTCCTTGTGGATACCGGATTTAGCAAGCACGCTGTTGAAGCCCTCCGGCAAAAGATCGGCGGCCTGGCCAAGGGGAAAATCAAGTACGTCATCAATACACATCCCCACGGCGACCATGTCGACGGGAATGGAATCCTTCCGCCCGAAGGAAAAGTGCTAAACCGCGAGAACCTCGAAAGCCCGGACTTTCAAGCTCTGATTTCCAAGGGAAGCAAAGCTCTTCGTGGACGGTCCGGCCGGGCACTCGCCGCTCCCTATCTCATGCGCTTCAACGGCGAGGAGGTCCAGATCATCCCCAATCCCGGTCTCCATTCCCAAAGCGACCTGCTCGTTTATTTCCCCAAGTCGAAAGTCCTCTGTTTGGGCGACCTGCTGCTCGCCGGGAGCTGCCCCGCCGTCCAAGACGTCGCCGGCTACATGGATTTTCTCGATAAGGTGATCGACATCTTCCCGGCCGGGACGATGTTCGTAAGCGGGCACGGCAAGGACCTGACGGCTGAGGGCCTCAAGAAGTATCGGGATGACCTGGCCGGGATGATCTCGGTCGTCAAAAAGGACTATTCGGACGGCAAGCGGGCGGATGACATGATTCGGGACGACGTGCTCAAGGCCTATAAAGCCGACTATTCCTTCCTCGACTGGATCGGGCCCGACTCGTGGCTCAGGAGTATCTGCCAGGGCCTTCAGTCCGGCAGCCTGAAATAGGAGGGATCCCATGCCGGACTCTCAAGCGAAGGTCTTCGGTCCAGAAGACCGCTTGTTGTCGCTCGACTTCTTCCGCGGCTTCACGATGTTCCTGCTGATCGCGGAAGCGACAGGGATCTACGCGCTGCTCGTCGATCCGGCCGTCAAAGGGACGGTTTTCCACGCGATCGGCACCCAGTTCGAACATCACCCCTGGAACGGATTGCGCTTCTGGGACCTCATCCAGCCATTTTTTATGTTTATCGTCGGCGTAGCCATGCCGTTTTCCTACGGGAAGCGCTGGGAACGCGGCGACACCTGGACGAAGACCCTCCGCCATGCCCTCGAGCGCTCGTTCCTGCTCCTCCTCTTCGGCTGGGCGCTCTATTGCATCGAACCCGGGAGGCTGACCTTCGAGCTCTGGAACGTCCTGGCCCAGCTCTCCTTGACCTGTCTCGTCGCCTTCCTGATGATGAGACGGTCCGCGCCGACTCAGATTGTCTTCACTTTCGGCCTGATCATCCTGACCGAGCTTCTCTATCGCCTCTGGGCCGTGCCAGGCTTCAACCAGGCCTTTGTCGCGGACCGCAATTTCGGCTCCTATGTCGACATGCTCCTGATGGGAAAGCTCTCGGCCGGCCATTGGGTCGCATTCAACGCCGTGCCCACGACGGCACACACGATGTGGGGCGTTCTGGCAGGGCAGCTCCTCAGGAGTGACCGGACGCCGGGCCGCAAGATCAGTCCGCTGGTCGTCGCCGGCATCATCGGCGTCGTCGCAGGCTATTCCCTCAACCCCTTGACCCCGATCATCAAACGGATCTGCACGAGCTCCTTCGTCATCGTGAGCGGCGGCTGGTGCCTGCTTGTCCTGGCCTTTTCTTATTGGCTCATCGACGTGAAAAAGGTCCGGACCTGGGCGAAGTTTTTCGCCATCGTCGGCACGAACTCCCTGGCCATCTACCTGTTCACGAATACGGGAGGGGCGAACTGGCTGCGGGGGATCGTCAAGCCCTTCAGCGTGGGCTTCTTCGGCTGGACTGGGGACTGGACGGCCCAGGTCATCACCAGCCTGGTCATCTGGGCGCTCCTCTGGTCCCTGTGTTACTGGCTTTACAGAAGGAAGATCTTTATCCGGATCTGACCGGACGGTGCCAGGAATATGAAGAACTTCTTCCGGTTGCTCCCCGGAGAAAACTGGTCCGGCCCCGCAGGGCGGACTGGTTCGCGCCGGCGCAGGCTCTCTTCGGGGCGATAGCGAAAGGATCTGGTACCGGCAGCCAGCCAGGTAATGGACCAGGGCCTGAAATCCTACCAGCGGGACCTCCGGCTCCTCGACGGCGAAACCGCTTACGGGAACTTCGGGGGGACAAAGCCGGGCCAGCGCGTGGCCTTGTCCGTTTCGCCTAGAGACTGAACTTGAGGCCGATCATGGCCGCAAGGCCTGAGAGGTTGAGGCCGGCTTTGCGGGCGCCGGAGATGTTTTCGCCGGTCGGGCCGGCTGAATCGAAAAAGCCAAACCGGGGATAGACCAGGCCTTGTGTGTCGTTGTAATACCAATAATAGTACGAGCTATCACTCTGCGTTACCGTGCCCGACGTTGTGGTCGTGTTGAGAAACCAGTTCCCTTTGATGTTTGAGACCTTTGAGGACCTATAGAATCCCTCTGCGACAAGGGCGATCCGCCGGAGAATCCGCAGGCTGAAGCTCAGGCCGCCTTGGAGGCCGAGGGCCGTGTCGCTGGCGTTGAAGGTCTCGAACTCCTCCAGAGAATCCAACGAAGACGTGGCCTCCCTCTTGAAGCCGAACTGGACGACCTGGAAAACCGGGCCGGCGAAGACATCGAGGCCAAAAGTCGGCCCCAGCTGGATCTTGTAGTGAAGGTTGATGAAGAACGGGATGACCGATATCTTGGGGCTGTAAGTGGAGCTGAATGAATAGACAGGACCGACAACGGGGGCCGTGCCCGTCACGCCGCTCGTGTTGGTCACGCGGTAGTACCCGCCCCCGATGCCGACGCCGATGTGGGCTCCCCAATAATTGACGATCTCGGCCTGGAAGTCCCAGCCGCTTTCGAGCTTCTTGTAACCTCCCGAGATGCTGTCGGAGGTGTCCCTGGCGAAATCGTAGGCGCCGAGGATACCCTTGTTATAATCGTCTCCCTGGACCCGGGCCAGGCCGCCCAGCAGCTTGAACGACACCTGTTCCTGAGGGAAGGCCGGGACGACGACGAAGAGAAACGCCGCAGCCACGGCGATCACGACGGCTTTGTTCATGACGATCCTCACTCGCAACAATCCATTCTCTTGACTCCCGGCCGGAATGTCAAGGACCGGGAGGCGGTCCTATTTTCCCGGCTTCAGGAACTTGCCGTACCAGGCGAGATAGCGCTCGTAGCGGTCGCGAACGTAGCTCGGCGTCGTGATGCCGTGGAACTGCCCCGGATAGACGACAAGCTGGGTTTCGACCCCCAAGCTTTTCAGGGCCTGGTACATCTGCTCCCCGCCGATGATCGGGACGTTGAAGTCCCTCTCGCCGCCCATGAACAAAGCGGGCGTTTTGATGCGGTCGACATGGAAGAAAGGATAGGAGATCCGAAGCCACTTGTCCGTGACCTTCCACGGGACGCCGATCTCCTGCTCATATTGCCGGATGTACTGGTCGCTCCCGTACATCGAGAGCTGCAGGGCGCTGCCCGCCCCGCTCGTGGCCGCCTTGAAGCGCGTGTCGGTGGCGATCGTATAGTCGGTCAGGATCCCGCCGTAGCTCCAGCCCCCGATGCCCAGCCGGGCGGGGTCCGCGACGCCCATGGCCACGGCCTGGTCGACGGCCCCGAGAAGGTCGATGACTTCTTTGTGTCCCCAATCGGCGAAAATGGCCTTCTGGAAGACGCTTCCGCGCCCCGAGCTGCCGCGATAGTTGACAGCCAGCACGACGTAGCCGCTCGCCGCGAACAGCTCGCGTTCGAAACTGAAGCCGTGATCATCCTGGCCGTTCGGCCCGCCGTGGATGCGGAGAAGCGTCGGATAGCGCTTGCCGGCCGTGTACGAGGCCGGCTTGACGATCAGGCCGTTGACGACGGTCCCGTCCTTGCTCGTCGAGGTGAAATCCTCGGTCGTCGCGAGTTGGAGCTCGGCCAAGAGGGCATCGTTCTGGTGCGTCAGGCGTCTCAACCGGCCGTCCTCGAGGGCGTTGACTTCGGCGATCTCGGTCGCCGTGCCGGCAAGCAGTGTCACCGCGCCGTCGAGGCCGAGTGAGATATTCGAGACCGTGCGGCGGCCTGTCGTCAGTTTCTCGACGGGACCTCCGGAAACGGGCGTCCGGCCGACGTAAGTCGTCCGGTCGTCAGCAACGAGAAAAAGCAAGCTCGTGCCGTCCCGTGCCCAAAGAATGGGACCGGAAACGCCACGGTCCAGAGTTTCCGTCAGGATTTTCGTGGCGCCGCCGGCCGCTGGCACGACGGCCAGCTTGTTGAGATTGTAGGCCGAGAAACGAGGCTCGTCGCCGCGGAGGAAGGCGATCCATTGGCCGTCGGGACTCCAAGAGAGCCGCCCGCCGTCCGGTCCCTCATAGGTCGTAAGCTGCCTGGGTTCCGCTCCCGGCCTGGCCTCGACCACGAAGACATTCGAATCCGGCGAGCGGTCCGGGTCGGGGCCCCGCTCGCTGACGAAAGCGATCCGGCTTCCGTCGGGCGACCAGACCGGCGACGTGTCGCTATACGACCCGGTCGTGAGCGGCTCGGCCTTGCGGGCGGCCACGTCAAAGAGCCATAGGTGCGAATAGAGCCTCTTGAGATATCCCGACCGGTCCTGCTTGAAATGGTAGCGGTCGATGACGATGGGCGGCCTGGTCTTGCGCTTCCAGCCCTCCATTTTCTCCGGCTCGTCGGCCGGGTCCCGGTCGCTCGAGACGATCACCAGGTGCCGGCTGTCCGGCGACCAGGCATAGTCGTTCACCCCGCCCTTGATCTCGGTGAGCTTCACGGCTTCTCCGCCCCTCCTGTCGAGGAGCCAGACCTGGGCGCCGAGCTTCTTCTCCTCCTCGGTGCCGCGGGAGGCAAGAAAGGCCAGAGTGCGGCCGTCCGGGCTCCAGCGGGGAGAGCTTTCGCCGTCGGGGCTCGAGGTCAGGCGGATCTGCTCTGTTCCGTCCCAGCTTGCCATCCAGATGTCGGTGTCGCGCTTGTCTTTTTCGGCATCCGTCGTTCCGACGGTGTAGGCGACCCATTTCCCGTCGGGGGAGCGTTGAGGATCGCCGACGCTGCGGATCTTGACGAGGTCGTCCAGGGTGATCGAGCGCTTGGCCGGCTGGGCCAGGGCGGGGTGGATCCCGGCCACAGCGGTGACGGATATGCCGATCACGAAAAAGAAGCCAAGTCTGACCGAGGGATTGATCTTACGGATTAACATGTGATGACTTATACTGCCCGGCTGAGATGGTGTCAAGGCGTGGGGTTGGGTCGGGAACGCAGATGGGTTACAATATCTGCATGATGTACGAGCACAAATCAGAGCCGATCCTGCCCTTTCGGCGGTTCATCCGGCGCCTCCTGGTCCACATTTCGGTTGCCCTGATGGTGATCGCGGGGTCGCTCGGCTTGGGAGTCATCGGCTATCACTCTTTTGAGGGTTTCTCCTGGCTCGACTCCCTCCTCAACGCGTCCATGATCCTCGGGGGCATGGGCCCGGTGAATCCCCTCCAGACCGCCGGCGGGAAGATCTTCGCCTCCTGCTATGCCCTGTTTTCGGGCGTCGTCTTCCTCGTGGTCGTCGGGATCATGATGGCCCCGGTCGGCCATCGCCTGCTCCACCGGCTCCACCTGGAGAGCGAAAACCAGGCCGCCGGCCGCTGATTCCTCTATTCGAAGGGAATTGATATTCCGTGGTCATTCTGATACAAGATGGTTGAACGCTGGACAGGGGGTGCGCCGTGCTCTATTTTGCCTATGCCTCGAACTTGAACCATGCCCAGATGAAAGAGAGATGCCCCGGCGGCCGTTTCCTGAAGCCCGTCACTCTGGAGGGCTATCGGCTCGTCTATGACGGCTTTTCTGTTTCCCGGCAGGGCGCGACCGCCAACATCGTCAAGTCCGAGTTCGAATCCGTCCGCGGGGGCCTCTTCGAGATCACGGAGAAGGACAAGCTCGCCCTGGACTCCCACGAGGGCTATCCCAAAGAATATGACCGGAAGGTCGTCGAAGTGAAGGACGCCCAGGAGAATGCCTACGCGGCCATGACCTATTTTCGGCCCGCCCGGGCGCTGGGCAAGCCGCACCCCGAATACGAAAAGATCATCCTCGACGGGGCGAAGGACTGCGGACTCCCCGACGACTACGTGGATAAGTACCTGAGGGTCATCCGGCTGTAACCTTAGGGGGCGCGTTTCTTGACGATTTCTTGACAATTTTTTGACGGAACCATGACATCTTTTTCTCCCTTCGAACTCATAATTTGAGCGAACGGTGGAGGGTGGCGCCTGCCGCCCGCATTTCTTTGAGAGGAGAAGGTGAGATGGCCAAGAAGATCATCGCCGTTTTAACGCTTTTCACGTTCTCCCTATTCTCTGCCTCCTGTATGAGGGCTTACAAGGTCCAGCAGGAGAGCATGGATACCGCGGCCAAAAAAGGGGCCAAGGCCAAGCTCCTGGGCGTCCAGACCAAGTCGAGAGAGTACCTCGAATTCCGCGAAGGAAGCCCGGCAAAAATCCAGGCTGACGCCGTTTGTGGCGAGATCCTGAAGACCGTCGAGTTCAACCGGGCGGATATCGCTGAGAAAATCGACCCGGTCCAGGGGAAACTCGGCGAGGTCCTGACCAGGGACGGAAAACAATTCCGCTTTCTGACGGCCAGGGCCGACGGCGATAAGCTGATTTGCCAGATCTACAACCCGGTCTCGATTCCTCTTTCGGAGATCCAGCTCGCCTGGCTTAAGCAGGTCAATACCGGAGCCACGATCCTGCAGACGGCCGTGGCCTATGTGCTTATTCTGACCGTGGTGATTCCTCTGTTGGTCCTCTTAAATGAAAGTGGGGAAGAGATCGTCGATACTCTGGCCGGATTAGGGGAAGATGAAGCCCCTCCGCCCGTCTACAAGGACTTTTGGGAAAGCTACTTCATCGACGCCGAGCTTCATGGCGCCGCCCCCGGCCAGGGCTTTTCGATCACGGAGTGGTCGGCCGTCGACTGCAGCGCCGAGCCGAGTGGACGAAGCAAGATCCTGTTCGGCAACGAGCTCGAGGAACTCAAGTCCACCGATGAGCTGAAGGTCATGGCCGTCGACCATCCGGCCGGAGTCAAGGTCCTGCCCGACGTCCGTGGGACCATGCACACGCTCTCCAACCCGGTCGCGCCCCGGAAAGCGTACGACCAGCGCGGCCGGGATATCCTGCCTCTTGTCTCCCATAACGATAAGCTCTTCTGGGCGAGTCCAGAGGAGGAGAGGAATCCGAAGAAAAAAGAGGACCTGAGGGGTGAGCTTATTTTCGAGATCCCCAAGCCGAAAGGCGCCAAGAAGGCCAAGCTGCTTGTGAACGCCACGAACACGATGTGGGCTTCTGATTTCGCGGGGCTCTTCCTGGGGATCCCCGGCCGCAACGTCCTTGAGCCGTCATTTGATTCCAACGCGCCCGACCTCGCGGGCGGCCGGGCCCGGGATTGGTACAGACAAGAAGAGTTCTACAAGCTCAGGGTTTGGGTGGAAACGAAGAACGGTTGGCAGCCCCGGCAGGCCATTTATGGCGGCGGTCCCTTCGTCCCCCGCGACCAGGTTTGCATGTTCGATATCGGCGATGTCAAGGGCCCCACCCTCAGGGTCAAGCTCATGCCCCCGGCGAATTTCTGGATGATCGACCGGCTGGCCGTGGATTTCGGCAAAGACCTGCGCCTTCACGTGACTGAGGTTGCTCTCGAGACAGCCGCTGCCCCGGGTCTCGAAAGCGATGCTGTGATCGCGGCGTTGGCCCAGGCGGACGGCTCGTACCTCGATCTCCCCAATCAGACGGACAAGGTCGAAATCACTTTTCTGGCCCCTCCGCCTGGCCCAGGCTTGAACCGCTCGGTGATCCTGAGAACGGTCAGCCGCTACGAGATCCGCCCCGGTGTCGGCGGGACGGGCCGATGAGCGAGTTTACCTTTAAATCCCGGCCTTACTTCTCGACGTTGAACAGAAGCCGGGCGGAGAGTTCTGACCCCCCGCTCTCCGATGAGTAAAACGATGCGTTGATGGCGCCCAGGGGTTTGACGGCAATCCCCAGGCTCTTGCCGTCGATCAGGCGCTGCAGGACGGGTTTGGAGATAGTGAGGTAAGTTTTACCGCCGTCTCCCTCCGTTACGGGCCAATCGATGATCATCTGGGGATTCAGAACATCATCGACGGCTTGGTCCCCGCGCAGGCCGCTGAACGTGACCGTTTTTTGATCCCAGCGTGCCTCCCCGCCGGTGATCTCGACAACCCGGACCAAGCCGAAGTCCGGCTGCTCGTCGGATGTCCGCTCGAGAGAGCGGGTCGTCAATTCGAGCAGGCCGCTTCTCGCGACCTTCTTCCCGGCAAAGGAGGAGAGGTCCCAGCGCAGGATGATCAATCGGGTCCCGCCCGCTGTCACGACGCCCGTCTTTTTTCCCGTGTCGCGGACGTACCAGTTGTTCAGATTAACGTCCGGACTCTCGAGGTCGACGGTCGAATCGGCGGCCACCGGGACAGCGTGCGCGAACATCCGGGGGTCGGCGACAGGGGGATGATAGGGCACCGGCTCCCCCTTGTCGGGTCCGGAAAGCGCCGTGTCGACCACATCGACTTTGAAGTAATCCACATCCACGCGATATTTTCCGAGACCCCAGTCCATGAGGGCCATCTGTCCGTTGACGGTATCTCCCGGCACGGCCTCGAAGCCGCGGGTGGTCATGCTAATGGTGTGCCAGCTCTCCGCGTCGGGGATGTCAAATTCCATGAGCTGGCTGTGGAAATCGGTCGTTTTCTGAGTGTTGAGATGGAGGTTGACCCGGCGCGGCGCGTGGCTCACCCGGATGCGGACCTCGATCCGGAGCGCATAACCCGGCTTCTTGAGGAGGGCCAGGTTCAGACCGTCAGAGACTCTATGCTTGATCAGGGCCCACCAGACATTGCGCCGGTCCTTGGTCGCATCCACCAGAATCGACGCGATACCGTCGTTTTGCACGAATTCCATGACGGCCCGGCCCTCTCCCGTGAAGAAAGCCCAGCCTTTGACGCCATCGGGATCCTGCTTCAGGGGTCCGCTAAAGTCATCGAGGAACTGGGCCGAGGCGGTGACGGAGAGGAGGACGGCCGACGCTAGAACGGAAAGCCTCTTTCCGAGCCTCGTGAATTTCATGACAGGCCGGACTATATCGCCGGCCGGCGCTGGATGTCAAACCAGGCTACTTCTTTTTGGCGGCGGCGTGGGCCTTCTTGATGAAATCCCAGACTTCGGGGCCGAACATCCTGTAATCGTCCGGAATCGCCCCGGCGTTGTATGCCTGTTTGATCCTGGCCTTGAGCTGCGGGTGGTCGCCGTAGGCCTCGTTCAGCAGGTCCATCCAGCGCCTTGCCAGTGACTGGGCCACCTCTCCCTCCGGGTCGGCCTTGAGATTTTTCTTGACTTCTTCGATGAGCTCAGCCCAGCGGTTCTGATAGGCCGCTATCATCTCTGGCGTGTGCTTTTTCCCCACTTCCTGGAACTCCTTGAGCTCCTCTTCCGTGAAGAACTTCTCCTGCCATGCTTTTTTGACGTCTTCGCCCATTTGTATAACCTCCATGATTTGGATGAGCTTTTTCCGGTTGATCCGGCCATGCCCCTCGAGCGCTTCGATGACCTGCTCGATGGCCCGGGAGGCCTGCCTGAGCCGGGCGATCTCGTCCTTGACCGCCTCCGCCTGGACCCTCAGGGATTTCACGGCTTCGTATCCCTTCCGGTCGAGCAACTCCCTGATCTGGGCCAGGGAAAATCCCATGAACTTCAGGGTCAAGATCTGCTGAAGCTTCAGCAGGTCCGCGTCCGTGTAGACCCGGTAGCCGTTGGCCTTTTCGAAGCTCGGCCTGAGCAGGCCGATCTGGTCGTAGTAGTGGAGCGTCCGGACAGTGACTTTCGTCAGGTCCGCGAACTCCTTGATGAGGTAACTTCCCTTCATGGCCTCGTCCACGAAGCCATTATCGACTATGACGTAACGTCAGAGTCAAGCTTTTTTTGAAAAAATTCCAGAGGCAGGATTTGACGGAAAACTCAGCCCGTGGCATGCGGCGGTCCGAAATCCCAATCGGGAGAGTTTCGGCTGGGTCCTGCAATGAGGGATAAATTCCTGTCGGCAAGGACACAAAAGGGGAGACAGCGACCTCTCCAGAACCCGTACGCAGGGTAGGCGCGACAGAGAAGGCTGGCATGATTATTGCCTCTTAACGAATTTATCGAGAGATTTTCAGGAAAGGAGGAAAATTCTATGCGCCCAATGAAAATCCGGATGCTATTCGGGGCCATATTTTCGGTTCTCTTGCTCGCGGGAGCCCTCGGTCTCCAGGCTTGCGACTCGGCCCGGCCGGGGTCCCCCGGGAAGGAACAGCCCCAGAGCCCTCCCGCCCAGGCTGCGGGCACGACGCAGGTCCATAAGTTGATGACTGAGATCAGTGACGCTTTCGAGCAGGCCGCTAACCGTGTCAGCCCGTCTGTGGTTCCCATCTACGCCGAACAGGTCGTCCAGGCCCAAGGCCAGATGAACTTTCCGGACGATCCGTTCAAGGACTTTTTCGGCCAGGACTTTTTCCGGCGCTTCTTCGAGGCCCCTTCCCAGCCCCAGAAGCAGACGGTGCGCAGCCTGGGATCGGGCGTCATCGTCTCCAAAGACGGCCATATCCTGACCAATAATCACGTCGTCCAGGGGGCAAGCAAGCTGACCGTGGTCCTCGGCGACAAGAAAAGCTACGATGCCAAAATCCTCGGCACCGACCCGCAATCGGACGTGGCCGTGATCAAGATCAACGCGAACAATCTGCCGGCCGCGACTCTCGGCGACTCCGACAACGTCCAGGTCGGACAGTGGGTCATCGCCGTCGGCAACCCGTTCGAGCTCATGCACACGGTAACCCATGGGATCATCAGCGCCAAGGGCCGGTCCTCGGTCGGCCTGGCCACGTACGAGGATTTCATCCAGACCGACGCGCCGATCAACCCGGGCAACAGCGGCGGCGCCCTGGCTGACCTCGACGGCAACGTCATCGCCATCAACACGGCCATCTCCACCCCGACCGGCGGCAACGTCGGATTGGGCTTCGCCATCCCGATCAACATGGCCCGGAGGATCATGGACGAGCTCCTCAGCAAGGGCAAAGTCGTCCGCGGCTATCTTGGCCTGATGCCCCAGGACATCGACGACAGCTTGGCCAAGGCCCTCAAACTCGAAAATACGAAGGGTGCCCTGATCAGCCAGGTGACGCCTGGGGGTCCGGCCGACAAGGCCGGCATCAAGGTCGGGGACGTAGTCGTTGACTTCAACGGGAACAAGATAGAGGGCAGCAATGCCTTGCGGAACGCCGTCGCCCAGACGCCGCCCGGTACGGAGGCAAAGATCGGGCTCCTCCGTAACGGCCGGAGACTGGAAGTGACGGCCAGGCTCGCCGAGCGCCCCAAGGAGGCTTCGGAGAAGCCGGCCCCATCGGGAGCTCCCGAGGCCCAACCGAGCCGGAAGCTCGGTCTCAGCGTTCAGACCCTGACCCCGGACATCGCCCAGCAGCTGGGCCTCGACGATGACAAGGGTGTCGTTGTCGCGGACGTCGCTGCCGGAAGCCCGGGCGATGACGCCGGACTCCAGAGGGGCGATCTGATCAAGGAAGTCAACCGCCTCCCGGTCCGCACGGCCGAGGAGTTCGAGAAGGCCATCCAGAACCTGAAAAAGGGAGATTCGGCCGCCTTGCTCGTGAGGCGCGGGTCGGAGAGTTTCTTCCTGGCTATCAAGATCGAGTGACTCGGCGAGGCGGCGCGCGTCCACGGCTCTGCCGATAACCTGGAGCTGATTGACCGATTGACACAAGGGACCATCTTATCTATAATCGAGCGAATCGGCCGGGGAAGCTCGTTCCCTCGGTGAGTGCGTCCTGAAATGGCCAAACTTCTCATCGTCGACGACGACCGCCTAGTCCAAGACTCTCTCAGCCAGGTCGTGGCGAAGATGGGGCATGCTGCCTCGTGCGTCTCCACGGTCGGAGAAGCCCTCGAGAAGGTCCGTTCGGACTCCTTCGATGTCGTCCTTTGCGACGTCCGGATGCCCGACGGCTCCGGGCTGGACCTCCTGCCGGAGATCCGGGCCAGCTCACCCGCCTCCGAGGTCATCGTCATCACGGGGTACGGCGACCCCGACGGAGCTGAGCTCGCCATCAAGAAGGGGGCCTGGGACTATGTTGAGAAGCCCCTTTCCGTCAAGCATGTCATGCTGACCATCGAGCGGGCCCTCCAATACCGCGACAAGAAACAAGCGGCCGCGAAGCCCGTGGCCCTGAAGACGGAGGGGATCGTCGGCAGCAGCCCGAAGCTCAGATCCGGCCTGGATACGCTGGCTCAAGCCGCCGGCAGTGACGCCAACGTTCTCATCACGGGTGAAACAGGAACGGGCAAAGAGCTCTTCGCCTGGGCCATCCACAAAAACAGCGCGCGGGCCGGCCAGAACTTCGTCGTCGTGGACTGCGCCGCCCTTCCGGAAACGCTCGTCGAGAGCACCCTCTTCGGTCACCTCCGGGGCGCCTTCACGGGGGCCGACAAGCCCCGGGAGGGATTGATCAAGCAGGCCGATGGTGGAACCCTTTTCCTGGACGAAATCGGCGAGCTCTCGGCCTCCATCCAGAAAGCCTTCCTCCGCGTCCTCCAGGAACGACGCTTCCGCCCCGTTGGGGGCGGCCAGGAGGTCTCGAGCGATTTCCGGCTCATCGCCGCCACGAACCGGCACCTCGAAGACATGGCCAAATCGGGGGGGTTCCGCGAAGACCTCCTGTTCCGGATCCGGACGCTCGTTCTGGATTTGCCCCCCCTGCGGGAGACGAAAGAGGATATCAAGGACCTCGTCGTTTATTATGTGGTCAAGTTTTGCGAGCAGTACGGCGTCCCCATGAAGAGCTTTTCTCCCGAATTTCATGATGTTCTGATGGCTTACGATTGGCCCGGGAATGTCAGGGAGTTGATCCAGGCTCTGGAAAAGGCGATCGTCAGCGCCAAGGACGAACCCATCCTTTTCCCCAAGCACCTCCCGGAACACATCCGTATCCATCTTGCCCGGACGTCCGTCCTCAAAAGGAGGCCCGCGGAGCCGCAGAGCGGCGATGTCCCGGAATGGACGGGTACGCCGGTCTCCCTGAAGGATTTCCGGGAAGCGGGGCTGGTCCGGCTGGAAAAAGATTATTTAAACTCCCTGATGCGGGCCACGGCCGGAAATATCGGCGAGGCCTGCCGGATTTCGGGCCTCTCCCGGTCGCGCCTCTACACGCTGCTCAAGAAATACATGATACCGCCCTCGTGACCTTCGGGCCGGCGGCCGGGGAGCAACTCCGGGGACGGGAAAAGCGTCCTCTCCCGCGCACTTTGTCCCACCGGACAGAACGCCCGCGCCCTCCGGCCGGACCATCCCGGCCAAAAACCTGAGCTTGCCATATCAAATTGTCCTAAAGAAGCCGCTTCCTGGCGGGGGCATGAAGTTGGCATATTTCTTGGACTCTTGAATGACGGCCGAAACTTCGGCGAGGAGCGGCTAAGGCCATGAACTTGTTCTTCTACATGCCAGATCCCCGGGGCAAAGGCGAGGATCTCCTGGGCGCGGTGGCGCCTTTTGCCTCCGGGGGTTCACTCGAGGTCTTCCCCGACCTCCGGAGTTTCGCGGCCAGGATCCGCAGGCCCAAGGATTCCCTTTCGGTGGCCCTTATCTGGAATCCGACCAAGGAGGACCTTCGGGCGATCGGCGCCATGAGGGATTTCCTGACGGGGGTCCGGACCCTCCTCGTCCTCCCCGACCAGGAGACAGAAACGATCGCTCTAGCGCACAGGATTTTCCCGACCTATATCACCTATGTCGATGAGGGCGCTTCCAAAATCGTTTCCGTGCTCGAACGGTTGACGAGAACCGACCGGGACGCCCCCGCGAGGGGAGCTCGCCGTTGATGCCCCGGTCCCGTAGGCCTCATCTTTCCTATGTCCCTGTGATAAAATCTACGCGTGAAGGTTCCGTCTTCAAGTTGAGGGGAGCAGACATGAACGGCGCTTTGAGGAGTTCGGGCATCAAAATCCTTGGCCGGGTGCCGTGGGGAGCGCATTTCTGCCAGTTCTACCAGACCCGCAAGGATCTCCTGGACATCCTCGTGCCCTATTTCAGGGCAGGCCTCGAATCCAACGAATTCTGCATGTGGATCTGTTCGGAGCCCCTCGGAGTCGCCGAAGCCAAGAAGGCTCTCGGGAAGGCCGTGCCCGGCCTGACCCAGCATATCCGGAAAGGGCAGATCGAGATCTTGCCTCACACTCAATGGTATCTCCGGAAAGGAAAATTCAGCTCCGGCCGCGTTTTGAAGGGCTGGGTCGATAAGCTGAACGAGGCGATCGGCAGGGGATTCGACGGACTCCGCCTCAGTGGGAACACGTTCTGGCTCGAGAAAGAGGACTGGAAAGCCTTCGCCGAGTATGAAGCGGAAGTCAACAACGTGATTCCCCGGTATCCGATGATCGCCCTCTGCACCTATTCCCTGGACCGGTGCAGTGCCCGGGAGGTCATCGACGTCCTCGACACCCATCAGCAGGCCCTGATCCGGCGGGCCGGGAAGTGGACTCAAGTGGCCAGCTCGATCACCGAGCGGGCCCGGGACGACCGGAAGGAGAGCGAGCGCCGCTTCCGGGAGATCTTCGAAAAATCGCCTGTCGGCATCGAGCTCTATGACAGCGAAGGACGGCTGGTCGAGGTCAACCCCTCCTGCCTTAAAATCTTCGGCGTCTCAGAGGTTTCGGAAGTCCTGGGATTCCGGTTGTTCGAAGACCCCAACCTCTCTCCGGAGGCCTTGGCAAGACTTCGAAAAGGGCGGGCTGTCCGCTACGAGATACCCTTCGATTTTGATAAGGTCCGCCGGCGTCGGCTCTATCGGACGAGCCGGTCCGGCGTCGCCGACCTCGACATCCAAGTCACGCCCATCGGACGCCGAGCGAATAAAGTGCAGGGCTACCTTGTCCAGGTCATGGACATGAGCGAAAGGAAGCGGGCCGAGAAGGCCCTCCAGGCGGCTTATGAGGAGATGGAACACCGGGTTGAGGAAAGGACCTCCGAACTGGCCAGGACCGTCCGGCAGCTACAGAAAGAGATTGAGGATCGCCGGGAAGGCGAGACGAAGCAGCGGGAACAGGCCGCCCTCCTGGACCTTGCCCGTGACGCTATCCTCGTCCGCGACCCTGATTACAAAATCACGTTCTGGAACAGCGGCGCCCGGGACACATACGGTTGGACGGAAGAGGAAGTGCTGGGGCGGGGCGGCCACGCTTTCCTGAAAACGCAGTTCCCCGAGCCGTTGGAGGAGATCAGGAAACGGTTCATGAGGGATGGACATTGGGAGGGGGAATTGGTCCGCACCCGGAAGGGCGGCGGGCGCGTCGTCGTCGAGAGCCGGTGGGCCGTCCTGCCCGGAAGGGACGGGCAGACCCCGGGGGCCATTCTCGAAATCAGCCGGGATATCACCAAGCGCAAGCGAACCCAGGAGGCCCTGAGAACGGCCTCGGCCTATACCCGGGGTCTTATCGAGGCCAGCCTCGACCCCCTCGTAACCATCAGCCCGGAGGGGAATATCACGGACGTGAACAGGGCCACGGAACTTGTGACCGGCGTCCCGCGGACCCGGCTCATCGGGAGCGACTTCTCCAATTACTTCACAGAGCCTGGGAAGGCGCGGGCGGGATACCAGGAGGTGTTCTTGAAGGGGTCGGTCAGGGATTATCCTCTGGCCATCCGCCACGCTTCGGGGAAGGTCACCGAAGTCCTCTACAATGCCACAGTTTACAGGAGCGAGGCCGGTGAGGTTGTCGGCGTCTTCGCCGCGGCCCGGGACGTCACCGAACTCAAAATCGCCGAGCAGGAGCTTCTGAGGCTGGCGACGGCCGTCGAGCAGATCGCCGATGGGGTCGCGATCATGGACCTGGAGGGCCGGATCCTGTCGGCCAATCCCGCCTTTGGGAACCAGCATGCCCTTCGGCCGGAGGAGATCGTCGGCGGCTCCTTGGGCAAGATCCTGCAGATCGACACCAGGGACCGGGAGTTCGCCAAGAAGATGCGCGAATCCATGGATTCGGGAAAGGCTTGGAACTGGCACCTCACCCAGAGGATGCCGGACGGGCAGGTCCGCGAGCTCGAGCTGACAGTATCGCCTATCCGCGACAAGTCGGGCCGCCTCATCAACGCCATCGCGGTCGAGCGGGACGTGACCCAGGAGACCATCCTCGAGGAGCGGATCCGCCAGTGGCAGAAGATGGAGGCCCTGGGAACTCTGGCCGGCGGGATCGCCCATGACTTCAACAACATCCTCCTGCCCATCCAGATCAACACCGAGCTGACCCTAGCCGGCGAAAATGAGGACAGCCCGGTGGCCCGCCGCCTGAGCCAGGTCCTCGAGGCGGCCCGGCGCGGCAAGGAAATGGTCAAGCAGATCATTGCCTTTTCGCGGCAAAAAGAGGAGGGGCGCCAGCCCGTAGAAATCCCGCCCATCATCAGGGAGTCCCTGAAGTTCCTCCGGGTCTCGATGCCGAAGAACATCGAAATCGTCGAGAAGATTGAGGCCGGGTCCGCGATGGCCGTGGCCGACCCGACCCAGGTCCATCAGATCCTGATGAACCTCGGCAGCAACGCGGCCCACGCCATGCGGGAGAAGGGGGGGGTGCTGGAGGTCGGGCTGTCCGAAGTTGCGCTTGACGAGGAGACCGCCTCCCGGCACATCGGCCTCAAGCCGGGAGCCTATCTCCGCCTGACGGTGAGCGATACCGGTCATGGGATGACTCCGGAGGTCATGGGGCGCGTGTTCGAGCCGTTTTTCACGACGAAAAAACAGGGGGAAGGAGCGGGGATGGGCTTGGCCGTCGTCCACGGCATCGTCAAGAGCCATGGCGGAGCCATCACCGTGGCGAGCGAGTTTGGGAAGGGCACGACCTTCAAGATCTATCTGCCCCGCATCATCGGCGCCCCGCCGGCCATGGAGGAAACGCCGCAAACGTTTCCCAAAGGGACGGAACGGGTCCTTTTTGTCGACGACGAAGACATCCAGGTCCGGGCCATGAACAAGCTCCTGGAACACCTCGGCTACAGGGTTGTCGGCCTGTCCGACCCTCGGGCCGCGCTCGAGCTCTTTCGCCGGCAGGCCGAGGCGTTCGACCTGGCTATTATGGACCAAACCATGCCGCACATGCTGGGCATCGAACTGGCCAGAGAAATCCTGCGGACCAGGCCCAGCCTGCCGGTGATCCTGTGCACGGGCTACAGCGAAACACTCAACGAGGAGGAGGCCCTGGCGGCGGGCGTCAGTGCCTTCATGCTGAAGCCTTTTTCGGTGAAGGAGATCGCCGAGACAATCCGCCGAGTTCTTCCGGCCAAAGCATAGGCCTATCCGGCGGGCCCCCATCCTTCCCTTCAGGACTTTTTCTTGTCCGGCGGCATTTTGCAGATCTCTCCTCCCGGATCCCATCAGGGAAAGGACTCCCGCGGCCCAACCAACCCAGCCGTCCCTTGTTGGCACGTTTCTTGAATAGCTCAAAGGGATGGAGAAGCAAAATGAGACTCAGCCAAGAAGACCAGAGGCGCCTCCTGAGGGCCATCCGGCTGACCCAACAGATCGAGTCTAATTTTTTCCGGGGAAACGGGACATTGGTCGAGAGCAGACCCAAGCGGGGAGGCCGCGCCTTCAGGAAAAGGAGATCCTTCCGTGAAAACTAGCGGCCTGCCGCTGCTGAATTCCCGCGCCCGAAGGAACAACGGGCCGGGGGGAATGCCTGAAAGGAGGCCTCATATGAGGTCAGCGAGAGACTATCCGTCACACATCCTGAAGTACGCTGGCTTGGCTTTACTGGCCGTCGTTCTGGCCGCGGCCTGTCAGGGAAAAAAGGCGGCGGAGCCCATGGCCGCCGCAGCCGTCGGACCGGTCACACTCGACGAGGTGAAGTCCGTGCTCGGCACGGCCAACGACTTCGCCTCGGGCGTCGTGGACGTCAATCAAGGTAACAGCGAGCTCATCATCGCCTACCGGTATTACGACGCAGACCTCCAGAACTACGAAACGGACTCCGCCTCGGAGATGGCGCCCCGGGTTCAGGCCCTCTATAAGAAATTCAAGACGCTGGACCGGGTCCATTTCCAGGTCACGTCCAATAGCGGCTCGACGCCCAATCTGTGGCAGCCCTTCGCGGAGTTCGTGGTGGACCGAAAGACCGTGGAGGAGATCCACTGGACCGGCTTCCTGGCCCGGTATCTCCTGGATCTGGTCATCAAAAACAAAAGGTCATAGTGCGGTGAAATTCTCATTCCCTGGTTCGACAGCGAAGACAAGGAATAAGGAGGAGCCGATGGATGGAAGATGTCCTTTCTGTTGGAGCCTGAGTGTCAGCCGAGTGGCTCCTCTTGCGGGGTGTCGCGCGGCGGCGGATTCGGGGATACTCATGGAGTGCCGTGATTGTGAAAAATGGTTCCGGTCCGATTCCGGCGAGGAGGTCTCCAGGCTGTTCGAGCTCTGCAGTACCCCGTTTCTCAACCCCCGCCGCTGCGAGGAGGAGATCCGGGAGATCCTGAATTCCGGGGGGAACGGCTTTCGCCGGAGGCGCGCCGCGGAGTTTAACCGCGTCTGCAGCGATTGTCTCAATGCCCGGTTCGTGGCCGAAAAGATCGCCGTCCACGTCTGACGGCTCGTGTTGGTCTGCGAAGGCCCGGGTGGTGCCTCTCGGAGTTCGTCCGATGGAGGGGGGCAGATGGAAAAGGACACTTATCAACTCGAGCTTGCTGCCGCCGAGTTGGCCATCCTTTCTGCGGTCCTGAGATATGCCCTGGACGCCTGCCCCGTGGAGAGCGTCGATGCCGGTTTTGAAGTCTCCCGGGATGATGTCGAAGCCCTCGCCGCCAAGCTCGAAAGGCTGACCCGATGAGCGGAGCCGGACGAGTTCCCAACCTGAAGAGGGTCTATGAAAATCCCGCCCGGGCGGACGGCTTCCGGATCCTCGTGGACAGGCTTTGGCCAAGAGGACTCAGCAAAGACAAGGCGAAGGTTGATCTTTGGCTGAAAGACATCGCCCCCAGCGACGATTTGAGAAAGTGGTTCGGTCACGATCCGGGGAAATGGCTTGAATTCAAGAAAAGATATCATCGGGAGCTGGCCACGAAAGCCGACTTAATGGCTGTTATCGAAGGCAGGATGCGTGAAGGAGAGGTCACCCTCCTCTTCGGCGCGGCAGACGCCGAACACAACAATGCCGCAGCTCTCAGAGACTATCTGACGAAGAGAGCGAGTCCGTAGGGGATTTTCCACAAACGCCCGCTCGGGTCAAAGAGACATCATGGCGGGAGATCGAGGACTCGAACCTCGGGCTTCGACGTACAGAGAGGCTCGTGACGGCATTCTGTCAGGAGCCGGTCAAGTACCCTGACCGATGAGCAACCCGGTAATCTTTGCCCTTGACCTTCACCTCGAGGCTGATGAAAGTCCCTGGGGGGGCCGTAGTCGACGGTGTGTAAAGGAGGATGTAGGACAACTCCGTGGCCTTCAGCGCCTTGGCCAGCGACGTCGCCGGATTCTGGGAGGTATCCGTATCTCCGCCCGTGGCTTCGGCCGCGCCAGAAAGCGCCTTGTAAACGTCCTCGGACTGCTCCCGCATGTTGATCCCGGAGACCCGTTCCGGTTGGCGGTTCATGAATAGAAAGTGGAAGTCCATCTCCGAGTCGGCAAAGGCCTGCATGACGGGCTCGCGGTTCAAGCCGATGGGGCGCCTGTACATCGGAAAGAGCGTCTGGAGCGCCGCGAGAATGTCTGGACGGTCCTGGTTGGCTGAGACGAGCATGTCCAGGTTTTGGGAGCTGATTTCCGGCCGGAATTCACGCTGGTAGACGAGGAATACAAGCTTTTGCCCCGGCTGGCTCTTCATCCTCCGGGCAAAGGCAATAAGTTTGCTCTCATCGACGGCTCTGAGGGTTTCCATCTGCTGCAGATGCTCGCTGTACTGCATGAGCTGCTGTTCCAGGCTGGTGCCATCGCTGACCTCGCCCTCAGTGTCGCCCAGGCCCGTGCGGCCGACTCCCCCGATCTGGCGCACCACGCGTTTCAACTCACGCAGGGCGCTGTTGTAGGCCATCCCTCCCTCGATGATGTCTTTTCTGATGATCGCAGTCAGCTCGCGGGCCAGAGTCGCTCTTGGCTTGGCCACCAGGGCCGCCCTCGAGAGCCTGTAATCGCGCATCGGTGTCTCGATCTCCAGGGTATCGGTGGGAAGGAGTTCGGTGCCGAAGAGGAAATTGAGGGCTTCCGGAATCTTGCTGTGGTATTCCGTCATCTGGAGGAGAAGGACGAGTCTTCGGGAAACGTCGGGAGGGAGATTCGCCTGGCCTTCCCGCCGTTCGATCGTGTCTTTCCGCACGAGGAATAGGGCCTGGGGAGAGACGCGCATTCCGGCCTCCTCGATCTCAAAATCCTTGAGGGTGAGGTCGGAGACAAAACGGTCGCCATCGAGCACGCGGACCGTGATCGGGACGGAAACAGCCCCGGAGGAAGCCAGACCGGTTTTCTCCTGCGTTGCGGAGGATAAGCCGGCCAGGACGGCTAGGCTCGCCGTAAGCCAGAAAAAAGCGCGCCTGAGGTCTATTTTCATCTTCGCCTCCTCCTGCCTTTTTCCTCGTATGGCCACTCTTAAGTGTATCACGAATCCGGGCTGAGGGGTTGATCAGCACGGATTCTTCCTGCCATTATTGCCGCCACCAGATTTTAATTGTCAGTGTTCTCGCCCGAAGCCGCGGCTTCGTCCGGATGACAGGCCGCGGCGCGGAATCAGGTCAGGGGGCTGAAAATCCCATGGCTTCTTCCGTCTGTAGGAAGTAGGGGCAAAATATAAAGCGCAGAACATGAACGAGTTCCCATGGAAAGCGGTCGGTTTCGGGGCTTTCCGGATTTCAACGGATTTCGATGCACCAAGATAGGCCTCGATATTTCCGACGTATTTTGGGCACAATTTGAGCACAGCTCGGACTCAAATGGATTAGATATACGTATCGAGGCTCTTGAGAAGCTTGACTTTTTCTATTCAGTTAAATACTATTATATCTATCGGGGTCATAGGAATTGCAGAATGAGCAAAAAAGGCAAAAGCCGCGTGTGGCAGTCGGATCGCCCGGCGCGGAAAAGGAAGTTCCCATGCCTGCGACACACCGGGAAACACGAAGCAATCACGAACACGGAAAGAGAGGAGAGACGATGAATTCAAATTGGATTTGCGCGGCGTTATTCACCATTCTAACACTGGCTGGCTTGGCGCGGGGTGAAGCCGAGCCCAAGGCCACGAACACACCGGCGACCAATTCTGCAAACGCGCCCGTAACCCTGAGTGCTGCGGCGGCCGCCGAGGTCGGTTTCGACCAGAGCCGGCTTATGCTGCTCAACAACGGCATGCATCGCATGGTCGACGAAGGTGAAGTCGCGGGGGTCATGACAATGCTGGTACGGCACGGCAAGATCGTGAATTACGACGCGTACGGGAAGGACAACATTGCGAAGGGCACGCCGCTCAGACGCGACATGATCTTCCGCATGTTTTCGCAGACCAAACCCCTCACGGGCGTCGCCATGACGATCCTATTCGAACAAGGCAAGTGGCAGCTGAACGATCCGATATCGAAGTATATTTCCGAATTCGCGAATCTGAAGGTTTTTGCGGGCCTGGACAAGGACGGCAAGCCGATTCTCGAGGACCCGAGACAACCGCCGACGATGGCCATGCTCATGACCAATACCGCGGGTTTCGGCTACGGCATGAAAAATGCGAACTACGCCGATTACGTCAATCAGCAGCTGCAAAAGCTGGGAGTCTTGAGCTCCAGCAGTTCGCACGAGGCGATCCAGAAGATCGCCGGCATTCCCTTGCTGTATCAGCCCGGCACCCGGTGGCAGTATTCCGTCGGATTAGACATCCAGGGCTACATTGTTGAAAAACTCTCCGGCCAGCGCCTCGGTGATTTCCTTTCCCAACATGTGTTTGCGCCGCTGGGCATGAAGGATACGGGGTTTTACGTGGTGCGTGACAAGGCCGCACGCCTTGCGTCCGTCTATCAGTTCGATCCGGAGACAAAGAAGCTCGTCGAGCTGACGCCCGCCCAAAATCCAGGGATTGGGGATTTCACGAAACAGCCGCTGCTAGATTCGGGCGGCGGCGGTGATGGGGGGGGCCGCGGTGGATTGGTGTCTACGATCGACGACTACGCACGCTTCTGTCAGATGATCCTGAATCACGGCACCTACAATGGCGTGCGTATCCTGGCGCCCGCGTCAGTCGCGCTCATGGAAGCCGATCACATTCCGGCAACCGTGATACCTGAGGCAAGTGGCGGTTTCCCGGCCGTGGGCGGCCCGGCGCTCGGTTACGGCTTGGATTTTGGCGTCATAAAGGATGCGGCGAGTCTCGGCATGCTGGCAGCACCTGGCAGCATCTTTTGGGGCGGGGGCGCAGGCACCTGGTTCTGGATAGATCCGAAAAACGACCTGTTCTTTCTCGGCATGATCCAACGGGAGGGCGACGACGTGGAGGCCTTGACCACTCGTTTGGTGGCTTCCCAAACACTCGTCTACCGCGCACTCACGGAACCTAACAAGTAATTTCTAGCGCGCCCCGGCGTCTTGCCCGCAGTTGCTGCGCCGCGGCCACCATGTGGCGAAGTGGTGCCTCGGTTTCCAGCCAGCCACGTGTTTTCAGCCCGCAATCAGGTGATCCAGAGGCGCGTCGGCGGGACCACTGCTGCCTCGAGCAAGATGTGAAACAGCGCCGCCAAGGCATCGGCGATGTTCACGTCGAGACCGATGCCATCATGGCAGATCTTCTTCCCCTGGAATGAAGAATTTCCAGGGGAGTGTCCGGCCGCAGAGTGCTTTGGGAGATCGGCCTCCGGCTCCAGAGGCTTTTGAAGTTGAGAATTCACTCTTGAGATGGTACATTGCGAGGGGGATGGGTCAGGCGCTGCTCCAAGGGCTCGACTTTCAGCTCGAAGCTGCGATTAAGTTCATCGCAGCGAAATCCTTGAACCGGAGGACGCGAATGGGACTTTCGATTTGCGCGAGAGAGGGCCGTACGCTGGTTCCTATGCTGCCCAACGATCGTGTTTCGAATAAAGAGAGGTCATTATGAAAAAGAACTTTATTACTCTTGGAATGGTTCTGGGCCTTGCGGCCGCTGCGACGACCGCCTGGAGCGCCATCGAAATGACTGAGCCCGCGTCGATCATCGCCAAGTGTGCCGAAGCCATGGGCGGGGCAGCCAGGATCAAAAACATCCGGGCGCTGCGGGCGGAGGTCGTTTATCCAGATCATGGCACGTCAGCCGTTCTCCATGAAATCCGACGTCCGAACCTGATTCGCACCGAAAGGCCGGGTGAGTACGTCGCCATTTTCGACGGCCGGCTCGGCGCCATGCTGAAATACGACCCGGCCAAGCCCGGCCAAGCCCCGGTTCCTCAGGATCTTCCGGCCGAAGCGGCGCGCGGTCTCGAGACCGACCTGGTCTGGTTCTTCCCGAGCTTTTTCGATTTTCCAGCCGACTACGCGGGCGTCGTGGATTCGAACGGGACGGAATGTCATAAGCTGGTCACCACGCTGCCGCTGGGAACACGGGCCGAATACCTGGTCGACGCCCGGACATATTTGATCAAGTCGATCGCCGTGGACGAGACGTTCCAGGGGCAGACGTTTCATATGGAGCGGGAGTGGCTCGACTTTAAGTCGGTGCAGGGGATCATTTACCCCAGCCGGATGACCTACATAGGGCGGGGCGGCAAGACGGCCACAGCCGAACTCAAGAAGATCGAATTCAATCCCGTCTTGAGCGAAGACCGGTTCAAGATTCCTGCCAGAGCCAGGTGATCCGGGGACAAGTTGGGGAATTCGGCCGGCGCGCCGTCGTTTCTAAAAAAGCAAGTCCCTTTGGACGTCTTTCCTTCGCCTGAAGGACAACCTTTTATTTCACGCTCGCGTAGGCCACATGGAGCACGTTGGC
>Ga0153916_10000354_pt1 | contig 30396 bp, 20 predicted proteins | sample Opewatmetagenome_FD_109642 | JGI IMG/M metagenome (GOLD analysis project Ga0153916, IMG submission 109642) | Freshwater wetland microbial communities from Ohio, USA - Open water 3 Core 3 Depth 4 metaG | ecosystem: Environmental > Aquatic > Freshwater > Wetlands | place: USA: Ohio, Lake Erie...
GGCCCGCCATTGTCCCACCGCCTACAGCGACCACATTCGCGGGCTGGGGTGGCCGATCGTCCTGGTGCTCCATGCCTACGAGGCCACCGGCGACAAGAAGTACCTGGAGGCCGCCACCGCCTGTTGGCAGGTCCTCAAAAAGAACATCGACTGGAAGCGGGGCTGGGTCGTGCGCCTGGCCAAGGGACACTGCCTGCACCCCGAGCGAACCTGCTACGGCAACGTCCCCTTCATGGAAGGGCTGACCGTGAGCGCCCTGGCCCGCTACCACCGCATCACCCAGGACCCGGAGGTTCTGCGGGCGATCAGCCTGGGCATCGACCAGATGATCCGCGAATGCTGGATGGAGGAGGACAAGACGTTCCGCTACACGGCCTGCCCGCTCACCAGCAAGGCCCCGATTGGCATCTTCCTGGCGTCCGAGGCCATGGCCTACGAGGCCGCGTTGACGGGCAGCAAGGAGCACCTGCGGGTGCTGCGCGAGGGCATGAACGGCGTCCTGCGGAGATCCGGGTCCGGCGACGGCAAGAGCCTGGCGCAGTTGATCCACTTCGCGCCCTACGCCCTGCGGGCATGGGACCAGAAGGAGCCGGAGCGGTGAGCCAATCCGCAGCCGCTCAGGAAGCAGGCTCGACCTTGACCGCGATCGCCGTCATGTCGTCCAGCGGTGCCTCGCGGCGGGAGAAGTCACAAGCCGCGCGGATCAGGCTCTTCAGGATTTCGCCGGCGGTTCCGTTCCGGTTGGCCCGGACGGTCTCCAGAGCGCGGTCCACACCGAAGGGAACTTCCTCCGGGGATCGCGCCTCGAGAATCCCGTCCGTCAGCAGGAGAAGCGTGTCGCCGGGCTCAAGCACGATCGAGCCCCCCTCGGGAAACTCGGCCTCGGGCTGGACCCCCAACGGAAGCCCCGTGCTCTCCAGTTCGGCCTTTACCGCGCCGGAAGAGTCGAGCACGTAGCCGGCCGGGTGTCCGGCGCTGGCGTAACGGAAAGTCCGCGTGTGGGGCTCAAGGCGACCGAGGACGAGTGTGACAAAGGAGTCTTGCCGAGTGAACTTGGTGAGAAAACGATTGGCGTGGGTTAAGATCTCACTGATGTCGCCGTGTGTCTGGGCGAGCGATCGCAGCAGGGCGTGCGTCGAAGCCATGAGCAGGGCGGGGCCCAGCCCGTGCCCGCACACGTCGCCGATGGCGAAGGCAATGCCGCCGCCGGGCATCGGAAAATAGTCGTAGTAATCGCCACTGGTGAATTCGGCAGGACGGGATACGGCGGCGATGTCAAACCCCGGCAGGGTGGGGGGCGCATCGGGCAGGAGGAGTTCCTGAATCCTCCGGGCGGCGAGCATCTGCGCCTTGCTCTCTTGCAGCGCCTCCTCAGCCTGGCGGCGGCGTTCGATGTTGCGCTCCAGGCGGCGCGCCGCGACCGCGATGCCGCACAGGCCCAGAGCCCACATGCCGCCGTAACCCACCACCCGGCGAATCATCTCCAGCCGGTGAAGGGGCCACACCGACGCCATGGGAAGGGAAACACTGATCCCGCCGTACGCGTCGCCTGCTCCGCGCCCCGGTTCCGCATGGCATTTCAGACAACCCCGCTGGAGGTAGAGCGGCCTCATCAGCCGCATCACGAATTCGTCCTCCATAGCAACCACCGAGGTCACCTCGGCCTCGCCGCCTGCCAACGCCTGCATGGCTTTCTTTTCCCACGGATCGGGGGCATTCTCGGGGCGGCTCGGCTGCAAGCTCGTGATGTGCGTTCGCAAATCCGACGCCTCCTCCCCAGACCCGAGGACCTGACGCATCATCTCTTCCGGGTTCATCAGCGTCAGGTGCTGGCCCGACGTGGTGGTAATATCGCGGTCGGGCAAGTGGGCCAGATAGGGGCTGGGCTGCGTACGCCTGGTGACCGGGACATAGACGTTCCCGCGGGTCGCGTACCAGCGAAGCAAACGACGATCCCTTCGGAAGGCGCCCCGCGCTTCGGCCGAAGTGACGTCCCGCGCCTGGTTCCACTCGTCGATCAACTCCCAGGTGAGCGTCGCGCCGATGGCGGTGGTCCAGAACCCCGCCAGCGCCCAAATGTACTTCCGCAGCCGGATCGGCCGGGACTGCCCACGGTTGCTGGTAGCCATCGGACTCCCACGAGAGAACTGGGGCGGCAACGTGCCAGGGGACCATCGCCCGGATCCGCTCCGGGCTTCTCGTACTTGGAATGATAGCCGGAATCGCCGCCCCTGCAAACACCCGGAGCACGGAGCCTCTCCCTGCGAGCGATATCTCGAATCGACGAGCCTTGGTCAAGAGCGGCTGCGGCCAGAGCGGGGTCGTTGGCGAGGAGCGTCATTCCGGCGCGGGCCGGCGATCGGTAATGTCACGAGCCGTGGACAACGCTCCCACGACGTTTCCGGCAGCGTCTTTCAGCACCCGACACCACCAACCGAGAAGCCTTCTCACCCCGTCGCGGCGCCGCTGCCAGCTTTCCACGTAGAACACGCTTTCTTCGCCGTTGAAAAGCGGCTGGATCCTGGCGTAGGTGTCCTGCTCGCCGACGAAATAGTGCGATGCCGCCTTTCCCAGGACGTCGTCTCCGAAGAACTCGCGGCCGGCCTGGTTCGTCCAGATGATGATCTTGTTGGCGTCCACCTCGACGATGATGTCGGGAACCTCGGCCAGGATGGCTTCGTAGCGCGAAGACAACGCCCGCAACCGATCCTCGGTCTGCTTGCGGCCGGTGATGTCCTGCACGAGGATGAGAACGCTATCCAGCTCCCCGTCGGGACGTCGCAACCCCTTCGCCGAGACGCTCGCGTGGACCACCTGGCCGTCCCGGCGGATGAACCGCCTGTCGAGCGAGTATCCGCTGGAAATCCCTGCCAGAATGAGGCCGAATTGTCTCTCCTCGGCAGGGAGGTCTTCAGGGTGGGTCAGCCCGGCCCAGGTCCGCCCGGTCACCTCCTCCGGCGAATAGAGGAGCATCTCGCACAGCCGGTGATTGACCTCGATCCACTGCTTCTCCGGCGACAAGATTGCCATGCCGACCAAGCCCAGCTCGAAGTAGCTGCGGAAGCGTTCTTCGCTCTCGAGCAGCCACTGCTCGGCGCGCTTGCGGTCGGCAATCTCGGCCGCCAACTGGTGGTTCACCTGTTCCAGCTCGGCAGTCCGCTCGGCCACCCGCTGCTCGAGCAGCTCGTTGGCCTCTTGCAGCTTTCGTTGGACCTGCCGTCGGTGTTCGATCTGACGGCCCAACTGGCGAGCCCCCAGGGCGATGCCGCCAAGGCCGAGGAGCCACATCGTGCCATAGCCGACGGTCCGGCGAACCGACTCCTCTCGCTGGACACGGCTCGGCGTGGCCATGGGAACCGCAACGCTGATCCCGCCGCGAATACTCCCTTCCTCGCGCCCTTGTTCCACGTGACATTGAAGGCATGGACGCTCGACGACGAGCGGCCGCATCAGCCGCAGGTAGGATTCCCCATCAATCCGCTCCACGGAACTCACTTCCACCTGGCCGCGCTCGAAGGCCGTCAAGGCTTCGCTTTCCCACGGGTCGGGGGCGTTCCGCGGGTCGATCGGCCGCAGGCTCGTAAGGCGGGCGCGCAACCCGGACTTGCGCTCCGGCAATGCATCCACCTGGCGCATCATGGTGATTGGATCCACCAGCGTCAGACGCCGACCCGATGGGGTTGCAATGTCTCTCTCGGACAGCTTGGCAAGGTAGGGACTCGGCTGCGTCCTTTCGCCCACCGGAGCGTAGACGCCCCCCTGGACCGCGTTCCATCGCCGGAAGGCCAATTCGTTCTCAGCGGCGCCCCGGGCTTCTGCCAGGGCAGTGTCCAGTGCTTGGGTCTGCTCGTCGATCAGCTCCCACGTGAGCATTACTCCCACGGCGACGGTCCACAACCCTGCTATCGCCCAAGCATATCGCCTCAGCCTCACCGGCCCAGAGTCCTTAGCGTTCGCGGTCTTCATCGGGTCTTGCCCATGCTGTTGAAAACTCCGCTACACAAGACAATTATACCGGTACGGTTGGGTGTCCGACTTTGTGCGGTGAGGCAAGGGAAGGCCGCTACGCTACGGCTTGCGTGGCGCAAGTCGTGCCCTGGATGTGGGGATTTTCCCCCCCGCCGATCGTCCCTGGACCAGGAAAGAGCGGTCAGGATAGCGCGGCCAGTCCGCGGGGCGTCACTTGATCTTCACTTCCACGTCGGCCAGGCGGCAGGCGGCCGCCTCGGGCTTGACGCCTGCTCTGGGCTTCCCCGTCATCTCCAGCGTCACCGTCCCGGCCTGCTGAGCGGGAAGCGCCGACTCGATCCTCAGCCAACCCTCCTTGGCGGCTGAGGGGACGACTGGTTGCGCCAGCAGCAGCTTGTCGCCGGCCTTGACGGAGAGGTCCCAACCGCCGCCGGTCGGATTGCAGCCCGCCGCAAGGCCCAGTTGAGCCCGCTGGCCGCTGGGGATTTCCAGCTTCCTGGTCAGCTTCCAGCCGGACTCCTTCTTGGGGGCGGCAAACAGCTCGATCACCTGGCGCTTTCCTTGGAGTTCCCAGTGCATGGCGCTTCGCCGCGGGTCGACGTCGGCGAGCTCCCAGCCCGGGAGCAGCCTGGCCAGGGCCCATTTCAGTCCCGGCGCTTGGATCTCGCGCATCTCGTCGTCGCTGTAGAGACTTCCGGCAATCGGCCCCGGCTTGCGCAGGTCCTCGAACTTGCTCGGTCTCGGCGCTTGCACGGGAATCACGAAGACCTCTTCCCCGCGGTCGTCCTTTTCCACGCGACCGCCGGCCTTGGCCAGCCCCTGCCGGGCGAGCTTCTCGCAGACGCCCACCAGCGCGGGGAAGTTGTAGGCCGTGTAGATGAACTTCGCTTTCTCGTCGAGTTTGCGGTAGTAGCGGTCCGGGAGTTTGGAGACGCCCAGCGTGGTGAACAGCACTCCGCCGGAGCTCGACGGGTTGCAGTCGGAGTCCCCCCCGCACCGGCAGGAGATGATGATCGTCCGGTCGGGATCGCCGTTGCCGTAGAGGAGCCCCATCAGCACGAAGGCCCCCTCGAGCTTCACGTCGAGCGCGCTGATGTAGTATTCCCGGCTGCGGTACTTCTTATCCACCCGTTGCCACGTTTTCTCCCAGTTCGCGGGGTTCTCGCGGTGCCACCGGAGCATGTCGCGGACCATCTCGGCGTAGAGGCACTCGGGGGGGATGCACCTCAGGCCCGCTTCGATCACCTTGGTGACGTCCTTCTCAAAGAAGGCCTCGCTGTACATCCCGCCCATGAACTGGCCGGCGTACATGCCGTCGCCGTAGTTCATCAGCCGGCCGAACTTCTCGCCCAGGGCGATGGCCAGGTTGGGCATGCCGGGGGCGACCAGGCCGGAGTAGTCGGCCTCGATTTGGTAGTCGATGGCCCCTGCGCAGTTGTGGAGCTTGGGGTGGCTGGAGTCGGGGGGGGCGATGCCGTTGCGAAGGTTGCGGCGGCCGGCGTCGTTGGCCACCCACAGCGGATAGCCGCTGTTGGCAAAGTCGATGCCCGCCCGCCGGATCGAGACGTCGTAGCCGTGCTCCTCCATGGAGCGGAGGAACGTCATTTCCACGTACAGGTCGTCCTGGCCGAAGGCGTGGTTGATCAGCGCTTCGCGGAAGGGGGGCATGTCCTTCTCGGGCATGATCTGGCGGTAGCGGCCCTCGGTCGGCGCGCCCCAGGAGACGCCCAGGATCTGCCCGATCCAGCCGGCCTTCATCTTGTCGCGATACTCCCGGACCGGCAGGCGGCGGACTTGCCCCTCCGCCGCCGGAAGGACCGATCCGTCGCAGACGAGCATCAGCCACCAGCCGGTCAGGCACAAACACTTGGTCCAACTTGACATCGGATGGACTCCTTGACTCGTGAGGGTTGGTCGTGGCAGCCTCAGGCTAACCCGCGCGCCACGGGAGTGTCAAGGCGCGGCGTGCCCCGTTGACGTTCGCCGAGTGCCTCGCGAAGATAGGGGACGTTTACTGCCCCGGGTCGTGCCCCGGCCGAGGCCGACCTCCCGAATCCCCTTATCTCCGTGGAGACTGATGAACACGAGCCAACCCGATCAGGCGCGTCCGGATCCGCTTCGCGACTGGCTGACGAGGGCCGTGGAGGTGGGGGCCTCCGACCTCCACGTGGTGGCGGGTTATCCGCCGGTGCTCCGGGTCCACGGCGAGTTGCGCCAGCTGCAGCCGACCGCCCTGGGCCGTGACGCCGTTCGAGAGCTGCTGGTGGAGCTCTGTCCCCGGCACGCGATGGACCGTTTCGAGGCCGACCGGAACTGCGACTTCGCGCTGGAGCTCGCCCTGCGCGGAAAAGCGATGCGGTTTCGCGCCAACTACTTCATGAGCGGCGAGCAGATGGGGGCCTGTTTCCGCGTCATCCCGTCCGAGATTCCCAACTTCCCATGGGCGGGCTTTCCCGAGGAGCTCGCCGGGCGGCTGTCCCATTATCGCAACGGGCTGGTGATCATCTGCGGCGTGGTCGGGTCGGGGAAGACCACCTCGCTGGCAATGCTGATCAACCTGCTCAACAAGGAAGGCGGCTACCGCATCATCACGGCCGAGGAGCCGGTCGAGTACCTGTTTCCCAAGATTCCCGGATCCGTGGTCACCCAGCGCGAGGTCGGTCTGGACGTCCACACCTTTGCCGACGGCCTGAAGTACGCCCTCCGCCAGGACCCGGACGTAATCCTCGTCGGCGAAATCCGCGATCGGGCGACTGCCCAGATGGCCCTCAGCGCGGCCGAGACGGGCCACCTGGTGTTTTCCACCCTGCACACCCGCGACGCCAAAGGCGCGATCTCCCGGTACGCCGACCTGTTTCCCCAGAGCGATCAGCGCGAGGTCCGCTCGCAGCTTGCGTTGAGCCTCCGCGCGGTGATCAGCCAGCATCTTCTCCCCAACGTCCGCCCGGGTGAGAAGCGGGTCCTCGCGCTGGAGATCATGCTGAACAACTCGGCCATCGCCAGCGCGATTCGCCAGGGCAAGATCGAGTCGATCGACAACGTGATTCTCACCAGCCGCGCCGACGGGATGCTCACGCTCGACGAGTCGATCAAGCGGCTGCTGAAGGAGAACCGGATCAGCAGGGAAACGGCCGAGCGATTCGTGAGCTCCCCGAAGCGCCTCTAGTTGTGGCGGCCCGAGAGCCAAGGCACCGGCGACCGTCGCCGGGCCAGGCGATGGAGGCGTTGCGGACCCCTCACGGCTGAATCGGCCAGCCGAGGGCCCGGTGCAGGCGGAACTGGGCCTCATTGTAGTCGGCCACCGCCCGCAGGTACTCCCGCCGGCTCTGATCCAGCGCTTGAATCGACTGCAGCGCCTCCAGCGGCAGCCCCCTGGCGTTCCGGATCCGCTCGATGTTGCGCTGGTACGAAGCGGCTGCCGCCTTGACGCCGGACTCGGCCACGGCGATCTGGTTCCGCCTCGACTCGGCCTGGGCATGGGCCTCGACCACTTCCCGGGCGACCTGGTCCATCAACTGGACCTGGCGGAGCCGGGCCTGCTGGAGCCGCGAGCGTGCCCCGTCGCGAGCCGCCCTCTCGCCCAGTCCGAGGTTCCGCAATTCCCAATAGGCGCCTGCGTCGAGGTCCACGCGGTCGCGATAGTTGGCGATCGAGTCGCCGCGCCCGCCCCCGAAGCCGCCGTAGCTTACGCCCAAAAGGACGCTGGGAATCAGCGGCGCGTACTGCTCGCGCCGGAGGCGGTCGAGGGCCGCCGACACCAGGTCCCGGCTTTCGGCAAGCTCCGGCCGGTTGGAGAGCGCCTGCGCAACCAACTGCGATAAGGGAATCTCGTGGGTAACCAGGTCGATCGGAACGACGGTGGGCTCCTGCGGCACCAGCACGCCGGCCGGGTCCAGGCTCAACAGCTCCGTGAGGCGGGCCGAAGCCACCCGGGTGGACTCCCGGGCCCGGGCCAGCTCGTTGTTGCGCAAGGCGAGCTCCGCTTCCGCCCGATCGGCGTCGGCCTGCGACCCTTGGCCGGTCCGGGCAAACGCCGCGGTCGTGTCGGCAAGCTGCTGCGCGTGCTGAAGGGTCTCCTCCGCAATCGCCAACTGCTGGAACGCGCGGAGCAGATCGAGGTACCCCAGCGCCGCGGAAAGCAGGATGTCGTGGGTGGTCGCCGTTGCCGCGCTCTGCCGCGCCGTCGTCACGTGGCCGGCGGCCCGCGGCAGGAAGACCGCATCGGCCAGGCGAAAGCTGGCAAACACGCCGGGCACAAGCGGAGAGCCGGCCGCCGCAGCCCCGATCCCCAAACCCGACTCCATCGCCGACCGGCTCACCTCGCCGACCTCCCCGTCGACGGCCTGGAGGGTGCCGTCGTGTCGGTTGTAGCTGACGCCCGCGCGGATCGAGGGGAGCCACAGGACCCGTGCCGCCTCGTACTGCGCAAAAGCCTCCCGGATCCGCTCGTCGGCGAAAGCCACCTGGGGGTTCTGGCCCGACACGGTCGCCAGCACGGAGGAAAAACTGATCTCGAGCGGCTTGGCCGGCTGCTGCGAGGGTTCCGCGGGGGCGGCATGGGCAGCAAGCTGGACGGGTGGCCCGTGAATCTGAGCCGGGTTTCCGATCGCGGCGGGCAAGGCAACCGCGGCACCGCCACGACTGGCGCGAGCGTTCGGCTTGCCCCTGTTCAACCCGGCACATCCGGCGTCTAACAGGCACGACGCCGCGACAAGGAGTGCGGATATTCGGAGCGTGAATCCGTTCATTTCGTTGAGTCGCGGGTCGCGAAGGCGGGGCACCGGGGGGGGAAACCGAGCCCCTTGTCAGAATCATCGTCAACGGCTCTTTCGTCAGAACACGGAAAGCCGGCAAGAGCGAAACGTCCTTCCTGAACCGCAAAGTTTTCGCAGAATTCCTGGTTTTACCATCTTGTCTGCCAGCGATTTCGCGGACCTGGCGCTGTACTCGGGCTGGCAAAACAACCAGGAGATTTGTCCCAAGATCGGCAGAAAATACCATCAGCGGGGGGTATAGAACCTGGATTCCACCCGTCAACGTGGAGCCCGCCTCGCAAGGTGGGGCAACACCATCTTGGGGGAACGGTCCACCTGTCACGGCGCCGCCAATGCCGTTACCGCTTCCCCCCCGGGCCCGCGCGCCTAGGATTACTCCGGGCTTTGCCCGTCCCTTGGGTCCCTGGATCAGGTCCTCCGATCATGCAGCTCATCCTGTTCGCGCTGCGGCGTCCGATCACCGTGATGATCGGCCTGGTGGCAATTGTCCTTGGCTCCGTCCTTGCGGTCCGCCGGATGCCGGTCGACATCTTCCCCAGCCTCAACCTGCCGGTGATATACGTCTGCCAGCCGTACGGCGGCATGGACCCTGCGCAGATGGAGGGATTCCTCGCGAACTACTACGAGTACCACTTCCTCTACATCACGGGCATCCACCACGTCGAGTCCCGGAACATCCAGGGGATTTCCCTGATGCGGCTCTTCTTCCATCCGGGGACGAACATGGCGCAGGCCATGGCGGAGACGATCAACTACGTGAACCGGGCCCGGGCGTTCATGCCGCCCGGCACCGTGGCGCCGTTCGTGATGCGGTTCGACACGGGAAGCGTGCCGGTCGGCTACCTCGTCTTCTCCAGCGAGACCCGCAGCATCGGGGAGATCCAGGACCTGGCCTTGTTCCGCGTCCGGCCGATGTTTGCCGGCCTGCCGGGCGTTTCTGCGCCGCCGCCGTTCGGCGGCAACCAGCGGACCGTGGTCATCACCGTCGACCCGGATCGGCTGCGGGCCTACGACATGTCGCCGGACGACGTGGTCGGCGCGCTGGCCCAGGGAAACGCGATCAGCCCCTCCGGCAACCTTCCCCTGGACGACAAGTACCCCTTTGTGCCGGTCAACTCGGTGGTCCGTGACGTTCGCGACCTGGAGACGATCCCGCTGCGAACCGGCCCCCAGGCGCCGGTCTACATCCAGGACGTGGGATACGTCCAGGACAGCACGGACGCTCCCACGGGCTACGCGCTGGTGAACGGCCGGCGCTCCGTGTACATGTTGGTCACGAAGCGTGCCGATGCCTCGACCTTGAGCGTGGTCAACGAAGTCAAGGCGGCCCTGCCCGACATGCAGGCCGTCCTCCCGCCGGACATTCACGTCAGTTACGAGTTCGACCAGTCGCCGTACGTGACCCGGGCCATTGGGGGCGTGGTGAGCGAGGGGGCCTTGGGCGCCGTGCTGGTGGGTCTGATGATCCTGCTGTTCCTCCGCGATTGGCGGAGCGCGATCGTCGTCCTGCTGAATATCCCGCTGGCACTGATGGCGGCCGTGGTGGCGCTCTGGCTCACCGGGCAGACGATTAACCTGATGACGCTGGGGGGACTGGCGCTGGCCATCGGGATTCTCGTGGACGAGGCGACCGTCGAGATCGAGAACATCCACACGCAGATGGGCCATGCCCCCTCGATGGCGCGGGCGGTGCGGCTGGGGAACGCGCAGACCGCGATCCCGCGGCTGTTGGCCATGGTCTGCATCCTGGCGGTGTTCATCTCGTCGTTTTTCATGGAGGGCGCGCCCCGGGCGATGTTCGTGCCGTTGTCGCTGGCCGTCGGGTTCTCGATGGTCGCCTCGTACATTCTGTCGAGCACGTTCGTCCCCGTGCTGTCGGTCTGGCTTCTCCGTCACGCGGACCTCGGCGGTTCGCACGCCGCCTCGTCGGCTGCCGACCCTCCGCCCCGCCGCAGGCGAATCTTCCCGATCCGGGCGATCTCGTTCGAGCGTTTCCGCCAGGGGTACGTGTGGCTGCTGGCCAAGATCGTCCGCTTTCGTTGGGGCCTCGTGGCGGCGTATCTCGCCGCGACGGCGGCGGTCGTCTGGGGGCTGGGCTCCCGGCTCGGCACGGAGATCTTCCCGACCATCGACACCGGGCAGTTCCGGCTTCGCATCCGCGCCCCGGACGGAACGCACATCGGCCGGACCGAGGAGATCGTGCTCACGGCCCTGGAGGTCATCCAGGAGACCGCCGGAGCGGACAACGTTCAGATGACCCTGGGCTATCTCGGCACGATTCCCTCCACGTACCCGATCAACGCCGTGTTTCAATGGACGCGGGGGCCGGAGGACGCGGTGATGTGGGTGGCCTTGAAGAGGCAGAGCGGGATCAACGTCGAGCAGCTCCAGGAGAGACTCCGCGGAAGACTGGCCCAGGCGCTGCCCGGCGTGCAGTTCTCCTTTGAGCCGGCCGACATCATCAACGAGGTGATGAGCTTCGGCTCGCCGACGCCGGTGGAGGTGGCCGTCAGCGGGCCCGATTTTGCCCAGACCCGCCCCTACGCCGCCGCGCTCATGGACGAGCTGGGCAAGGTCCCCGGGCTGCGGGACCTCCAAATCGTCCAGTCGCTCGATTATCCCACGGTTCGAGTGGACGTAGACCGCAAGAAGGCGGGAACGGTGTACGTCTCGCCGGTCGATGTCTCCCGATCCCTTGCCGAGGCCACCTCGTCCAGCCGCTTCACGGTCCCGAATTACTGGGCCGATCCGAAGACCGGCATCGGCTACCAAGTCCAGGTCGAAGTCCCGCGCCCGGTCGTCCGCTCGCCGCGCGGGATCAAGCCGGTGGGCTCGATCGCCGATCTCGAGACGATTCCGGTCAAACGCAACGGGGCCGGCCAGATCCTCGTTCGCGACGTGGCCGTCGTCTCCACCGGAACGATGCCCGGCGAAATCGACCGCTACAACATGCAACGCCAGGTGAGCATGACGGCCAACGTCGTCGGCACGGACCTCGGTTCCGCCTCGCGCCAGATCACCGCGGCGCTGGCGCGAGCCGGAGAGCCCCCGCGCGGCGCGAAGGTCCAGGTCCGCGGGCAGATTCCTCCGATGCGCGAGATGCTCGGCGGGCTGGCCCTCGGGCTGGGGCTGGCGGTGGCGGTGATCTTCCTCCTCTTGTCGGCGAATTTCCAGTCGCTGCGACTCGCGCTGGTCACCGTCTCCACCGCGCCCGCGGTCGTCGCCGGCGTTGCCGCGATGCTCTACCTGACCCACACGACGCTCAACGTCCAGTCCTTCATCGGCGCGATCATGGCCGTCGGCGTGGCCATGGCCAACGCCATCCTGCTGGTCACGTTCGCCGAACAGCGGCGCCGCCGGGGCGGGGCCGCGAGCGAGGCGGCCGTCGAGGGCGCCGGGAGGCGGCTGCGCCCGATTCTCATGACCACCTGCGCGATGGTGGCGGGCATGCTCCCCATGGCGCTGGCCCTGGGCGAGTCCGGTCAGCAGAACGCGCCCTTGGGGCGGGCCGTCATTGGCGGGCTGGCGGCGGCGACCCTGGCCACGCTGTTCGTGCTGCCCAGCGTTTTCGCCATCCTCCAGGGCGGAGCGAGCCTCCGCTCGGCCTCCCTCGATCCCGACGATCCCCAGAGCGCCCATTACACACCCGCGGCCGCGAACCCCGCCTCCAGCACCGAAGGAGCTCTCTGATGAACAGGATCACCCTCACCATGGGACTCTTCTTCGCGCCGGCGATGCTCGCGGCAAGTGCCGGCTGTCACTCCGCGACCACGGCGGAGCCGGGCGGCGCGGGGCCGGGTGCCACGGCCTCGTCGACGGAAGGGCCGCCGGTCCGCGTTGCCGCCGCCACGCCGGCCCGGAAAACCCTCCGCCTGGTCGCCGTCCAACCCGGTCGCATCGAAGCCTTCGAGCAATCGCCGCTGTTCGCCAAGCTTCCCGCCTACGTGGACCGGATCCACAGGGACATCGGGGACCGCGTGGAGCGGGACCAGCCGCTGGCCGACCTGTGGATTCCCGAGCTGGAGGACGACGCCCGGCAGAAGGAGGCCCAGCTCGTGCAGGCCACCGCGGGCGTCGGACAAGCCGCGGCGGCCCTCCGCGCCGCGGAGGCCGCCGTGCAGACCGCCGAGGCGGGGATCCGCGAGGCCGCCGCGGGAACGATCCGCGCCCAGGGCAAGCACCAGCGGTGGAAGTCGGAGCACCGCCGGATTGCCGAGCTGGCGGCCGGGGGAAGCGTCGACCGCAAACTCGTCGATGAAACGCAAGAGGAGCTGAGCGCCGCGGAAGCAGCCTTGGGAGAGGCCAAAGCCAGGGTGGCCTCGGCCGAGGCGACCCTGACGCAGGGTAAGGCCAACGTGGAGAAGGCCAAGGCCGATCTCGCCGTCGCCCACGCGAAAGTCAAGGGCGCCGAGGCCGACCTGGCCCGGGCGAAGTCCCTGCTCCAGTACACGCAGATCCGCATGCCCTACGCGGGAATCGTCACCGAGCGCAATGTCCACCGGGGAGATTTCGTCCAGCCGGCCGGCGTCTCCACCGCGAAGCCCCTGTTCACCGTCGCCCGGAGCGATCGGGTCCGCATCTTCGTCGACGTGCCGGAAATGGACGCTCCCCTGGTGGAGCAAGGCGCGAAAGGAAGCATCCTCGTTCAGGCCCTCCCGGGCCGGAAGATCGAAGGCACCGTCACGCGGACCAGTTGGGCCCTCGGGCCCAATCGAACGCTCCGCACCGAGTTGGATGTTCCCAACCCCAACGGGTTGTTGCGGCCGGGCATGTATGCCACTGCGGAAATCATCCTCAAGGAGCGTCCTAACGCGATCGCCCTTCCGCTGACCGCCGTGGTCAAGGTCGATCAGCAAGCGTTCTGCTATTGCGTGGACGGCGGCAAGATCGCACGAAGGCCGCTCACCCTTGGCCTCCAGACCCCAGAGGAAGTCGAGGTGGTCTCCGGCCTGAGCGGCAAGGAAGAAGTAGTCCAGTCGCGGACCGCTTCTCTGCGGGAGGGGCAACCGGTCGAAGTGACGCGGCCGGCGGACCGATAGGGCCCGCGCGGACGTCCGTCGTCCGCACGACTTCCGCCCCCCGGTACTCGGCCATGCCGTCGACGATCTCGGCGATCATGCGGGCGGCCAGCGCCGCGGCCGATTCGCGGAAGCGGAAGTGACTGGCGTCGTAGTAGATGCCGCGGTGGAGCCCGGTGGCGGCAACGACGTGGACGCCGGACCGCTGGGAAGCGAGCCGCTGCATGGTCGGCGCCCGCTCTTCGCCGATGGGCTGGGCATCGACGATCGTCCGCCCGCCGGCGGCGTGGAACTCGCGGAGCTCCGCGCTGGTCTTCTCCAGGTCGTCCAGGAGCAGCGAGGGATTCACGCGGCTGCTCGGCCCGGGGAGGATGAACGCGTGCTCGTGGCAGTGGGCCAGTCCCACGTGCTCCGGCAAGATGTCGCCGCAGACCGTCCGCACCAAGCCGATGACCGTGGGTGCTTCAGGCTCCATCGTCGATCGCCGCTGGGGCGAGCAACCTCACGGGCCCGGCTTGGGCGCGCCCGGTGGAGCGCCTTGTGGGGTGCTTCTTCTCATGGCGCGGAGATCCACAATTCGCCCCCCTTCCGGCGTTTTCCCGGCCTTGAGATGGGCAACGAGCGCCTCAACATCGTACCCGTGCTGCCGTGCGATGCTGTCTTTGATCTCCCAGAGTTCCTTGATGATTTCATCAGGCATCTTCGAACACTCCCATGAGTTCTTGAGGGGTGCAGATTTCGGGGCTGGTGTACCCGTGTATCGCGCAGACGCTCCGGATGATGGGCTTGGTTTCGGCATTATCAAGATGCCGATAGTTCCAAGTCAGAAGATAATCCACGCCGTGCACGGCGGACACCGCAACGTGAAGAGAGTCATCCAAAGCCTTGGGCGGGAGGGCTCCTTCTTGAATGAGCGCCTTGGACAATGCGACGACCACGTCAGTGAGCGCAAGCACGGAAATGCCGGGGAACGCTTCACGGTGTCTTGTTACGTTCCATCGCGGGGTCTGCGCGCCGACACAACGAACTCGTATAGCTCCTTTTTCGAGGTGCGCTTTCGACTCACCTGCACCCCGATGGCCTCAAATCCCACAGACTCAAACATGGCTGCGTAAATCTCCTGGACGGGGACCAACACATCGTAGAACTTGGAGTTGCCTACAATGTAGTGGACAACGGCTCCCGCTTTCAAAACGGGGAAAAGCGCGTGGCAGTGCTGGTACATGTCCACGAAGTATCTGTGAACGTAGCGAGAAAGGATATCGCTTCGGCCCTTGATCTTGCTCAAGATGGACGGAAAACCTTGATAGGGAATGGGCAAAGCCGAGTTGCATCGCCATTTGCCTAGATTACTCGTAGCGCATCCCCAGGTTCCCCCGATTGCCTTCCAATCAAGTTCGCCTGCGGCGCGGCCCCCCTTCAAGAAGCCCAGCCAGTACATGTACGGGCGCAATTCCCGGATGTAGCTCATCCGGTTCGGGTACGGTGGAGAAGTGATGACACAGGAGTAACGGCCTGCCTCCAAGCCTTCCAGCTTTCTAGCGTCAAGGAGCAGGACACGAGGCCGCTTCACGATGGGTTGTCGAGCTGCTGAAGCTAACATCCCAACGGTTAGCTCCCAGGTCGCCAGGACGGGGTTTTCCTCGAACCCAGGCAAGACTGGTGCCGCGGATTTCGTGTTTTCACGCTTCTTAAAGGACATAGACTGATGCCCGAAACTAACGTGCGCGTTCTCCATCACGGTCCGGCAGAAAGCGACTTTCAGAAGGTCAAGTGCTGTCCCTGAGACGCGGTCCCCAGCGTGTTCGATCTTCGCCATCGCACGTCCCAGGATGGCCAAGGTTGGGGCGTCCCACCACTTCTCGATTTGGTGTAATGCGGGCACCCACGCTGGTTGGGCGTTTGGAGCTCGCATTGCGTCTGCCACTTCGGAAGAGATCGCCGCAAAAGCCTGGATATCTTTGGCTTCGTAAGGCCGAGTCTTAACCGACGCAAGCCAGACAAGGAATGGGTTGATGTCCGTCGTGTCACAGGGAATTCCTCGCTCGGCGCAGACGAGTGCCGTCGTTCCTGTACCGCAGAAAGGATCAAGGACAACTCCCGCCTTTTCCGGGCAGTCCAGCAGGGCTTCAACTTGGTGAACGGAGTAGGCGGGAGTCAAACGCAACCACCCGTAACGGGTGTGCCGCAGATTGCCTTTGAAGGTCAGAAGGTCGCGCGTGCCCAGTTTCGCCGATTGCTTCACGTTACTTGGCTCCCAAGAGCGTAGTGAGGACTCCTTCCAACTCGCTTCGGAACCTGGCAGCGTTCCTTTCAAAGAAGCCTGCAAGGTCGTAGCCCAGCACGTCACGGCAGAATGCGTACGTGCTTTCCGTAGTTGGCCCGCCGGTAGTGCCCGTCAACAAGAGCCATCTTGCCTGAGTGTAACGGATCCCGACGTCGCTGTCGATCTGCGTCGAGAGCAGGAACAGGACTGGAACGTACAGATTGGCATACGCGTTTGAGGCGTTGCTGATGTCCGCGTTCTGGCGCTTCGAGTCCTTGCTCTTGTAACCTTGTCTCACCTCGAAAACGGCTCCGCGGATGTGCGATCGGGTTTCAGGCGCAAGAACGACTTTCTCGTAAGTTGCCTCTACCCATTGCTTGACGCGAGCCTTCGTACTTGGGTCAGGGATGTCTCCGAGCGTGATCCGCCCGTCCAGGCTGAGCGTTCTTGGTTTCTTGCCTGGTACGGGTACCTCATACTGCCAACTCGCTTGCTCAGCCGAAAGCCCCAACTGGTCTTGAAGAAGCTTATGGACCAGCCACTGACAGCCGATTCCCAACTGACGGTAGATGGATGTCATGCCGCCGGCCGCGCTGTGAGCCGCATACATCAAAGGGGAATCCAGGCCGACCCAGTTGTAGAACGGGTCAGCCCGGTACATCTGTTGGAACTGCTCCAGGGTTAAGCCGGCCTTCTTGCCCTTGCCGAACTTCGGCCTGTAAGCGGCACACACACGGAGGGCCTTCGCCACCAACTCGAAGTACTCGTCATCCTCTGGACGCTGCTCTGCCGCGCCCGTGGGTCTTCTTGCCATAGCGACTTCCATCGCAACCTGGTACTTTTGCGACCGATGCCTAGACTATTCTAGGAGCGTTTTCCACTCCCGCTAGCATGGTGGCTGCAAAACATCATGTCAAGCAAGGAGTCTTCCTCCCTTTGCCCGCCGGCGCAAGACCGCGCGCCGGCGTATGAGAAGCGCAACCCGCTTGCGGGAAGCCGGTTGCGCGGCTTCCGCCCTTTGCCGCCGGTTCCGCATCACGGATCACTTGCGAGGAAGGACACTGTTGGTGTCCGCTTTCCCCCACCTCGTCGGCGATGATACAAACGGCAGAAGACCGTCCCGTGCGGCGTGCCTAACCCGATCCGCCGCAGTCTTGCGGGCCGATCGCCGCGCCATAACAATGGAAACCGCATGGTGCGAACGAGCGTCGCCAAACCCAGCCGAAGGAGGATCGTGCGATGAGCAAGCACAAGTTGAGCCGACGCGAGGTGTGCAGCCTCCTGGCTGCCGGTCCGGCAGCGCTGGGACTGTTGGCTACCCAGGCCGCCGGAGAAGAAGACCCGGGGCGCGGCAAGGTGCTGATGCCCGTCGGCGACGCCACCGAGGTGATGGACACGCTGTACCCGTTCTTTCGCCTCAGCGAGGAGGGTTTCGAGGTGATCGTGGCCGGTCCCGAGGCCCGCACGTACCACGGCGTGATGCACGAGGTCCCGCCGGACGAGAACATCCCCTGGGACATCACCCGGGAACAGCCGGCCTACCACATCAAGGCGACCGCGGCCTTCCGCGACGTGAGGCCGGAGGAGTATGCGGGCCTGTTCGTTTCGGGCGGGCGGGCCCCCGAGTACCTCCGCTATAACCCCGATCTGATGCGGATCACCCGGCACTTCTTCGCCGCGGGCAAGCCCGTCGCGGTGGTCTGCCACGGCGTGGAGATTGTGGCCGCAGCCGGCGTGCTGAAGGGGCGCACGATGACCACGATCGCCAAGTGCGCGTTGGACGTGACCCAGTTCGGCGGGACCTACGTCGACAGGCCCTGCGTGGTGGACGGCAACCTGATCAGCGCCCGCGGTTGGCAAGACTACAAGACGGATTTCATGAAGCAGTTCATCCGGCGGCTTCAGGCGGGCAAGCCGCGCGCCTGAAGCGGACCCTTCGCCGACTGCGGCTTGGCAATCCGGCACAGTCTGCCCGCATTCCCGCCGGACCGGCCAGACGCCGGACCGGCGAGACGCCGGTCCTACTGAATTCCCGTCCGTTTCGGCATCAGATTGCCGTGCCGTAACAGGCCATCGATTTCCTCGGCGGCGCGGATCCCTTCGGCGACTCCCTGGACCGCCGTGGCGCCGCCGTTGACCAGGTCGCCGCCGGCGTACACGCCCGGAAGGCTGGTGGCCTGGCTGTCGGGCCGCGTCGCTACCAGGCCCTGGCGGGTCAGTTCGAGCGGCAAGAGGGCGCCGCGAAGGGAGATCGGAATCGATTGGCCAAGGGCCTCGATGGCCCAGTCGACCGCCAGCAGGCTTTCCGTGCCGGGGATCGGCCGCGGCGAGCGCCGCCCCGAGGCGTCCGGCCCTCCCAGTTCCGTGCGGGCGATCCGCAGGCCGGTGAGCCTGCCGTGGGAATCGGTCTGGTAGCCGAGCGGTTGGGTGAGGATCAAGAGGTGGCAGCCGCTGGCCAGGAGCCGTTGGCGCTCGTCGGGCCAGGCGGGCATCTCGGCCAACGAGCGGCGGTAGACGACGAACACGTCGGCCGCGCCGAGCCGCTGGGCGGTGAGGGCGGCGTCGACGGCCGTGTTGCCCGCCCCGAGCACGGCGACGCGGCCGCATAGCTCGCGGATCTCGCCCCGCTTTGCTTCGCCCAGGAAGGTCAGGGCATCGACCACCCCCTGCGCCTTGCCCAGGCTCGTCGACTGGCCCAGCCCGATCGCCAGAAAGACCGCATCGAACCCGGACCGGAGCTCCTCCAACGACACGTCGCGGCTCAGGGCGCGGCTGAGCTGGATATCGATCCGGCGGGCCTGCATGGCCGGGGCGAGAATCGCGTCGACCTCTTCCCGGGCGTCGCCGTAGCGGGACAGGGGGATGAGCTGGTCGGGCGTGCCGCCCAAACGGTCGGATTGCTCCAGCAACGCCACGTGATGCCCCTTCTCCAGGAGCCGGACCGCACAAGCCAGTCCCGCCGGACCGCCGCCGACGATCGCCACGCGCCGCCCGGAGGGCTGCTCGGGCAGGCGGACGCCGGTGAGCCCCGCCTGGCGGGCCAGCCGGCTGGCGGCCAACTGGATGTCGCGGATCGGCAGCGCGTGCTCGGCGAAGATCTGCTCCAGGCAGCCTCCTTCGCACTGGACTTCGGCCGGGCAGACGCAGGCGCACATCTCCGGCAGGACGTTCGAGCGCCGCAGCACGTCGTAAGCCTCCCCGATCCGGCCGTCGGCGAAGGAGCGGACGAAGGCCGGCACGTCGACCTGCGCCGGGCAGTTGGCCGTGCAGGTGGGAAACTCGCAGTCGCGGCACCGCCGGGCCTGCTCGACCAGCCGGTCCAGGGCCCAGCGGCGGCCGAGCTTGTACTGCTCGGCGTAGATCGTCCCGTCGCGGACCACGCACCCGGTCATCGTCCCGTCGCGCATGATCTGCGAGCAGCCGGAGCAGGTGATGCAGGTCTTCTCCGGTTTCATCCGTCCTTCGGTGAGGACATCCCGGGCCGCGTCGGGATAGGCGAAGGCGCCGCGACCCTGGCCGACCAGGGCGGCCCAGCCGCGGCGGACCACGCCCGCCGCCACGTACGGCATCAGGTGCCGCAGCCAACTGTAGCCGCCGCCGACCACGGGCAGGTCGGGAAAGGCCGCTTGCACCTGATGGGTGATCTCGACGAAGCGGACCACGCCGGCCAGCGGGTGCTCCTCGGGGACCGGCACGCCGGCAATCGGGCGGTCGTAGGGCCGGCCGTAGTGCGGATTGTAGTAAGGGTTGCCGATCGTCGCGTTCACCAGCGGGATCCCCAGCGCCCGCAACTGCCGGATCACCTCGACCGGCTCGGCCAGGTCCGGCACCTCGTGGTTCTCGCGGTCCACGCCGAAACCGTAGGGGTAAGGGATCGCGTCGTAGACGTTGATCCGCGTGGTCACGAACAGCCCGGGCACCGAGTCCCGGATCCTGCCCACCGTCTCCAGCAGCCAGCGCGAGCGGTTCTCCAGGCTGCCCCCGTACTTGCCCTCGCGGGTGAACGAAGCCAGAAGCTCGGAGACCAGGTAGCGGTGGCAGGCCTTGACGTCCACTCCGTCGAAGCCGGCGCGGGCCGCCAGCTTCGCCGCCTCGACGTAGACCTCCTGCAAGCGGTCGAGGTAGTCGTCGCTGACCAGGGGATAATCGGCCGGGAGGTTGTGCTTTGGGTCGAGCACCGCGCTGTGATGGGCGATGATCGGCCGCGGCAGGCCCGCCGGCTTGCTGTAGCGGCCCGAATGGGTCAACTGGACGAGCATCACCAGCTCGTGCCCGAACGCCCGTCGGGCCACGGTGCGGGTCTGGTGGACCAGCCGGGCGAAGGTGTCCGCGCTGCCCGCGTGAAGGACCAACTGGTGCGGATTCGAGCGGGCCTCGTGGAGCACCGCCGTCGCTTCGAACCAGACGAGCGCCGAGCCCCCTTCGGCATAGCGGGCATAGCGGCGGAAGGCGAGAGGGCCGGGCGAGCCGTCGTCCAGCGAGTCAAAGCCCTCCATCGGCTGCACCGCGAAACGGTTCGCCGTCCGATGGCGCCCCACGGCAACCGACTCCGCCAGCACCGACAGGTCCTCGTCGATCGGAAGGCTGAGCCCCAGGTCGGCCAATTCGGCTCGCAGGAGGTCCAGGTCTCTGAGGTGGAATCGCTTGTGCCTTCCCATGCGGAGCCCGGTGGAGATCGCTCAGTCGGCCCGGTCGGACGGCTTCTCGCGTCCCCCGTGGTTGCGGTTGCCGCGCGAGCGGGAGGAAGATCTGCGATCGGGGTTCTTCGCCCGGGCCTCGAGATTGGCGGAGACGATGTAGTTGATCGCTTCACCCCAGGAGGGTATGGCACGGTGGCTCGCCTTGTCCGAGGCCGCAGCCGGCTCGCCGGTCTTGCCCTCCTGCCCTTCGGCAGCGTCCACGTCCTCGGCGGCAACGCTGGCCAGGTCCGCTTCCTCGTCGGCGTCCTCGGGGAGTTGCCGCTGGGCGGCGGTCTCGCCGCCGATCGGTTCCAGCCCCTTCCCGAAGGTTTCCCGGGGCTCGGCCTCCCCCCCTTGCCTGCGGTCGGAGCCGCGGCGTCGGCGGCGATGCCTCGGTCTCCGCCGGCCTGCGGAATCCTCTTCCGGTCCCCGGCCCGACGCGATTTCGGCGGTCTCGCCGATCTCGGCGCCTTCCGGGGCGCGGGCCGACTCTTCACGGCGGGATCGGCGGCGGCGATTGCGGTGCCGCCGGCCCCGCCTCTCTTCCGCCGATGCGTCCGCCGGCTCCAGCGGCTCGGCCGGCTCGGCCTGCTCGGCCCTCGCCTCCGAGAGAATCTCGGACGGGGTCTCAAGCTCCTGGAACGGGGGCGTCAGGTCTTCCGCGAATGAGACCGGCTCCTCTTGGGCAGGTTCCATCTCGGCCGCTTTCTGCGGCTCCGGCGGCGTTTCTATGCCCAGCTCGGTGGCCAGCCGGCTCCAGTCAGCCGGGCTCCGCTTGGGCCGGGAGGGCGGGGTGGCGCGAGCAGGGGTCGCCTCGCCCTTGACCACAACTTCCCGTTCGCCCTCGGCAGTGGCTTGCGGTTCCAGCCCCGTGTCCTCGCTTGGCTCCGCCAGTTTTGGCTCCTCCGGGGGAGGCTCGGCCCCCAGCATGGACGCTAGCTGCCCCCAGTGATCGGACTTCTGTTGGTCGGACATCGTCAGCCGGAAGTGTCTGGTTTGGGGAAAGACGGATAGGCCTAAAGCAAAGGCAGGTCACGAAAATTCACTATACGCCTTTTCCGGGCAACTGGGAAGGCGGACAATATTCGGAGGGCGTTTCGATGAGTCTCCCGGCGTCTGGCGGTGGGAGTGTCGTCAAAGTGATTCGCGGAATCACTTTGACTACATTTTGGCCCTTGGGCCCGAACGATCTCGTCCACAGACCTTCTCCGGAGCTTTCGTCCCAATCTATTTTGGGAAAAAGACTTATGGCCACGGATTCTCCACTTGTCAAGCAGCGACGCTCGCGCGGTATATTAGTTGCACCCTCTTCCCACGGAAGTTCGCAGCGGCGGCTGGACGAAACGAGCTTAGCTCCCTTGGGGCTGGCTCAACGGCGGCCGCCCAGCGGGGTGTCGATTTCGTGATCACGGGGGTCCCCAGAACAAGGAATCCACCGATGCCGACTCAGCAACGACGTGAGATGCGGTCGGGGAAAACGATTCAAGGACGCCTCGCCGTGGCGGCGGGGTTCGCGCTTTTGGCCGCAGCGTCGGTGACACTGGCGGCGGGGCGGGAAGGCCCGGGGCGATCCGCCGACCGTGCGTCGGCGTCCCAGGGCCGCTCCGGCGGGTTTGGGAGCGGGTTTGGCTCGCGAGCGTCGTTCAGCCGACCTTCGGCCGCCCAGGCTAGTCCCTCCCGATCGTTCAGCTCGGGCGTACGGGAGGTGCAGCCGCGGGCGTGGGACAGCTCGCGGATGGCGAGCCCGCGATGGTCGAGCCCGACTCCGGCAACGTCCCTGCGGTCGACCGGCGCTTCCGCAGACCGCGTCCGGACGATTCCGACGACGACGGTCCGTGACCGGCCGGCCTCTGGGACGGTAGTCCTGCCGCCGACGGTCCGCCAACGGTCGGCTCCTGCAACGGCAGTCCTGCCGCCGACGGTCCGCCAACGGTCGGCTCCTGCAACGGTAGTCACGCCGGCAATGGTCCGCGACCGCCTGGCCCCGGCGGCGGTGGTCGCGCCACGATCGGACCGTCCGCCAACGGCCCGCTCCGGCAGCGCCGTCCTCAGCGTGCCGGACAGTTCCCGTCCCGCGACCTCGCGTATCGCCCCCGACTTGGTGATCAGGCCGGTCGCGGCGGAAAGATCGCGGGGTGGGGGATCCGCCGACGCGGATTCCGCGAAACGCCAGACCGAGCGGGTCCGGCCGGCCGATCTCCGCGGCAGGATCCCCGACACGTCCGCGTCCAGGTCGCCGGGTTCGGGTGTTTCGCGGGCCTCGTCGGGCGGGGCCGCCACAGGCGACGCCGGCAAGCTGCCGGGCGCCAAGCTCCCCACCGAGCGCATCCGGCCGGCAGACCTCCGCGGCAAGATCCCCGACGTCGCCAAGCCCGCGACCGCCGAAGTGGCTGCCGAGCGGCCCAAGTTGTCCGACGTCCGCAAGGAGATCGTCGAGGGGAGGAAGGCGAAGCCGACCGATCCGACCATTTCCGCCAAGAAACCGGGCGACGCGGCAGCGCCCAAGCTCTCCGTTCCCGGCAAGCTCGATCGGGCGAAGCTCCCCGGCGACAAATCCAAGCCGGAGATCGGCAAGAAGCCCCTGCCGGGACTCCCCACCAAGCCGGAGATCGGCAAGAAGCCGCTGCCGGGGCTCCCGGGCAAGCCGGGCGGCCAGGTCGTCCAGCCCAAGCCGCCGTTTTCCGGCGGCAAGAAGCTTGACCTCCCGCCGGCCGTGCGGACGCCCTTCGTGGAGCGGGCCCAAAGGGGCGAGCTGGACAAGGTGGCCAAGGGGGACGTGGCTCAGAAGGTGAGGCTCAACGAGCAGTACCGCCTGATGCAGCAGGGAGACGTCGCCCGGCGGATGGGGATCGCGCGGGCCCACGACGCAAAGAAGATCACGCACGTGACGAACCTCGGCCGCGGCGGCTATTATCATCCTCCGCACCACGTTCGTCCCTCACACTTTGTTTACTACGGCTGGGTCAGCCCGTTCTATCCGCGGTACTGCTTTGACTTCCGCTACTGCGGGCCGTCGTACTTTGCCAGCTTCTGCTGGTATCCGCGGTGGAGTCCCTGGGTCGATTGGTCGTGGCACTACCACTGCCGCCCGCTCTGGGACCCGAGGCCGTTCTGGTGCCGCCCGATCGTCTACGTGCCGGCGCCGGTGTGGGTCTACTACGACGTGCCCGTGTGGCAGCCGCTCCCGGTGGTGGCGAGCGGGACGTGGGTCGACGTGCAGAAGGTGGTGGTCCCGCCGCAGCAATTCGACCTGCAAATGCTGGCGGTCCGGTTCGTGGACCCGGGCCATCCGGAGGAGAAGCTCGGCCCGCGATACCGGGTCTGGTTCCGCAACAACAGCGACCAGGCGATCTCGCGGCCGTTCAACGTGACCCTGCTGGCGTCGGCCGACGGCCAGCTCGCGGCGAACTTGCCGCAGGCGGGGGCGCGGGTGGCGTCGATCGGGGCCGGCGAGACGCTCTCGGTCGACGTCCGGCTGCCCTTCGAGGTGAGCCAGATGGGCCGCGGCGCCGACGGCAAGCCGGCCCCCTTCGTCACGCTGCACGTGCTGGTGGACGCCAACCGCGAGGTCAACGACGTGAACCGGCCCAACAACGGCGTGGCGATCGCCCAGGCCGAGATCCTTCCCGTGGACCCGGTGGCGTTCGAGGTCGAGCCCAGCGCGGTGGCTGCCGGGGGCGAAGTGATCCTGGCCGGCGAAGGGCTCGGGCCGGAGCCGGGGAAGGTCCTGGTGCACCTCGGCGGCCTGGAGATGGAGGCCGAGATCGTCGGCTGGTACGACCTGGGCGTGCGGCTGAACTTCCCGAAGATGCCCTTGACCAGCCCCACGCAGGCCGAGCTGATCGTGGTCCGGGGCGACGGCGCGGCGACCAACCCGATCCAGATCACGGTCAATCCGCCTGGGGCGGGCCAGCCGGAAGGGGTGCCGCCCCCCGCGGCGGTCCCGCCGCCGCCCCCGCCCCGCCCGCCCGCGCCGAGGCTCGAGCCGCCCAAGCTCAGCACTCCCCCGGCGTCGTATTAGCCGGCGGTCAGAGCCATTTGAGTGCGTTCGCGAATTCAGTAGGACCGGCGTCTCGCCGGTCTCGGCGGCTGGCGGCATGCCCTCGCGGCCGAAGGCCGAGTGGGCATGTGCTGATGAGAGCAACATGGCGACCCGCCGCTTCGCGGCGTGACGCCATGCCACCCCGCCTGTTGGCGGTTAACGTGCAATCTTGCAGTTCGGTAATGCCTGCTGGAGCTTCTTGATGCCCTCGTCCGTGACCTGGGTTTGCCCCACCCACAACTCCCGGAGCTGGTGCAAACCTTGGAGATGCCGGAGCCCGGCGTCCGTGACTTTGGTCCCGACCAGGAAGAGCCGTTCGAGTCGCGTCAGTCCGTGGATGTGTTCCAGCCCAGCATCGGTGACCTGGGTGTCGTCAAGGACCAGTGTCTGGAGTTGTCTCATCCCGTCGAGGTGTTCCAGCCCGCCGTCTGTGATTCGGGTGCCGTTCAGGTACAACTCTTCGAGTTGAGTCAATCCTTTGAGGTGTTCCAGCCCAGCATCGGTGATCGCGATTTCGTAAAGGTACACGTTACGGAGTTGAGTAAGCGCTTCGAGGTGTTCAATGCCTGAATCCGTGATCTGGTGACCGTAGAGATTCACGTCTCGAAGCTGCTTGAAGCGCTTCAGGTGTTCCAGCGCAGCGTCATTGTTCACCGTTGCGGCAACCACGGAGTCAAAGAAATCTTCCCCAAGCACACGGCGCAGCCAAGCGGGTGTTCGGGGTTTTCCGTTGACCACGCGGTTGCCGGATGGAGAGAACTCGTAATCGTACCCCACGGAGCCCCCCGTCTTCCGAATCGCCTCCACCGCCTCCCTCTCCTTCCTGGCCTGCTCCATCTTCACGGCAACCCAGCTTAGACCGATGCTTGCCAAAAGCATGAAGAGCAGCAGCGTTCGCAGACTGAACTGAAGCCAGCGGCGTTTACATGGAGGCGATGCAGTTTGGGATTCGGTCGTGCTCATCGCTTGTTACTTAGCGCCGCCAACACATGTATTAGCCGCACACAGTGTCCGCAAAACGGGCTTCTATGGCCCAGTAGTGGGGGTTCTCTGGGCATTTTACCCTGCCCCCAGGTGGCCAGCAATATCCGCGCATCCTGCCCCAGTCAAACCCTCGTGTGGCAGTTCCGCCGGCCGCTCTCCTCGCCCAACACTGGGTTGATCGTCGGCCACAGGGGTAGGGGTCGTCCGTTTCGGCGGCAACGGAGGTCATCAATTCGCCTTCGCGTGGGTCTTCCACGGCTGACGCCTGCCCCGTTGTGGGGATTCGGCTGGGGCGGTAGATTGCTGGAATGAGACGATTCATGCATGAACAATCCGGGCCAGGGCGACGTCCGGCGTCAACCGCCCGTATCGTTCGACGGAGGGAATCATGAAGACCGTGATGACAAGAGCAGTCGGCGTCTTTGCCGCGGCGGCGATTCTCGTCAGTGTCGCGGGGGCAATCGCGGCGGAAGGGCCGCCCAAGGCCCTTGCGGGAGACGCGGCACCCGCGAAGACGGTCCGCGACTTCGGCGCGGTCGGGGACGGCCGGGCCGACGACACGGCGGCAATCGAAAAGGCCGTCGCGGCGGGCGGGGCGGTGCGGATCGGCCGCGGCGTCTACCGCGTCACGCGGCCGATCGTCGTCGCCCTGGACAAGCTCGGGCCGGTGTCATTCGTGGGCGACGGCACGGGGCGGATCGTGATGGCGGGTCCCGGGCCGGCCCTGCGGCTGGTCGGCACCCATCAAGGCACCGCCGATCCCGCCTCGGTCAAGCCCGGCGTGTGGCAGCACGAGCGGACGCCGATGGTCGAGGGGCTGGAAATCGTCGGCGACCACCCGCAGGCCGACGGCATCGAGGCCGACGGCACGATGCAACTGACCGTGACCCGAACGGTGATCCGCAACGTCGGCCACGCGGTCCACTTCGTCCGCCGCAACCGCAACGCGATCATCGCCAACTGCCACCTCTACGAGAACCGCGGTGCGGGAATCTTCTTCGACAACGTCAACCAGCACCAGACGAACGTCACGGGGTGTCACATCAGCTACAACGCGGGCGGGGGCGTCGTCTCGCGCGGCGGCGACGTCCGCAACGTTCACCTCACCGGCTGCGACATCGAGGCCAACATGGCCCCCGACGCCCCGGCGACGGCCAACGTGCTGGTCGATTGTGCCGGCGGCAGCGCCGGGACCGCCGAGATCGCCGTCACCGGCTGCACGATCCAGCACAGCGACAACTGCCCCGAGTCGGCCAACATCCGCTACCTGGGCAGCGACGCGAAGGACCGCCGCTGGGGCCACCTGACGATCACCGGCAACGTCTTGAGCGACGTGCAGTGGAACATCGACCTGCGGAAGGCCCGGGGCGTGACCATCGTCGGCAACACCTTCTGGATGGGCTTTGCCGGGGACCTCCGCGCCGAGGATTGCTCGAACGTCGTCGTCGGCGCCAACAACTTCGACCGCAACCCGGCCTACGCCTACGGCCGCAGCCTCCAGGCCCGAGGGGGCGTGGTTTTCCGCAATTGCCGCGACTGTTCGCTGGTGGGCCTGCACCTGAGCGGCGTCCAGGGGACCGCGGCCGGCCTGATCCTGGAGAAATGCCGGCGGATGCTCGTGGCCCACGCCACGATCCTCGATTGCGACAGCGCCGGGCTGCTGCTGGACCAACTGGCCGACAGCCGCGTCAGCGGCTGCCTGATCCGCAGCGATCTAGCGCAGACCAAGCCCTGGGTGGCGATCAAGGTGATCGGCGGGCAGGGGAACGTGATCGAGGATCTCGGCACCCCGTCGCGTCACTAGTGGTCCGACACACGTGAACTGCCAGGTGACGTAGGACGGATTGCCAATCCGTCCCGTCTCAGGGCGGATTACCAATCCGCCCTACAACTCGCCAAATGAGGTGTGTCGGACCACTGGAGTGCAACCGCGGAACGACTTATGCTGTAAACCCCGAGGAGGAGCTTCCATGCGTCCCTGGAAACTTGCGGAAACCAACTACGGCACGGTCCGGCAGGAGGAGTATCGCGTGGCGGTGCTCCCGCTGGGCGCGACCGAGCCGCACAACCTGCACCTTCCCTACGGGTCCGACGTTTTCGAGGGGGACCTGGTCGGAGAGAAGCTCTGCGAGGCCGCCTGGCAGCGCGGGGCCAAGGTGATGCTCCTGCCCACGATTCCCTACGGCACGCAGACCAACCAGCAGGCCTTCCCGTTCGCCATGAACCTGAACCCCTCGACGCTGGCGGCGGTGATTGCCGACCTGGTCGAGACGCTCGTTCGGCAGGGAATCCTCAAGATCGTGCTCTTGAACAGCCATGGCGGGAACGAGCTGAAGGGGGTGCTGCGCGAGCTTTACGGGAAGAGCCCGGCGAAGCTCTTCCTCTGCAACTGGTATCAGGTGTTTGGGGACGTCTACCACGAGCTGTTCGAGGAGCGGGACGACCACGCCGGCGAGATGGAGACCTCGTTGGCGCTGGCCTACTGGCCGGAGCTGGTGGCCCGCCGCGAGGACGGCACCTTGACGGCGGACGAGGGGCGGAAGGCGACCAGCCGCTTCGAGGCGCTGGAGCGGGGCTGGGTCTCGATCACGCGGCCCTGGCACCTGCTGACCACGAGCGCCGGGGCCGGCGACCCGCACGCCGCCACGGCGGAAAAAGGCCGGCGGCTGGTGGAGTTGTTGGTGGAGCGGCTGGCCGCATTCCTGGTCGAGCTTTCCGCCGCGGAGCTCGACGAGCGATTTCCGTATTGACGCGAGTAACGCAAGGGGGTCGGCCCGCTATATCCCCGGGACGTACCCCTTCCCAAACTGCACTCCCATCGGCTGGCGGAACCCGTCGCTGAAAGGCATCCAGGACGTGGTCCCCCCGTCGACGATCAGCGTCTGGCCGACGAGGTAGCGGGCGTCGTCCGAGGCGAGAAAGACCGCGACCTTGGCGATGTCCTCCGGCTGGCCCACGAACCCGGCGGGGATCACCCGGCCCATCGCCGCCGGGTCGTAGTTGGGGATGATCTTGTGGTGATTCTCCACCTCCACGGCCCCGGGGGCAATGGCGTTGACGCGGATCCCCTTGGGTGCCAGCTCGATCGCCAGCACGCGGGTAAAGGCCACGATCGCCCCCTTCGTGCCGGCGTAGACCGTGTGTTCCGGGTAGCCCTCGTAGGCGTGGACGGAGCCGAGGTTGATCACCACGCCGTGCCCCTGGGGGATCATCGCCTTGACGGCGGTCTGCGTGGCGAAGTACATCGCCCGGATGTTCACGCCGTAGAGCGTGTCGAACTGCTCGGGCGTGACGTCCTCGAAGTGGCGGTTGAGGGTGATCCCGGCGTTGTTGACGATCACGTCGATCCCGCCGAGGAACTCGATGGCCCGGCGGGCCAGCCGGATCGCCTCGTCGGCGCTGCGGAAGTCGGCCCCCAGCGCGGTCACCTTCTGGGCGCCCTCGCGCCGCGCCTCCTCGACCGCCGCTTCAGCCCCCTCCTTGCTGTGGGAGTAGTGGAAGACGACGTCCGCCCCCTGGCGGCAGAACTCCCGGGCGATGCCCCGGCCGATCCCCGTCCCCGCGCCGGTGACCAGCGCCCGCTTTCCCTCCAATCGCTTGCCGCTCATCGATCCGGCCTCCTCGCTTGGGGTGAGCTTCTCGACCCGTCGAACGGAGCCACGACGGGAGGACTGGTCCCGTGAGAAAGAGTCTAATCTGCCCCGGTCTCGATGTACACGAGGACCGGGAGCCGCTGCCGAGAACGGTCTCCGGCACCATGAGGCCGACGCCCGCTTCCAGAGTCCCCAAACCTGTGCGGGGCTTTGAGGCCCGGTTGGCTGTCGAGTAGAATGGCCGTCGGATGATCGCCGCCCTCGGTTCGGCTCCGCCGGGGCTCGCGCAAGCCCCGTCGGCGAAGTTGAAGAGGGCCGGGTGCCCGTGGAGAACGAAGGAGACGACTGAGATGCATGGCAAACGTGGTCGGAGCCTCGCGGGTGTGGGTGGCGCCTTGGCAGTGTTGGGGTCGATCGGCGCCTGTCTGTCGTGGGAAGGGACGGCAAACGGTCAGGGCCGGCCAGCACCCGCCGGCGCCGAAGCGCACGGCGATGCCGTGGCGCCTCGAGGGCAGCGGCCCACGCTGACGCTGACCGACACCGTCTCGCAGCACGGGATCACGTGGAAGTTCAGCGAGCCGGCGCGGGTGGGGCAGTTCGTCAACGGCGATTACTACGTGGTCGGGCCGGTCACGATCACGTCGATCACGCCCCGGCCTGAAAACGGCCGAAACGGATGGTGAACCGGATGTGGGCAACGTACCGCCACCACCTGCCACCTCAGCGACAACAGCGCGATTGACTCCTACGCGCGGTCTTCCTCGCCGGGCTTGGCGGTCGTGGCTGGTCCCGATAAAATAATTGGCTTACGCAGCCCAAAGGTCGGCACTCAGCAGGGATCGGCGCCGCCAGGGGCGGCGGGTTCCTCAAGAGGGGGCTGCATCCCGCCGCTGTGCTGATCCTGCTCCCGACCGAGTTGTGTCGATGTAAGTGCTTGTTATCAAACAACTTGCCAGCGTAGCTCAATCGGCAGAGCACCGCATTCGTAATGCGGGGGTTGCGGGTTCGACTCCCACCGCTGGCTGTTCCCCCTTCCGGCGCAGTGTTCGGAGATCGTGTTCATGGCTCAA
>Ga0153916_10000355_pt1 | contig 30395 bp, 25 predicted proteins | sample Opewatmetagenome_FD_109642 | JGI IMG/M metagenome (GOLD analysis project Ga0153916, IMG submission 109642) | Freshwater wetland microbial communities from Ohio, USA - Open water 3 Core 3 Depth 4 metaG | ecosystem: Environmental > Aquatic > Freshwater > Wetlands | place: USA: Ohio, Lake Erie...
CTCTAGGGGAGTTAGGAAATCCCGGGCTTCCTCAAGGTAGCCGTCGGCCAGGGACCTGAACATCTCCAGTTCCAGCCTTACCTTGGTTAGATCCGTCTCATCCTCGGCTGCAAAACTCGTCGTGGTCCGGACCATGTCGCCAAAATCATAGAGAGACGAACCCGGCATCGTCGTGTCGAGGTCGATGATGCAGACGGCCTTGCCCGTCCGGTTGTCGAAGAGCACGTTGTTGATCTTGGTGTCGTTATGAGTGATGCGGAGAGGGAGGCGGCCGTCGGCCAAGGCCTCGGTTATCACGGCGGCCATCGGCTCGCGCTCGAGAACAAAGGCGATGGCATCCGGGGCCACCCTGGCCCGGCCATGAGCATCGTTCTCCAAGACCTGCTTGAACCGGGCCAAACGGCGGGGAGTGTGGTGGAAGAAGGGGATGGTTTCGTAGAGCGAGGAGGCGTCCAAGTCGGAGAGGAGCTTCTGGAAGCAGCCGAAGGCGCGGCCGGCTTCAAAAGCCTCTTCCGGTTTGGTGGCGACATTGACGATATGGGTATCTCCGACGAACCGGTAGGCCCGCCAGTATTCCCCGTCCGGGGAGATATGGCAGCACCCGCCCGACCGGGCATAGAGCAGGTTGAGGGTCTCCCGGTCGGGATTGCGGCCCGGGATTCTCTCAAGTTGGGCCCGGATATGGCGGGTGATTTTCTCGAAATTGGCCATCAGGCGTTCCGGGTCGCGGAAGACGAAGTGATTGATGCGCTGGAAGATAAACTGCTCCCGAGTCCCGTCGTGGTCCGAGCCAACAAGATAGGTGTCATTGATATGCCCAACCTTGAGGAGTTGCGCGCCGGCGAAATCGCCCCTAATGGCGAACTGGGAAAAAATCGGCTTCAAATCCTGCTCCGTCAAGACGACCTTCCTTTCGTCCTGATCCTCTCCGGATAGACGCCCTCCCTGATGAGATCCCGGATATGCATGCGAACCAAAGGCAGGTCCTCGGGATGAGTCAGGCCAAACCAGCGGTCTCCCGTCGGGATGTGTTTCACCCGTATCTTTCCCGCGCGAAGCAACTCGTTCACAGCAAAGGGGATGAAATATTCGGCATCTGGGCCTCGACCGGAGCGCTCCAGAAAATCGGCAAAGCCTTTTTCCAGATGCGCGAATATTGTGGGCGTGAACCCCCAGAAATTCATCGAGACAATCTCGTCTCCGCCCAAGCGAACCCAACGGCCCTTCTCGTCCAGGGTCCGGGCTCCTTCGCCTTCCTTTTCAATCCTGAGCCTCTCTTCAACCTCTGTCAGAAAGCCGTCCGGGCTGATCCGGCAGACGCCGCGGGAGACATGGCCATGCTCGGAGAGAGTGTTCCGCAATCGATAGCCCATGAAGCAATATTCCTCGGGCAACAAGCTGCGGGGAGGTCTGTCCAGGAGCCACTTTGTCATTTCTCCAAACCCACTCGGTCCGTAAAGGTCGTCGGCATTGATGACAGCGAACGGGGCGGCGATCGCCTTCCGGCTAAGCAGGACAGCATGCCCCGTCCCCCAGGGCTTTTTCCGGTCCAGCGGTGTTTGAAATCCGTGAGGAAGGCCGGCCTCGATCTCCTGAAAAACGTAGCGGACGTCAAAAAGCCCTTCCCAATAACAGCCGACCGATTCCCGGAAGACGGTCTCGATATCCCGGCGGATAACGAAGACAACCCGCTTGAAGCCCGCCAGAAGCGCCCCGTGCAGGGAATAGTCCAGAATGGTTTCTCCCGACGGCCCAATGGAATCGACCTGTTTGAGGCCTTTGTAGCGCCTGCCGACTCCCGCGGCTAGGACAAGAAGGCTGAAATCAGACATTCCTTTTCCTTGGATAGAACGGCCCCCTTTTATAGCATAGGCATGAAATCGAAGTCAAAAGGAGGTTCGCCTACTCAGAGTCGCCGATGATCTTGTAGTTCTTGCCGGCGAACGTGATGATCACGTTACGACCGATCGAAAGATACTTGCCGATTCCCGGGACCCGCTCGACGAGGTCATAATAGGCCTCCGAATTGAACGGGACCTCCTCGACGACGCTTCCTTCTAGATACAGGCTGTCCACCCAGAAGCCGTCCCGAAAATAAAACACCCTGTCCTCTTTGTAGCGGATTTTCTCCGAAATCACCTCCGCTGCCTGGTCCTTGTCTTTGAACTGCTGAGTGGCCTTGGCCAGCTGGACGGCCCCTGCGCCCGTCGTTTTTCGGGCCGTCAACGCCTCCTGCACCGCCGGGGCAGCCGCGGCTATAAACTCTCTTTCTTTGTCCGTTACCAGGAAGGACGTATAAGGAGTGATGATGCCGTATTTTAGTCCCAGGCTGCGGACCTCGTCGGCGAGTTCCCGAGATTCCCCATGCAAACGGATTTGCTCAAGCAGGTAGCCGACGCGGCGGGTCCCCCAGAGGCGCGGCAGGAAGCTGGAGGATGCCTCCGAGCCGAGAATCTGGTCGTCCAGGCTGAAGGTCTTGGCTTCTTTCCCGACTTTTCCGGCAAGCTGTATAAAAACAGGTCCGTTCCCTCTAAACCTGCCGAGGACGACAAGTTGAGAACCCCGGAATAGGTCGGGCAGGACTGCAGGATACAGTTGGGATACTTCGATACCCTTGAATTTCAGGCTCACGTCGGAGAGCAGCGGGGAAGATATCTTCTCATAGTAGCCGGAGATAGCCACCTCAAGGTCCTCGTTCTCGCCGACATAGACGGACGTGCCCCGGTTGCCGATAGACAGCTTGTCCAGGAGTTCAGTGTTGACGTCATAGCCGACCCCGAAGACCACAAGGCGTATTCCCGCGGCATTCGCTTGGACGACATTCTTCAGGATATCGGCGACACCCGTGACTCCGACGGTGGGCAGGCCGTCGGTTAGAAACAGGACATAGTTCGGCCGGTCGCCCCGAGGCATCATCCCCAGGGCCTTGATCAGGGCCTCGTTGATGTTCGTACCTCCTGAATCCTCGACGGCATTGATGAACTCCAGGGCCTTATCCCGGTTGGCCGCGCTAGCCGCCACGAGCTCCGGGCTGAACAGGCTGACGCCATCGTCGAAATCGATGATCGAAAACCGGTCTCTTCCATCCAGGTGGCTAATTATAAATCGCGCGGCTTCTCGGGCCTGCTGGATTTTCTTCCCGCTCATGCTACCCGAGCTATCGAGGACGAAAACCAGGTTCTTGTCCATGACTTTTTCCTTGGCCTCGACATAACGAGGAGCAGCCAGAAACAGGAAATAGCCTCCCTGAGAATCCGTATAATCCAGGAACGACAGACCGATGTCATCCGAAGAGACTGCATAATAGACGATGAAATCCTTGTCCGGCTTGACATTTTTTTCTTCGTAACCCAACGTAGCCGCGTTGGGGCCTTCCTTCCTGACCGAGACATGGTGGGAAGGCGAGTAGACGCTGGCGATCGGGACTTTGGATTCCACCCGGACCGTTACAGCCACGTCCTCAAGCGGCCGGAGGGAAAAGCGCTCGGTGTTCAGAGGGTAAAGATAGCGGACCAGCCCCCTCTCTCCTTTCAAGACCTCGGAGTAGGTCAGCTGGACCCTCTTCTCGCCCCGGGCCGGGATCGGGAACACCCGGGCCCGGAAGGTGTTCCGGCCGATGTACTCGAGGAGCGCAGGGTCGCGGAGCCGGCGGACGATATCCTCGTAGACCTTGCGGGCCTCCCGGCTGTCCAGGACCTCGCCCTCGACCTTCTGCTCCCCGATGAACAGGGCGAACTCGGAGATGGCCGCGCCCTCGGGAAGCGGGAAAATAAAGGTCCCTTCTATATCCCGGTGGTAGGTGTTGACGAAGACTTCATCGATGGAAGTCTTCGCCACCTGGTTTTTTATCTCGACCGTGACATGGTGGTATTTCACCGAGAGCGGAGGGATCTGTTCGCCCGGCCGATGACGAGGAATGATGATCCCATCGGCCGCAGCCGGAGAGACGAAGGCGCCCAGACCGGCCGCCAGCACTCCTATTAGAAGCCGCCCGATTCGATTTTTCTTCACCTCTGACCTCCTCAAGGGCTCTTCCTCGCTCCACTGAATATAACTCGGACGGCCAGAGTCCGTTCCAAGTATCCGTTCCCAGGGCGGGACCCACCCGCCTTGCGGAGAGGCCTCAGTCCTCGGCTCTGATTCTCCCCACCTCAAAGAGCGGTTCCCCTTTGCTGGTGGGGGGCGTGTTGATGATGTAGAGGAGGATGCCGCCAAAGGGAGCGCGGGCTTCTTCCTTGACCTGTCCGAGGAAATCGGTCACGTAGCCGACTTTCTGGCCTTTTGCCACATAGTGCCCCATCTCCGCTTGCGGATAGAAAAGCCCGTCGGTTTGGCTGTAGATGACCTCGTAGCGGTCAATCCAGACCGGCTCGGTCACGCTGTCCGGCTGTCCCTCGATCATCTGAAACAGGCGCATGACTCCCAAGATTCCTTCGATGTTGCGGCGGATGGATTCCTCGTCAGTCCTTCCCAGTAATCCCGACTCCGTGGTAATCGCCGCCTTGCCGAAAAGCAGCGCCGTGTTGCCCAGATACTTGGCATCTTTTATATCCTTGGACCTGCTCTCATCGATGATGATGTGTCGGATGCCGAAGGCCAAGGCCATCGTTCGGGTGAGGTCGTCCAATTTTTTTTCGCCGCTGATCATCCAATAGGTATAGGGAATAAGGGCCTCATTGCCGTCCCCGCAGTGGAGGTCGATCAGGCAGTCGCACTTTTTGACGACCTCTTCAGTCAGAACATAAGCTATCCGCTGGCTGAGCGTTCCGGCCGGGTCTCCCGGAAAGACCCGGTTTAGGTTCTTCCAGTCATGGGGATTGTAATAGATCGTGCGTCTCTGGAAAGAAGGCAGGTTGGCGATGTGGACAAAGACGAGCGTTCCCGCGAGTTCTTCTGGATTGATCCTGGCCTTCAAGCGATAGAGGGCCAGGATGGGAGGATACTCGAAGCCATGGACACCGGCTACGAGTGCAAGCGTCTTCCCTTTCTTGACTCCGTGAATGACAGTCACCGGGATGGATGTGCCGACGCCCTCCCCGGCCGGGACCTCGAGGAAACCCGAGACGGTCTGGCCCGGCAAAACCCTGAGCGAACCGATCGCCAGGGCGTCCTGGCCAAAAGAGTCAGGGGCGCCACTCAAGAAAAGGGCGGCACTCAACACAATAAAACGGCTGGAAAACCGATCGCGGTGAATCTGGCTGCGCATGGCACCTCCTCAATCAGGCACTCACCGCCATCCAATCTAAACTAAAAGGGCAAACCATGCAAAAATATCCTGCCGAAAAAACATTGCTTCGCCAAAAAACTTCTGATATAATCCGCCCGGAAAAAAGAGGAGGTGTCCATATGGGCAAATACTTGGCTATAATCGCCGGCCTGGTCGCCATGGCTGTTGGTGTTTGGCTGGTCGTGGTTTGGTGGCGACCGTTCTACGAGCTCGTTCTCGGATGTATTCCGCCCGTTCTCTTTTTTGGAGGCCTGATCGCTCTTATCGCTGGGATCAGCAGCATCAAGGATGCGGCCAGGACGAAAAAGCTGGAAGAAGAGGCCAAGGCAGAAGAAAAAAAGGCCTGAGGATTCGGCCGACCGAAAAAAATTCAAGCCTGAGCGCCCTTGCGCTGGATGAAATTTCTGTGATACCATTTGGCAAGTGGCGTTCACCGGTATTTTTCCGCTCCTCTTAACACTTTCCCTCCTCTCTCAGACGACACGGGGCATCGAAAAGGCATTCTTCCAGGACGATCCGCAGCTGCTCTATTCTCTTCTTTCCACCCAAGGACATGTCCACATCTCTTTTCCCGATCCGATCTCGTTTTCTGACCAAATATCGCCGCAGCAGGCCTTTTTTTTCTTCCGCCAGATCTATGCCACCTATTCCACATTCGAATTCTATGCCGACAGCGAGCTCCCGGTTCTAGCCAAAGAAAAAAGCTTTATATTCAAAGCGCGTTGGTCCTTCAAGAACAAGAAAAACGATGATCAGCATGTCTTCCAGGTGTTTTTCCATCTGATCAGGGAGAAGCCTCCAGACCGGGGAAAACCCCAGTCCCCCTGGAGGATTTCAGAAATTAAAGCCGAATCGCTATGAAGAAGGCCTCAGCCCTGCTTCGACCCCGCACCCTGAGGCACGGTTGCGTCATCGGGTTGATTTTCGCCTTTGCCTTCCTGGGCCTCTCCGCACTTCTACCTAGACTGCTGACGGCCCGCTACTTCCAAAAGAACCTCGGGGGGCTGCGCCGGCAGGCCCAGTCCATCAAAAAGGAATTCGCCCTGGTCGAATCCGGCCTGCGGACAAGGCAAAAGGCTTTGGCGGTCTCGTCTTTTCCTTATGACAAAGACAAGATCTTCGCACTTTTCAAAGGCCAGAGGCTGGACCCGGAACTGGAGGGCCTCGCCTATTACGATGAGGACGGAAGTCTGGCCGTCTGGCTGGGAAATGTCATCGAATTCCGACCGCCTGCATTGGACACGCCTCTGCTCGTCCGCAGCCGGGCCTCCTCGTATCTCGTCGCCTCAGCCCGGATCCGCCAATCCGAGCAGGTCGTCCTTTTCCGGCTTCTGGCCTTCCGGCCGCAGCTCCGGGCGCCCTATCTCTCGGAATATCAGTTCCTTGAGAGCAACTTGTGGAAAAACGGACATGTCGATTACTGGGATTTCCGCGACGACGTCTCTGGGTTCGAACAGATATTTGTCCGTCACCAGGACGAGTATCGAGGCGAACCCCGCCTGGACAGTGATACCCAGCAGATCTTCTTCCCTCTCAGGAACGCGCAGGCTGAGATCGTGGCCACGGTCAACTTAACCGCCCCTCCCCTTCGCTCTATCCATTCCCGCCTTCGCGAGAGCATGATTCTCTTTTTCATCTTTTTCTTGGCGCTTTCTCTCGTCTTTCTTATCATCGACCTGGCCAGGTCCTTTCTTTCAGCGCCGCGCAAGAAGACCGGCGCGGTTCTTCTACTCGTCCTGGCCCTGGCCGGCCTGCGCGTCGTATTTATCCCGCTCAGCCGGCTGGAGAGGTTTCGATCGCTCCGGATCTTCTCTCCCGCTCAGGCCGGCTTTTTCTCCCTTGGCCGGCTGACCCAATCTCCGGCCGATATTCTGCTGAGCACGTTTTTTCTCTTCCTAATCGTCGCCGCACTCACCGTCTTCGCCTGGGACCTCGTTCGGGACGGAAAGCGACGGCTCCCTCTGGCCGCCGTCTGGGCCCTCGACACCCTTCTTGTGGGCGCCGCGCTGTTTGCCGCGGCCGTCTATCACGGATTCGTTTCCCGCCTGGTGGCCAATTCCAACCTCAACCTCCTGCGGTTCTCCGGCAATCTGTCTTTTTTGTTTCTCCACCTCGGGCTCGTCTTCTTTTTGCTGAGCTGTGGCAGTGTTGTTCTGCTGTCCGCCCGCCTCATCCGCTTTCTATCGCCTCGCTGGTCGGTCGCCCTTCCGCCACTCATCTGGACCCCAGGATTCATTTTTTTTGCGCGGAGGGCCGGACCCTCCATAATCCTAATGACGATTCCGATCTTTATCTTGGTTCTTGCCTATCTCAACTCCACCCGATTCCTGTCCACCAACAAGAGGGCACTGATTTTCGCCCTGATTTTCCTGGCGGCGCTCCTCAATTCCGCGGAACTCCATCTCCAGGCGTCCTCCCGCCTCGGCTCCCTCGTCCAAAACTTCTTGCGCAGCACTATTCTTTCCCAGGAGGACTGGGCGGATTTTATCATCCAGCAATCCCTCCCGGAGATCGAAAAGAGAAACACGTTCATCCTGGCCTTCCTCCGGAGTCCCGATCCATCTCCTTTCGCCCGATCCCTATGGGAGAGCACACTGGCGGCCAAGTTTAACTGGTATTCGATCCTCGAGGTCCTTGACGCCGAGGGCGGCGTTCTTTCCCGGTTTTCCCTTAACATCTCTCAGCTCTACCAGCCGGAGATCGAGCTCCCGTTGAGCCCAACCTGGAGGGTTTCCCGGGTGAACGTACCCTCCCTGGGCAAGGAAAGGGAGTTCATCCTAGCCTACAAAGACTGGTACTCCCAGGATCAGTACCTGGGCCGGCTGACTTTTTCCCTGGCCATCGACCCTGAGATGCTTCCGTTCCTCTATTCCGCCAATCCTTATTTCGAGCTCCTCAAGGTCAGCCTGCTCCCCTCTCTCAACCAGCAGGACTTCGGGTTTGTCATCTTTGACACCCGGGGCAAGATTCTTTTTAACCCCGGCCGGATCTCTTCCGGGATTGCGGCGGTTACCTTGGAGCAAATCGAGCGCTCTCCGCAGGGAATATGGTCCTCTTTCCGGGACAAAGGCACAGCCTTCAGGGCGTTCTATTTCCGGTTCCAGAACAGGGTGTATGCCTTTCTCATCCCTCAAAAAAGCATTCTGGGGTTGACGGTCGATTTCATGAAGCTCGCCATCTTCTACCTGGGGTTAGCCTTTCTTTTTCTCGTTTTGATTCCGGCCCTGCTGGGAAGGAAGAAACTGGCGAGCTACCTGTGGTCTTTTTCGAGCCGCGTGAACGCAGCCTTCATTGCCATCACGGTGATCTCCCTCCTCCTGTTCACTTTTTTCTCGCACCGCTTCTTCACCCGGACCTTCAGCCAGCGGTTCCTGGAGGAGGCGGAAGTCCATGCCAATTTCGCCCGGAATGTCATGCAGGATTTCGTCGCACTTCAACAGGAGGAGAAGGCCACGCTCATCGCCCCGACCGACGACCTCGTCCTTTGGATCAGTTCAGCGATTGCCACCGACGTCAATCTCTACGGGGAGGGCCGGCTGATTTCCTCCAGTCGCCGCGAATTCTTCGATTGGGGATTCCTCCCCGAGCTCATCGACGGCGAAGCCTACTACAGGATCCGGCACGAGAACAGGCCGTTCTACGTCCAAAGACCGAGGATCGGCGGGTACTCCTACCAGAGCCTGACCATCCCGTACACCATTCGGCGGGCCCAGTACCTGATTTCGCTTCCTTTTCCGTTCGAAGCGCAGGAGATCGCCGGCGCCACCGAGCAGCTGATCGAGTTCCTCGTTTTCATCTCGGCATTCCTCATCCTGCTCGTGCTTCTCTTCGCCCGGGGAATCGGCCGGATGATCATTTCACCGGTGAAGAAGCTCCTGGCGGGAACAAAAGAGGTGAGCCTGGGCAACCTAGAAATCGTCGTCGATCACCGCTCTCACGACGAGATGAAATCCCTGGTCGACGGGTTCAACACGATGATCAAAGACCTGAAGAGGCACCAACAGGAAATCGCCGACCTCAGCAAGAAGGTGGCCTGGGCGGAGATGGCTCAGAAGGTGGCCCACGAGATCAAAAACCCGCTGACGCCGATTCAGCTTTCCGCGGAGCACATCCTCCGCGTCTATGATGACAAGAGCGAGGATTTCGAAAAGACGCTCCGCGAATCGGCTTCCTACATCATCGGCGAGGTCGAGAACCTGCGGCGCATCGCCCAGGAGTTCCTGGAGCTGTCCCGGGTCACCAGCCTCAGCAAAGAGGTGTTCGACCTGAAGGAGGCCATCGGCGAGGTGGTCTCCCCATACCGGAAGATCATCTCCCAGAGGATCCGGTTCCGGGAGGTTTACGAGGGCGATAAATTCCAGGTCGAGGCAGACAAATCCAAGATCAAGATCGCCTTCCGGAACATCTTCATCAACGCCCTCGAAGCGATCCGCGGCCGGGGCGAGATCGAAATCCGGCTGCGGGCTGAGAAAGAGAAACTCGTCCTGGTCATTCGGGATTCCGGGATTGGGATGGCCAGGGACCTCGTGGAGAAGATCTTCGACCCCTACTTCTCCACCAAGGATGTGGGCACCGGCCTCGGCCTTCCCATCGCCAAGAGGATCGTTGAGGACCACGGCGGCACCATCCGTGTCGAGAGCGAGGTCCAAAAGGGGACAGTTATAACGATCAGCCTCCCTCGAAAAAACTAGGGCTGGAGTTTTTCCGTTCAGTATGGAAGAATAGCGCCATGTCCAACATTTTGGTCGCCTATTACAGCATTACTGGGAATACGAAACAAATCGCCGATGCCATATTCGAAGCGCTCCCCCAACCGAAGACCATTAAGCCTCTATCTGAGGTCCAGAGTCTTGGCGAATATGACCTGGTTTTCGTCGGCTTTCCCGTGCAATCGCACAGCGTGCCCTACAAGGCAGAGAGATTTCTCCAGAGCATCCCCAAGGGAAAGAAAATCGCCCTCTTTTCAACGCATGGCTCGGTGACCGGGAGTCGCCTTTCCCGGGAAGCGATTGAGCATGCCGTCGTGGTCACTTCCCAGGCCAAGCTGATCTCTACGTTCTCCTGCCGGGGTAAGGTTTCTCCGCAGGCGCTCGAGGTCCTGAGCCGTTCTCCCGAACACGAAGCTTGGACGGATATGGCGGCTTCGGCGAGTCCCCACCCCAACGAGCACGACCTTGCGGACGCCAGGGCTTTCGCCAGCTGGGCGCTGACGCTCAGCCGTCAGCGGGGCTAGTTTTTTTGGCTCCGGACTTTCGACCCTGCCGGATCTCCACAAGCACTCCGTTCAGGCTTCGCGGATGGACGAAGGCAATGCGGACTCCCCCCGACCCCGCTTGAGGTCGAGCTGACATAAACTGAAGGCCGGCCCGGCTGAGCTCGTCCATGGCCATCTCGATGTCGTCCACCTCGAGGGTGAGATGCTGAATACCTTCACCTCGAGATCCCAGGAATTTGGAGATCGGGGAGGCATCGCCGAGCGGCGCAATCAGCTCGATTTCCGGACCTCTGGCGAAGCGGAGATGAGCCAGCCGCACCCCCCTTTCCGGGAGCTCCTCGACGGGACTTCGCTCGGCACCGAGAAGGGCCGACCATCTCTTCAGGGCTTCCTCCAAGTCGCGCACGGCAATCCCGATATGGTGGACGCCCTTGACCCTCATCCCTTCTCCTTCAGGCGGGAGATAAGTCTATCGGCGATGGTATAGGGATCGCTCCGGCGATGATAGATCTGATCCACGTATTCCTCGAAAACGGAATCCGGGATGTCCCGGCGGATAAGCTGGTCGATCTTCTCCCGGGTCACATCCCGCAGCATCCAGGCGAGAAGGCGTTTCCGCCGGACCTCCTGGGCTTTCCGGTCCCGCTTCCCCATCAGGCGGTCGACCTCGTCTATCACTCCGTCCACGCCGTTTCCTTTGGTGGCCACGGTCTTGATCACAGATGGTTTGGCTTTGTCCGGCAGCCCCAGGTCCAGCATCGCCCGGAGCTGGCGCTCCATCCTTTCGGCACCGGGGTGATCCGCCTTGTTGATGACAAAGATATCCGCGATCTCCATGATCCCTGCTTTGAAAGCCTGGATCTCATCGCCCGCGTCGGGAGTCAGGACAACGAGGACAAGGTCAGCCAGTTTGACAACTTCCACTTCATCCTGACCCACTCCAACCGTCTCGACCAGAACACAGTCCTTGCCGGCCGCTTCGAATATGGCGATGGCCTCGCCCGTAGCCTTGGCCAGGCCGCCGAGATGGCCGCGGGTGGCCATGCTGCGGATGAAGACGTCGGGGTCGATGCTGTGCCGCATCATCCGGATCCGGTCGCCCAGGATAGCCCCGCCGCTGAAAGGAGACGACGGGTCGACGGCCACGATCCCGATCTTGTGCCCCGCGGTGCGCAACCGGCCGATGAGCTGGTCGACCAGCGTGCTCTTGCCCGTGCCCGGCGCTCCGGTTATCCCCAGGACGACGGCATCTTTTCGCCAAGCGAACACTTGCCGCATCAGCCGCTGGGCGGCGGTGGAGTCGTTCTCGACGAGCGAGATGGCCTTGGCGATGGCCCGGGCGTTGCCTCGCCTTATCTCTTTGATCAAGTCCCTTAGTACTCCGTCAGGACCTTTTGGGCGATGATCCAGCGCTGGATTTCCGAGGTTCCTTCGCCGATCGTTCCCAGCTTGGAATCGCGGTAGAACTTTTCGACGGGATAGTCTTTGGTGAATCCGTACCCGGCCATGATCTGGACAGCGTTCGAGGAGGCCCGGACAGCCAGCTCCGAGGCGAAGAGCTTGGCCATGGCCGATTCCTTGGGGATCTTTTTCCCCTGGTCCTCAAGGCAGGCGGCCCGGTAGGTCAGCAGACGGGCGGCATCAAGCTCTGTAAACCCATCGGCCAGCATCCACTGGATCGCCTGGAAATTGGCGATCGGCTGATCGAATTGGACCCGTTCCTTGGAGTATTTCAGGGCCGCTTCCAGCGCGCCGGCCGCAACCCCCAAGGAAAAGCCGGCGATGCTCACGCGGCCGCCGTCGAGGATGGCCATAGCGGAGCGGTAGCCTTCGTTCTCCTTGCCGAGCAGGTTCTCGGCCGGGACCTGGACATCCTCGAAGATGAGTTCGGAGGTGTCCGAGGCCCGGATCCCCAGCTTGTCCTCTCTTTTCCCCGGTCGGAAGCCCGGCATCCCCTTTTCCAGGATGAAGGCCGAGATGCCATTTCTCCCTTTGGCCGGATCGGTTACCGCCATAACGACACAGATCTCAGCGAGAGAGCCATTGGTGATGAAGAGCTTGCTCCCGTTGAGAAGCCAGTGACCGCCCTTCTTCTCCGCCCGCGTTTTCATGGCGGCCGCATCGGAGCCGGCTCCCGATTCTGTCAGCGCCCAGGCGCCGAGAGTTTGACCTGAAGCGACCCGGGTCAGGTATTTTTCTTTCTGGGCCGTCGTCCCGAAGAGGTTGAGGTGGTTTGAGCAGAGGGAGTTGTGGGCGGCCACGACCAGTCCGACCGCAGGGTCGACCTTGGATATTTCCTCCAGGATGAGGACATAATCAAGGTTGGAATACCCGCACCCCGAGTATTCGGGCGGGATGATGATGCCCAGGAGGCCCAGCTCGGCCAGCTTCTTGGTTAGGACATCGGGCCACTTGCCTTTCTCGTCGGATTCCTTGATGAGCGGTTGTATCTCTTTCTGCGCAAAATTGCGGATTGTTTCCTTGAGGCTCAGCTGATCTTCCGAGAACATGAAATCCATGGTCCTCTCCTTCTTACTCGTTCATTTTTTTCATCTTACTTTTTTGGGGGGTCAAGAATCAAGAGAATTATGACGGCTTATTGTTGCTCAATACTGACTGAGATGCCGCCCACCGCTCCCCTTCCTGTCTCCAGGTTCCGGATGATCACGCGGCACTCATAGCTCCCCGGAGAGAGCTTGAAGTCAGCCTGATGGACGGCGCTTTCACCCGAGAAATCAGCCTCTGTTTTCACTTCCCGCTTCAGCTCCACGGTGTTTCCCCCGTCATCGAAAACGAGGCTGACGATCTCGAACTTGCCCTGCAGGGTTTCCCGGATTTCTTGGAGAGGGAGTTCGGCGGTAAGACAAAGGTTGGACTTCTTGTCCGGCGGACACGGCACCCGCACCACCGGAAAGCGGAGCGGCCTCTGCAAGACCGGTTTCTCGTTCAAGGCCAGGTCGACGAGATGAAGGAGCTTTTCGAGCTCGTTATATTCCTTGAATGGCTTGGGATTATAGTATCCTTTCTGGGCGAGGACCTCGCATCCCGGCCGGCCCACTTCAACCTTGATTGTGTGGAAGGCGCCGTCCCATTTCTCATCGATGGAGTAGCCCAGGACATAATAACAGCCGGTTAAATTCTGGATCTTTTCGATGTGCTGCGCGTAATGGTTGATGTTGCCGAAGTATTTCCCTCCCGTGGCGCTGGTCATTTTTTGGAGGGTGAATACGCCCATCGCCCGGATTTCTTTCTTGAGACTGGCCCCCGCTTCCTCGGTATCCAGCGCATAGATAAGGCAGTTTGAAGCGGTCAATTCATGGAGCATGTCTTCGTATCGCTGCTTGAGGAGGGAATTCCCGAAGCTCCCAAAACGCACGTCTCCATAGGGGGCCTGGATTCCATAGATGAGTGAATAGGGAACACCGGAGGAGAGAAGAACGATGTTCTTTTGTCCCGGGATGTAGCGCAGAGCCAAGGCTAGATCCTTGATGCGGTCGGCAAACATCACGGCGTGGAGCTCGCCTCTCTCGGCAAACTTCCAGGACTTGAGTTCCAGCGTTCTGTCGAGATCGGGCTTCGCGCCCATATCGGGCAGCCGCTTTTCATTCCCCCGGAGAGTCGCCCGGCCCCAGGCCCCGACATCGGCCGGGTTCTGGCCGGTCACCGCCTCGTAATATTTCTCCTGGAGATTGTCCACCCGCCCCGAGAGTTTCTTCAAGCCGAAGGCCTCGACGACCTCCCGTACTTTTTTATGATCGGTCGTCAGATACTCCCACAGCTCCAGGTTTTTCAGCCCGGAGTAGGAGAGCACGCCGACCTCATCCGTCGGCCGGAGCTGGGCGTCGATAAAATGCAGGGCCGCCTCCTTGGCCTTGATTATCCCTTTGGGGTTGTTATAGGCAAAATCAAAAAACAGGAAGAACTTGCGCGGCATTAGGTCGCGAGGCGGCTGCAGCGGCGTCTCCTCCAAACTCGTCGGCTGTTCTGCGGCTCCCGGAGAAGGAATATTCAAGGAGTGCTTTTCAAACTCGGTAATGACCTTTTCCTTCCCGTTGTCGGAGATGCCGAAATCTTCCTTCGCCAGGTCCAGGACGGGATTCCCCTTTTTGTCAACGACAAAGACCTGGACCAGTTTTAGCGTTACAGTGAGCTCGTGCCGGAGTTCCGGCTTGTCCTGCTGTTCCTGGGCCAAAGGACCGAGGGCCCCCGGCGAGGCTGACACGTACAGGATAAATAGGAGGATGGCTGCCGAAGAGAAAAACGTTTTCATTTACCCTAGGCTATGCGACTATTGTAGCGCTGTTCCGTTTGGCGTGCAAGGAGCGCGTCCCGGCGCATTGACAGCTATCTTGGATTCAGCTACATTCAAAAGGTGATCCTCGGTTTTTTCCGGCTCGTTTTCTATCTCACCGTCGCCTATGTCATCTACCTCTTTTTGCGGCTCCTGCTGGCGCCCCGTCGTCCCGCCAGCCGGCACACATTCCGCCGCCAGCCCTCGGGCGTCATGGTCAAGGATGAAACCTGTAACACCTACCTCCCCCGGGAAGAGGCAATCCTGGAAAAGGCGGACGGCAAGGAGTATTACTTTTGTTCTCAGGAATGCCGAAAAAGGTTTTTGGAGCAGAAAAAAACCGGAACCTAGGACCAGGCGATTCGGAAATCGCCGAATTCGCCCAAGAAATCCTCCCAGGCCACTTCGACCTTCCCGACCTCAGCCATGGGCGGGCCCTGCTTCAGCCGAGCTATCAGGTCTTCCAGGCGCTCTTTTTCGCCCTCGGCCAGAACCTCGACTCGGCTGTCCAACAGGTTCCTTACCCAGCCCGTGAGACCAAGAGAGGCCGCCCAGCGCCGGGTGTGATCGCGGAAGAAAACCCCCTGCACGCGGCCGGAGACAAAGACATGAGCCCTGGCTTTCATCGGCTGTATCGATATGCTAACATAGCCCCATCGGGCCGTAAAGCCCCTTGCTGGCCGTTGGATAGAATCGACGGTCCGGACGGTTAGATTCATGCCAAAAGTCTTGCTTTCGATCGCCGGGTATGACCCTTCGTCCGGGGCCGGAGTTCTTTTGGACATTGCGGTATTCCGCCGCTTCGGCTTCCTCGGCACTGGAATCCTGACCGCCGTCACGGCCCAAAACAGCCGCCGGGTTGCGGATGTCCGCTGCCTCGGCCGCAGCTTTCTGCTCAATCAGCACGAGACGCTCATCCGGGATGTCTCTCCTTCCGGGATCAAGGTGGGCATGCTGGGCTGCCGCGGAAACATCCCGGCCCTAGGCCGCATCTTGGCTCACCATCCGGACATCCCGATCGTCGTTGACCCCGTGTTTCGCTCGGCCTCGGGCCGATGGCTTCTGGAAAAGGAGGCCGTCCCGTCCTTTCTGTCCCGCATTAAGGGCCGGATTTCCGTCCTCACCCCAAACCTCAATGAGGCCGCTCTGATCTCCGGCCTCCGCTTGACAGGCCCTGAAGCGATGAAAGAAGCCGCCCGCCGGATTGTCGACCTCATCGCCGCGCCCTGCCTGGTCAAAGGCGGACACCTGACGCGGAGGATTGTGGACGTTCTCTATGACGGCCGGCAGTTCTCTCTTTTCCCCCAAGTGAGGGTGTCGGGGGATGTTCACGGTACCGGCTGTTTCCTGTCCTCGAGCCTCCTCAGCTATCTCGTCATGGGCAAAAAGCTAGAAAAAGCCTGTAACCTGGCTTCGGAATTCACCGGGAACGCACTCCGGAAAGCCAGGCGCTTAGGCAAGGGTCGGAAAATGTTTTTCTTTTTTTAGTCTGGGGAGCTCTTTGATTGCGGCCGCTCCGCCTGCTCGGGAGCCGCTTCCTCAGCGATGACATCATCGGCCCGCCCCATGACCTGGGAAGAGAATACCACACCCTGCAGCTTGGCCGCCACCAGGTTGAGGTGGAGCCGGACCCGGCTCATCGATTGGATGGGGATGCCGTCGGGATCCTCGCCGCTTTTGACCCGGGCGGCGATCTCGCCCGCCTTGTAGCCCATTTCGAAAAAGTCCCAGCCCATCGCCGCGCAGGCTCCCAGCCGCGCAAAAAGCGGGAATCCTCCAAAGAGAGGGACCCCGTTATCCCTGGCCATCCGGCCGAGCGATTCAAAGGAAGCGTTGATGGTGTTATCGGAGATTGGGAAAATGAGGTCGACTTTCTTGTTGAGCAGAATCTGTCCGGAAAGAAGGACCTCGTTGCTATTAGCTACAGGGACGGCGACTACTTCGAACCCCAACTCTCCGGCCCCTTCCCGTAAAAGCTGGAGGTAATACTCGGAGTTGAGCTCGGACGGCGTCCAGATGGTTCCGATCCTTCTCGCGCTCGGAAGCACCTCGCGGATAAGGACGAGCGTCTGTCGGATGGGAGCGGTTGAAGCGACCCCGGTGATGTTGCGGCTGCGATTATCGCCCGGCTTCCCCACTCCGAGAAGGTGCGGGTTAGCCACCGAAGCAAAAATGACCGGAACCCTTGGGGCCACCAGAATGGCCGCCTGAAGGCACTGCGTGGACAGGGCAATGATCATGTCCGTCCTCTTGTCCACAAACTCCTGGGCGATGCGCTTGGCAGCGGCGACATCGCCCCTGGCGTTCCGGAACACGAGCGTGACGTCGACTCCCTCCCTAAGGCCGCCGTCCATCAAGGCCTGGACAACCCCTTTCCTGGCCTCGTTGAGAGTCGGGGCGTCGGTGATTTGAAAAACGCCAAAGGTATAGAGCTTCTGTGTCGGCTTCCTGCAGCTTCCGCCAAGCCCGGCTAGGAGACAGAGAAGGGCGGAGCCGGCGATGACGCGTCTTCTCATCTCAGCGCTTTCTCAAAAACTCCCGGCGCGATGTTGCCGCCACTCGCCACCAGCACGACTTTTTTCCCGGCCAGCCCGGCCCCGTCCTTGATCAGGCCAGCCAGGGGGAGCGCTCCTGCTCCTTCGACCGTTTTTTTATGGTGCTCATGCAAAAGCGACATGGCCTTCTTGATCAGCGGCTCTTCGACGAGAATGATGCCCTCGAGGAGATCCCGGCACAGCGCGAAGGTGATGCAGCCAGGCTCGAGACCGCCGGCCACGGCGTCGGCAATCGTCTCCCTTTCGATGATCTCAACGATATGCCCAGCGGCAAGAGAAGCGGCCATGAAAGCCGAGTGGGAAGGCTCGACACCACGCACTTCGACGGCTCGGCCGGACTCTTTGAGGACGCCGGCGATCCCGGCAATCAGGCCCCCGCCGCCCACCGGCACGAGTGCCGCCTGAACAGCCGGGAGGTCCTCCAGGATCTCCAGGCCGATCGTGCCCTGACCGGCGATGATCTCCGCGTCATTATAGGGAGAGACAAAAGTCCTCCCCGTTTCCGCGGCCAGCTGTCGGGCCCAGACCTCCGCCTTCTCGCAGCTGTCTCCACGGATGATAATCTCGGCTCCTCCTTTTTCCAGGCGCTCCCTTTTGGCTGCGGCCACGTTCTGGGGCAGGACGAGAGTCAACTCGACGCCCTCCATTTCGGCCGCCAAGCTGATTCCCAGGCCGTGGTTTCCTGTGGAGGCTGAGACAACACCCCCCTTTTTTTCCCGGGGTGACAGAGCGCGGATTTTATTTAGGGCTCCTCGGAACTTGAATGAGCCGGTGCGTTGCTCACTCTCCCATTTCACGTAGACCTCGGCGCCCGTCAGGCTGCTCAAAACGGAGGAAAATTCAAGCGATGTCCTGAGGATATCGGACCTGATCCGGCCGTAGGCCGTCCTGGTCTTTCCGGCCAAGTCACGAGCGATCACTGCTTCTCGGCCCGCCATGATTTCTGACCCCAGTCTAGCCCGATTTATATTTTTTTGCACGGCTTTCTTTCGGCGCATTCGATACTTCCCTCATCTCCGGAGAAACGCGGTTAGATGGAAACGCCTTTTTCCCGCCCCGCCAAATGAATATAATAGGAGCGCCATGAGCCGATACTATATCGGAACCGCCGGCTGGAGCTATGAGGACTGGGAGGGAATCGTCTATCCGCCGAACAAGGAGCGGGGCTTTCACCCTCTCACCTACCTGGCCGCCTACATCAACATCGTCGAGGTCAACAGCACCTTCTATCGCCCGCCGGTTCTCTCCATGTCCCTTTTCTGGATTAAGAAGCTGGCCGACTATCCGGAGTTCCTCCTGGCCGTCAAAGTGCATCAGTCCTTTACCCATGACCGCGGAAGCTGGTCCCAGAAAGATGTGGACGGCTTCAAGCTCGGCATCGAGCCACTTCGGGCTGAAGGCCGTTTGGCCACGCTGCTTTTTCAATTCCCCTGGTCTTTCCATCACTCCGACCCCAACGTCGGCTATCTGGCCCGGCTTTTCCAGGCCTTCTCCGGCTACCCGATGACCGTCGAGGTGCGCCATTCCTCTTGGGACCGTCCGGACTTTTACGGCTTCCTCAGCCAACAACGCGTTTGTTTCTGCAACATCGACCAGCCGGTGATCGGTAGCTCCCTGCCGCCCAGCGCCCGGGCGACGGTCCGCGATTATTCGTACATCCGCCTCCACGGCAGGAACTACCGGGACTGGTTCAGGGAAGGGGCCGGTCGCGACGACCGTTATAACTATCTCTATGCTAACGAAGAGCTCGACGAATGGGTGGAGAGGATCAAGGACCTCGGTCGGAACACTGATAAGGTTTTCGTCATCACCAACAATCACTATCGCGGCCAGGCCTTGGCCAACGCCCTTCAGATCAAGAACAAGATTACGGGCCAGCTGCTCAACATCCCCAGGACGATGCTCCAGAAGTATCCCGTCCTGATGGAAATCGCCAAGAAGCTGGCCAAGGGCCAGCTCGACCTGTTCGAGGAAAAGAAATAAAAGAGGAGAAAACCGTCGATGTGGTGGGAAAACGAATTCGTCAGAGCCAGGAAGCGAAGACTGTATCTCGGCGGGCGATCCGCGGAACAGATCGCCGAGCGCTACGGTACCCCTCTTCTGGTTTACGGTCGGCCGCAGATTCTGTCCAACTACGAGTTTCTGCTCCGGACTTTTTCTCAAACCTCGAGGTTGCCCCTAAGGGTTTGCTATGCCATGAAGGCCAATCCTCACCGGGAGATCCTGAAGCTGCTCCGGAGGCGGGGCGCCTGGATTGACGCCGTCTCCCCCCGGGAAGTCGAGGAAGCGCTCCGGGCCGGGTTTTCCCCCAGCAGGATCCTGTTCACAGGCACCTCGCTCAGCAGCGCTGACCTCCGCCGCGTTTTCCGCATTGATGGGGTGACCGTCAACATCGATGCTTTGGAGCAGCTGGAGTTGATGCAGGAGCTGAAAAAAAAGGAATTCCGCCACAATCCGATCCGCGTTTCGGTCCGCTGGAACCCGGGAATCGGACGGGGGTTCAACCCCCGGGCGATCACCGCCGGGGCCCGCTCCACCGACGGCACGCCGATTAAGTTTGGCGTCGAAAAGAGCAAGGTCCTGACAGTGCTGGAAAAGGCTTCTTCCTCCGGCTTTCTTCCGGTCGGCCTGCACCAGCATCTCGGCTCGGGCTGGGTGGATGAAGACTATGGAATCGTCAGCGCGGCGGTGGACCGGATGATCGCCATGGCCAGTCGGGCGGAGAGAGAGGGATTCCCGTTGGAATTCCTCGACTTTGGGGGCGGCTTCGGACCCCGGTACGAGGAGGATCAGCGGGTATTCCCGCTCCGGAGATACGCCGCTCACATCACCCGCCGAGTCGCTGAGGCGGGGCTCGGAATCGAAGCGGTCGCCGTCGAGCCGGGCAAGTACCTTGTGGCGGACGCGGGAGTGCTCCTAGTAAATGTCGAATACCTCAAAGAGAGCTACGGCCTGCTCTTCGCCTGCGTTAACTCCGGAACGTACAACAGCCTGCCCAGGCCGGCGATATACCCGCAGGCCCGCCATCACATCGTCAACTGCGGCCGGGTTTATGGCGGGAAGAGGAGGCCCGTGACCGTGGCCGGCAACCTTTGCGAGACGGGCGATGTCTTTGGCAAGGAGATCCCGATGCCGGTCCCCCGACGAGGCGACATCCTGGCTGTGCTGGGCGCGGGTGCTTACGGCCGCAGCATGGCTTCAAACTTCAACCTACGGGACATTCCCAGGGAGGTTTTTTCCCCAGATTGAGGGCGCCGGCCAGGCCGCGACTGATGTTGTCTTTAAGAAGCCGATGATCCCCAGCATATCGGGAAGTTGCGAAATGCCGTAGGCCCGGGCCACGTCTCCGTGCGGCCAGAAGGCGGAGAGGAGCCGTTATCTTATCATGAGCTGCCGGAGAGAAAAAAACCAAGCCCAATGCTTGACAGGCCGGAGGCAAAAAAAATATATATCCCTTCGGGAATAAAGGAGGCCACATGAACAGGAGAATTATTGGTCTTTTAGCAGTTTTTGTGACGGCTTCGTTCTTTGTCGCGGCCGAAGACGAGAAGCCGTTTAGCGGTCTTAACCTTAACTTGGGGAACCTGGCCCGCCTATCAAAGGCGCAGACGCGCTCGATCAGCCCCGAGAACTTCACCGGGGAAAAGGGCAAGGCGGGGATGTCGGTGGACGGCCCGGCGCTGAACGCGGCCCGGGACCTGGGCCAAGGATGGAAGGTCTCTCCGTATGTCCGGATTGAGCCCAAGACGACGTTCGTCATGGCCGACGTCAAAGGAGAAGGCGCCATCCAGCAGATCTGGTTGACTCCGGCGGGAGCGATGCGGTTCGCCATCATCCGGTTCTATTGGGACGGTGAGACCGAGCCGTCGGTCGAATGCCCGGTCGGAGATTTCTTTGCTTGCGGCTGGGGCCGATATGCCCAGATCTCGTCGCTGGCCGTCTGCGTTAACCCTGGAAGCGCCTTCAACTGTTACTGGCAGATGCCGTTCCGGAAGGGATTCAAGGTCACGCTCGAGAACATCGCCGACGATAAGTTCACCCTTTACTACCAGATCAACTACACCCTGACCGATGTTCCCGACGACGCGGCCTATTTTCACGCCCAGTTCCGACGGGTCAATCCCCTGCCCTATAAGAGCGCTTACACCATAGTGGACGGGATCAAGGGCTGGGGCCACTATGTGGGCACCTACATGGCCTGGGGCGTCAATAATAACGGCTGGTGGGGCGAGGGCGAAATCAAGTTCTACCTTGACGGCGACAAGGATTTCCCGACGATCTGCGGGACGGGTACGGAGGACTATTTCTGCGGGTCCTACGATTTCGACACCAAGAGGCCGGACGGCACGGTCCAATACACAGAGCACACGACGCCGTACAGCGGCTTGGCCCAGGTCATCAGGGGCGACGGGCACTACGATGTCATGCAGAGGTTCGGCCTCTACCGTTGGCACATCATGGACCCCATCCGGTTCGAGAAGGACCTGAAAGTGACAATCCAGGCGCTGGGCTGGCGCTCGGGCGGCCGCTACCTCCCGATGCAGGATGATATATCCTCGGTCGCTTTTTGGTACCAGCAGGAGCCGCACGCTCCCTTCCCCAAGCTGCCCGACAAGGATTATCTCGAAATCATTTGATGGCCAGGAAACATCTGGCGGCGATCAAGAATATAGGGCACAATCTGGCCCATTTTGCGGGAGAGAAGGCTAAAGAGGAAGTCCTCGAGGGAAGCGAAAAGCTGGCCAAGGTATCGGACCCTACACAGATCGCCCTCTGGGTTCAAGGAGCGATAGAGCGGCTGGACAGAACGGTTGACAAGCAGACTCGGACCCGAATCATGGAGGAATGCGGATACGCCTGCGCGGAAGCCAACCGGAAGGCCATCGATCAAGTCCTAGCCAAACGGAAGAAATATAGATCCCTTGACGAATTTCTGGAGGCCGAAAAAGCCAGGCCTCTCCCGGGGATGAGGTTCGAGAAAAAGGGGAAAACTCTCTATCAGTACTACGCGCCCCAGTCCTTCCGGCATCCCATGCGCTGCTTTTGCAGCCTTTTGAGAGGACTGCCGTCCGAGGAGACCGTCTCGGTGACTTACTGCCAGTGCTCCAAGGGTTTCGTCCAAAAGATGTGGGAAAGAGTCCTCGGAAAGCCGGTCAAGGTGGAAGTCCTGGAAACGGCGGTCACCGGAGCCAAGGAGTGCAAATTCAAGGTCAATCTGTGATTCCAGCTAACCAGCCTGTGGGCCCTGACTGAAGTCACATCGCCCCGGACCGGATTTGACAAGGCGCCTGCCCGGACCTATATTCTGTGTAGAGAAGGGGACTGCTCGTTATGAGGCCGAGGGCTCTGACCGCTGCGCTTCTTGTCGTATCGGCTTTGTTCACGACTCACTGCAGTGTCAGCGATCTGCTCCCTGTCGAGGGGAAGATCTTCTTTATTGTGCTGGAAATCCATAGGTCGTATGACTGCAACTGCGCCCCCGATATCACTCTGACCATGACAACCGAAAAGGGCTATGGCAATCTGGGCTACCAAATCAAGACCGAGATATTCTTTTCGGGGGGACTGATCGACATCAAGATCCTGGGGATAAAGCCCCCCGAGGGAACTATTCTCCCGGCCCTCGGACCGGCTAGGGCCAGCAAAGTGCTCGATCTCCGGGACGGAGCTTATACCCTGAGTTTTTATTATAAATATGCGGTCGACCGCTATCACTTGATCGTCAAACCGGATTCGCTCCAGGTCGTCAGCACGGTCCCCTCTTTTTCCCAACCCGAGTTCAGCGTCTTTTGGCGGTATCCAGAGAACTCATTCGCTTATATCTGCGGGACGATGACAGATACCTCCTGGATCTGCGAGGATTTCTTGTCCCGGCTTTTACTGGAGGTTAACCTCGAGGAGTTCACTTTCCCGGACTATGGGGAAATCCCCTATCCACGCGCCAGCGAAGGCAACCACTATAACGCGCCAGCGCGATATTTCCGCTATGAATCCGAAGTGGATTTTGACAGGGCTGGAGAAATTCTTAAAAACTACTCAGAGGACATTATCTCCAATTATGAGGGAGTCAGTCTTTGGCTCCAAAATTGGAGGAATAAGTATTATATGTCCTGGCTTTTCGAGAGCCGCTGAATCGTTAAACCTTGCGTTTCAGTTCCAGGTTGCCGGTTTCGCCGTCCGGGTCTTCCCAGTGGCCGACGAGCAATTCGCCGCTGACCTTAAGCGTCAGGCTAATCCTCACGTAATCGGAGCCGTTGAAAATCATGAATTCCGCCGTCAGCGTACCGTCCACGAATTTTGTGTTTTCCAGTTTGGACTCGTTGGCCAGCCCCATAGAATCAGTCAACGTCCCGGTATAGGATCCTTCAGCCTTCTGGAGGACCAGGGTGATTTGGTCGTCGCCGGAATCTGGAACATAGGTCGTTCCCTCCCACGTCCCGGTGAGGTCCGTTTCCTGGCCGAAAAGAGGGCCCAGCGCAAAAGCGAGGGCGATGATCAGGAAAAACGGGAAGATCAGTTTTTTCATACTCTTTCCTCCTCGACTCATCCAAATGAACCCGATATCACTATATAATACGCGATCGCCGCCGGAAAAGTTCAGCTCCGGTCCCGCGAGAATCGGGCTACTTCTTCGGGTACGGGGGCCGCTCCCAGGATTTCGGCGGGTTCTTCTGGATCTTTTCCAGGATGACTTCGATGGCCTTCTCCAGCTGGAGGTCCCGTCCGGCCACGACCGAGCCAGGATCGTTGTCGACAAGAATATCCGGGTCGGCGCCGTGGTTCTCGACGATCCACTTCCCTTCCTGGCCGTAGAAGGCGTTGTTCGACTGTTCAACCCGGCCGTTGTCGATCGTGGTCTGCCCATTGAGGATCCCGACCAGACCTCCCCAGGAGGGCACACCCACAACGGTGCCCAGCTTCCGCGCTTTGAAATGATCAACAAAAGCCTCACCGTCCGAGCCGTTGTTCTCGTTGGAGATGACGACATAATTGCCGTTGCCGGCCGTGCCGGGATAGCGGAAGGGAACCATTCCCCGCAGCACGTTGAAAGAGGTCAGCTCCCGTTCGAGCTTATCGATCAAGAAATACTCGGTCCAGCCTCCAGAGTTGCGGCGCAGGTCGAGGATGATTCCGTCCTTGTAGCGGAAGGCCCGCCAATACTTGTCGAATTCGCCGATGCCTCCCGGTCCCATGGCGTTTATGTGCATGTACCCGACGCGCCCGTTCGTTGCTTCCCCGATCTTGCGGATATTGTCCTGGATCCAGCGGAAGTAGCGGAGTTGCTGGTCGCTGCGGAGGGGTTCGACTTCATAGGTTTTGGCTCCCTCCATCGTCGGTTTGACGTTGACGGTAACTCTGACCTTCTGACCCTGCGCCACCTGGAGGAGCTTGAAGTAGTCGTCCCCGGCCTTGAGGGAGACCCCGTTGATCGCCAGGAGATAGTCCCCTTCCTTGACGGCGATATCAGGCCGGACGAGCGGCCCCGCGAGGCTCAAGTTGATATCCGTGGGCCCATAGATCCGAGAGAGCCTGTAACATCCGGCAGCCGGGTCTGGGACCAGGTCGGCGCCGAGCAAGCCGGTATAGAGCGGTGATCTTGGCCCGGCGGCCGGGCCATAATCGCCGCCACTGACATACGTGTGCGAGACGCAGAGCTCACCGACCATCTGCGACATCACCCAGTTCAACTCGTCCCGTGCAGAAAGATAGGGAATATAGGCGCGGTATTTTTCTCCCATGACCTTCCAGTCGCGGCCGTGGAACCCGGCGTCATAAAAGAAATCCCGGTACCAGCGCCAGCAGTCGTTGAAGATCTGGTTCCACTCCTCTTGAAGGCCGACGCGATAGACGAGTGTCTCAAGGCTAATCCGCTCACCCAGCCCCTTGCTCTGATAGGCTTTGTCAACGGATGTCGTGTGGATGGCATCTTCCCTCCGGACTATGAGCTGCTCGCCGTTCGTTGAGAGGTCGAACTCGCGCACCTTTTCTCCGAGGACGATTTCCTTCTTGGCGGCGACATCGAAGATGTGGAGGTCCCACTTGGTGGCGCCCCTGGGGTTGAATATCTCCTCGTACTCATCATCGCTGAATTTATCCACGGAAGCCCAGAGCACCTTGCCCCGGCCGGCCTTGAGGTAGAAATAATTCCCTGCCGGGACGGGCAGAGGAAAGACTCGCTGGGCCAGACCGTCGATGTCGATCCGGAAGGGCTCTGCCTCCTTCTTCTTTTCGCCTTCCTCCTCTGGAGCGTCAGCGGCGAAGGGCGGTTTTTCGCCGGCCCGGAGCTGGACGGCCATTACCTGTTGAGGTGTATCTATGACGTGATTGTCCTCGTAAAAATCCATCTGGACGCCAAAATTGCGGCTGGAAACAAAATAGAGGTAGCGTCCAGCGGCATCGAAAGACGGATACAGGTTGTCATAGAAGTCGTCGGTCACAGCGTAGCGCTTCCCCATAGCCGTGTCGTAGAGGAAGATCTGGCTGTTGCGGTTGTACTGGACCAGGCTGTAGGCGATCCAGCGGGAGTCGGGCGCCCAGGCATAATCGCTGATTTCCCAGTAGAACTCGTCGTTCTTCATCTGGCTGGAGGAATCCACCTGGGAGAGCTTCTTGGTGGCGGTATCGAGGACGAAGATCGAGAAGTCCTTGTTGCCGAAAAGGATCTTCTTCCCGTCCGGCGACCAGAGGAGATGATAGGCAGTCCGGTCAAGGCCGGTCGTTAGAGGCGTCCACTCCCCGCCCTCAGCCTTCTGAAGGTAGAGTTGATAATCTCCGCTCTTGTCCGAGAAAAAAGCGATCCACTTCGCGTCGGGAGAAGGGGCGGGATACATCTCCCGCGTGCCGGAACTCTGAGTGAGGTTCGCCGCCGGATTCTTCTCGACAGGGACTAAGAAAACGTCGCCCCGCGCCTCCAGGACTACCGCCTTCCCGTCGTCGGCGACCTTGACGTAGTGGATGTAGTCGCGAGGGTTAATGACCCGGTCGCGCAACGCCCAACGGTCGGAGGGAACCAGCACATCGATCTTCCGGGATTGGCCGCTCTGGATATCAAGCAGGCGGATGAATCCATCCTGGACATAGACGATCGTCCGCCCGTCGGTCGCCGGCATCATCACATCAAAGTCCGAGTATGTGGTGACGGGTTGCGCCTCGGCAGCCCCGATCCTTTGCTTGTAGAGATTGCTAATGCCGTTGCCCCGGTCAGAGATAAAATACAGGCCGTCGCCGATCCACATCGGGTAGCTGTTCTTGCCAACATAGTCCGAGACGGGCGTGTATTTATTGGCCTCTCCGTTATACATCCAGATGTCTTGATAGCGGCCTCCCTTGTAGCGTTTCCAATAATATTCCTCGTCACCGCGGCGGCAGTAGAGAAAGCTCCGACCATCGGGAGAGAAACTGACGAGGACGCCGCGGTCGAGCGGGAGGCGTTCCGGAGCCCCGCCTTTGACAGGGACGTAATAGAGGTTGGGGTCGCGGCCGATGACGTTTTCAAACATGGAGCGGAAGACGATTTTCGTGCTGTCGGGCGTCCAGGCGATGACTTGAGCAGACCCAGGCTGGTAGGTCAGCCGGGCGGGTATCCCGCCGTCAGCCGGCATGAGATAGACCGATTGGCCGCCCTCATATCCGGCCGAGAAGGCGATCCATTTCCCATCGGGCGAGAACTTGGCCATGGCCTCTGTGCCGGGGAAAGTCGTTATCCGGCAGGCTCTGCCCCCCTGGGCATTGACGAGCCAGAGGTCGCCCTCGTAGGTAAATACGATCTTGTCTTGATAGATGCTCGGGAAGCGGAAGAATCGCCCCTCCTCAACGGCCCGCGCAGCGCCGGCCATAAGGGCGATCACGGAAAAAACGACTAGGACTCTTTTCATGCGGCACCTCTCCTTGGGGAGTGGAATATGTAAGGCGAACAGATTATTTTTTCGCAATCAGAAGCCCATGTCAAACGAGAAAGTCCTTCCCCCCCGAAACAGTAGCTCAGCCTTCCCTACCCTCCCGTGGTCCATAGGACCTGGCCGTCGGGAAGGACTTCCATCGATCTTATACCTGATGAGGTCCTGCACTTGGCCGACAATAGCTTGGACCGTCGCCTCAACAATAATCCTTCCCTTCTCCCGAGTCGCCAGAGTCGGATCGCCCCAGGAGCCCGTTGGACTGAAGGTCCCTGAGCCGTGGGGGTTTCGGGTCAGACCCTTGCGGCCGGGCCTGGAGTCATAGTCCTTAGTCGCTTGGGACATGTCCACTGTTTCAGGCGCGATATAGAGCATCATCGAGGTTTCGGCCTCATCGGCATGCGATCCTCCCTCCTGTTTGAGGAGGCCTTGAGGAATCGTCTTATCCACGTCCAGAAGGTTCAAATAGCGGAGGACGATTCCGACCCCCTTCAGTGTTTCGGCCGCCTCCTCCAGAGGTCTCAAGGTCGAGATGCCGGTGTTCAGGACATAAAATTTCCTGGCGCCGTAGCCGCTCATCGACCGGCAGATGTCCTCGACCACGTTTTTAAACGTCTCCGCCCGGATAGAAACCGATCCTGGATACTCGAGAAAGGACGGGTAGTATCCATATTGAATGGTGGGAAGGACGGCCACCGGGACCTCCGCGGCCACCCGGCTTTTTAGATACTCGGCCATGATGTAATCGGTCTTGAGAGGGAGATGAGGCCCATGCTCTTTGGTTCGAGCGCCCAGGGCGATCAAAACCACTTCATATTCTTTGAGGACCTTCTCCGCCTGGACCCAGGTCAGGTTCTCGAGCTCCACAGACGTCCGCCGGTCCTGATAAGCGCTTGCGCCCAACAAGAAAATGCTGGTCAGTGAAGCGGCGGCAGCTCCAGCCCATAGATGCTTCCGGTATTTCTTGAAGGTGCTCATTTCTCTCTTCCTTTGATCCCCGCGAGGACGACAAACCACCATCCAGCTCAGGCTGGCGAAGGAAACATACCATCCGTTCAATTCCGTTGTCAAACCTGGAGAGAGCGGCATTATCCATCCCTTTCTGGACAACGCTCCGTCAGCAAGGTTATATTAATCGGGCTCCGGTGCCCAGCCGGGAAATCCGATCCACGAGAGGAGCCCCATGAAAGCGAGAACGGCGTTGATCAAAACTCGGTGGGTGCTTCTGGCGCTCGGGTGGATCTGCCTGATCGGCGTTCGCTGTGGGGGGAATGAGTCCAAGCAAGCGGCGGATTCCTATTGGACTTTGGATAAGATCGATCTCTTCAACAAAAAGTACGGGCTTCATGATAAGGGTTATCATTATCACTACCCCCGGAAGTCATTTCTAAGGTACGGTTATTATCCGCCCGGAGGCTATGTTAAGGATTTCAGCATTCTCAACCATGACCGGCGCTGGCACGTCTTCCACATCGACGGACGACGCGACCAGATCTGTTGGATCAGCGGCAATGAGATCGCCTTTGGGCACTGCAGCACGGACGATTTCGAGCATTGGATGCGTCACTTGATGCCCTTGGCGATTGGAGATAGCCCGTTTGACAACAGACACATCTGGGCGCCGTTCGTCTTTTCAGACGGGGATCGGTTCTTGATGTTTTACATGGGCGAGGGAACGGAGGGTACCTATATCGCCAAGGCGATCTCCCCGGATCTGGAGACGTGGACCAAGGCGGGGCCGATCAAGAGCGCCCGGGGCCGGGATCCATTCGTCTTTCGGCATGAGGACCGGTTCATAATGATCTTCACAGCGCACTATGAGGTCGACGGGAAGCAGGCGCTTGGTGCCTGCGCCAGCCGGGACTTGGACAACTGGGAGCCGCTGCCGGAAGTTATGCTGACCACCCACGGTGGACCCGAATCGGCGTCCATATATCCGCTTGACAAGCGGACTTACGTTTTATGGGTCAACGACTGGGGGGATTCCACTGCCGAGCACACAGAGATCTACAGAGCCTGCTACGCCTTCTCCGACAACCCTCTCCGTTTCGACGGCGGGCACCTGAAGACCTTCCGGTTCATCAAGGGAAAAGACGAAGTCCCCTTGGACAAGGAATGGAACGAGCCCAACGGCATGTGCACGCAGGCGCCGGGAGCGATCGAGCTCGTGGCCAAGGGAGACAACAAGATTTGGATGGTGGCCTATTACCGAATCGTCGGCACCGGCTTTCGCCTTTTCTTCGGGGAGCTGGTTTGTAATACGAACCAGGCGACCATCACCGAGATCTATTCCAAGGAACACCTCGAAAGGGTCCTGCGGACGGTCAATCTTAATTAGCTCCCGCGGAGGTCCCCGCCTCGCCGAGACGGAAAAGCCCTATTTGACGTAGCCCAGAGTCCTCAGGATCTCGAGCGTCTCCGGATCCACTTCTTTTTCGCCGCGGGTCTTGCCAGGTTTCTTGCCCTCGTCGAGCAGAAAGCGGACCTGGTTAAAAAGCGTCCTGAGACGGTCGCCGCGGACTTCCAGCGAATTCTGCTCCGTGGGATCGCGCCGCAGGTTGAAATACAGATGGCTGGTTGTTCCGTTCTTGATGTCTTCCCTGAACATATAGGTGTATTCCTCTGTTCGCAGGGATCTTATCAGGGGCGAATCCGCAGGGATACGTTCGCTGAAGGCCGGTTCGGCGGTTGCGCCGCGTTTCCCGGTTTTCAAAAGGGGGACAAGGGACCGGCCCTGGATAGTGCGCGGAGGCCTGACTCCGGCCAGCTCCAGAATGGTCGGGTAGATATCAATGGATCGAACCTGGTCGGAGATGGCTCGCCCCGAAGGACTCATCCGAGGGACATGAATGATCAGGGGAACGTAAACCAGTTCCTGATAAAGAGTATGACTATGGACGGCATGGAGGCCATGCTCGCCGAATTCCTCTCCGTGGTCGGATGTAAAAATGATGATGCTTTCCCTGTCTGTCCTATTCTGCTCAAGGTAAGTGAACAACTCGTTCAACTGGTCGTCCATTTCCCTGATGTCGCCGTCGTAAAGGGCAACGAGATGATCGAGGTCGGCACGAGTGGGTTTGATTTCACCTATGTTAATGGAGTTGATGGTCGGAATATCACCCGCCAACGTCCCCGTGTATTCCGGATCGAACATGGTGTCATACGGGGGCAGCGGCCGGAAGGGAGGGTGAGGTTTATAGGTATGGAAGAA